>JABAOH010054286.1_pt2 | contig 108609 bp, 144 predicted proteins | sample 7062181 | NCBI WGS metagenome assembly JABAOH01 (sample SAMN14538630, study PRJNA623070) | marine sediment metagenome | biome: marine biome [ENVO:00000428]; feature: marine pelagic biome [ENVO:01000023]; material: deep marine sediment [ENVO:00002113]; isolation source: pool of 5 deep marine... | reverse complement strand
GGGGCGAAAGCATATTCAGGAAGGCGATGTTATTGTTTCAACTGAATATGAGCATCATAGCAATATTGTTCCTTGGCAGCTTTTGGCTAAGGAAAAAGGTGCAAAAATAGAGTATATTGGCGTAGACGATAATGGAGAATTACTTTTAGATCAATTAGATTCCTATCTTGCAACTGGGAAAGTAAAACTTGTGGTGTTTAGTCAAATGTCAAACGTACTTGGAACTATTACAAACACTGAAGAAATTATTAACAAATGCAAAAAAGCTGGTGTCAAGACTCTGATAGATGGCGCACAATCCGTGCCTCACATGCAAGTTGATATTGAAAAATTAGATTGTGATTTCTTTGCATTTTCTGCTCATAAGATGTTAGGTCCAACTGGTGTTGGAATTTTATGGGTTAGAAAAGACGTTCTTGAAACTATGGATCCTTTCCATGGTGGTGGTGATATGATTCGTGAAGTTCACAAATATGAAACGACATGGAATGATCTACCATACAAATTTGAAGCAGGAACTCCAAACATCGCTGATGTTATTGGTTTTGCAGCAGCAATTGATTATCTATCTAACATTGGAATGGATACAATAAGAAATCATGAAATTGATCTAACAAAGTATGCACTAGAAAAAATGTCAAAAGTTAAAGGAATTACAATTTATGGCGTTAAAGATGTTTTAAAACGCGGTGGAGTTATTTCATTTAATTTTCATGATGTACATCCACATGACGTAGCAACAATTATTGACAGAGATGGAATATCAATTCGCTCTGGTCATCATTGTGCTCAAGTTTTAATGGAAAGACTAGATGTAGCAGCAACAAATCGTGCAAGCTTTTACATTTACAACACAAAAGAGGATGTGGATAAGCTAATCAAATCACTTGAAAAAGTAGCAGAGTTGTTTAAGTTATGAGCGATCCAATTTACACAGAAATTATCATTGATGAAGCAAAAAACGCTCATAATGAAGGTAAATTAGAAAATCCAGACATTTCTCAACATGATGCAAATCCAATGTGTGGAGATAGTATTACACTTCAATTGAAAGTTGATGATAGTTCCATTTCAGATATCAAGTGGCATGGTGATGGATGTACAATTTGTAAAGCTTGTACTTCTGTATTGACACAAATGATTAAAGGTCAAGATATTGAGTTTGCTAAAAATCTAAAAAAAGAAGAAATATTGTCTGAATTAGGTTTAGAACACTTGATTAAACAAAGCCCAGTACGCATTAAATGTGCATTATTATCTTTGAAAACACTAAAGCTAGGTCTATACTCATATCTTGCCAAAAAAATGGAAAATTCTTCTTCATTTGATAGTTTAAAAGAAGAGGCATCTAAACTATACTGAGTTGACTGATTCTCAATCTACCGAAATACCAAATCAAATAAGAAAAATAATTTTTGAAAAATTTAATGATCCTGAAGTTAGATTTACTAATGATGAAATTTTTGAAATAATGAAAAATCACAATAATGTTGATAAATCTTGGACAATTGATGATATGGAAAAATATTTTTTAGAAATTTGTGATTCCGGTCTAGTAAGAAACATTGCACAAAATTTTACTACGATATGGTTCAAGCTGTTTGATTCAATAGATAAACTTCAATGCAAATCATGCAATCAGGAAATCTATTTAGGAAAATCTGAAGCTAGAATTTGTACAAACCCTGATTGTAAAGCATCTATTTAGATTTCTGACGTTGTGCTGCTTCTTCTAAAACTTGAATCATTGGAAGGATCTCTCCTGTTAGATATAGTACTAAAGCCCCTCCTGCAGTACTAATATGATCAATTTTGTCTGCCAATCCATACTTTTTTAAAGCAGATGTTAAATGTCCACCACTAACAATTGTAGTTGCCATAGAGTTTGCAACTCCTTCTAGAATCCCTTTAGTGCCTAAACTAAATTCATCTCTCTCAAAATAACCTGGTGGACCACTAATGAAGACTGTCCCTGCACCCGAAATCATCTTGTTATAATATTCCACAGTCTTAGGACCTAAATCATATATTGTATCTTCTTTACCCAGGTCTCTAACATCTAGCTCCACTCTAGATCCATCTTTATCTATAGCAACATCTACTGGTGTAGAAAAAACATCTGGATATTCACCAATCAGGGTATGCGCCTTTGCAACAATTTCTTCTTCTCTTTTAATTCCTAAGGGAGAACGAATACGACCCTGTGCTCTCATAAACACATTTCCAATTAATCCAGTAAGCAAAACATGATCTGCTCTGCCTTTTTTAATTAGCATTTTAATTGCTTCAAGTCTATCATCTACTTTTGAACCGCCAAGAACTATAACATGAGGAGCTTTTGCAACAGTCATTATCTCATCTAGTTTTCTGACTTCTCTCTCAACAATTTTTCCTGCACATGCAGGCAATGCATGTGCAAACCCAACAATTGAAGGGTGTGATCTGTGCGCACTTGGAAAAGAATCTAGTACACAAAGATCAAATAATTTTTCTAATCTTTTTACCATTATTGTTTTAGCGGCATCTGATGGAGAAAATTCATAATTTTCTTCAGCACACAGTCTTAGATTATCAAGTAGCAAAATTTCTCCATCTTTCAAATTTTTAATTTCATTTTGTGCAGCTGCCCCAATTGTATCTTGCACATATTTGATTTTTCGACCTAATAGCTTCTCTAAAACCTCTGCATGTTTTTCCATTCCTGTATAATCTTTATTTCCAACTCTACCTTGATGAGACGCTACAACCAGCTTTGAATCTTTAATGGCATTAATTGTAGTAGTAGCTTCTTCAATTCTTTTGGTGCCTGAAATCTCCATTGTATGTGGATCTATTGGACAATTCATGTCAACTCTAAGAAAGATAGTTTTTCCCTTTAGATCAAAATCATCAAGAGTTAACAGCTTCACGCCCTTCCTATTTTTTACCGGGTTAAAATCTTTGAGCCGATCAGATTTAGAATTTTTAATGGACTGTCCTTTTAGATTCAGTAATGAATAATGTTAGAGCAATCAGGTATTTCTGATAATTCACTAAACATTATTGAGAAAAATTAAAAATGATACTAATGAGGGGTACGTAATTGCAGAAATGGATTTTTGATGTTCGCTCAAGACCTTTTGTTCTAACCATTCTAGCGTTTGTTTTTGTTACCCTGTTAGTATATTGGGAAGTAACTCAAGATTTTGATGAAGCTGTTAGCCAGTATTTCCAATCACTATCTGGAAATGTAGGATTAGACCTAGTCATGCAGTCCATTACTGAGCTTGGTGATGTGTATTACATGCTAATTTTTTCAATTATACTTCTAATCATAAAAAAGACTAGGAGAATTGGACTTGCATTGATGATTTTGTTAGTTCTATCCACTCTTCTTACTGGATATATCAAATGTGGTGTTGATAGAGATCGTCCTGATCTAGATTATGAAGGAACACCTTTTCCTATTGAGTTAAGTCAAGATACATTTGCTCTATTTTGTGAAGGAAGCTTTAATGCATCATATCCTTCCGGACACGCAGCAAGAGCTACCATATTTGGTATAATTCTTGGATTTGCACTTTCTGAAAGATATCCACGAGGATGCTATCTATTACTACTATACCCGTTGTTAATGGCACTGAGCAGAGTATACGTAATACATCATTTTCCAATGGACGTTATAGGTGGCGCCATCTTAGGAATAATGTTAGCCGGAGTTATTGCTAAAAAAACTAAACTTTTGAAAGATTTTGAAACATCAAAAACCTAATTCATCAAAAACTTTTGCACTAATCAAAACTATTGCATAATGATCTTTGTCATTATGGTACGTCCAGTATCTAAGATCCCGTTCTTGATTTGTTTTTCTTAAACCATAATTGATATTTGTAGTTACGATATATCCAATCCCCTTGGCAGTTTTATTGTCCTTCGGCATTAGGACTTTGAATCCTGTTTTCTGATTTGAAAATCCTAATTTGACCATCTCTTCAGCAGCGTTTTCTGCCTCTTTTTCATTTTTTACATCAAAGGTCTTAGCAATTGGAATTTGAGAAGGATGAAATTCCATACAAGAAATATCCCTGTTTAACTAATATTTCTTAAACTCCCATAACGGAGATTTATGCGAAAATTATATGGAAAAATCTTAACTGATATGTCAAATCATGATTATAAGAATAATTTATTCTGGTAAAAATGATGCAATATGATATTGGCATCGCTAGCAAGAAAAGCAGTTTTACTACAACAAAAAAAGCATGAAGCTGCTAAACTGAGAAGAAAGGGCGAGAGAGAATATCTTAAAACAAGGTCCTTAGCAAATAGGTCTCTTTCAGGGCTAGCCTCTCTTCAACGAAGAATTGACTCTTCCAAAGAACAATTAGAAGATGTATCAGGTGTCCTAGTTCAGCGTACGGCACAACAAGAAAGCATTAACAGATTGATTACTGCTGCCCAAGAAAGCCTCAGACGTGAAAATGAGGCAAAAGAACAAGCAGAGCAAGAAGTAGCTTTTGCTGATTCAGATGACGAAAAACATCAGGCTATTGCTAGATTACGAATTATTGATGAGCGAATAAATGAACTTGTAGATGAAATTAAGCAAAGAACTAGAACTGCAAAAAAAATCACTCAGGGAATTGAAGATTATAAAAAATCTAGCACAAAATTAACTAAAAAAATCCAAAAACAAACTCATTCTAAACCTGATCTTCAAAAAATCATAAAAACTAGTAGAAAAAACACTAAACGCCTAGCCAAACAGATTGCAAGAAAAACAAAGCAGGAAGAATCTGCGAGGAAAAATTTGACCAGAATTAACAAAAAACTATCTGAAATTGCTTCAAAACGAAGGAAATCCCCTTCTCGTAAAAAATCAATATCTAGAAAAATAAAAACTAAAGTGAGAAAAATAAAACCTAAGAAAAGGAAAATTAAATCAAAAGTTCGAAGAATAAAGACTAAAACAAAGAAAAGATCAAAATCAAGAAGAATTAAATCAAAAATTCGCAGAATTAAAGCAAAAACAAATAGAAAATCAAAAATAAGAAAAAGAAAATAAAATTCTAGATTTTTTTAATACTGTCAGATAATTTCTATGAAAGTACTTCTAGTTGACCATATTTTCCTTTTGTAAGAGATACTTCTCCTTTGAAGGTATTGGTATACCCATTAGTGATTTTTACTTTAGAACCATCACTAATTTTTGGAATATCGTCTCCCCATAGAGTTAGTTTGATTTCTCCGCTTTCGTCAACCAAATAAGCGTCACAAACATCAATTGTACCGCCTGCTTTTTTGTTAACTGTACGAGCTTCACCTTTTCTTTCAACTGTTCCTTCTATGTCAATTCCATTTCGCATGTTCTTTGCTTGTTCAGCTGTTACGTTAGCCATTAACTGCCATCTTTTTGTGCTAATTATAAAGCTTTTTTTAACATGGATGCTTCGCAGAAGTTGCAGGGGTATCGAAGCCCGGTCAACCGAGAAGGACTCAAGATTATGACATAGGAAATCCTTTCCTTTAGGGGTTCGTGGGTTCAAATCCCACCTCCTGCACTAATTATAATAATTAATCTCAGAAAATTTTTGATTTTGAAAAATAATTTTTCATGCAGTAATTACTTTAACAGACGTAACAGAATGTTTAGAAATTTCTTCATGAAGTTTTGCGTGATCCTCTTCTTTGAATGTTAGATCGCATCTAAAACATTTCCAAGCTGAAGAAGTCACATAATAATTACGGCAAAATTGAATATAAAGATATTGAATAAACTGTCCTTTTTTTTGAACAACCTGTTGTTTTTATTCTAAAACATGAATTTTATCCAATTTCTTTACATTTTTTGCAATTTTTTCATGAGAAAAACCCATACAAGCGTTTAGATGAAGAACAAGAAACTTTGATGATGAAAAATGAGCGATATTTTTGAAACAATTGCAGATTATTCGTTTGTTGGAATCTTCTTTTTACTATTAGCTATTAATGCTGCCCCTCTTTTGATGCCACCTTCATGGATAGTTTTATCCTCATTTCTTGCAATCGATCCAACTTTAGATATTCTTACTTTAGCCCTTGTAGGGGCTACTGGTGCAACCATTGGAAGATTCATTCTAAAAAGAATCAGCCACCTGTTTCGTAGATTTGTTGGAAAAGAACAAAAATCTAATCTAGATATTATAGGAAATTTTCTCAATCGTAAAAAATATGGATATATCATAACTTCTTTTCTTTTTGCTGCAACCCCGCTTCCAAGCAACATGCTTTTTGTCGCATATGGATTAATGCGAGCAAAAAGTGTAGGTCTTTACATAGGATTTTGGTTTGGACGAGTAATCTCTTACTATATCATGTTATCAATAAGCGATGTAGTATTGACTCCATTTTTACAGTTATTTGAAGATCGATATGTTGGGATTCTTATTGCTGATGGAATTGGAATTAGTGCAGTAATATTATTTGCATGTATTGATTGGAGTATGCTCATCACAAAAAGAAAATTAAAATTTGTAAAACCAAAAATTTGGAGATTCTAAATGAAATCTTTGAAAAAATTAAAAAACAAAGTAAAAAAAATGATGATAAAAAATGACCCTGCACATGATTTTGATCATGTTATGAGAGTTTACACAAATGCTGAAAAAATTTGTAATACTGAAAAAGCAAATAAAAAAATTGTGTTAACTGCGGCATTACTACATGACATTGTCTCTTATCCAAAATCTGATAAAAGATCTAAAACTTCATCTATTAAAAGTGCATTAAAAGCAAAAAAAATTCTAAAAGAATTACAATATACAAAAGATGAGATAAAAATTATTTCAGATGCTATAGAAAGTCATAGCTTTTCAAAAAATAAAACACCTGAAACTATAGAAGGAAAAATTTTACAAGATGCCGATAGACTTGATGCCTTAGGTGCAATAGGGATTGCTAGAACATTTGCAGTAGGAGGATCAGAAAATAGAACTTTTTATAATTCAATTGATTCTTTTTGTTCCAATAGAAAACCAAATGACAAAGAATGGACTCTTGATCATTTTTACAAAAAATTATTACTTCTTGAATCGAAAATGAATACTAGATCAGGGAAAGTTGAGGCAAAACGCAGGACAAAAATAATTAAAAAATTCCTTAGTGATTTAAAACAAGAAATTCATCCATAGTCAATATATCTATCATATCGTTTTTCAATTTCCTTATTTTTCCCTTCTCTAATTTTCTTAATCTCTTGTTCCTTTCGTAATCTAATGTAATTTGCCATTTCATCTAAAGCAGGTTCATTTTGAAACGAATCAAATAGTGGATTAAGCAATTCAAAATATTCCACTACTTTTTCATGAAAATCTTCTCTTGAAGGATTTTTTATTCCTGATAATCTAAACCAAATTACTGCCCAGCTAGCCCCCACTACATGTGGTAATTGGTCAAAGGCACGCTCAATTTCAAATCGTTGATCATCTCTCATTACTACTCATTTAGAATCTCGGCACCTAATTTTGCAAAATATGTAACTATCATATCTGCTCCAGCACGTTTAATCGAATAAAGAATTTCTGAAATGATTTCTTTTTCTTGTACCCATCCTTGAATTCCTGCACCTTTTACGAGAGAATATTCTCCTGACACACTATAAGCTGAAATAGGAACATTGAATCGCTTTTTTGATTCTGCAATTAGATCAAGATATGCTAATGCAGGTTTTATCATTACAATATCTACTCCTTCTTTAACATCCATCTCAACTTCTCTTAATGCTTCTCGAGCATTACTAAAAGGAACTTGGTATGTTTTTCTATCTCCAAACTGTGGTGCACATTCTGCTGCACTACGAAATGGTGAATAAAATGAAGAACGATGTTTTGCAGAGTGTGACATGATTGCAACATCTGAAAATCCTGCATCATCTAATCCTTGTCTAATGGCAAGTACTTGACCATCCATCATTGCAGAAGGCGATACCACATCTACTCCTGCTTTTGCTTGACTAATTGCAATTTTTGAAAGTGTTTCAATACTAGAATCATTATCGATTTTGTTGTCTTTAATTAATCCACAATGTCCAGATTTTGTATACTGGCACAAACAAACATCTGCCATAATGGCAATTTTATCACCAAAATTTTTTCTAATTTCACCTATTGCTTTTTGAACAATTCCATTATCATCAAATGATGAACTTCCTGCCTCATCTTTAGATGACGGAAGACCAAAAAGCATAACTGCTGGAATTCCTAAATCAGAAATTTTACTAACTTCGTCGTTTACTTTTTCTAGTGGCAGTCTATCTATTCCAGGCATAGATTCAATTTTTGTTGGTTCTTTCAAATCTTCTTGGATAAAAACCGGGCAAATGAAATCTTTTGGTGAAAGTCTTGTTTCTTGAACTAACTCACGAATTTTTTCATTCTTTCGTAATCTTCTAAGACGTGTATTTGGAAAAGATGACATATCAAAAATTTGATTTTTAGTTATATAATCCTAGTCTGAAATTTATTGGTCTTTTTTATTATAATCAAAAAGTTTACTTGCTGCATCAAGTAACTCTGGGTTTCCTTGTTCAGATGCTTTTCTAAGATTATTCATAGGGGCTGACACTATGCTTTCAACAACTGCTTTTGTTAATTCTTCAATAATTTTCATCTTTTTTTCATCAGTTTCTCCTAGCATCTGAAGAGCTTTTTCTAATTCTTTTACTCTAAGTGAATCAATATTCTTAAAGACGTCCTTTACGATGGGTTCTGCTTCTAATCTATTCATTGATGCCTCAACTACTGGTAATTCATCGTTAATTATATTTTCAACGGTTGAAACCTTGCCCTTTCTGCTTCTCATATTCTTATCAACCATTTCAGCTATCTGATCAAGGTTCATCAATTTTATTCCTGGCAATGTTGCAACCTTTTCATCTACTGTTCTAGGGTTTGATAAATCCAAAATCATTATACCTGTTTTTTTAGAATTCATTGCTTCCTTAATTCGGTCAAAAGTTACAAGAAAATACGGTGCAGTAGTTGCCACAAATAATACATCAAAATTATAAAAACTCGTTAAGACATCTTCAAACTTTATTGGTTGACCTCCAAGAGTTTCAGCAAATGCTTTTGATCTTTCCATGGTTCTACTTGAAATAAAAAATCCATAGCCTCTTTTTTTAAGTGATTTTGCTACAAGAGTTGCAGATTCACCAGTACCAATCAATAAAATCCGCTTTGATTTGAGTTCATCAACATTTTCTTCAGCAAGTTTTACTGCCATGGAACCTACTGATATGCCTCCTTTACTAATTCCAGTTGAATTTCTAACTCTAGTTCCTATTCTAATTGCTTTATCAAATAGAGTGTTTAGTCGTTCTCCTGAAAACTTTGCATGTCGAGCAGCAGTTATAGAATTTTTAATCTGTCCAAGTATTTGTTCTTCACCTAATACCATTGAATCAAGACCCGATGTTAACTTTAACAAATGATGATAAGCTTCTTCATTTTTACTAAGTTCTAAATTTTCTTTGAAAGCTGAATCCTCTAAACCTGCAAGTGATGCCCATGTTTTTTTAATTTTTTCTAAATCAAAATCTTTTCCGGTTCCAAATAATTCAACTCTATTACACGTTTGTAAGATAACACATTCAGATAATCCAGAATGTTTTTTAAAATGTGAATATGCGTCTTCAACATCTTTGAATGTAAATTTCTCTAAAACATGAATTGGAGAATTTCGAAAAGTAATTCTTGCATTAATAATATTTTGACTCATTTCCATTCCCTCAACATTAGCATTGCCCGCTGTTGTGCCTTTTTTAGTTTTTTGTCTTTTATTAACTGTTTAACTGATTTATCGTGTAATACAGAATAAAGGAATTTTTTTCGTTCAAGCTGAGTAGGTATTACTTTTTTGGCAGATTCTCGGGCGATCTGCTGTAGTTTTATTTCGTAAATATCCTCTTTTTTAATGGTTTTTTTAAAAATCTTCTCTGCTTGCATTTTTAATTTTCTAGCTACGGCAGGACTTCTGCCCCCTGTTGATATTGCAATCTGAACCGTATCTTCAATATTGATTACAGATGGATGTGCAAAATCACTAATCTCTGGATCATCAGATGCATAAACATAACATTTCATTTTTTTTGCCCTTTGAACAATTTTTCTATTGAGATCTTTATCATTAGTTGTTGCCATTACAAGAAATGGTTTGTACTTTGAAAGAAATTTTGTGTCTTTTAATTTAGTTTTTTTAAAACTAATTTTTTTTCGTTTGATTAAATTTGATAACTGTGTGTTTACTTTATCACTAATTACAAGAATTTTACATTTTTGAGTAAGTAAAGAATTGACTTTTTTGTAACCTTCAGCCCCTCCACCTACAACAATTACTAAATTTCCCTTTAGATTAAGGTCTATTATCAACGATCTGCCACCTTCGAAATTCTATTTATAGATTCAAAAAATTTAGTTAGATTTTTAATTGAACAAAAAATTGAGTGTATAATGGACTCTGTTATGGATGATTTAGATAAAGAAATTCTAAATGAAATTCAATGGACTTTTCCTTTAACACCTCAACCATATCATCAGATTGCAAAAAAATTTTCTACAACGCCTGAAATTATTAAACAAAGATTAGTTAACTTAAAAAAAATTGGAGTGCTTCGACAACTTAGTGCAATCTTTGATACTAGAAAACTTGGATACAAAAGCTCCTTAGTAGCAATGGAAATTGAACCAGATAAATTAGATTTTGTAGCTCAACAAATTAATCGACATCCTGGTGTAAGTCACAATTACGAACGAAATCATCAATTCAATTTGTGGTTTACTTTGGCAGTTCCACCTGGTTCTGATCTGAAAACTGAAGTTGACAAATTTCAAAAACTCGAAGGAATAAAAAAAGTAAGATTACTCCCAACAATTCAACTATTCAAGATAGGTGTAAAGCTTGACATGGTAGAAGAAAAAAAACATGAAGTAAAACCTTCTGAAGAAAAGAAAAAAATTCGTGATGTAAAATTTGTGGCAACTGAAGAAGATAAAGAATTCATTAGAGAGCTTCAAAAAGATTTGGATATTGTTGATAGACCATTTCTAAATGCTTCAAAAAAACTTGGAATAAGTGAAGAGCAATTGTTTGATAAATTGAAACATTATGAAGAAATTGGAGTAATGCGAAGATTTGCAGCTATTCTTCGTCACAGAGATGTTGGTTTTATTGCAAATGGGATGATTGTATGGAAGGTACCTGAAGAACGAATTACTGAAGTAGGTGGAAAACTTGGAGCATTCCCTCAAGTCAGTCATTGCTACCAAAGACCAGTATATGCTGACTGGCCTTACAATGTTTTCTCTATGATCCATTGTAAATCAGAAGATGAAGCAAAAGAAATGGCAAAAACAATTCAAAATCAAATTAATGTAGAAGATTACAAAATTTTGTTTAGCGCAAGAGAGTTCAAAAAAACCCGAGTAGAATATTTTGTTGAGCAGAATTTTTCATTAGAAGAAAAAATTCCAGCTTAATTTTTTGTAATTAAACAGTTTGAGGAGTTGCTTTTAGTTCGTATGATGGCCATGTATTATACAAACTATCAATTTCTCTCATGTCTGTTTCTGGAATATATTTGCCATCAGACATTGCAGCAAACATTTCTATCTCATCTACGCTAATCACTGTTGGTAATACTGATGAAATTCCTTTTTTAGATAAAATGAATTTAATTGCTAGCTCAGTGATGTTTAGACCATTACGTTCGGCGATGGGCCTTAATTGTTCGACTTTTTTTAATGATGCACGAATCCATTCACCTTTTCTAACTGAACGATGGTCTTTTTCATCAATTTTTGTTTCTGCATTGACTTTTCCTGTAAGTATTCCTGATGCATCAGGTACCCTAACTAAAATTCCAACGTCTTTTTTCACTGCATTATCTAATAGCTCATTTCCAGGAGTTTGCTCTAAAATATTGTAAACTGTCTGAACAGCTGAAACGTTTTTTCTTTCCATGGATTCTAATCCTTCCTGTGTCCAGCCAATAGCAGGACCTAAAGCGGTCTGATACGTCTTTATTTTACCTTCTGAAATTTTTTCATCTAATTTTGCAAAAATAGAATCATCTCTAATATGCTTTAATTTTGGATTATGCAATCCATATACATCTACATAATCAGTTTGTAATCTCTCTAAACTCTTGTTTAAAGCATGATCTGTAAATTCAGCATCAAATCTCTGTGGCAGCTCTTTATGTCCAATTTGCTCTACGCCTTCAAAATCATATCCATATTTTGTTGAAATCACAATTTCATTACGCATTCCTTTGAAAACTTCGCCAATTAGTTTTTCACTTTTTCCTTTTCCATACATATCTCCAGTCTCAAAGAAATTAATTCCTAAATCATATGCTTTTTTTAACATTCGTTTGGCTTCGTCTTCATCAATTTCTTTTCCCCACCAGTTTAGTGCAATTGTCCAAGCACCAAAACCTATTTCAGAAACTTTGATTCCACTTTTTCCTAATTTTTTATATTTCAATTAACAATCTCCTTGAATTTTTCTAATTTTGAGTTTAACTGCTCATCGCTCAAAACTGATTTTCCTGTTTGAATATCTTCATTTATGTTTATCCAAGATTTGCACCCTTGATATTCAGATTTTATTGGAATATCTCTTTGAGGAATTTTGTACACTCTAAGAAAAACAGCTTTAATTGGTTTATCTGCCATCCAATTTACGCGTTCTTCAATGTATGAATCACTCCAAATATGAAATTCTGATAACGCATTGATTTTTTCTTTGGATTTGATGTCTACTTCATCAACAACTTCTGCATAGGAAGTTATTTGATTATGATTATTTTGAGGACGATTTTGTTTTACAATGTCTAAATAATTATGAAACTTTGGCTTTAGATTTTTTTCTTCTTGGTGTTCAAAAGTTGGAAACAAAAGAAATTTTTTTGCCTCAATTTTAAATCCAGAAGCAGTTTCTAAAATACCTCCTTTTCTAAGTATGACTGTCTGTTCCCCGTTTTCAAGCGCGGTGATAATTGTTGCCCATTCTTTGAGTGCTTCCATTATCCAAGACTGGATATTAAAGGAATAATATCCTTTTTCACACAAACTATCATTGGAATATCAAGCGCGATATACTTTGAAACCTGCGTGCCTCTCAAATCCATAATGAGATTTTGAAATGCATGAAGGTCATCTGTTTCAAAAGCTAACATGAAATCTTCATCATGAATTCCAAAAGAGTAAGTTGTATTCAAAATCACTTGAGGATAACTTTTACCAACTTCTATGTGCTCTTCCATCATTTTTTGCCTTTGTTGAACTGGTAGAAGATACCATTCTCTTGTTTTAACAAATGGATATACTATGACATATTGTCTTGCTTCTTCTCCCGCAACAAAAGATGGAACTCTTCCTGTTTTTGCATAAATTGATGGCCTCGTTGATGACAAGTAAACATGAGAGGGAATGAGATATTTTCCTATTACAGTAAGGTAGATTTTAGATATCACTTCTTGAATTTCTTCAACAGTTTCTGCAGCAAACCAGAACATAAAATCTGCATCATCACGTAAACCCAAAGTAGAGTATGATCTAAACCTAATTCCTGAATTTGCTAAAACATTTTCTAATTCTTTGGCAGATTCTTCTTTTGCTAAATCTGCCATCCATCTCCATTTGGGATCAATTTTAAAGAACGAGAAATTGAAAAAATATTTTTTTTCTGCTTCAGCGCTTGATTCCATGTAAATCCTCTAAAACAATGTGAATAAAAAAGTATACTTGATTTTCAAAATCTTTATGATGCAGGCTGGTTTTCTAATACCCACTCATATCCTTTTTCTTCTAGCTCTGCAGCCAAGGACGAGTCTCCACTTTTTAGAACTTGTCCATTAGCAAATACATGAACAAAGTCTAACTTGTCTAGGAAGTTTAGAATTCTGGCATAGTGAGTAATGATAATTGTTGTTGAATCTTTTCCTGAAACTTGGCTGATTGATTTTGCAACAGCTTGCACTGCATCAATGTCTAAACCAGAATCAGGTTCATCTAAAATTGAAATTTTTGGTTTTAATACTGCCATCTGTAATACTTCGGATCTTTTCTTTTCTCCACCAGAAAATCCTTCATTAAGATATCTTGATAGAAAATCATCTTTTAATCCAACTGCATTGATATTTTTTTTCAAATAATTTTGAAATTCTCTAACTGTGATGAAGACTTCTCGTTCATCACCTTGCAATGCTTTACTTAATGCATTGTATGATGTTCTAAGAAAATGTGAAAAACCAACTCCAGAAACTTCTGTTGGATATTGAAAACCTAAGAATAATCCCCTCTTTGCTCGCTCATCAGCTGTAAGCTCTAAGATACTTTCTCCATCAAGTAAAATGTCTCCTTGTGTTACTTCATACTTTGGATGTGCAAGCAATGTATAAGCTAAAGTGCTTTTTCCAGAACCGTTTGGTCCCATTATTGCATGTACTTCACCTGGACCGGTTTTGAGATTTACACCTTTTAGAATCTCTTTTCCTTCTCTTTTTACATGAAGGTCTTTGATTTCTAAAACTGCCATGGGCTAGCTACTTTCTTTTTCATATATAACACAGACGAATTTTAGCTTCTCCTAAGGAATCATTCTAGAATATTAGAATCATAGCATGTATCTAAAAATAAAGAAAAGGGGTGGGTTTGGATTTAGGCTAGAGATGGTCTAAGAGTTACGCATAATTTGTAACTCGTAAGAATTTCTTTACATCTATTTCGTATAGTTACTTCGGTTACTCCTGCAACACTAGATACATCACGTTGTAACACGCTTTGTCCAAGTAAAATTGATGCAACATAAAGATATGCTGCTGCAATTCCATTAGGAGCTTTTCCATCAGCAAGGTTTCGGTTCTTTGTTTTTTCTGAAATTTCTAATGCAAGACGTTCAACACGTACATCTGTTTTTGTCAAATTTGCAATTTTAGAGATGTACTTGTCCATTGTTACTACAGGTGTTGAAGATGCCCCTAGTTCCATTACCATGGTTCTATAGTATTTTGCTGCAAGCTTTGATTTGGCTTTGAGATCTTTTACTGTACAGATTCCTGCACAAATTTCGTCTAGTGATCTTACAACATCACACTGTTTGCATGCCATGAAAATGGTTGCTGCAGTAATACTTGCTACTGATTTACCTTTGACATCCATCCTTCCGTCAAGATTTCTATAAATCATTGACGAGGTTTCGAGTACATTTTTTGGAAGGCTAAGTGCCTTACATGTTTCTCCAATTTTTGTTAGTACATTTGATAATCTTCTTTCTCGTGGAGAAGACACTCTTACTCTTTGTTGCCACTTTCTCAGATTATTCATCTGGTTTGCGATTTCAGAATTAATTGATTTGCCACTGAAATCTTTGGCACTTATAGAAATTTCTGTTGTTATTCCCAAATCATGTTGAGAATAAGTTGTTTGACCTGTTGCTCTTGCAAGTTTCATTTTTTCTTCGAAACTACTACTTGTTGCTTCTGGACCGTAGTCAGCCATTTGTTCTGCAACGACTACGCCGCAGCTAGAACAAATCCTTTCACCATTCTGAATGTCATCAACTAAAGTCGATTCACATTCAGGACAGCTTTTTTCTATTTCAATTGCGTTCATTTCTTTTTCTCCTGAATTTTTTGTATTTTTTTACAGGAGAGTATACAGTAAGTGCAAAAACTTTTTTTCCAACGTATTTTTTTACGCTGTTAGTTAACGGAATTGCAGATGCATATGGTTTTGCAACTGGCCCTATCATTTCCGTAACTTTTGCTATCTTACTACTTTTTTCGTCACAAAGTATCTGACCTTCTTTCAATGTTGTTGAAAGTCTAACGATAACTCTGCCACTATTGGCTAAATGCATAATTTCGCCTACCTCCTGCAATTAATGAAGAAATTATTCAATCATTATCATAGACTTCTGTCAACTTTCCTTAAGCAAGAAGCTAGATTGAATATTATTTAGACTGCTTTGCTCTTTTAGAAACTAACTTTTCAGAAATTTTGTTTAAAATTTTTGTCTTAGGACCATCTTTTGGAATTATGATATATCCTGATCTGACATAAGGTCTTTTTGGAAATCTTACTTTATCATCTGATTCAGTTAATTCTAGTCCAGCTGCTTTTGCAGCTTCAACTAATTCTTTTAATGATGGATCAAAAATACATTTTTCTTTAGAAAGTTTTCTTCCTTTATCTCGTGGTAATGTTTTGTTAAAATAATCCAACCAGACTACGACATGTTCGTAATCTTTCATTTAATCACTTGATAAGAACTGCGTTAACTGCACCGTGTTGTCCTGGTTTTGAAACAACTCTGCACTTTCCATCTTCTGTTTCAAGTATTGCACCTTTAGTAATTACACCACGTCTTTGATAATCACTGTTTGTTGGATTTTCTAAGACCTTAACAATTTTTGAGCGTTTTACTTTAGCATTTGGAATTGCCAAGTTTACAAAATCAATTGTTTTTAATGCAGTTTTTTGATTTTTACCCCGTGCTTTTCTATTAACCGTTGATGCAGGACCAGTTAAAGCTTCATTAGGATATCTATTAGTTTCATATTTTCGTCTAATTCTTAATGGATGTCTTCTTCCACCAGTAATCTTACTTGTTGCCAAGTTTTCTACTGACATTTTCATAGTACAGGGTCTGAACTACTCTAATTTATACAAAACGAAAATTTTCGCTTTGTTTGAATTTAATTCAAGCACTAATTATGAAAAATTCAAAAATTAGGCCTGAGATGTAGCAGGTTTTGGAGTTTGAGAAATTGCAATTGAAGGAGCTTTTCTAACTCTTTTGAAAAGCTTTTGCTTGAGTAAATCTGAATCTCCTTCAATTCCAAAATATTTTTTAAATTTTGTAGTAGTGTTGTAGATTTTCATTCGTCCAACATTTTCATGTTGTATGTAATCAAGCTGTCTTAATTCTTTAAGATGTGAATAAACACCAGTACCTCGTGTTTCAACAAGTTGTTTTGATGAAATAGGTTGCATGTATGCAATGTAAGATAGTGTTTTCAGAGTTGCTTTTTGTAAAATTGGTTTAGATGCATATCGTCTAATTGTTGCACTATACTCTGGCTTTAATTGGAAAACATAAGATCCATCAGGCAGTGTAACTACTTCTATTGCCTTAAACGAGGATTTTGCTTTTTTCATAATATTGTTAAGTAAATTGAGGGTTTTTGGTCTTGATTCTGTGCCTGAAGCCTTGATCAATTCCTCAATGCTAAGAGGCCTTCCTGCTGAGTATAGGGCAGCCTCGATTCTTGCCGTAGCCTCATCTTCATCTTCGATTTTTACCATTTATCTCACCTTTGATGGAATCTACTTAAAAGAACCCTTCATTCATCTTTGATCACGTTGTAAATTTCTCTTGGATTAGTGTAATTTTGATATCATCATCTATCTGTTCCAAGTCAACCTTTTGGTCTCTGGCAAGAAATAGGATAGCAAAAAAACACCTGATTGAATCAATTGTGTCTAAGTCAGTAACAATATCTTTTAGCATGCCTGTACCTGTGTTTTTGATCTTGTTTGTAACTAGGTCTTCGTATTTGCCAATAATATTTTCAAGAGAAATAAAATAATCTTTGAAATCAGGTGCCTCAATAGGTTCAAAGCTGAGATTTTTTCCTTTTCGTGAACGAGGATTAGCAATCGTTCCTATGAGGTTTTCAAGTAAATTCAACAGTTCATCTAATGTAACTGGATATGTTGATTCATGACGGTATGGCATGTTAATCAAGTCAATATTTACATCAACACGCTGATGCAATGGCTTTCTTTCCATTGCAGCTTTTTGTAATGCAAAAATACTTTCAACTTTCATTCTATGTATGAGTGAAGATGATAATGCTGCCATGCCTGCAACTCTAAGGTCTTTTTTTCCAGTTTGATTTAGAATTTTTACTAATAATTCTAAAATTTCTATAATGTTAATCTCCCAAACATCTTTTTTTGAAATATTATCTTTATCAAATAGAACGTTTATTGGCGCCTGGGAAATACCTTTTTTTAACTGGTCTTCACTCACACGTACTCAAAGTGGCTGATTCAATAATATCTAGGCGCTCTATTTTTTTGTCCTTCCCAGTCAACTCTTATATTATTAATACAAAATCAGTACCGCATTGAAAGCAGCTAGAATCGTTGAACCAAATAAACCACTTCAGGTAACTGAACTAGAACCTCCTAAAGCTAGTGGAAATGAAGTTATTGTAAAAGTAAAGGCTGCAGGGGTATGTCATAGTGATTTACACCTATGGGAAGGTGGATACGATTTAGGTGATGGAACATTTCTGAAAGTAACTGATAGAGGTGTAAAATACCCTGTAACTCCAGGTCATGAAATTGTCGGAACGGTAACTGAAATAGGAAGTGATGTTAAAGGAGTTTCTGTAGGCGAAAATGTTCTTGTTTATCCTTGGTTAGGTGAGGGTGAATGCCCAGCATGTAAAGCAGGCAATGAAAATCTTTGTGATGCACCAAAATCAATTGGTCTTTTTCAAGATGGAGGCTATGCAGAAATTGTCAAAGTTCCTCATTACAAATATCTTGCAAACATTGATGGAATTGATTTAGATGCAGCAACATCGCTTGCTTGTTCTGGTCTTACAGCGTACACTGCTATAAAAAAAGCAAACGTAAACTCTCCTGAATTTTTGGTAATAATTGGCGCCGGAGGTCTAGGTCTGATGGCCATTCAAATCGCTAAAGCAATTACAAAAGCTAAAATCATTTGTGTTGATAATGATGATAAAAAATTTGATACTGCAAAAAAAATGGGAGCTGATTTTGTTGTAAATACAAACGTTGTTGGTTCTGTTTCCACTGGAGGTGGAGGTGCAGTAGAATCAATAATTTCTATTTGTAATGGTAAAGGTGCAGATAGTGTAATTGATTTTGTAAATGCGCCACAAACTGCAAAAACTGGCATTGCAGTTTTACGAAAAAGAGGAAATCTTGTACTTGTTGGACTCTTTGGTGGTTCAATGGATTTGTCGTTAGTAACAATTCCTCTAAAATCACTTACAATTCAAGGTGCATACACTGGAAATTATAATGATATGGTTGAATTAATTGAATTGGCAAAAAAAGGTGTAATAAAACCAGTGATATCAAAAAGATATTCTATTGATGAAGCAAACGAAGCACTTGAAAATCTTAAAGCACGAAAAATAATTGGTCGTGCAGTAATTAATCCCTAGATAATACTTGCATGTCTAGGATGTTCAATTCGAACTACAATAATATAATATAAAACAAATCTACAGCCAATTTATGGGTGAGAAAAAGCAAAAATTAGATTATGATTTAGCCTTTACACATCTTCAAAACCATCAAAACATTAGCGCTTACAATCTTTTTATGGACTTGGCAGATAAACATAAAAAAATTGATTCTATTAAAGCAGGTTTGCTCTACGTATTAGCTGGAGAATGTAAATCTCGTCAAAATAAAGACAATCGCGATGAAGCACTAAAAGCAGGAAAATTATTCTTAGATTTTGCTAAAAAAGAAAAAAACTACAAAGGAAAAAGTGCATATCTTTGTGCTGCAAAATGTTTTCTTAAATCAGGAAACTACGACGAAGCAAAAAAAGCATTTCAAGAATCAAAAAAACTTCAAATCTCTGATACAGAAATTGTAAGACCAGTTGTAATTGTAGATGATAGTAAATCTATGATATTAAAACTACAAAGTCATTTGAAAAAACTTGGTTATGATAATTTGTTGGCATTTGAAACAGGAAAGGAAGCCATCAAAGAATGTCAAAAATTAATTAAATCTTCACAAAACCCTATATTTTTACTCGATATGGGGTTACCTGATGTAGAAGGTGATGTTGTTGCTGGTAAAATCTTAGAAGAAAAACCTGAATCCCAAATTATTCTAATTACTGCTGATGATAAAACAAGTAAGCGTGTTAACAAAACAATTAGTTCAGGAGTTACTGCATTTATCCAAAAACCATTTACAATAAATGATTTGAAAGATGCTATGAATACCGCTGAATCTGAATATTCTATTTTATAATAATAATAGTGACATATTTAGCAAATTAATATTTTGTATATCTAATTTATTAATTCTGTAATCAATTACTTGATCTGAAAACTTTTCAATTATTTTTGATGTTACACTTTTTGAACCAGGCTCAATTTTCATGATAACTAACATGTTCCATTCCCCTTCAAGATTTGCTACAAAAAGATAATTTGGTTTTTCAATTACGTGTTCTTTAATTGATTCTTTTACTGACTCTAAAGATTTTGTTGGCTTAAATTTTATGAAAAGTGCTTCATATTCATTAGTTTCAGAAACATCTGAAAGTACTGCTTTGTATCCTTTAATAATTCCGCTTTTTTCTAAGCGCTCGATTCTTTTTCTAATAGTTCTATCAGAAACATCATGACCAGATTTTCTTAATTCTGTTGCAATTTCCTTTGAAGGAGTTCGTGCATTTTTGTTTAATATTTCAATTATTTTCTGGTCTACCTTATCTAAATTCGACCATGCATCACTGCTCATGAAATTACGTATTTTTGGATGCTTTTGAATATTTGTTTGTACGTCTGATGCGACGCATTAGTCAATTTAGTTATAATTTTAGATTGTATGTCCCACGAGAAGGAATTGAACCTTCGACAACCCGGTTTCTGTATGCCTGATAGGCTGTTATTCGGTCAGCCAAAAGCCAACAACTACAGCCGGAAGCTCTACCAGGCTGAGCTATCGTGGGACAAAATTGACGCTGTGTTCAAGTATTAAATAACTATCGAAATCTGAAACAAGTCTATTTTTCAAAAAAAGTCAGTCGTCAAATTGAGACTATGCATATGAATGATCGAAAAAAATTAAATATTACAGCTGGATCCGTGATCAAAGTCTTGGATTCAAATCTAGCTACAAGTGGTTATGTATGCGCGCCATATTTACATAATCATAATTCTGTAGAATTAAAAGAAGTTTGGTTCCATTCAAGAAACATAGAAGATATGTTTTTTGTAACTGCTACGTTTTCACAAGACAGTAAACCATATTTTCCTACTTCAGCAAATCATTACTTGTTAGCTAAATTCAAAGACAAAACAAAAATTGAAAAAGAAATGGAAAAATACCAACAAGAAAAACCTTCTTTTGTTTTTGGAATTGATGCTGATCTTTTTGAAAGAGAAGCAGAAGGAAAGACAAACTTAATTTCTGTCTATTATCTGGATTATAGCGATTCAGAAGAAGACATTGGAGAAATTGCTGGGGTTGTTGCAAAAAGAGACAAAGTAGCAAAAGCAGGTGTTGGAACAATGGATCTATTTTGTAATGAAGAACCAAAGTTTACTTTTCCTTATAATGAAAATATTGTTGTTTTAGAAGTATCAAGTGATCAAGGCCATCAAAGTGACAACAAATATTGTGAAAGAACTAGACGAGATGTAGGTAGAAAAGGTATCACCATGACTAATCTAGTTAGTCTTTCTGTTTTAGAAAAACTGAAATAAAAAAGTTAAATATACAACATAATTCTGTCTTTGCATGAGTAAACCTTCTGACTTAGGATCATTAAAAATTGGCTCTTACATTTTGTTGCCTGTTTCAGATCAACCTACTGGAGAACCCTGTAGAATTGTTGAATATGATACAAGTAAACCAGGCAAACATGGAGCAGCAAAAGCACGAATTGTTGCTGTAGGTGTTTTTGATGATCAGAAGCGTCCTCATGTTGGACCAGTAAGTATGCAAGTCCACATTCCTTTAATTGATAAAAGAATGGGACAAATCATATCGATGACAGATGCAGGTATTCAGGTCATGGATTCTGAATCTTTTGAAACAATAGATATTACATTGGTTGAAGATGAAATTAAAGATAAAATCCAACAAGGACAAGATATTGAATATTGGAAGGTAATGGACAGAACAAAGATTATGAGAATTAAAAGCTCATAGTGCCTTTTTTCAAATAACTTGAATGACTAAATAATACAAGAATACATTTTCTTATGGATGCTGATGATGACTGGAAAAGCCGTCTGATTTGTGATGAAGATTATGAGTGTTGAAGCATCCACGGCTTTTCATATTTGACACTAAAAAAATGAAATAGAGCTAAAATTAAACAAATTAGATGAAAGTAGCAGTATTATTTTCGGGAGGAAAAGATAGTACTTTTTCTATCTATAAAGCAAAATTAGTAGGACACGATGTGGTCTGTATTGTTACCATTTTTCCACAATCTGCAGAAAGTGAACTACTACATTATCCAAATATTCAATTTACAAAATTACAGTCTGAATCAATGAACATTCCTCAAATTTCAATTAAAGTTGATTCAACCAATCCAAACAATGAAGCACAAACACTTGAGGAAATTTTGATTAAAGCTAAAGAGCAATACAATATTGAAGGAATTGTACATGGAGGAATTCTCAGTGAATTTCAAAGAAAACAATTTGAACAAATCTCTACGAGTCTAGGAATTACATTAATTTCTCCATTATGGAAAAAAAATGAAGAAGAATACATGAACAATTTACTGGAATCAAAATTTCATTTCATGCCAATTAGTGTGACCTCAGATGGATTAGATGACTCTTGGTTAGGAAAAGAAATTACAAAAGAAGATTTAGTTATCTTAAATGATTTATCCAAAAAACATGGTTTTAACTTAAGTTTCGAAGGTGGCGAGGCTGAAACATTTGTAATTGATTGCCCATTGTTTTCACATCCAATTAAAATTGTAAAATCAAAGAAAATTTGGGATGGATATAGAGGAAGATTTGAAATACTGGAGGCTAAATTAGATAACCATGCTTGATAATCTTAAAACAAATTTACGAGCAGCAATAAAAAAAATAGTTAATTCTTCTGGAATTGACGAAGAATTAATTAAAGAATTATCAAAGGACGTACAAAGAGCACTTTTACAATCTGATGTTAATGTAAAACTAGTTCTTGAAATAACAAAAAATCTTGAAACTAGATCCCTTAAAGAAACTCCACCTCCAGGATTATCCAGAAAGGATCACATTGTTAAAATTCTCTACGATGAGTTATCAAAACTTTTAGGAAATGAGACAGAATTTTCTTTCAAACCAGGAAAACTCAACAAAGTACTAATGCTAGGAATTCAAGGAAGCGGAAAAACAACAATTACTGCAAAACTATCTAAATTTCTAACAAAACAAGGCTACAAAGTTGGTGTAATTGGAGCAGATACGTATAGGCCAGGTGCTTTAGTTCAACTTAGAACTAATTGTGAAAAAGAAAACATTGAAGTTTATGGTGAAGAAAAAACCAAAGACTCTCCATTAATTGTAAAAAATGGATTAAAACATTTTGAAAAATCTAATCTTGACATTGTTCTCATAGATACAGCTGGTAGACACAAAGAAGAAAAAGATCTCCTTAATGAAATGACTGAAATTAACAAAGTAGCAGAACCGGATTTGGCTCTTTTAGTAATAGATGGAACAATAGGTCAGCAATGTTATTCACAAGCTGAATCATTTCACAAAATTGTTCCTGTAGGTGGAATTGTTATTACCAAACTTGACAGTTCTGCAAAAGGTGGTGGAGCAATTGCTGCATCTGCAGCAACTGGTGCTCAAATTATGTACATTGGTACTGGAGAAAGAATTGATGATCTAGAGAAATTTTCTCCCACTAGATTTGTTGGAAGACTACTTGGTATGGGAGATTTACAAGCTTTGTTAGATCTTGCAAAGAGATTAGAAAGTGAAGCTGATGATGTAAGGCTTAAACGAATTTCAAGTGGAAAGATGAACATGGATGATTTCTATTATCAACTTGAAGAAGTAACTAAAGTGGGTTCACTAAAGGGATTATTAGATAGTATGCCAGGATTTTCTGGAATGGTAAAAGAAGATCAACTTGATCAAGTAGAAGGAAGAATGGAAAAATGGCGTTACATTATTCAGAGCATGAACAAACAAGAAAAAGCAGATCCTGATCTTCTTAATGCATCAAGAATTAAAAGAATAGCTAGAGGTTCTGGATGGCCAGAACATGAAGTCAAAGAACTTTTAAAAAATTATAAAAATTCAAAAAATATGATGAAAGCATCAAAAGGTAGACAGATGCAAGGCGCATTACGAAGAATGGGCCTCGGATAATTTTTACTAAAGTAATTAAAATAATTTTTAATGCACTCTTCTCAAAAGATAAAAGTGAGGAATAAAAACTCAGACGAATCATTCTCTAAAGCAAAAATTATTCTGAATCAATACTGTCTATGTGAACATTGTATAGGACGACTTTTTGGAAAAAAATTTAGAGTTTCATCAAATCAAATTCTGGGGAAAAAAATTTTTACTAGACTCAATTTGAAACCTTCAAAAAACTGCTATATTTGCAAAGGAATTCTTTCAAATTTACAATCAGCAGTTTCAAGATTGATTGAAAAGTCATCTAAGCATGTATTTTCCACCTTTGTTGTTGGGGCTATTCTAAAACCATCTGTAACAGATAGAGACGATTTGATTAGATCAAAGTTTAAACTACAAGGAATTGACAGTGTAAAAACTTCTATTACTCAAGAAATATCTAAGAAATTTTCAAAGAAAACCCACAAAAAAATTGACTTTTTATCTCCTGATTTGACTTTTACATTTAATTTTAGAAATGATTCATGTGAATTAAAATCTAGATCGATATTATTCTCAGGAAGATATGTAAAAAAAATTAGAGGCTTACCACAAAAACAAATTCCTTGTAATAATTGTAAAAGAAAAGGTTGTTTACAATGTAATTATCATGGTATTTCAGAATTTTCTAGTGTGGAAGGAAAGATCTCTAAATTCTTATATGAAAAATTTTTGGGGACGCAAACAAAAATTACCTGGTTTGGTGGAGAAGATCAAAACAGTCTTGTTTTAGGAAATGGAAGACCCTTTTTTGCTAAATTATCTGATCCAATAAAACGAAATATTCGGCTAAAGAAAAAATATGTTTTAGATGGAATCGAAATTCATAATTTAAAAATTATTTCAAAAATTCCTAATCATCAAATCCCTTTTACATCTACTATTCAATTATCAATATTATCTAATGAAAACTTGACACAAAAAAAACTTGTAAATCTAAAGAAATTGAAAAAATCTACTGTCACAATTTTTGAAAAACCTAATAAGAAACATCTTAAATCTCTTCATGAAATTAAATATAAAAAAAATGACGCTAAATCCTTCTTCTTATGGATTAAAGCAGAGAGCGGATTACCGATTAAACGATTTGTAGAAGGAAACTCTGTTCATCCTAATGTAAGTGAATTATTAGGAAATACCTGTAAATGTAAAGAATTTGATTTTCAGCGAGTTGATCTACCAAATTTTTAAATTAATTTTTGAAGTGAGGGTACATTGCTAGCCTGCCTCAAACTGTAGTTTCCCCTCACCTCGGAATTGAAGGATAATGAAAAGTATCAAAATAGTAAAAAAAGAGTTACTGATAAATCGTCATAGCTTAGATTATATTTGCTTCATCTAGTTTTCGACTTGTTTCATTGGATCCACTCATTAAAGTTAAAGAATCGCATCAAAAAGGAATCTTGCCAGATGATGTTTTTAATTTAATTACTAAGAGATTTCCACTAGCAATTTCAGGAATAAATCGTATAGAGAAGGCTTCAGGAATAAACTATCCAATTGCCTATGTAGATCCTTCTGTAGTGTTATCTTCTTCAAGTTCTTATGATTATGGAATATTATTTGCTAGAACTATTCCTTTAATCTTTGAAGATCAGCTTCAAGTAGTAATTCAAATTTCATCACCACTTGTCGCATTTGGCTTAAAAGGTACTATTCATGCTATTTTAGCCCATGAATTTTTACATTACCTGGATTTAATCAGAAAAGTTTCAAAAATGGAATTACTTTCTGATGAAATTTCAGGAAATTTGTTTGAAAATGTTTATGCTGATAGTACAAGACTGTTTGAACCTCGAGCAGTTTTTAACGATAAAACCTTACTTTCACACATAACAAAAAAATTTCCTGCGGGTTTTAAAGACTACAAGTTAGAAGATAAAACAATCAAATTTTGGATAAAAAAAGATCTTCCAACTACAAACATTACTATGGATACAAACATAGTAAAACTATCTACGGAAGTTTTATCAAAAATTAATCTAGATCAAAAATTACTTAAAAAGATAGAAGAACTAGAAGAAAAAAATTCTAAACTTCGTAAGAAAAAGTTACTGTGATTACTGAATAAATTCTGTTAGTCCACATTTTCCACAGGTTCGTCGCTTTTTATGCTCTGACATAAAAACACCCTTTCCACATCTGGAACAAATTTTTCTTGTCTTAGTTGCTTTATCTCCATCAACTTTGTAATATTTGTAAACATTTGGGCTAGACCCTTTTTTGCCTGCCATTTCTAGCTCTTTTCCTCAGCAGGTTTCTCTGCAGCAGCTTCTTCCTTAGCTTCAGCAGGTTTCTCTGCAGCAGTCTTTGCTTTTTCCAAACGCTTGAAAATTACTGGATTGATTTGTTTTTTCGCAAGATTTTCATCATCATACACGTAAAACGTACCCGTAATTGAAGGCCTTCCGGTATGATTTTTCATATTAATTGGAATAATGATTTTTCCATCTAGTTTGAATTCTTTTTTAATCATATCTATGGCATCAAGTTTTTTCAATTTTCCTCCTACTCCTGCAAAAGTGCATGTAATTTCTCTTCTCGATAGAAATGAGTTTTTTACATCATTTACAGTTTCAATCATAGACATGACCAAAATCCTTGATATTGTTCATATAAATTTAATTAAAAATTACGAAGAAATTTATGAAAATAAAATAATTTCGTTTCATGGATAGATTCATGCTTCATTTAAAAAACGAAAATTATAATCCTCAAGATGCATCAGATCTTCTACATCAATCTCGTGACCTCAGTTCGGGAATGAATGTTACAATCCGAGATACCAGAGTTTCACGAAATTTTCTAGAATTTGATGTTTCAATAAAAAAAGAAAATTTAGACGAGCTTTTAACAAAAATGAAACCTTTAGGTGAACTTGATCACGCAAAGCATGTAGTCGAAGAAGAAATACCTAAAGAAGAAGCTATCAAAGACGGAATTTCATATTTTAATGATGAACGATTTTGGGAATGCCACGAAGTTTTAGAAGGAGTGTGGAAAAATTGTTATGAAGGAGAAAAAGAACTAGTTCAAGGAATTATCTTAGTTGCTGCGGCACTAGTACATTATCAAAAAAATGAAAATGAAATATGTATTTCAATTTTAAATAGAGCTTTAAGTAAATTATCAAACTCCTCTGGAAAATATCATAATATTGATGTCGACTTGTTAAGAAATAAAGTAAACGAAATAATTTCTTCAGAAAAAATTTCTACATTTTTGATTTAATTACATCTAAACTGGTTTTTACTACTTCAGAACCTTCTAGCAATCCTATTTTGCCTTTCTTAGCTTCTGATTCTGTATATCTTATTGTTGAATCCTTTTCAATTAGATCTCCAGATACTAAAATTGGAACAGGATCATCGCTATGTCCTTTGTTAATACATGGGGTTGAATGATCAGCTGAAACCATTATAGATACTTTCTTTGTATCAATATTATCAAGTAAAGTTCCAAAGAATCTCCTATCAATTTCTTCAATATTTTTCATTTTTCCTATCGCATCACCATCATGACCAAATTCATCAGGCCCCTTCAAATGTACATAAATCGCATTTTGAGTTTCCATTGCTTTTGCAGCTACCCTTGCTTTTTCTTCATAATCAGTCAGGCCTCCAGCACTAAAGGCTTTCATTTTAAGAACCTCGGAAATTCCTAATTCAACTGGCATATCTACAATACATGAAAAATTCATTGAATACATATCATTAATGGGCTTTACCACTGGATATCTATTCCCTGCATCTCGTAATAGAATACTGTTAAGAAGTTTCTTGTTGTTATTTTTTCTTCTATGATTAACCTCACTGGTTTTCATAATGCCAAGTGATTGTTCGGTGAATTCATTCACTAATTTAGCTGTTAAAACTGAACTTTCTGAATCATTTAATGGAAGACATTTTTCAATTTTCATAAAATCTGTAACAGCTTTAGCTATACCCATTCCAGAAACCCTAGAATACGCAGGATCCGTATTTGTAATATCTGATGATAACTTTTGACCATCACATCTAATTCTTACAGTAACTCGGTGTCCTATAGTTGGAGATACTACAACTGAAGTATTCTGTAATGAAAATCGTGAATTCTGTTCAATTTCTTTTGCAATTTCAATAGCATCTTCTCTTTCAATACTTCTTCCTGCTCTTCTATCTATGATCACATCTTCATCATTTAATGTAGCAAAATTTCCTCTCAATGCTAAATCTCCATCTTTAAAGTCTATTCCTACTCCAATTGCTTCTATGACTCCTCTTCCAACGTAATCCTCATGCTGAAATTTGTAACCTAGCATATTGAAAACAGCAATATCTGATTCAGGAGCTATGCCTTTTCCAACAGAAATTACCTCACCCATAATTCCGTTTTTAGTTAATTTATCCAGATTTGGGGTTACAGCAGCTTCTAATGGAGTTTTACCATTAAGATCTGGATGTGGAAGATCTCCTACACCATCTAATAAAACATAAACCACATGTACATCAGAATTTTTTACTATGTTTGCCAGCTCCTTTGTAGAACATTTTTTATGTTTACTTTAAATCTTGCAATCTTTGAGCATTTACTGTAAAAATATCGATCTATAGAAAGCTTTTAACACGTAGATTTTTTCTTTATTCGTTATGGGGGAGATGCGTAAAGACTCTGTACTTGAAAGGTTTATGATTATTTCACCAGGTAACGGCAAAGCTACAGAGAGTAAAAAATCACCCTATTCTCCTGGAAATGAATCTATGACAAATCCTTCGGTATTATCTTTAGTAGCAAAAGATGGCATGTTACAAAGACTCCAAGACAGCGAGGATAACTATGTCACAGATTGGTCAATAAGAGTTTTTGAGAGTAAAAATCCAGCAGTATCTATAACCACTGAAAATACCTATAGTGAAAAACCACACTATAGTGAACCTGCCTATGGATATCATTATGTTGTTGTTGCTTCTCCAAATCAAAAAGATACTTTTGCTACAATTGATGTAGAACAATGGTCGAACATACTTGTAGTAATTCAAGATAGACTTCGATGGTTGTACACTCAGAAAGGAGTTACCTATGTTTCAATTTACGCTAACCATGGTAAAGAAGCTGGAGCTGATATTTCTCATCCACATCTTCACATAGTAACATTTTCAACAATTCCGCCCGTAATAGAAGCCGAAGCTGATGCAACACACAAGATTTTGAATGAAAAAGGAGTCTGTGCCTTATGCCAAACAGTGGCAGCTGAGACTGGAGGTCCTAGACAAATTTTACAAACGGAAGGGTTTATCGCTTTTTGCCCTTGGGCACCATCACACCCATATGAGTTTTGGATTTGCCCAAAAAAACACACAACAAGTTTTTCAAAAATAACACAAAAAGAAATTAACGATCTTTCTCTAATTTTGAGAGCAAGTCTTGGAGGATTAGCAAATAGCATCAAAGATGTATCCTATAATTTTGTTTTTCATCTGTCTCCTGAAAAAAAGAACAGTCGACAAATTCATTGGCATATTGAGGTATATCCAATTACCTCTCATTGGTCTGGATTAGAACGTGGGTATGGAGTATTTTTGAACAAAACATCCCCAGAACAAGCTGCTGAAAAACTAGGAACATCATGCAGAAAAGCATTGGCCAATCTAGTAGGTATTGTGTAGAACTCGGCATAGTTTATTTATCTTAGAAAAATTTCATGCTGTATGGCAGTTGAAAAATACATTGCAGCAGCAAGTTTAGGATTATTCATAATGTTCGTAGGAGAAATACTTACTATTTACAATTTCATGCAAGATGAACCTTTAGATTCAGCTTTTGCCTTAGAACCTGATCCAAAAATTTTACAATTCATTTCAATTGGTATAGCTCCTGCAGTAATAATGTCTGCAGTTGCATTTATCATGTCAAAACGATATGGTTCTAAACCAATTGGTACAATGATAATTGCTGGTGGTGTAATTTTATTAGGTGGAATGTTATACTCGCATTCTTTAGTAGATGGAATTCATCCAGCATATGAAAGTGAATTCATACCTATAATAACTCCATTATTTATTGTCATCTCAATTGCTGTAATTATTTTTGGTTCTCGTTTATTAAAAATCAAACCAAGAAAGGCTAAAAAAGATTATTTTTAAAAATGATCGTATCTCATTCCATTAGATGTTTTCTTAAAACCAATTTTCTCATAAAATGGTTTTACCTCATCAGAACAATCCAAAATAGTTTTGTAGCAATTATTATCTTTAGCAAGATCTAGTAAAGATTGTATTAACATCTCTCCAATTCCTTTTCCTTGATAATCTTTTGATACTACCACATCTTCAATATGTGCTACATTTCCTCCATCGTGAATAAATTTGGGTTCAATAATCATAGTTGTGGAACCGACAACTCTTCCATCTAAAATTGCAACATACACAAAATGATTTGAATTGGAACTTATTTTCTTAAAAATCTCAGTTGCCTTTTCTCTATCTAAATTACTAGCTAATTTTAGAGAATCCATAGATTCTAAAAATCCATTAAAAAGGTCATTTTCTTCTAATTCTCTAATTGTAATGTCTACCATTTTATGTCGTTAGATATTACCTAGTTTTTCTAGGAATTGCTGATATGCTTTTTTGTATGATGTTTTATCACCTATATCCATAAAGCCCTTTTTAGTTAGGAAACTATTGACTAATTTTTTCTTTAAAATGGCTTTTTTAATTACATCATCCATCCCATATGGTTTGTTTTTAGGAATAAATCCAAAAACTTGAGGTTCCATTACATAGCATCCTATATTGATATTAGCAGAGATTTCTGGTTTTTCATTCCAACCCACAACTTTGCCATTTTTAGTTGTCTCAATTACTCCATAGTTGAGCTTTGTTTTGTATTCATAAAGACTCATTGTTATGAATGATTTTTTCTTCTTATGCTGATTGATCATATTTTTAAGACTAAAATCAAAAATCGAATCTCCATAAACACAAACGAATGAGTCATCAATGAATTCTTCTGCAGTTTTTAATTGCCCAGCAGTAGCTAGTGGTTTTCCTGCAACAGCATATTCTATATTCATTCCAAATCTTTGACCGTCTTCAAAATAGTCTTCTATAGTTTTTCTAAGATAACTTACACACAAAACAGTTGTTTTAATTCCATTTTTCCTTAACCATTCTATCAAATGTTCTAGTAGTGGCTTGTCTCCTAGAGGTAACATTGGTTTTGGAACAAAAGTTGTATATGGTTGAAGTCTTGTTCCTAATCCTCCAGCTAAAATTACTGCCTTCATGAATTTCTATTTGAAATATTGAGTATTTATGTTGAAGTATAGATTTTTTTAATACATTACAACAAGGTTCACAAAATTTTAGCTATTTTTTCAACTACTTTACTTGGATCATTTCCAAAAACCATTATCATCGGCTCTTTTCCAAAATCTCCTTTATGATATATGACATCTGGAGGAATAGAAGAATTTTTTAAAGAATTTTTAATTCCCCATGAAATTGAAGCGTTTTCTTTTCTTTTTATTCTAGTTGGCTCTTTTTTTCTATCATAACTTTGCACAATAAGAGATTTTTTTTTACATAATTTAATTAATTTAGAATCATATTTTATATTGGCTGCAGATTTTATTTGAGGAAATTTTTTATTAATTTCTAATAAAGCTGAACCTACATGTTTTGAACCACCATATTGTAAAGTTCCAGCTACAACTACTTCTTTTCCAGCTTTAACTATTCTACCTGAAACTCCTAAAATATCCTTGATTGATTTTATTTTGTTTTTTGAGAATACAAAATTTGTCTGACATTCAGGAATTAACGAATAAATTTTTTTGATATTCGTAAAATCATTGATTGCATCTTCTAACAATTTTATATTTTTATCAGGTTTCTTGACTGAATTAGTAATGGTTATACCTTTTCCAATTTTTTTAGAATTTTTAATTGATTCATAGGTAAACTTTTTAGCAAATTTTACTGCTTCAAAAATATTTTTCCCTCTAGCAATTGCAACAGTTAAGGCTGCCGAAAAATTACATCCACTTCCATGATTGATTTGTTTGTATAATTTACCTGATATCATATTCATTTTTTTTCCATTAAATACACAATCTGAAATTACATTTTTTTCAAAATCAATTCCTGTAACTACAATGTTTTTTACTCCAAATTTCTTAATTTTTAAAACACTTTTTTTCAGATCTTGTGAATTTTTTATTTTAATTCCACTCAAGATCGATGCTTCTAAAAGATTTGGAGTAATAATGAATCCGATTGGAAGAAGGATTTTTTTATAATCATTTAATGCATCTTTTTTTAAGAGAATTCCTCCTGTAGTTGATTTTAGTACTGGATCTAAAATTATTGGAATATTCAATCTACTTAGTTTTTTGTGTAATGTTTTGATTGTAGAGGATTCATACACCATACCAATTTTAATTGCGTCTATTTTAAAATCAGAAAAAATAGCATCGATTTGATTTTTAATCATTTTTGAAGAAACTGACTCAACTTTTCCAAATTTCCTCGTATTTTGACTTGTAATAGCTGTAACTACTGTAAATGGAAAATTTCCAAGTGTTGTGAATGTTCTAACATCACTTTGTATGCCTGCACCAGACGATGGATCAGATCCAGCTATAGAAAGTAAATTCATACAATTCTCTTCTAGAACTACTGTTTAAATCCAGTAAAAATGTAGATAGTATAATGGGCACACAAATGAGTGCAGCACGAAGGGGTGTAGCAACTGATCAAATGAAAACTGTAGCTAAAGATGAAGATGTTACATTAGATTGGTTAATCCCAAAAATTGCAAATGGTTCAATCATTATTCCAAGTAATAACATTCGACCTCAAAAAATACATAATGTTGGAATTGGAAAAGGCTTGAAAACTAAAGTCAATGTGAATATTGGAACATCAACTTTGAAAGTTGATCTTCAAGAAGAGATTGAAAAAGCCAAGATTGCTGTAAAATACCATGCAGATACAATAATGGATTTAAGTGATGGTGGAAATGTGGGTTCAATTCGACGCGCTTTATTAGACTCTGCTCCAATTACCTTTGGCACTGTACCAATTTATGAAGCATATAATCATGCTATTGAAAAGCACAAAAATCCTATGAATTTAACTGAAGATGATTTTCTTAACGCCTTTGAAAATAATGCTAAAGATGGAGTCGATTATACAACAATTCATTCCGGAATAACTAAAGAAATTGCTAAACGAATTTTGAAAGTGGAAAGATATGGCGGTGTAGTAAGTAAAGGTGGAACTATCACTGCAGCATGGATGCTAAAATATGATAAAGAAAATCCCTACATTACTCATTATGATTATCTAATTGAATTAGCAAGAAAGTATGATGTTACATTTAGTTTAGGTGATGCTTTAAGACCTGGCTCCATTCTTGATTCACATGATGAATTACAAGTTCAAGAAATGATTAACATTGCACGACTAACAAAAAGAGCACATGAAAAAGATGTTCAAGTAATGGTTGAAGGACCAGGACATGTTCCATTAGATGAAGTTGCTGCAAATGTAAAATTAGCAAAATCCCTTATTGGTAACGTACCATACTATGTTTTAGGTCCCCTGGTAACTGATGTAGCATCAGGTCATGATCATATTGCAAGTGCAATCGGTGCAGCTGTTTCTGCTAGTGAAGGTGTAGATTTGTTATGTTACTTAACTCCATCTGAACACCTTGCGTTACCTAATGCCGAAGAAGTAAAAGCAGGACTAATTGCTTATAGAATTGCTGCGCATGCAGGTGATCTTGTAAAATTAAGAGAAAAAGCAATCAAATGGGATATGAAAATGACTGAAGCCCGACGAACTCTGGATTGGGAAAAACAACTTGCATTATCAATTGATCCTGAAGAAGCTGCACGTATTCATAGTAGAACGGGTCAACGACCAGGAAATAACGTTCCATGTACTATGTGTGGAGGTGCTTGTGTGTATGTGATGTTGCCTCAACAAAGAAAATACGAAAAAGAAAATGAAAAATTACAGCAAATTGAGTAAAACTTTTTCTAAACTTGGAACTGTCTGAAAATTTTTAATTTCATCAGCTTTTATCCACTTATAATCTGAATTTTCCCAATTCAATTTGATTTTTGGATTGTTTACTGAAAACAAAAAAGGATAGACTTCCCATTCATGATTTTCATATTGTGGAGACATAATTCGAATTTCATTTGATTCTTTTATGAGATTTATCTTGTTATCTTCTATTCCTACCTCTTCAAATATCTCAATTTTTGCTCGTTGTAAAGGCGATTCATTATTTTCAATAATTCCACTTATTCCAGCCCACAATCCTTTCATACTTTTTACTTTTTCACTTCGTTTTAAAATTAAGATTTTATCATTGCTTTTGAGAAAACAAGTAATGATTTTTGTCGAACGGGTCATTCTTTTTTTTCAATAGAATTTACCATTGTTGTTAATTTTTTGTATGAACCTTCAATATCCGAATTTTTTGCTAGTTTCTCTTGACAGGATTTGATATATGATAAAATCTCTTCAGATTTTCCTTCTTGAACAGCTGTCAATAACCTACCAATATCTTTCCAAAATTCTTCAGCAACTCTTCTAATTTCTGGATTAGAAATAATTGTTTCAATTAATTCAGGTGATTCAGTCATTATACTTTCAGTAAGAATTTTTTGTGCTTTGAATGTGGTTCCAGACATTTTTTCAGTTAATGAAATCTTTTCATCTTTTGCAAGGATATTTGCAAATGCTATGTTGATAAGGTGAGTTAGACCTAAAATAACTGCAATTTTTTTATCATGTTCAATTGCATCAATAGTTACAAAATTTGATCCAGCAAAAAGTGATTTTGCTACATTAAGTTCTTTTTTTGCATCTTTGATGGGAACTGAAATAATATGCTGGCCTTTGATCTTTTTTGTTCCAGGACCAAACATTGGATGAATACAAATTGGATTTATTTTTGATGGCATCTTAGATAATGCTGCAGATGTTTTTGATTTCTGTGAAGATATCTCAATTAAATAGGATCCTCGTTTCATTTCTTTTGCAATTAATCTAATTATTTCAGGAGTTCTTCTAGTGGGAGTACATAAAATTACATAATCAGCTTTTAAAACTGCGCCAACAAGAGAAGTTGCTTTAATTACTGATTTAATATTGAAATCTTTTTCTACATCATAACCTGTTACTTCAAAACCATTATCTAGAAAATATTTTGCAAACCATTTTCCCATTTTGCCTCCTATCCCTAGAATTGAAATAGTTTTCTTCATTTTTTTCTGTTGAGAACATCATCAAGTATGTTCATTCCTTTAACTAATTTTTCTTCATCTTGGCATGCTGAAAGTCTAATAAAATTTTTAAAATCACCAAATCCAGTTCCTGGTGCTACAGCTAGACCATAATCAAGTAAATTGTTTGAAAACTCTACTCCATCAAAATTATCCTTTTTTACTTTAGCAAAAATATACATCGCTCCATTTGGTTTCACAAAATCAAGTCCAATCTCTTTTGCTTTCTGAATCATAATATCTAGTCTGGATTTTACGATATTAGAATTATTGCTTGTATCTGCCTCCAAAGCCTTCAAAGCTACATACTGGATTGGTTCTGATACATTTGTAAGGCAAATAGCTTGAAGTTTTGCCATTTTTTCAATGATTTTTGGATGGGATACTGCATACCCAATCCTATATCCTGTCATTGAATGCGATTTTGAAAATGATTGAGTAATTATTGCCTTATCATAATTGTATGATAATACACTTTTCCAATCTTGATATGAGTACTGTGCATAGATTTCATCACTTAGAACAAAGAGGTCATTTTTGATAGCTAAATCAATTATTTGATCAAGAATATTTTCTGGAAGAATTTTTCCAGTTGGGTTGTTAGGATAGTTTAGAACAATCATTTTTGTATTTACATTGATTGCTTGTTTTACTTCATCTACTGAGGGCTCCCAACTGCTTTCAAGCGATGTTTTGATTGTTCTAACTTTAACTCCTGAGTTTTCGGCACAATCTTTGTAAGCTGGCCACGCTGGTTCAATAACAATTATTTCGTCTCCAGGATTAAGAAGAGTCGTTATTGCTAAATATACTGCATATCTTGCACCAGGACACACCATTAGATTTTCTTTTTTAACGTTTACGGAATATTTTTCACTAGTTTTACTTGCAAGTGCGGTAAGGAACTGTGACATTCCTTTAACTTGACCATATTTTCCAAATCCCTTATCATAAACTTCATTTAAAGCATCCTTTACATTTTGTGGCGGGAGAAAATCAGGTTCACCAACTTCCATATGAATAATATCTTTTCCCTGTTCTTCCAAAGTTTTAGCCTTTAAAAAAATTGAAAGATGAGTTTGTTTATCAGTTGATTGTACTTTAACTGATTCGTTTAATAAAAAATTAAGAAATCTTGTTCCAATTGCTTCATCAATTTCTATTTCAGAGCATAATGAAACAACTTTTTCTCTTAAATTCTTCTCTCTTTTTTCATCCGTTACATTCATTCCAATATTTTTTTTAATATTTCCAATTTCTTTAGCAATCTCAGTTCTCTGCTTAAGTAATTTGATCATGTCAAGCGTGATCTCATCCATTTTATCTCTAAGATTGTTTATGTCAGACATGATCTATAGAACTGGTTTAATGAAACCACCAATTAATGCATGATCAGCTAATGTTAATGCCACAAAAGAATCTACTACTGGCGGTGCTCGTGGAACTACACAAGGATCATGTCTTCCTTCGATTTTTAATTTAGTTTGTTTTTTTGTTTTAATATCAACTGTATTTTGTATTTTTGAAATAGATGATGCTGGCTTAAAAGCAACTCTTAGGACTATTGGCATGCCATTTGAAAGTCCTCCTAAAATGCCTCCTGCATTATTGGTTTTGGTAATTATTTTTCCATTTTTTATCGAATACAGATCATTGTTTTTTGAACCCATTGACTGAGAACCTGCAAATCCAGAACCAAATTCTACTCCTTTAACTGCTGGAATTGAAAAAAGAGCTTTTGCAATATCTGACTCAAGAGAACCAAAAATAGGATCTCCTAAACCTACTGGTAAATTTGTTGTAATGGATTCTATGACACCTCCTAAAGAATCTCCCTTCTTTCTAGCATCAAGAATTGTTTTTTTCATTAATTTTGCAGATTTTTCTTCAGGACATCTAACCTCGTTTTTGTAAATAGATTTAATCATTTTAGTTGTCGGGGGATTTTTCATTTTCACTTTGCCAATTTGACATGTGTAGGCATTAGTATCTACACCTAAGGATTTTTTCAGTAACTTTCTAGCAATTGCTCCACCAAGTACATGTGTTGCTGTTAATCTTCCAGAAAATCTTCCGCCTCCACGATAATCATTGAATTTTTTGTATTTTACTAAAGCAGGATAATCTGAATGTCCTGGTCTCATTTTTGTGGTTAAGTTTTTGTAAGCACGTGAATCGTGATCTTTATTCCAAATTACCATTGCAATTGGAGCCCCAGTAGTATATCCTCTAAACACTCCTGAAATAATCTCTACTTTGTCTCCTTCTTTTCTTTGAGTTGAAACAAGGGACTGTCCTGGCCTTCTGTAATCTAACATTTTTTGAATATCTTTTTCTTCCAACTCTAAGCCAGCTGGGCACCCATCTAATACTGCACCAACACATTTTCCATGACTTTCACCAAAACTGGTGAGCACTAATCTTCGACCAATAGAGCTTCCAGACAATAATTTAGATTAACTTATTGATGCTTATAATCCTTATAGGCTTGATTTTATTTTTCCGCCCAGTTTATTCATATCAGATATAAAATTTGGATATGACACTGTTATTGATTCAGGATTCGAAACTGTACAATTACCAATTAACATTCCTGCAATACAAAAAGCCATAAACAACCTGTGATCATTTTCAGAATTTAATTCTGCATTTTTGAATTCATCTGGAGCTTCTAAAATCAATCCATCTTCATTTTCTTTTATTTTTACTCCTAATTTTTGTAATTCTCTAGATATAACAGAAATTCTATCTGTTTCCTTATACCTTGCATGTTTTACGTTAACTATCTCTATTGGTTTTGATGTCTTTAGTGATAATATTGCTAATGGTGGAAGCAAATCTGGTGTATTTTTTAAATCAAATTTTCCCCCACTGAGTTTTTCAGGGGATTTTAAATGAATGATATTATCTTTCAAAAAAATTTCTACACCGAGAGTTTTTAAAAAGTCAATAATTTTTTCATCTCCTTGAGGCAAATCACTGGAAATAATTTCAACTGAAAAATCTTCTCCAACTAAAACAGCTGCTGAAAGTAATAGTGCTAAACTAGAATAATCGGTTGGAATTGTAACTGAAGTTGAGATGTATTCTTGTGGTAATATTTGATATTTTTTGTATGGTTCTATGATATCTACATTTACGCCAAATTTTTCCATTACATTGATTGTTGCATCTAGATATGGTTTAGACACTAAATCATTTTCAATATTCAAAATTAGACCTTTTTCAGTTTTTGGTGCTATTATCAATAAAGCTGAAATAAACTGACTAGAAATATTTCCTGGAATGTTTATTTCTCCACCCATGATCTTTCCAGAAACAGTAACGGGGGGTTTTCCATCAGTTGATGAACATTTAGCTCCAAGAGATTCTAATGCATCTAGCAAAAGTTGCATTGGTCTTTGTTGAAGACTTTCATCTCCCGTTAAAGTTGTCTTTCCTTCTGAAAGAGCAGCAATTGCTGCCGCAATTCTAATCGTAGTTCCAGAATTTTGAGCATCGATTGTTAAATCATTAAAATCAGTATTCTTAATCCCATTTACAACTAGGTCTTCATTATTTTCATTAATTTCTGCTCCAAATTTTTTACAAGCATCAATGGTGGCACACGTATCTCTTGACTTAAGGGTATTTTTGATTGTACTTGTGTTATTAGATAAAGACCCTAAAATTATGGCTCTATGAGTATAACTCTTATTTGAAGGACACGCTACTTTTCCAGATAGCTTTGATCTTTCAATCTTACAACTCATGAACTTCCGCCTTTTTGTTATTAATTTCAGATACAATAGTGGACCCTGAAAGATTGGAAAAAATTTTCTTAATACTTGAAGAATTATCTTTTTTACAAACTGCAGCTACTGCAGGTCCATTTCCAGAAACTGAGGCTCCAAGGGCACCTCTATCAATTAAATCTGTAATTAATTTTGGATCTGAATTAAGAATAGTTGAAGTCGCAATTCCGTTGAGAATCATTGCATTCCAATAATCCGAATTACGTGCAAGATTCCATGCTTGATCAAAAATTGGACTAAGATTTTTTAAATTTTTTACGTTACCGCGTTTTCTAGATTTTGGAATAAAAATCACAGATACTAAATTTTTTAAAGCTTTTTCAGATTTTATGATTTTTCTTTTATAATTATCAGTAACAGCATATCCTCCAAAAAAACATCCACATGCATCATCAAATGCACCTGTAATGCTAACTTTGCTTTCTATTGATGCATTTACTCCTGCAAGTAAAATTTGATGGTCAGACCATTTAGGTCTAAATAATTTTGCACAGGCTAGTCCAACAGCAGATGAAATTGCACTAGAGCTCTTTAATCCATATCCAGTTGGAATTTCAGATTCTAAAGAGATTTTAATTTTTGAATTTACTAATTCTGATTTTGGAACTACTTTCCTAACTACGCTGTTGATTAAACGTGAACTAATTGTTTTATTTTTTGATTCTATGTAAATTCCATTCCCAACATCAGTCTCTACAATTGCTTTAGTTTTTAATGATATTCCAAGAGTTGCACCTTTTCCTGTTGCAATAGCGTTTACTATTGAAATTGCTCCATGTAATGTAGCTTCAGCTTTTGCCATCAAAATCCTCCCAAAATAGATCTTTTCATTGCATCATAAGGTGCATCTACTCCATGCCATATTTTAAATGCTAAAATTGCTTGACCCAATAACATTTCATATCCATATACAATTGTAGCACCATTGTTTTTGGCTTGTTTAATTAAATCCGTATTGATTGGTTTGTATACGATATCATAAACTATTGAATTTTCATTAATTGTTTCTGTAGAAATTGGGCTTGGCTCATTGTTTAATCCAACTGATGTTGCGTTAACTATTATGTTATAATCTGAAGCAGATTCTTTTACTTCATCTAGAGATATCGCATTTGCTTCAATACCAATTTTATGTGCAAATTGGGCTAGATCGTTTCCTTTTTTCAGTGTTCTATTTGCAATTGTAATTTTTTCAGCTTTTTCCTTTGCAAATGCTGCAACAATAGCTCTAGCTGCCCCTCCCGCACCAATTAGCAATACTTTGGTATCTGCAAGGTTAATTTTTCTACGTTTTAGTGGATCCAAAAATCCGTCCATATCTGTATTGTATCCGATTAATCTTCCATCGTCGTTTGAAACCGTATTTGTAGCTCCAATAATACTACAATCTTCATTTACACTATCAAGAAACTTTATCATCTCTATTTTATGCGGAATTGTAACATTAAATCCACTAATCTTAATTTTTTTTAGCGCTTCGATACCTGCGGCTAATTCCCCTTTAGGTATTCTATATGCAATGTATGTACAATCTAAACCAAGTTCCCTAAAGGCCGCATTGTGAATATTAGGCGATAATGAATGATCTATAGGGTCTCCAATTACTGCATATGTCTTTACCATCTGTTTTTTTCATTTTAATGAACGATATAAGCCTAAATCTAAATTCTAGAACCTAATCAAAGTGAGATTTTGTTTGCTGTGCAAAATGCACAAAATCTACCTTAGATATCTCTAATCCAAAATTCCTTAGGTCCAGTACATGAACTCTAGATCTAGAAATTTCACAAAAAGAGGTGTAGCTCCAGTTATTGCAACTTTACTTTTGGTTGCAATAGCCGTTGTTGGAGGAACTATCATCTTTACCTTTACTGAAGGATTTTTTAGTTCTGCTCAAATTAGCGGCAGTACCGTGGTTGAATCACTGACAATATTAGGATATGATGCAAGAACTGTTTCCGAACTTAAATCCCATGATGGAAATATAATGAATATTAATTCTGCTGGTAATCAAAACGCGTTAAAAGAATATGATGAAAGAATTGCAATCTATGTTACAAGTAATAATCCTCACGCAATAGCTATTACTGAATTAAGCTTTGGTGGTACAGTTTACAATTACACTACAATTTCTGGTAACACTATATCGGATTGGAATGATGCATCGGATCTTACCCCCGGAAAATATGTAATTCTTACAAAATCTCCTGGAACTCTTTTGTTTTCTGAAGCTCCAAGAATAGAATCTGGTCAAAGTGTAACCTTTCTTATTGATTTAGATAGTGATCTTAGAATAAGTCGTGGTACTCAATTTAAGATGACTACATCAAATGGAGCAGTTTTTGTTGATACTGTATTTGTAGGTCAACAAATTGGGTAATTTCTCTTAAATTCTTATTTTATCTGTTTTTTACTTTAATTTCTGAAGCTTTTCTGATATAGATAACTCCTGCATAAATTCCTACAAATCCAGCTAAAAATAGAGCTGACATGAATTGTTTTTCATCTTTTGTAGGTGGATCAGAAAATGCAAATGCCTCTTCACCTGCAACAAATCCAGAAATTATTACAAACGCAAGTAATATTCCAATCCTTTTCATATTCGTCTCCACATATCTTACTCGTGTTTTATTAAAATGAATTAGTTTGTTCTATCATACAAACACCGAATGAATCGATTCTTTTTTAATGATTTTCAAATTTTTTTATTTGAGAATTTTCTTAATCTGGACTAAACTGAATTGTCCTGGGGCAACTGGTTTTCCAAGTGAAACATAGGTAAATGGTGCTCCCAAATACAGGCAGAGAATCCTAGACATTTTCCCGCTGTCTCCCATAGCAAATGCAATAAGATTTGTTTTAGAAGAACTGTTATACAAAGAAAGTACTCTAGACGAATCATTAATTGTTTTTGCGTTTGTTACAATTTTTACAAATTTTGAGAATTTTTTCATTTGTTTATTCATTTTTTTTAAAGAGGACTCTGTAGGTGTTTTTTTAAAATCATGCCAAGATACCAAAACGTTAGTTTTAGTTTTTTTAACGTAGTTGAATAATGACTTGTTTTTTTTCAAAGTATTAAATTCAATATCTAATAGAAATGGCTTATACTCTGCAATTAGTTTTAAAATAGAAACTCTTTCTTTCTCATTACCCTGAAATTTTCCTCCTTCTGAAGAGGGTCTTAATGTACAAACACATCTGTTTAACTTTTTTTTTAATAATTCTAGAGCCTCTGGAACTTGGATAGGTTTTAAGAAATCAAATCTTAATTCGGCATAATCTGATTTTTTTAAAGCTATTTTTAAAACTGAATCAATTTTTTTTGGTGTTTTTTCAGCAATAGTAACACATGTTTTGTAAGTCATCTTATTTTTCTAAGATATACTCATCAGAAACTTCCATACCAAAATGTCTACCTGTAGCCGCTTTAGAATGAACTAAAACAATATCGCCTTTTTTGAGATGTGTTACTGAAATTAAATGTCCGTTTGGTTTTACAAAACGAATTGTTTCAGCATCCTGAGCAATTATACCACCTATCTCCTCTCCCACTTGAGCTTTAATCATTAACATTGGACGTCTTTCTATTTTAGAGCGACCTACAGTAGCTCTACGAGCTTTTCCTTTTGAATCCAGAACTAATACTTCTGAGCCTGTCTCTATCTCTGACAAGTAATTTGTTGTTCCGTTAGGTGCAATTGTGTAACAATGAACAGCTCCTGCATTAACTCTAAAAGGCCTAGGTGAAGTAAATGATGAACCAACTGATTCGTTATGAACTAGAAACATAAAATTTGATCTGTTTCCAATTAACATTCCTTCTCCTTTATGTAACATTGAAGCAGTATCGACACAAACTCTTTCACCATCTCCAACTTCTTTAATGTCAATAATTTTTGCAGGTTGTAACTCAAAGTTTCTGCTTCCAAGATAAACTAGTACTTCTCTGACTTGATTTATTGAACCTGTGTTATAGATGACTCCATCTACACCAATTTCTAGAATAGAAAACATCTTACGTACTTCCTCAGGATTTCGTGCTAATGCAAAAATTTTGGTATGAATTTTATGTAATTTAGCTATAATATTTTCCAAAGGGATAATTTTCCAGTCTTTGACCTCAATTATTACAAAATCTAGCCCCTTTTTTGCTGAACTGTAAATTTTTTCAATATCTTTGTTAGAAAGAACTTTGAATTTTTTTCCAATTTTTTTCCCTTTAGGTTTTGTTGAAACCTCTTTGTCAATTACTACGTATTTTGCATTAGACGAAGGGTAGATTGTTTCTAGCTTTGTTTGATTTTTTGAAATATTTTTTGGATCTACATACACTAAATTCAAACCTTCATTTTCTAACTGGCGTAAAAATTTCCCTAGTTGAGGCTTTGATACCTTTGGAGATATAATGAGCTCTCTATTTTTAACCAATTTTCTTTGCAGCTTCCTTTGCTGTTTCTTTATTGAAGATAATAGATGCTAATGCACGTACCATTTGTTCAGGAGATTTATGAGCAAAGATATTTCTGCCATAAGTTACTCCTTTTGCTCCTGCCTTCATTGCGTCTTCTGTCATTTGAAGTATGTCTAAATCAGTTTTAGCTTTAGGTCCTCCAGCAATAACTATTGGAACTGGTGTACCCTTTACAACTTTAGAAAATGAATCTATATCGCCAGTATATACTGTCTTTACAATATCTGCTCCACAATCGGCACCTATACGTGCAACATGTGCCACAGTTTCAGGATCATGTGGGTCTTTGATCTTTTCTCCTCTTGGATACATCATTGCTAAAAGTGGCATGTTCCATTTGTGACATTGTTCTGATGTTTTTCCTAATTGTTCTAACATTTCTGGTTCTTCTTTTCCACCAATATTGATATGAAGTGATACACCATCAGCTCCTAATCTAATAGCTTCTTCTACAGAACCAGTAAGCATTTTTCTATTAGGAGAAGATGAAAGAATTGTACTTCCAGAAAAATGTACCAGAATTCCCACACGAGTAGGCTTTGGAAGTGTTTTCAAAATTCCTTTGTTGATTATTACACTTGTTAATCCATGATGTTCGCATTTGTAAATTATTGAATGAGGATCTTCAAGACCCTCAATAGGACCATTAGATATTCCATGATCCATTGGGATGCAAAGCATCTTTCCTTTACGGAGCAAACGGTTTAATCGAATTTCATGTCCAGAAACCATGAAGAATATCTTTTTGTACCTTACTTAAAAATAACGTGACTCACGATAAAACAAAAATCAAATTAATTAATCCCATTTGGAATTCTCTTTCACTCAAGGATTAAATACCAATTCAAAAGCACAAAAACTAAGTCAATTGAGCCAAATTACTGAACAGATTCATTCTAGCGAAATAGGGGACATTCTTGAAAACGCTTTAAATGGAAAAAGACCTGGCTATGATGACTGTATCAGACTACTTGAATCAGACGAAATTCATCTAATGGGTCTAACAGCTGGTCATATGTCTAGAAAACGATTTGAAAAAAAAGCATCCTTTGTAAATAATATTATTTTAAACTACACAAATGTTTGTATAACAGATTGCAAGTTTTGTGCATTCTACAGACCACCTGGTGATAATGAAGCATATACTTTAACTCTTGAAAATATTGAGGCTAGAGTAAAAACTGCATGGGAACTTTACAAAATACGTCAAGTACTCATTCAAGGAGGACACAATCCAAATCTAGGTGTTGAATATTACGAAGACGCATTTAAAATGATTAGAACAAAATATCCAAAAGTAGGAGTGCACGGACTATCAACTTCTGAAATAGATATGATTGCTAAAGTTGAAAAATCTTCCACTAAAGAAATTTTATCAAGACTAAAGGACTCTGGATTACAATCAATTCCTGGGGCAGGTGCAGAAATTCTAGTTGATTCTGTAAAAGAGATTATCAGTCCTAAAAAAATTACAAGTGACGAATGGATAAGAATCATGCGTGAAGCTCATGAATTAGGTTTACCTGCATCTGCAACGATGATGTATGGTTCTGTTGAATCCATTAAAGATATTGCAGAACATTTTGAAAAAATTGTAAAATTACAAGAAGAAACTCATGGCTTTATGGCTTTTATTCCTTGGAGCTTTGAACCAAATAATACACTTTTACAAAAAGAAAATACTGTTAGTTATGGTGCTGGTGGTACACAATTATTGAAAATGATTGCAATATCTAGACTTGTTTTAGATGGTTTAATTCCACACATCCAGTCTTCTTGGTTAACTAATGGTGTTGGGATGGCTCAGATTGCCTTACAGTATGGGGCTGATGATTTTGGAGGTACATTAATTGGCGAAGAAGTTGTTTCATGTACTGGTTCAAGATCTACTGAATTAACCGATAAAAGAATAATCGCTTCTATTCAACAAATTGGTTATCAGGTAGAAGAACGAGATAATTTTTACAATACTGTTTGTATGCATTAAAGTCCATAACTGGACCATTTTGAATCTACTAATTCTTTTGTAGCATCATCTGTTTTTACTTGCTCTTGAATTTCTCGTTCATAACCTTCTTCTTTTGTTTTTTGAGTAGCGTCAATTCCTAGTTTTGAGCCTAAATTTACTCTTGGTGACGCAGGATCTAAAGTATCTGTAGGTGTATTATCAATAATTATTGTATCTCTAGCTGCATCAGCTCTTGTTGTAATAGCCCAAATTACATCATTGATATCATGAACGTTAACATCTTCATCTACTACGATAAAGATTTTAGTTAATGCTAACTGTCCTAATCCCCACAATCCCATCATTACTTTTTTTGCTTGTCCAGGATAAATTTTTTTTATTGATATTATCGCCATTCCTTGAAACCATCCTGCAGCAGGCATTGCAAAATCAACAACTTCAGGTTGAAACATTCTAATCAATGGCAAGAACGAACGTTCGATAACTTTTCCAATATACGCATCTTCAAGAATTGGTTTACCTACAATTGTTGTAAGATATACTGGTTTTTTTCTTTGCATGATGCCAGTTAGAGTAAACGTTGGATACGGTTCTTTTGGAGTATAGTATCCTGTATGATCTCCAAATGGTCCTTCATCTCTAATGTCAGATGGGTCAACAAATCCTTCAAGAACCATTTCAGCATTTGCAGGAACTTCCAAGTCTATTGTTTTACATTTTACAGTTTTGATACCTTTTTTTCTTGTAATTCCAGCAAAGAGATATTTGTCTAATCCTTCAGGAACTGGCGCAACTGCAGAAAAAACGGTTGCCGGTTCTGCACCGATAACTATTGCAGCTTCAATTTTTTTCCCTTTTTCTTTTGCAATATCATGATGATGTGCACCACGCTTGTGTTTTTGCCAATGCATTATTGCATGAGTGCTATCTAAAATTTGAATTCTGTATACTCCAAGATTTCTAACTCCAGTTTCAGGATGTTTTGTTGCAACAAGACCGAATGTAATAAATTTTCCAGCATCTTTTGGCCATGTTTTTAAAATTGGAATTTTATCAAATGAAGGTGAATCACTAATTACTTCAGTTACAGGTCCACTACTTTCTAGTTTAGGAAAAACTTCTCCCATTTTAGAAAGTTCAGGAAGTTTTTTTATTTTATTTAAAAAACCAGATGGAACTTCCATCTTAGTCATATCAACAATTCTTTGTCCGATTTCAGTAAAATCATTTGTTTCAAGACCAATCTCAAGTCTTTTCATTGAACCAAATGCATTACCTAAAACAGGAATATCATAACCTTTTACATCTTCAAATAAAATTGCTGGACCATTTTGGTACATTGTTCTTTTTAAAATTTCAGCAATCTCCAAGTTTGCATCTACTTGGGTTTTTACTCTTTTTAGCTCCCCAGCATTTTCCAATTCGTTGATAAATTGACTTGTGTCTTCTATAGGCACGCCTCTAATCTAAATTGTTGATAGTATAAAGCTTAACAAGATTTGTCATATCACGCATTATTTTGAAAAAATATTAACAAATGGTTTTTAATTCTAAATAGCGGGGTTCCAATAGTGGTCGAAGATAAATGTCCTGTTTGCAAGGGAAATGGAACAATCGAGTTACTTGGTTCACAATGCCCCTTTTGTAATGGAACAGGAGATTTTACAAAAGCTGCAGAAAGTTATTTGGTATCACATATTTGCCAATGTATTTTTTTGGATAGAAAAAAATGTCCACTTTGTGGAAAAAACTGTCATCATGATACCCCAAACAAACCTAAAGTTTTGATTGGACCAATTTAGAAAAATTATTTATAGTTTAATCTAATGGAGGAAGCTCACTTTTTCTTTCATGTCCGCCTGAACCAAACTTGCAGTAAAAACACAAATCAGATTGCATATGAGTTAATTGTTCAATTTGTATTGCTCCAAGCTTTAACGCGATCTTAGTAAGCAATTTGTATTTTAGAGGCATAGCTGGAATTACTTCCTCATGATACACCTTGAAGTGTTCTGGACAAAATTTTAGAGTAACTTTACTGGGTTCTTTTCCCTTTTCATTTACTTGTTTTGTAAAATTGATTTGTTCTCTAATGTATTCATGTTTTGGGCAAGGACAATTTCGTCCTCCAGGATGTTTGTACGCAGGTGTATTTTTCCAATCAAATCCTGGATATTCCTTTTCAAAATCGTCCAATACTGAGACTAATCCTTCAATATTTATAAAACTTGGTTGAATTTTCACAAAAAAATTCTAAGATTGATGAATTCTCTTAATTTGAGGTTTGAATCTAAGCAAAATGTAAATAAAGCACACCTGATGTAACCTCAACATTGGCTACTAAACGCAAATCTACAAAAACTAAGACCAAGAAAGATCTTGAAGCAAAAATTGCAGAATTAGAGGCAAAGCTAACTCAACTTTCATCCGAAGTGGCTCAAAAACCTGCGGGACAGACAGCTCCACCTCCACCACCAAAACCAGCAGAAGCAAAACCAGCTGAAGCTCCAAAACCTGCTGAAGCACCAAAGCCAACAGCACAAGCTGAGGCACAACCCCCAGTAACTTATGGGACACTAATTGAACGTGTTCCCGTTGGAAACTGGAATGAAAGAAAAGCAAAAACTCCAGGTTATGTCGGCGAAAACCCAAGAGCTTGGGCAAGAAGACATGCAGAAGGTGCAGATGCTCCATCAACACCATGGGGATTACAAAAATCAAAGGTCCCAGGTTACACCGCACCATCAAACAAGTATTTTGCAACAAGACATAGACTCGCTAGTCTTCCTGGTGGACGATTAAAATACGCTCCAGGACCAAACTTTACAGGCTATGGAATTGAACTAGGACACGGAGCAGCTCAAGCACAAGCACAAGTTGCGCCCCCACCACCTCCACCACCAAAACAAGATAGGGCCCTTCCAAAAGAAACTGGTTCATCAGGCGGCGGCGGTAGTTCCAAAAAACAATCACTTGACGACTATGAGAAAGATTACTTGGCAAGATTAGATCAACAAGCACAAGAAGCCCGAGAATTACAAGCAGCTGCAGCAGAATTAGCAGCTAAGAAACGTGCAGAGTCTGGTTCATCAAGCTCTGGTGGTTCAACTCGTGGTACACTTCCAAAAGGATTCTAATCCCAAACCTTCTTTTCTTTTAATTATTTTTTAATTTGTAAATACTTCTAGAACTTCTTTTGCATGTCCTGCAGCTTTAACTTTTGGATATGCTTTGAAAATTTTTCCTTTTTCATTAACTAAAAATGTGCTTCGGACTACTCCCATATACTCTCGTCCCATAAACTTTTTTTTGCCCCACACTCCAAATTTTTTTGCAACTTCTGTTTTGGTATCTGCAAGTAAAACAAATGGAATTTTCATTTTTTCACAGAATTTTTTGTGAGAATCAACATCGTCTTTGCTTATTCCAACAATTTCAATCCCAGCTTTTTTGAATTTACTATAATTTTTTGAAAATTCATCAGCCTCAACAGTACATCCAGGAGTGAAATCTTTTGGATAAAAATAGATGACATGTTTTTTTCCTTTAAAATCAGTTGATTTGACATTATTTCCTTCTGCATCTAATAACTCAAATTTTGGAACAGTATCACCTTCTTTAATCATATTTTTCAACCAAAGTATTTCCCTAATTAATTATTTTTTAATATAGCAACCGCATCAAATTTTAACTAAAAGAAAGAGGAGATAATAATGGTACAAAGCAATTATGAAATTTTAGGAGTTCGTGATGAAGCAACTAAATCAGAAATTAGAGATGCTTTTAGAAAATTAGTACTTGAACACCATTCTGATAGAGGCGGCGATGATGAAGAATTTAAAAAAATTAAACAGGCTTTTGATGATCTTAAACTTGGAAAAAAATTTCCTGATTCTCCTGAAGAGAAGACAAAAAAATCTAGATTTTATTCTGGTGATTCAGAAGAAGAAAAAAGAAAGCGAAACCTAATTTTATCCAAAGATGTTTCAAAAGAAGTTCTTCGCGCACAAGAATGGGCGGCTGCATTAAATCGAACAGATGCTACAGGTGTTAGACTTTTTGGTTCAAAAGAATTAGGGCAGCTTGAGTTTGAAAGAAAAGCAACTAAATCATTATCAATTAAAGGAAAATACTGGGCTGGAAATCTAGCTTATGATAATTCTATAATTATGTGGGGAAGTATCACCAATCCCTACTTTGCAGAAAACCCAGAAGAAAAAACTGTAATTCATGTAAAGAATGGGAAATTTTCTTTAATTGATCCATTAGAGAATGGATACCTTATTGAAAATGGAGTAAAAATCATTGCAGATAATGGAGACATTATTGTTGGTGATGTTTATGGAAAAAAAGAAACCTTGCAAGATCCATCAGGTAGAGTTGGGATATTTATCACAAAAGAGCATTTTAGTGAGTTAATTGCAAAAAAAGGAAAAATTGTTGGTGGTTTTATTAGAAATACAGTAAAACTAGAAGCAGACACTATAATGGTAATTAATCTTGAAGACAATGTGAAAATCAAAGGACGCGACATTTCAATTTTGGGAAATAAGGTTACTTATGATGTAGAAATTGCTCTTTTACAAGGCGGAAAAATAAAGTTTCATGATCAAGGTTCAGGTTTTGGAATTAGTGATGATGCAATTTTGAAATTAGAAAANNTAAAAAAAGCCCAAATGATAGGATATGGGGGAGCTGATATTTCCTATGACTATCTTGATAGTATTGGTGCAAAAAAACAAAATGGATCTAAGAAAAGCTGGAAATCTAAATTTGGATTTGGAAATTAGCTTAAACTATCCGAATGTTTTATATGACATTTGACTGGCGCAATCTTTGATGGTTAATCCACGGGCATGGCTAGCAGAAGGAATTTCAACTTTTGCTCTAGTGTTTTTTGGACCTTTATCAGTAATAATGGCAGTTGCAGCTTTTGGAGATGGACTATCAATTGAAGGAATTTTATTAATTTCATTTTCACACGGTGCCGCTATTGGTTTAATGGTTTACTCGTTCGGACATATCTCTGGTGCGCACATTAATCCTGCGGTTACAATCCCTATGATAATTACCAAAAAAATTAGCCCTGCAGATGGAGCAGGATACATTGCACTACAAATTATTGGAGCAATAATTGCAGCATTTACTCTGGCTGCAGTTTTGCCAGACATTGGGGCTCAAGTAAACTTTGGAACTCAAGGTGGACCTAGTGATCTAATTAACAATAATGAAATGTCAGGACTATTCTTTGAAATGATTTTCACATTCTTCTTAGTGCTAGTTATATTCATGACTGCAGTTCATAAAAAAGCAGCAGCAGGTTGGGCAGGATTTTCTATTGGCGGAATGATCTTCTTACTCCACTTAGTTGGCGTTCCATTAACTGGTGCCTCAATGAATCCTGCAAGAACTCTGGGACCTGCACTAGCATCAGGATTTTGGGAATTTCATTGGATATACTGGGTAGGCCCAATTATTGGTGGAATTATTGCAGGACTGTTAATGAATTACATTTATGTAAAAAAAGCAGAATCTGAAGCATAATCATAATTTTTCTATATTCTGTTTAGGATAACTTTATTTTTTAAAACCACGTATTAGTTTAGGGCATGTCGCAACAAATGGATGATGAAGGCAAACTTGTCAGTATGATGATGGAAGCTAACCAATACGTAAGATTTGCAGCAATCTGTGATCCAAATGGTGACATTCTTTGGAGTAGTCACAGAAATGATTCTGCAAATATCCTGACCCTTGAAGAAACAAAGACATCTCTAAAAAGAGCATTAAACACATGGAAAGAGCGTGATGATCTTTCTTCAAAGATTGGTAAAGGAAAATTTGCAATTGTTGGATACGACAAAATAAAGAGAATAACTGTCCCACTCAAAAATAATCATATGCTATTTTTGAGTGTAGAAGGAGACAAACCAGAGTACATTAAAGATGTACTAAACATTGTCAAATGGGTAGAAGAGCACCCTTCACAAGTCTAGCCTGAATTTCCCATACATTAGTTAGGAAATTTTCTTAGTAAATTCTGATCATAAAATTTCATTCTCGATTTAGTAATACGGAAACCACATTAAAGGCTAATTTTTGTAAATTATTGGGCTCGTTGCATAGCATGGATAGTGCGAACGCTTGCGGAGCGTTAGGTCGGGGGTTCGAATCCCTTCGGGCCCGCTAAAAAGAAGAAAGAAATTAGATTTCTTTTATCAAAGATTTTACTTTAGCTACTAACTCGTCATTGATTTCTAGTTCTTTGTGGTCTGCTTTGACATGCTCTTGAACCTTTGACATTAACTCCTCTTCGGTTTCTGCAGTAGCAGACCATCCGCAATCGGCGCCTGCATCTTTACAGCTAATGCTTTTAGTCATAAAATAACCTCAATTGATTTCCTGTAATAGATTTTTTCCAATTTAATCTCGCGTTATTTTATCAAACACACAAGAAGCTGTAAGATCACCTGTAACGTTGACCATGGTTCTAATCATATCCAATATTCTATCTACAGAAATTAACAATAAGATTCCAACTGGAGGAATGCCAACTGTTATGAGTATTGTAGATAAGACAATTACGCCAGCACCTGGAACAGCAGGGGTTCCAATAGAAGCCAAAAGCGAGGTAATGATTATCACCAACATGGATATTATACTCAATTCAATTGCAAAAAGCTGTGCCAAAAAGAAGGCAGCTATTACCTGATACAAGGCAGTACCATCCATATTGACAGTTGTTCCAAGTGGAATTACAAATTTTGAGACTCGTGTATCTATCTTTAGATCCTCTTCTGCAGTCTTCAATGTCACTGGCATTGTTGCCATTGAACTTGCTGTTGAAAAAGCCAAAGTTTGTGGATTACGGAATTTTGAAAATGTAGAAGGCATTGGTCTTTTTGCTACAAACTTTAAGATCAATGTATATACAAATAACATGACTCCAAGACCTAAGATTACTGTTGCCATGTATGCTCCAAGTCCTCCCATCGTTTCTATTCCAACTGTGGCGACCATGCCAACTATCAAACCAAAAACTGCAAACGGCACAATCTTCATTGAAATGATCAGAATGTGTAATGTAATTTTTTGAATTGATTCTAGCAGATCCAGTAACGGTTTGACTGATTCTTTTGGAAGAGCTGCCATTGATAGCCCTACAATGAGTGCCATTACCAAGATGCTAAACATCTGCCCTTCAAGATATGAATAAATTGGATTTCTTGGAATTATGTTAGATACTGCATCTGGGATATCTTCTAACGAAAAACCTTCTGTGACTTTCAAATCATCTTCAGAAAGATCATGTGTTTCTTGTAGTGCAGTAAGATCTAAAATACTTCCTGGTGCTATTATTGATGCCAAAGATATTGCTACAAGTATTGCAATTGTTGTTGTAATTACAAAATAAATACCGATTCCAAATCCTAGAGTTTTTATTTTATCTTTTGCTCCTAAATTAGCAATAGCTACTACAATTGATGCAAAAATTAATGGAACAATAATCATCAAAATTACACTCAAAAATATGTTGGCAGGAATTTTAAGATAAGACGATAGAGAATCTAAAGTATCATCATCTAGGCCAACACCAATTTCATCTCCTAAAATAAGTCCTACTCCTAATCCAACGAGCAAAGAGATTATTACTTGTAGCCACAAATTTTTGAAAATGTAATTTTTTAATGCCATTTCACTCATCCTGTTTTCCCCTCTTTTGAAATTGAAGTATTTGTATTAAATTTTTAGAAAATCAAAGAAACAAAAAACGTACATCTAGAGATTCGAATCTTGATATGAATTCTAACAGATTAGCTAAATTACTTTATGACTACCTCTTCTAGAAAAAATTCTAGTTGGTAAAGCAAAGGCAAAACTAACAGATGGCACTCTTAACATTACACTTCCAAAGGCAAAACCTACCTCAAGACCAAAGAAAAAATCAGTAGTTGTGCACTAACTCTTTTTTTAAATTATTTCCATCTGTCTGATTTTTCATCCCAGTTTTTTATTCCATTGTCATTTCCATTTTTTGATTCGCTTTTTTTCTTATCTGCAAAAAGGCATTCATCTGAACAATGTGTGAGTTTATGAACTTTCATTAGTTTGCCACAATTTTTGCAGAATTTACCCATTAGGAAAAAAGTTCTCTAGATTAATTTAACAAATGCTATCAATTCTCACGTTTGATAGCGATCAGATTTAAATGATATACCGTCCAAATATTTTCGGGTATGTGTTGGGGAAATGGATACTAGCGTAGTTAGAAGAAAGCTTCACAAAATTAAAAGAGAAAAAACACGTAGTGTGACTTATAGATTTCCTGAAATTATAGTAAACGAATTAGAAACTGAAGCTATGCAGAAAAAAGTGTCGCACAATGTTTTGGTAAAGCAGATTGTTGAAAAGTACCTACAGTGGGACAGATTTGCAGAAAAAATTGGTGTCATTCCAGTTCCAAGAACTATTTTAGAAAAGCTAGGTTCTGAAATGACTCCTGCTGACGTTAACTCAATAATTAATGCAATTCGTCCTGTGATTAAAGAAAGTGTTCTTTTCATGAAAGGCACATATGATTTGAAACGATGTATTGAAACTCTTGAGGACTATATGCGATCTTCTGGAATGAAGTCTGATCATAGAGTCGAAGGTGCTTTGCATCATTTTATTGTGCAACATGAGCTTGGAGTAAAATGGTCATTATTTACAGAACAGTTATTCAAAGAAATATTTCATGAATTTTTACCAGAAAAGAAGCTAAAATGCGAAACGTCTGATTCAACTGTTATTGCAACAATAGCACTTGGAGCAGACTTTGATGAACACAGTTATTAAAAATAAAAAACGAATATTTCCTAATCGGAAATATTTAGAACCATTTTGATTTGAACTGAGCCTGAACCGCCTAGAAAGTTAGTTCGTATTTCCTTTACCTTACTTTTGTACATAAAGTACTTTTTTCCATCTTCATTAAATGAGCCAGATGGAGTAACTAGCTTGTTGTCATGAAGGAATTGCATTCTACGATAAACCGTACTAATTGGGATTCTGCATTCTCTTGATACTTCAAGGCAGGTTTTTGGCTTATCCATGATAGCATCTAAAATGCTTCTGGTGTATTTGTCTGATACAACCTCTAGTAGGCACGATTTTTTGTCCTCATCTTCAATTTTTTGTGCATATTGGAGTTTTTGCATGATTTGTCTTTGTTTTTTTTAGATATAATGAGTGAGAAGACAATGCACTACAGTGCAAGCGTTTGTAAACACACGGAACCTAACAGATTCGAATTAAGGAACAGAATATGCTATTCGTAATTTAGATGGATTATTCTCTATGTTTAATTAGAAAATCTTTTCCTCGATTTTCCTAATACTTTGTTTTTGACGTTTTCTTTTTTTGTTCTGTGTGTTTTCTCTTAGCAATTTTTGGCCCACAGATTCACAAATTTTTGATAGATCCCATCCTGTATCCTTGTAAGAGAATCTTTTACGTCGAGTTTTAATTAAAATCGAAACCTCATAGGTTCGTCTTTTTCCTTTAACGTTTAGTATTTTGATTGCTATTCGTGCTTCATGAATTTTTGAAATTCCTTTTTGGACTCTTTTTAGCACACTTCGAAATTTTTTAGAAACTAGATCAAAATTTGGCTCATCTCCAGGTAATCCTACAACAAAAAGAGGAATTTCATCGTCAACAGAAACCATATTTTGTAAGATATTCGATTTTTTATAAAAACAGGATCCTGATTATCAATACTGAAAGATTGATTTGTATGAAATATTGATTTAGAAAGTAAAATTGTAGTTTTTTAGCCTAATATGGCCTATCTCTCATCATATGACAGTCACAATTACATCCTTTTTGACATCTTATCCTCTTACAATCACTGCAGATACTTTTGTTCCAAATTGGTGCAGTATTCATAGTATAATTAACACATTCTCAGTAATTAACTACGCTAATCATTATCAAAATTAAAAATTTCAAAAATTTTTAAATTATTTTTTATTAAGTTTGCTATCAATTTGTCGGTTTTGCATTTTTTTTTAAACAAAGTTGTTTGCATAAACTCTAAAAATTTACACAAACACTATTTTTATTCATTCACTAGTTGGCGATATTATGGCTTCTAGAAGAAGAGGTTCACGAAGATCTGGCGGAAGATCACGAAGAAGATCAGCTGGAAAGTCTAGACGAAGATCTGGCGGAAGATCACGAAGAAGATCAGCTGGAAAATCTAGACGCAGATCTAGTGGAAAAAGCTCAGGTGGCAAAGCTGCCAGACGTGCACGAGCTGTTGCTAACAAACGAAAAGGCGAATTAAAGAGAGCAACAAACAAAGTAAAAAGTGCAAAGAGAGCTCTACGATTAGCAGAAAGATCTGCTGGCAAGAGAAAGGCTGCATACAAACAGGCCTTGGCTCGAGCAAAAAGGGCATAACTGTCCTTCACCCTTTTATTTTTCAAATATTGTAACCACAACATTCTGCGCGTAGGCACAAAAAACAGATCATATCTACTATATGCTTTTTAACAATTGTTTTCAAAATATCCCGTGAATACCACATCTAGAACTATTACCTTTACAGTAAACTGCAAAACTGCTGAAGCTTTTGATGCAATTTTAAACATGCCTCCAAAAATGATGCCAGATGCTACTAAACAAGATGATGGATGGTGGGCATTTACTGGTCCTTGGGGTCCAGCTAAACTAAAATTCAATGAAGATAAACAACTTGGAATTTTAGATTATCAGGTTGTTGATAGTGATGCTCAATGGAATGTTCCGATGAGAGTTGTATCTAAAGGTGATGACTCTGAAGTGATTACAACTATAATCAAACCTGAAACAATTAGTGATAAAACATTTGATGAACGTATGAAAGAAATTGAAAAAATTATGTTTTCTATGAAAGAAATCATCGAAAAATCTTAGAATAAAAAATCTAATTTTTAATCTGAAAAATAGAAATATAGCATATAGGGATTTTTCAACATGTCTACTATTTCACTTAGGCGCGATCATGACTTGATAGACAGGGTCATAAAGTCTATGGAAACTACTGTTCAATTATTAGAATCTGGAAAAAAAATTCCTGAATCGATACTGACCCCCGTCATTGATTTTTCAAAAAACTTTACAGATGTATGTCATCATGGAAAGGAAGAGGAATCATTATTTCCTGCATTAGGAAAAGCAGGAATGCCCACTCAAATGGGACCAATTGCTAAGATGTTAATGGAACACGAAATAACAAGGAAAATTGGTAATAAAATGGAAGAATCGGCAAATAATTATTTTAAAACTGATGATGCTACTCAATTAATTACTGACATGAAAGAGTATGTAAATCATGTTACAGAACACTTGTGGAAAGAAAATAATAGATTGTTTATGATGGCCGAAGCTAGATTACAACATGTTTCTCAACAAGTTGATGCTGAAAATAAGAAAATTGAAAAAATAAAACTAGAACAAATTGGAAAAACTAGAGAACAATATGAACAAATTGCAGAAGAGTTTAGCAAAAAAATTAATCAACAACTATCTTAAAATCTAAAATGACTTTAATGGATAATAAAAAAGAATTCGATGATTGGGATTCTTACTATAAAGACAATGATGTAGAAGATATGCCTTGGTATGACTCAAATTTAGATATGGATTTGAAAAACGAAATCCAATCTAGGAATCTTTCTAAAGGTAAATTCCTTGATCTTGGTACAGGTCCTGGAACACAAGCTATCCAATTATCAAAACTTGGATTTGATGTAACAGGTACTGATCTATCCGAAAATGCAATTAAAAAAGCAAAGAATCTTTCATCAAAAGTTAATTTTGTTACTGACGACTTTTTAAATTCTAAACTACCCCAAAATGAATTTGATTTTATTTTTGATAGAGGCTGTTTTCATATTTTTGATATAGATCAAATAGAAAATTATGTTAATCAAATCAAACGCATTTTAGTTGATAATGGCATTTTGTTTTTAAAATGCATGAGTATTGAAGAAAAAACACTACCCGAAGATGAAGGCCCAAATAGACTATCTCAATCTGAACTAAAACAGGTTTTTTCTAATGATTTTGAGATACAAACCATCAAAGATTCAATTTTTCAAGGGAAAATTGATCCTTTACCAAAGGCCTTGTTTTCAGTTATGAAGAAAAAAACTTGACCGTGTTAAGCTATTTTATCTTTAAGAAAATTTCTAAATAAATCATGAAAAAGATCAATCCTCTAGAGCTTTTTTTATGGACTTTTAGGAGAAAAGAAAAAGACGTCATTAATCTCTATAACTCACTTTCTGATTTGATGAGATTGGCATCAGGTGGCGACATGCTAAATTTTGGGTATTGGAACGATGAACTTACCTCTCCTCTTGAAGCTCAAAAAAATATGTGCTCTATTTTTGCAAAAAAAGCTCAATTAGAATCAAATCAAGAGGTTGTTGATGTTGGAAGTGGAATTGGCTCTCCATCTATTCAATGGGGATCACAATATTCTCCAATAAAACTATCATGTGTAAACATTAATTTTTCACAATTACAAACTTCTACAAATATAATAAAAAAATCAATTCCTGCTAAGAATATTTATCTTGTAAATTCTACTGCTACGACTTTACCATTTGCAAATAATTCTGTAGATAGAGTTCTAGCATTAGAATCGGCTCAACATTTTAAACCACTAGGAAATTTTTTCTCTGAATCATTTAGAATTCTAAAAACAAACGGCATTCTCGCTTTAGCAATTCCTGTAATGAATGAAAATAATACCTCATCGATTACAAAACTAGGTACATTATCTCTAACTTGGTCTTCAGAACATTATAGTACAGAATTTGTTGAATCTACTCTTAAGAAAGAAAGATTTCAAAATATCGATATAGAAAAAATTGGCTCAAAGGTCTATGAACCATTAGCAAATTTTTATATAAAAAATCGAGATTCAATTAGAAATAAAGTATTACAATATTATCCTTCATATGTTGAAAAAATTCTATTCAATTCTATAAATAAAATGAAAGATGTATCTGAGAAAAAAATTATAGAATATCTTTTAATCTCTTGTATCAAAAAGTAGGATAACAGTTTTTAATCCCTTAAAATAAAAAAAATCTGTGAAACGAATAGACGCTATGGTGCCTACTTTAAAAAGAAAGGCTGTTTGTGAAGCAATTATCAAAGCAGGTGCAGGAGGAGTTACTATCTCAGAAAACCGTGGTAAAGGTTCTAGTGAAAGACCCACTTTTAGTGGAGCTAGGGGCACTGCCAAATTTGTAGCTGAGTATAGTAGAATTGATACTGTCACCACAATTGTTGATGATTCAAAAATTGACGCAGTTGTTAGAGCTATAATTAATACTGTCCATACTGGAAAAAAAGGAGATGGAAAGATCTTTGTTTCTCCTGTTGATGAATCATTTGATATTTCAACAGGCCAAAAGGAACTAGTATAATGTCCGTGTGGCAAAACAAACCATTTATAATTAACTCAAAGTCAGGTGAAACAATAGCTTTTTGCATGTGTGGAAATTCAAAAAATGGCCCTTTTTGTGATGGTTCTCATAAAGGAACAGGAATTTCACCTAAAGTTGTAACCTATGATAAAGATACAGAAATTCATGCTTGTGGATGCCAACAATCAAAAAATAAACCAATGTGTGATGGCACTCACAAATCAATTAATGAATGAAATTCAAATTAGGCTCGGTTAATTTCCATTTAATTTAAAACTCCCACATTTTATCATTCATCCAAACATCTGGAGGTGAATTTGAAACATGGGCGATGAAGAAGAAAAAGAGCAACCAATGAAAATATTGATTGTTGATAAAATGTCTGCTTTGATCACTGCTGCTTTTGGTTTAGTTGCTGCACTAGCATGGAATGAAGCAATTAAAGCAATTTTTAAAGAAGTATTTGGAACATCTGAAACAATTGCACCAATGTTGGCTTATGCAATTACAGTAACAATTGCTGCAGTAATTCTTACAGTGATTGTAGCTAGATCTCTTTCAAAAATGAAAGCAACAGTTAGTTAATCCCTTTTTTATTTTATTTTTTTTAACCATAAATAATACAATATTCACAATCGCAGGATGGCTGCTGTTTTGACTTTGCCAAACATTTCTTATGTTGTCCAGCTTGGCATTGAACACAAATTTTTTCTAAATTTTCTACAGAAGAATATTTTTTTGATTGATCAAAACCAAAACCTCCATCCTTAGGTCCAACCATAGTATAGATTATTTGTAGTACTATTTTAGGCAATTGAATTATGTGTAATTTAGGATTTTTTATGATTTTTATTTTCAGAATCATCATTTTTAGATTTTTTCTTATCCCACATTCGCATTGTTCCTCTTAACATAAAAAACCCAACAGCAATGGCAATTATTCCACTTGCGATAAAACCAAAAATACTTAGAATTTTATTTAAAACCGACATGAAAAATATTGTAATTACTTTATGTTAAATTTACACATTATTTTATGAATTAATCCAATTACATTAAATTACCAGTTAGATTTTTTCCTAAATTGATGGGTAAAAAACAAAACATTGCAATATGGATTGGAATTTTAGGCGGTGGAACGGCATTTTTCTTTTTATATGGATATCTGGCTGATGCTCTACGGTAAATTTTTGAAATAATCTGTGTTTATTCTAAAAGAAAAGCTACTGCTTTTTAATAAAAAATGCCATTTTTTATTAAAACATGACACAATCTCAAAAATCTCTAGCTAACGTATGTCTTTTTTGTGGTGAAGGTTTGAGCTCCCCATTAATGTGCACTTTTTGTGGTTTCAAATTTTGTGAAGAACACAAATCCACTGAGAGTCATCAGTGTATTAAAACAAGATACAGTGAATATATTAGAAAAAATCCAGGACAAAATCCGGACATATCTAAAGGAAATTTTAAGGTAGTCTGCGAGGTTTGTGGATTTAGTACCTCAAAAGGAGTGCCAATAGAATATGCTGGAGAAGAGTTAATTCAGCACATGCAAATTGTTGGGTGTACTCAGAAGGTTTTTCTTGAAGAAGTAACTTCTAAAGAATCCCAACTACAAATCAACTCTGTATCTGGAGACGAAAAAACTGAAGATAACTCCCAACAACCTTCACTTGACATTCAACAAAATCAAAATGAATCAATACAAAACTCTCCCCAAAAAACATCAATCATTGATGAAATAGTAAAGCTTGCTGCTCTAAAAGAAAAAGGAATGATTTCTGAGCAAGAATTTTTGTACATAAAAAAAGAACTAATAAGAAAACTACAATAAACTAGTTTTCCAATAATCAGTATGGATGTACTTACTAAAGATATTAAGAATTTAATTGAACAACAAAAACTTGGATATGTAGCAACAGTTTCTCCTGATAATACCCCTAATCTTTCACCTAAAGGAACAATTTTTGTTTGGGATGGAGATCATTTAGTTTTTGCAGATATTAAATCTCCTAAAACAATGTCGAATCTTGAAAAAAACCCATCATTAGAAATTAACGTAGTAGATCCAATTCTCAGAAAAGGATATCGCTTCAAAGGGAATGGTAAGATTTTATCGTCTGGAGATGAATATGAAAAAATAATTTCTCATTATAATGAAATTGGAGTTAAAAGCAAAATAGGCAGAGTGGTTATGATTAAAGTTGAAAGTGTTGATGTTGTTACATCTCCATTATATGATTTAGGTTTCTCTGAAGAAGAAATAAAAAAACGCTGGAAAGAATACTATCTCTCTAAATAGAGTAAAAAATTAATCCAATTTTTTGTTTGCTTTACGTTCTGATTCTAATGTCTTTTTAACTGTCTCTAGCTCTTGTTGAGTACTGCGTAGCTGCAAATTTAGAGAAGCCACCATAGTGCTTGCAGCCTCAATTATGCTCTTTGGGGCATCACGTTTTTTGGAAGCATAAATTTGTGATTCTGTTAACTCAAGTTCTTTTTTTGCAGTTTCAATTTTTTTGTTTATTTCATCATATTTGCCTTCAAGTTTTGAAATATCTTTAATTTTTTCTTGGCTTGATTTGATTTTAGATTCAATCTCTTTTTGCTCAGTTTTTGATTTTTCTATTTTTTCCTGAATTGAGTTAAATTCTGATTTAGCTTTTTCAAATTTTTCTAGTTCTGATTTTATCATAGTATGTTGGTTTTTTATCGCTTCAAGCTCGTTTTTAGATGAACTTAACTTTGTAGTAATTTCTTCAAATTCTTTTTTGAGAGATTCTTGTTCAACCTGTTTTTCTTTTACTTGTCGTTTTTCAGACATTAATTTTGCAATAACTGAATCATACTCTTCTCTTACTTTTTCCAGCTTTGAAGAAATCGATTCAAAGGATTCTGTTTTTTGCGTAATTTCGTTTTTTAGATGAAAAAGTTCATTTTCAAGCTGTTCTTTCTGTATTTCTTCTGGTTTTTTTACTTGAGGAGAATCTAAAATTCTTTCTTCCTCAGGCTTTTTGAACCGATTAAAAAGTCCCATATTTGAGATCTTTTGCTTCTGTAAGATGAATATTTCGTTTAATTTGTACTAGTTTTTTTTATGAATCGAATGTAGAACCCTAATCCTCCAACAAAAAATCCCGCCACAAAAGAAATTATCCCAAGTGTTTGGTCTGCTGGATATATTGTAGGGGCTATGATTAACAATAAGGCACCAAAAATTATTAGAAAAAAACCCCCACCTTTTTTTGCCCGATTGTGTTCGTCATGCACCAAATCTTTTCACTTCATAGATAGTTGGAAATTGTTTGAGAAACATTCTTTCTTCCTATATCTGAAATAAATGGACCAATTTTTGGACCTCTAGTTGTTGAGAGTATAATTTGGTATAATATCTTAAAGAATTCTTTTGGTTGAACATTGTTTTTCTTTGCAATCTGGTAAATGGTATTTTGAAGATCTTCAGGTTCTTCATCAGCTGCTAAAACTTCAGATAATTCTTTTAGCGCTTGTTTTGTGATGTCATCAATTTGAATATCGGGTTTTTCTTGCTCATCAAATTCATCTGAATAGTTTCCTGCCCTGGTGATAAGCTCTTCAATTTCTGGAGAGGAATTTTTTAGTACCCCATAATCTATGAGTTTTTTTAATACCAACTCGTTTCGATTTTCTTTGAAAATTTTTGATAACTCAATTAACAATCTGTAATTCACATATGGGCTTGGTTCTTTAGGTGGATTTAGGAGATTTACATATTCATACAATCCTTTTAGTTTTGAAGCCTTTGCAGGATTATCCACCTTAATTTTTCCAAAGAAAATGTTCTCTAATTCATTGTATTCTGCCATCAAAGACGGAATATCTTCAAATCCTAATTCTCTAGCTCCTGTAATTCTTTTGTATAGCAACAGAAGAATACTTTTTGGTGTAGCATACTTTAGCCATGCTTGAGACGTAACAACATTTCCTAAGGATTTTGAGATTTTTTTACCGCCCTTATCTAGAAACATTTCATATTTTACATGATGTGGATGAGGGAATTTTAAAACCTCGTCTGCAACCCAATCATTAACCTTTACAGAATCCATTATGTCTTTGCCATATGCTTCAAATCGAATATCAAAAGCATGCCATCTTGCAGCAAATTCAACCTTCCATGCAAGCTTTCCAAGATCCTTTGTAATGTCAGCTTCTCCTTCATGACCACAACCGCTAATCACTTGAGAGCCAATTGTTGCATCCTTACATCGATATTTTATTTTCTTATTATCTGCATCATATTCGTAAGCTTCAGTAGTGTACAGCTTATCACATTTATGACATACAGGAAAGTATGGTAAAGTTTCTTGAAATTTTTCTTGTCCTGTTAACTCTGAAATTTTTTCTCCAATTTTTTTGTTGTTTACAAGGATAGTATGAATTTGCTCTTTTAGTAATCCTTTTTCGTACGTGTCTTTAGCTCTTCTAAATTCATATTTTATTCCAAGTTTGTCTAATCCATCAAGTAATAGGCTGCTCATATGCATTCCATACGAATCATGACATCCAAATGGATCAGGAATTGCAGAAACTCTTTTTCCAAGATGCTCTTTTAGAGAATCTGGAAATCCTTCAGGAATTTTTCTAAGACCATCTAAATCATCTGAATATGCAATTAACTCTGATTTGTATCCAAAATTTTCTAATGCTAGTTTAACTCCATATGCTCTAACAGCATCTCCCAAACTTCCAATATGTGGAACTCCGGATGCTCCTAATCCGCTTTCTACTCGTAGTAAATCTGTACTTCTACCAAGAGTTTTTTCACGCTCTAACAATTCATGGGCTAGCTTGTCAATCCATGTTCCTTTGCCAATAACACTTTGCTCAGACATTATCTAACTACACTAACTCTTTTGCCATGTATGGTCCTGATAAGGAATATCCTAATTTTTGGTAATATTCACGAGTGCCCACTGCACTAATTACCAATAATTTTTTAGAATCAAATTCTTCTTTTGCAATTTTTTCAGCCTCATTCATCAATTTTTTTCCTAAACCAGAATGTTGTATATTTTCTGCATTCTTTTCTCCAATCTTTAGAGATTTTCCATATACGTGTAATTCCCTAACTATGCAAATTTCCTTGGTTATCTCGTCTCTGTGAGCCATTTTACTTGGATGCCTTAGCCTCAAAAACCCATAAAGTGAGTCATCATTGCTTTCAAACGACAAAAATACCTCTTTTCCATCTGATGAATCATAATCTTCTCGTTTCAAAACTAAATCAGGAATTTCGTTTTTCTTCCCTAATCCTGCTTCCCTACATCTTATGCATTTGCATGACATATTTTGTTCTTTGAGATTTTTTTGAACTATTTGACGCAAATTTCCAAGTTTTGGTCCAGAAATTATTTCATTTGGTGATATCTCTCGTTGAACTCTCATTATTCTAACCCAACGTGGAATCATCTTTTTGATTTCAGTTAATACTCTGATCATTTCATTATCTGAATAGGGAGTATACTTTCCATCTTTGTAATCTTGGTATAATGGAGTGTTTTCTAAAACTAGAGAAGGATAAATCTTTAACATGTCTGGTTTGAATCGAGGATCATCAAAAAGTAATTTAAAATCTTCAATATCTTCTTCTGGAGTCATAGTTGGTAATCCTGGCATCATATGTGCAACAATTTTGTAACCTGCATCTTTTGAAATTTGAAATGATTCTACAACATCGGCTAAATTGTGACCTCTGTTTACAATATTGTAAACTCTTTCATGAAGGCTTTGAACTCCAATCTCAACTCTGGTTGCACCATATTCTAACATTGCATCAACATGTTCTTGTTTGCAATAATCTGGCTTAGTTTCAATTGTGAATCCAACATTTCTAATATCTGCATGCTCATTATTTGCTTTGGCCATCTCTAATGTAGGAGAATCAAAACCATTTAGTGCATCATAACAAGATTTTATGAAATTTTCTTGATAGTCTTTTGGCATGAACAAAAATGTTCCACCAACAATTACTAATTCCATTTTTGATAAATCATGACCATATGAAAATAATTTTTCAAGCTTTGTAACAATCTGTTCCTTTGGGGAATATTGACTCTCTATTGCATTAATGGTTACAGGTTCTTGCCCTGTATAGCTATTTGGAGTATTGATCTCTACTCCACCGGGACAATATGTACAACGACCGTGTGGGCAAGCATATGGTTTAGGCATTAAAGCGATTACTGCTACGCCTGATGCAGTTTTTACTGGCTTTCTTAGTAGAACTTTTTGTAATTTTGAATAATCTTCTCCAGTAACTTTTGATAAAATCTCATAATTTCGTGGAATTCTCTCTAGTGAGTATTTTGAACAAATTTTTTTAATTTCTCTTTTAACTTCGCTTTTGTTAGGTTGTGGAATTGTAAGAAGATTTTGAGAAATTTCTAAGCATGCCTTTGAAAATTCTAATCTTGCTTTTTTCATCATTCCTGTGAATAAAAACGGTCATAAATTCTTAAAGATTATCTTCTTCGAATTTTTCTCTTTATCCTTCTAGAGCCTCGTCTTTTTGTTTTACGGGTTGATTTTTTTCTTTTTAGCGAAGTTCTTCTTTTTGACACTCGTCTTTTCTTTGAGGTTTTTCTTTTAGAGATTCTTTTTTTTGTCTTTTTTCTTTTTCTAGAAGTTCTTTTTTTCTTAGTTATTCGTCTTTTAGGTTTACGTTTTGTTTTACGTTTTGATTTTTTCTGTGCTTTTGTTTTGGTATTTTTTGGTTTGGGGCTTTCCATTGTTCTAATCTTTAAATTCCTTAATTGAACTAGTTCCACTTTGGCTGAAGAATTTTGTTTTTGTAATTCTTTGTTTGGAGCAGGAAAATTTTTTCCTTGTTGTTCAAAACAGTTAGAATGAAAAAGATGACCATTCTTATAGGCCATTTCTTCTCGAGACACCCCCATCATACAAAATGTGCAATGACCAATATAGTCTACTGTTGTAACTTCTGCTTTTTTAGAATCTTTAGAAAAATTAAAAATTAAATTTTGTAAATTTTGTCCATCTTTTATCTTTTGAAAATCTTGTTCATCTTTTATCTCTAGCGTATCTTGTCCTTCTTTTTGTTTTTGTAATCTTTCCAAATATTCTTTCTCATATTCGGCTAATTCTTGTTTTCTTCCTTGAGCCCCAGAACTCACATAACAGATGTTCGTTCGATGAATTTAAGACTTTTTGAAATTTGTTATGAAAAATTTCTATTCTGCTTTAACATCTGTATCGTTTTCTGAAAAACTTGGATTTTGTCCAGAACCACTCTGTCTTGCTTCTTTTCTGTAATCCATTTTTAGCCAGATTGGTGTAATGATAGTAGTTGCTGCTACCATCAAAACCATTGTTGAATAAACACTTGAGGTTAATACTCCTGTAGATAATCCGACTCCTGCAACAATCAAACCTACTTCTCCTCTAGAAATCATTCCAATTCCTACTCTCATTCCTTGAGTTTTATTTTTGAGAAACATCCATGCAGGCAATCCACATCCAAAGAGTTTTGTTATTATTGCAACTGCAATGATAATTCCACTTAACATCAATACTTCAATATCGATTCCTGTAAAATCTACTTGGGCCCCAATTATGGCAAAGAATAGTGGAGCAAAAATTAATCCAATCTTGCTGATATACCCTTCAACTTTTTCAAAAACTTTGGTAGTAGATAAGGCCATTCCGATAGCAAAAGCACCAACTATTGGTGAAAGACCAATTGATCCTGCAAGTGCTGCTGCTCCAAAAAATAGCGCAGTAGCAATACCTTCAACACTTCCTTTTGCCTTCCATAATCTTGGAGTAATTACTCTTGGTACAACTATAATTGAAACAATTAACATAGCTGCAAAGAATCCTAAAACTTGCAAAATTGTAAACATGACATCAAGTGGATCAATATTGCTGACGTCTCCTCCAATTGATGTAACTACAGAAAGAACCGCAATTGCTAAAATATCATCTACTATTGCAGCACCAATGATTAAACGGGCTTCAGGTGATTTAATTTTTCCAAATTCTGATAGGACTTGAATTGATATTGCAATACTCGTGGCCGTAAGCGCTGTGGCAATTAACATAGATTGAAATACATCAAATCCAAATATTTGAAAAACCACAAGACCTGCAACAAACGGAACGACTACGCCAAGCGTTCCAACAGTAAACGAAGCCTTTCCTCCCTTGAGAAACTCTTTCGGAGTCATCTCAAGTCCTGCCATAAACAAAATTACTATAGCACCAATTTCTCCAAGAACTCTTATCTCACTGTTAATATGCAAAAGTTGTTCTCCTTCAAACACTATGAATGCCCCAAGTGCGAAGGGTCCGACAATCATTCCAGCTAAAAGTTCACCTAAAACAATTGGGAGCTTTAATCTTAGGAAAAGTTCCGCCATTAATTTGGCAGCAAATAGTAAAATTCCTACTCCAATTATAGTATCAATAAATTGAGCCTCAGCTGCCAATGCCTTCCCTGTTGTAGGTGATATTGAAGGGCAATATAAGGCGATTATTAGTTGAAAATTGTATCAAAATTGTCTAATTGATTATGCAATTTTTTTTGAATTAACATAAACCCCTTTTTTGTTTGTAATTTTTCCAATCTCCTGGCTAGAAATTTTATGTTTTTTAAATATGGATTTTATTTTTGAAGCCTGATTTTTTGGTGTAACCACACAAAACCCTATTCCCATGTTAAAGGTCTTGTACATTTCATCTGTTTTGACACCTCTTTTTTGCATTAATTCAAAGATTGGAGGTGCTTTAGGCATAGAATCTAACTCATAACCAATTGATTTGAGCCGTAATAGTTTTGTGAATGCTCCACCTGTTATGTGAGCTAGCCCATTTATCTTACATTTATCAAGCATTTCTAAAACTGGTTTTACGTAAATTTCTGTTGGTGCCAAAAGTGCATTTCCTAAAACTCCTACTCCTTTGATCTTATCTTTAACTGAATATTTTGATAACAAAATTTTTCTTGCTAAAGAGTACCCATTAGAATGCAAACCCGTGCTTTTTGCACCAATAATAACATCTCCTGATTTTATTGAATTTCCTAAAACCATTTGTTTTTTTGATAAAATTCCCACTACCATTCCCGCAAGATCAAAACCAAACCCTTTTCCTGCAATTAAATCTGGCATTATTGCAGTCTCTCCACCAACAATTGGTACTGCAGCTTTTTTTGCACCCTTTGCTAATCCTTCAACAATTTTTTTGAAAATTTTTTGGTCATTTTTATTTGCTGCAATGTAATCAACAAAACTAATTGGTGTAGCACCGGTACATATTATATCATTTACATTCATTGCTACACAATCAATTCCAACTGTATCATATTTTTTCATTAAATTTGCAATCAAAACTTTTGTTCCAACTCCATCAGTATGAGTTGCTAATAATTTTCCACCAGGAATCTCTACAATTCCCGCATAATGTCCAAAACCATGAGCAATTTTTGACTTTTTTGAAAGCTTATGTGTGGATGAAATAATTTTTCCTATGGCGGCTTGACTTTTTTTTATTTTTGATACATCAACTCCTACACTTTTGTATGTAATTGCCATTAATTTTTCCTGCCTATGGTTTGATGAAAATTTTGGTTATATGAATTCAAGTAAATCATTTACATGTACATTCCCGCATCAGTTTTTCTTTCTTCTGCGTATTTTTCTGATAATTCTTTGAAATCCAATCCCAATTTTTCTTTTTGTTTTCTAAGATCTTCTGTATCTATGCTAGTTTGATATGCTCTGTTTACTGCCTCCACTAGTGTAGCTGCTGCTAAAGGATCTGGTTGCCTATGATCTGCTTTTACTAGAAACGATACACCTTGGATTTCTCGTAATATGCATTCATTTAAAATTCCACCTGGGATTCCTGTGATAAAGCCTTGTGGGATCATATTGATTCCTTTTTCTTGCATTATTCTACAAAGGTCTTCTTCAGCTGCACAATATGCCTTATCGTCATGACCTTCACTTGCCACTCCGTCTAAAATTATGATTTCATGTGAGCCCTTTTGTTCGGCCCAATCTAAAATAGCAGCTACAAGTGAATACAACCCTTGCATTCTAAGAGTTATCTCACAAACTATGGCACAAATTGTTCCTTCTTTGTTTGAATAAAATCGAAATGGATGTCGAAGTCTTCCTTGAATGAAAACAGTGGATGGTGGAAGATGTTTTGATCTCATGTATCCTACCTCTTCGAGATTAAGTTTTTCAATTATGTACCCAATAGCTAATGGGCCAGCAAGACCTGCTCCAACAAAACCTGCAAAAACTATTGGGGAATTGTAATCAATTTTTTTTACTTCAAAAACCTCTGCTTCTGGGAACTCCCCTTTTTGCACGCTTAACGTCAAATTCTAGGGCCTAATTACCTTTTCATTTGTTCTATTCTTTTTTTAAAAATTCTCTATATTCTCCAATTTTTGAGTTACATTGATGGCAAATGTATTGCCCTATCTCTTTTAGGGTCATACTAGGCGATAACTCCTCATTTGGATTTTCAACTTCTAGTTTTGGCGCTTTATCAAACTCCGCATCACAGTTTTTACAAAAATAATTTGAAATTTTTTGTTCAACTATTCTTCCAACAGGCGCTAAAAACAATTCTCCAACACCAAGATCTGCTTTTTTTGCCTGCTCCTCAGTAATATCTGCAGTAATTGATCCTCCTGAGCCTTTTAGCTTTGTTTGTGGCAAATCAAACTATGATCGAATTTGATTATTTTAATGTCTTTGCTCGAATTATGACTGTTCTTAGATAGTCTTTTGCAGTAGAGTCTGAAACTCCTAGATTTTTTGCTCTCTGGTATAGTGCTCTTTCATCTCTTTGTCTGAGATAAATCTGCAAAAGCTGGTTTAGTCTATGTGATCTTCTCTCATCTGCCTTCATACTTTATTGTCTCCGTTGCTTGTTTTTTGCATAAACAAATTCAACATGGTTATGCCTTTGTCTGTGATAGAATAGATCATGTTTGGCCCAACTGAATTTTTTTCAATAAAGTTGTAGTCAACGCAGAGATGCAGATAGTTTAGAAATGATCTCTTCATTCGTATTTTGGATTTTGAATATAGGTCAGAAAATGTCATAGGGCCTCCACGTACCTGGTATAGTAACTTTAGAAGAGATAAGGTGCTAAAATCTCGTGTCTTTGCTCTGACAGCATCAAGAACCTGTTCATCACGCTTTATGATGAAATCCTCAAAATGGTCTGCTACCTCAAGGGGAATGTAGGTTAATCGTGCTCGCATCATACGGTATTGGTACCGTACTTTACCTTATTAACTTTAAGATTAAGCTTAATTGGACAATCTAGATTTCTTTTTTCAACTAATCCGATCTGGTATCTGATCTACTCTGAATATGATTATCAAAAAAAATTGGATTAAGGATTTACCATTTCTAGTTTATCCTGAATCTTGTCATAGTAACCGTTCTGCTCCATAGCTGGAACATAAAATGTTGCTGATACTACATCTCCAACATTTGCGTCACAGCTTGAAACAACAACGGAATGTCCTAAAACAGACTCTGCAACACAGCCATAATCTGTCACAGCAATGACGGATACGTCTTCAGTTACTAGAGTTGGAGCTAGGTTCCAAGGAGTTACTGTCAATACTAGTATTACTGAAGTTGCAGCAACCATAAGAGCTACAAATGCTAGCCGTGGTGCTTTCTTTTCTTTTTGTGTTGTTTGTTGCATTTCTCCTCATGATATCTTAGTTTTTACAACATATAATGGAGATATAATTTTTTGAACTAGTGCCAACTTTCATTCATATACAAATGAGATAGGAATGGAATGCGGCTCTAAACGAATCCAGTAAATAAAACGATTCCAGCTACAACAGCGGCAACCATTGCACCAGCAACAATCGCAAACATTTTTTTCCTGGTGACATTTTCACACACTCCATGTGAACATTTTGTTTTCATCATATTTAACGGACAATCAAAAAATTATGCTAGTGCTAACATGCAATTAAAACAAATTTTGTTTATAATTTAATTTGAAAGACTATAACTTAATGAAAGATGAAGGTTGCCCCACATGCGGTTCAAAAGATTACGGTGTAATTGAAATTAAAAAAGAAAATTCTGGAACATCACAATGGAAAATGCAATGCTATAACTGTAAAAAATTCTGGTATTCAAAAAACTAAACTAATCTACACCTTTCATTCGTTCAGAATAATCCCAAGAAAATAATTTTGAAGGAATAATTTCTAATGCAATTTCATTTTCTTTCTGACTCAAAAGAAATTTCGCCAAAGAAGAGTCTTGACTTCCTAAATATCTCAAAATTAATGATTCTAAAATTTCAGAAGAAATATCTTCTCTAAAAATTACTTGTCCTCTTCCTCTGATTCCAAGATATGGAGGTTTTTCAGAGGCAATTTCGAACCCACATCTAGGATTTACACGTAAATATTCAACAACTTTGGAGTTTTTTTGAGTGGCACAGTAAATTTTACCATATTCTTGAACGTACCAAAGTGAGAGAATTACTGGCCAACCTGTAGGAGATATACATGAAAAGCGAATTGGAATTTTTTTTTCTAAAAGCTCTCTAAATTTAGTATCAGAAGGAAAAATTACAGTGGACATTTTACAACATTTCTAATCTTCAGACTCTAATTGGATTTTTCCTTGGTTTGCAAGCTCTTTAAGATTCTCCCATACTTCGTTATCACATTCCCCGCTAGATAAAATCTTAGAAATCCCATCAGAAATTTCATTGTAACTCATACAGAAGAATTTTTTTTATCGCTATTAAACTCACTAATGAATTTTTGCTGGTGCCAACCAGAAAAAATAGCAAATTCTGTTTTTATATTAAATCCATACCATAATTTCAGTGAATTGCATGACTAAAGAGGTCACCTCAGATGATGTTCGCTCTTTTACTATGGAACAGTTCGAGAAAATTAGAAGAAACGGTCAAATAAAAAAATTGGTTCATTTTCATACCATAAACAAATATCTGATTATGACTTTTGGACAAAAAGAATTACGAATTTTAGGAAACTTGGTTGCAAGTAGAAATGAAAAATCAATCGACTCAATTTTTGATGAATATGAATATTATCTCAAATTGGCTTTTCATGGAGAACCCACAATTCCATCAACTGTGAATGCTTTAAATAAAATTTACAGCCATTTTAAGAAAAAGTTTACTCCAGAAGAAAAAAAGCTTTTTTTGAGGACTGTGGAAGATTATAGAGATCAAAAAATATCTCTTGGTGAAATTTTAAACCATGTAGATGGGTATATTCAGAAATATGACAATGGATACCTTAGGCGTCAAACATTTTATCTTCTATACTCTGACATAGAAAAGGAAGATTTTCCTATCAACTGATCAAGCACACAACAACATCCTCTTTAGTTCTTTTACGTAGATTGCTAGCCTACAAGTTCTACATACAAGAAGTTCATCGGTTTTAAAAAAATCCAAAGATGGCTTCGGCCCTCTAACGCTATAAAGCTGATTTCCTCTACAATTTGGGCAATCTGCTAGAAGATGTCTCTTTTCTAAAGCGGGAACTTGATTCATAACCAAATTGCCCTTCAATGATATTTAACTAGTGACTAATTATAACAACTAGTGCTAACTTTTTCTAGAAATTATTTTACATTGAATATTTTAAAAAGCACTTGAAACGAAATCAATGCACCGCTAAGAGCCTATGGTGAGTTATACTTTTTTGATTTTCTTTTTCTTAACTATGATATGAATTTCTTCCTCTTCTTCTAATTGCATTATTGCCTGATTTAGCATCTCTTTGATGTGTTTGCACTGCTTTGGATTAACTTTTGCATATTGGCCAAATGAATCGGTAATGTCATTTAGACTCATGAAAAAATTATTGATTCGTAGTATTTATGCATCATATAAAAGGGAAAAGCATTGGCACCAGTAATTTTTTTTGTATGGTATAAATACAAATAAGTGCACATACCGATATGGCACAAAAATATGCTGGCTTTCTTGATAATGTATATGACAAATTTGATGATCTTAAAAAAATACCTCCAACAGATACTTTTGATTTTTTCAGGTTAACGCTAGATGAACTAACAAAAAAAGGATACTTTAATTTTGATAATTCTTCAAAAAAGCCTCTTAAAAAAATAAGCCTATTGCTTGAGAGCTATGCGAAAAAAAATAATGTTCCTCTTTTAGCAACTTTTGAAACTGCAGCAAAATTCAAGTTTGCCGAAGACAGATATTTGGATCTTTTAAAAAAAATACCCAAAGTCTGGATTATTGCAGATTTTAATAATCCTTTTTTGGCACAAGGTTTTCCTGATAATGCGCAGACTATTAGTTGCAATGGAACCAATATAGCTACAATTTGGGCTGTGATAACAAAAGGGCCTGCTGGACCTATGGGATTAGTTGCAGAAGAACTCATAGATGGCAGTTATAAGGGATTTTTCTCAGTTAGCCCTAAGATTATTCAAGAGTCGATAGATCAAATTAACGCAACTCTTCGTAGGGATATTGACGTTACTAAATCCTATGAATAGTTTCATTCTTAATTTTCGTCTAGAAGATTTTAAAATTTAATAAAAAAAAGTTAAAAAATTAGTTGTGTCTGGCGCTAGCCTCTCCTTTTACCTCTACAATATCTGGATCAGAGAGAATAGTTTGAACATTCTTCACACTCATTAGTCCAGAAACAATCACTCCATCGCCCCATCTGCTTACGGCACACTGAATTGGGTATTTGTCTCTCATCATATCGACCTTTTCTTGAAATGATACTCCATCTTTGTATTTTACATAAAGATGGACGTGTGGCTTACTCCTGGATGGATAAAGCTTTGCTAAGCTTTGTTGTATTTGCATTATTTTAATTGCTAAATGAGGATCCAATGTTGGAGTTTGTTCACTAATTTGTTTGCTGAGTTGTTTATAAACATCTTCTAAACTTTGACTCATACCCACCATTTCAATTTCTAATATTTAACTAGTGTGAAAAAAATTCAAACTAGTGGTAACTTTTCAGAAAAATTACTATCATGCTGCTAAATTTTTTTGTAAAACATTTAACAATAATTTTTAATGAAAAATTTTTAAAAATTGCTTAACTGGTGAGATAAATTAATTTTATTGGATAGTAACTTTAGTACCTAATGTATCTCCCATCACTTTGAGAGCATGTCTGCATATGTGTGGATTAAGAGTGAAAAATCCTCTAAACTTTCCATCCTCGTACTCTTCGGCAATCAAACCAAATGGACCGTAAGGCCCTCTCGTAATTACACTCCATACTTTTTCTAAATTTGTGTTATGGCAGTTGAAAAATTCTGCATTTGCTGGCATTTGATTACTAACATCAGTTGATTCATCCCAATCTGCAACAATCCAAATCTTTGGAATAGTTTTCATCATTTCTTGGTATCTTTTTTTGACAAATTCAAACCTGGCCATTTTTTCAAAAGTTGCTAGTAAGGGCTGATCATTTCCTTGTGCATACTCTTCAATTAATTTACTTAGATGATACAATTGCTTTCTTTCTGAAATAAAATTATGATATCCTGCTTCAATGAATTTGTCTAGATCCCACATTGGAAGAAGAGAATTATCGATATTATGCCACTCTGCAAGTTGAGGAAATTCTTCCCACACACCAGCTACAAATCCAGTATAATCTGTTTCCATGATATGCTATTTTTTTAAACAAGATTTAAGTGAATCTTTAGTTCTAAAACTAGTGCTCTTTCCACATTGTTTTTATCTAGCAGAAATCCTAGTCTTATAATGAGTCGTTACGAAAAACTTCTCAACATGCTAATGGATTTTAACAAATCTATTAGATTTGCAGCCATTAGTAATACCTCTGGAGATATTTTATGGAATAGCCTGAGAGATGACACTCAAATTCAAATTCCACTATCTGAAACTAAAAAAACATTACAACGAGAGGCAGTAGATTGGATTGAGAGATGTAAATTACAAGATAGAAGTGAAGTTGGGAGAGCAATGTATCACATTACCTCTTTTGAAAAAATAAAACGAATTACTATCCCTATTGACGCATTTCATTTATTGCTTATTATTGTAGAAAATGAACCACTAAAAAAGACAAAAACCAAAAGTTATGGTAGATTAGTAGAGATGGGTAAAATCATGTCCATTGTAGATTTTGTCAATACCTTTGAAGAATAATCAAATTATTACCACTATGAAGTATTTTTAGAATATTTATAAGATAAAATATGAAAAATGGAATATGGAAAAATACGAAGAACTCCTCAACATGCTAATGGATTTTAACAAATCTATTAGATTTGCAGCTATATCAAACGAAAATGGAAAAATCCTTTGGCATTCCCAAAGAGAAGGAGTAAAAAATATTGTTTCTTTTGAAGACACTGAGCAAGCCATCATACGAGCAATTGATGCATGGAAAGAGAATTTCAGTATAACAACTCATGCAGGATCTGGATTATACTCTATAACATCTTATGAAAAAATTAAAAGAATTACAATTCCCTTAGATGGCGGAAATACACTTTTCATAAGTTTGAATAATGAGCCTGTGAAAAAATTAAAAAATAAAAGTTATGGAAATATTGCAGATATGGGAAAAATTCTTTCCATAGTTGATTTTATAAAATCCAAAAATTAAATCCAAAGTTAGCACTAGTTGATTAAGTTAGCACTAGTTTGAATTTTTTTCACACTAGTTAAATATTAGAAATTGAAATCAAGCACTAATGGCTAGAACACAAACAAGTAACAAAATCTTAGGAAAAGCAAAAGTAGGAGCATTAGCCGGATTGGTAGCAGGCTTTGCTTTGTTTTCATCTTTCTTATCTATTGACTCATCATTGGGTACTCAAAATGGTACCTTTTACAAAACAATTGGTATGCCACTTGGAATAGAAGGTTTTGATGCAATTGCATTTGGATTTTTTGCCCATATGGGCTCAGCTGCCTTGATAGGGTCAATGTATAGCATTGCTGCTTCCAGATGGAGAACATTCCAAGTAGTTACAGTCCCAAAGGGCATTCTTACAGGATCTATAACTGGAATAATTGTCTTCACGGTCTTCTTTTTACCAATTCATTATTTTGTAATGATGCCCACTGTAGTTGAAGAATTCCAAATTCTTGATGATACTCGGTTGAGTGTAGAACAACTAGGAGCACTTTACGAGTTAGTAGTGTTTACAGATAGAGTCTTGTGGCACTCATTATTCTTGCACGTGCTATATGGTATGGTAATGGGACTCATGGTTAGTTTCATGCTGCACGAAGAATACAAGAAAGTACCAAGACTCAAAGGATTTTGGTAGGAGTTGAAAGTATGGCGCAAGTAACTAGAACAAGAATCGAACCATTCATGGACCAATTCTACCAAGATATAATGAGAACTGTCCCAAGTCTAGACCCTTATCTCGCAATGAAGATAATGCGATTAAACAAAGAGCTACTATACAGACCCCCACACGTACACTTGAACATTGAATACAAAGAAGGAACAAATCTACAACAAAAAGTTGACAAGGGCAGAGACAACTATCCTATACAAATTGCAAAAAGCAGATGGGATGATGGAGTAATTATGACAGGAATGATGGACGTAGAATTAGTACAAAAAATATGCGCTGACCCAGATATAGTAAGAATTACCGGTGATGCTAATGCAGCAATGTACTAATCACTCTCTTTTTTCTTTTAGATTTTTTTTGGCATTAACCTTGGTAATGAGTTTAGCCTTAGTATTTTCAGTAGAGGCTGATGCAACAAAGGCTCAAGGAAAATCTGGATGGAAATATGGTTCAGCAACAGCAGGAATAGTTTGTGGGGATAAACTATGCTCAGAAATTTCTGAACCTGTAATGGAGAAAAAAATAATGGAAAGCAAGACCTTATCGCCTTTGGCACAGTTCTATAATGGAGTTCCACTTAGTCAAATCGAATGTGGCGAAGGCCATGTTTTGGTAATTAAAAATTCCAATGGTAATCCTGCGTGCATAAAACCAGATTCAGTTGAGACCCTGTTTTCACGTGGATGGGCTTCTCCAGTAATGATAAACTAAAAAGTATGCGTATGAAAAAATATAATTGCTCTCTTTTTATTTTTAGAAGAGACCTTAGATTACAAGATAATACAGGTTTAATCGATGCTCTTAAAAATTCAGACCAAGTAATACCATGTATCATTTTTGAGTCAAAATTTTTCAAAAGATCAAGCAAAAAATTCTGTGAACCACGTCAGCATTTTTACTATGAATGTTTAGCTGACCTAGCAGATGATTTAAAAACTAAAAATTCAAAATTATTTTACTTTTGGGGAAAGCCTGAAGAAATTATTAAAAAATTAAAAAATCACCTTATTTTAGAAGCGGTTTTTACTAATCGTGATTATACCCAAGCCAGCATAAAAAGAGATTTAGGAATAAAAAAATTCTGTAAAAAAAATAACATTGATTATATTTCTGCAGATGATCTTTTACTCCACGATGTGGATAAAATAATGACTAAACAAGAAACTCCTTACAAAGTATTTACCCAGTTTTTTAATACTACAAAAAATTACTCAATAAAAAACCCACAAAAAAATAATTATTCAAATTATTTTACTCAACAATTTGATTTTGAATTAAATTTTTCTCAAGTTGGTGAACTTTTTGGAATAAAAAAATCAAACAAACATAGGGGGGGAAGAAAAGTATGCAAAAATCTTCTTGATAGCTTAAAATTAATAAAAAATTATGATGATGATAGAAACATTCCTAGCAAAAATCAAACCACCAAATTATCTGCCCATAATAGGTTTGGCACATATTCTATTCGAGAAATATATCATAGAATTTCTAATGATCTAGGGAAAAATCATACTCTCTTAGTAGAACTACATTGGAGGGACTTTTTTACTTATGTAATGTACCACTATCCACATAGTTTTTCAAAAAATTTTCACCCAAAATATGATAATTTAACCTGGAGTAAAAATAAAAAAAATTTTAAAAAATGGTGTGATGGAAAAACTGGCTTTCCAATTGTGGATGCAGGAATGAGGGAGCTAAACCAAACTGGATTTATGCATAATAGAGTTAGAATGATAGCTGCTTCTTTTCTAACTAAGGATTTACACATTGATTGGAAGTGGGGCGAACGATATTTTGCTTCAAAATTATTAGATTATGATCCTTGTGTAAACGTTGGAAACTGGCAATGGGCAGCATCTACGGGATGTGATTCACAACCGTGGTTTAGAATTTTTAATCCATGGCTACAGCAAAAAAAATTCGATCCCCAATGTGAATATATAAAAAAATGGATTCCTGAATTAGAAAATAAGACTACTGAAGAAATTCATAACTGGTATAAGCAAGATTCGATATTGGGCTATCCTCTCCCCATTATTGATCATAAAGAAGAGTCAAGCATTACCAAGGAAATTTTTCTAAAAATTCCCAAAATCTAATTCTAATTTTTTTCACAAGTTAGCACTAGAAATAATTTTTTCCATCCCTTTTATGCAGTAAAAATTAGTCTGTAACTAATGACTGAAGAACAGGAATGGGCAAATCTCCTTGCTGAAGTCTTTGACAAACTAACCGAAAAACATGCTACTATTACGTATGAATTTGGTAATTTAGAAATGAAAGGACAAGTAGAGAGAGGTGGTAAAAAAGTTCCTACTGGAACAGTTACCTTAACTGGAAGATTAACAATTAGGGCAAAATAATATACGATGAAAAAAACTAATCTTCCTGCCAATTTTTTATTTTACTTAAAGAGTGGTAAACTAAATATTTCATATGGAAATAATCCCTGTATTTTATTCAAAGCAGAACAAAATATTCGAGAAATCGATATTATTGATTTACCAATTAAACTTCCAAAAAAATTTGGAATACTAAAACAATTTCGTGAGGCAAAAGATTTAGCAAAAAAACTAAAAGAAGAAAAAACTACACTGGATATCAAACATGACGGGGAACTAATTATTCGATTAGGGGAAAAAGCGAAACCAAAATTTTCTAAACTTGTGACACTAAGCAAAAATATAGAAATAGTTGATTTTAAGCGATTTAGACAATTAGAAAAAGAACTTTAGTCCTAAAAAATCGAAGTTAAGACCAAGTAAGTATACTGTTCCTATATTCTGAAAATCCTAAAAATAATCCCAAAGTTACCCTTCTTTTTTTACCTTTTACTGGAAGAATTTCGTGAAAATGAACTGGGTTGATAATAATAAGATCTCCCTGCTTGGGCTTGATTTTTACTGCATCCTTACAATCATCTAATACACTTCGTGAATATCCAAAATTTATTTCTCGAAACCTTTCATCAGTTTTGTTCCACGTTTTCTTGTAAATAACTAACTCTCCACCTAGTTCCGATTGCTGTAGATACAATACTGAAGAAAGCTGGTTTGAAAGTTTTGATACACTAAAGTTTGGAGCCTCAAATTTTACAAAATCTCTATGAATATTGGCATAATCTCCAAAATCATGAATTCGAATTACTCCACAGGCATATTTTTTTTCTTTTTCATATGCAACGCTAACTTTTTTTTCTGGATAAATCTCTGATAAAAGTTTATGAATTTTTTTTCTGGGATCCTCTATATCCTCAAAAATTTTTCGTAATGCTTGACGCGCTGCATCAGCTTGAGAAAAATAATCTGATTTTTGGGTCAAAAAAGAAAGTAGGGACACTCCAATTTTTTTAAATATTTTGTTTTGATCTTTATTTTCTGAAAATTCTTTTGTACGATTAACTGCTATCTTACAAAGATCTGGTCCATAAAAATTTCTAATTATAAGAGCTGGTTTTTTGCCCTCAATAACTTCAAAAATTTTTTCTTTATTTTCATTTAGATTTCTATAATCAAACTCAATGGGAACCCATTTTTTTTCCATTAGTACCCACCTTGACCTGAATGTGAAACAGATGCCAAGAGTAGTCCTTCAGAATTTTTTTCTTTAATTTCACATTTTACAAAGAGACCAGGCAAGACTTGTTCTGCTTGTTCTTTTGTGCATTCTGCTATATTTTGAGGAAGTGTAACAATATCTATATCAGACATTTTTATTTTTTCCAAATCAGCATAGTCATTTTCATTTCCATCTTTTCTATGAGTTAGATTAAGCTCAAAAACTTGCCCTGATAGAATATTTCCTATATTTCCCCAAATAATATCCGTCATTGTATCACCTTTTCTAGTTCAACTGATTTAGAGTTTTTTAAAAATGAAATAATCTTTGGATGACACAACATTGAACTATGTGCTGCAGAGTCTGTTCCAATTCCATAACTAACAGTTGAATCTCCAACAAAAAATAATCCTTCAATTCCTCGAACCTGATGTGGCATTTTTTGTTTCCATACTAATCCTGGTTCTTTAACAACTGCCTCAACAAGTTTCCATGCCATTGGACGTTCCCATTTTAGTACATTTTTAAAATTTGGATATATTTCGGAAATTTCTTCTTTCATTTTATCTACAATTTCCCTAATTTTAGCAGGATTTTCTGTATCTTTTGAGTCTACAGGCGTGCCTGACATAAGCAAATGTTCTCCTTTTGGAGATACTGAGGATGTGATGTTTGATATGAAAAAAATCCCTTTGGCTGCAATATCTTTTCCAACTGGAAAAACTATTTGCCTATCATCAATTTTCTCATTTAGACAAAAATGTACCTCAACTACTGATGTTGTTTTGTTTAGTCGATTTACACTAGTCAGAAAATCTTTAGTAAAAACCCCCTCATCAAATAATTGATTTACAGCCAAATATGCTGGAAATGTAATTACAACACAATTTGTCTCAATAAATTTTTCATTTGATAAAATTATTCCTCTAACCTTTCCATTTTCTACGACTACTTTTTTTATTGTCGAATTGAAATGAAGATTAGCACCATTTTTTTGAACATGTTCAGCTAAAATTTTTGAAACTTTATCGTATCCTCCATCACTTGGATAAGCAAATTCACTTGTTCCTCCTTTGAATGGATTAGCTCTAATGATTGTTCTTACAAATTCACCTAAAGATACATGCTCAGGCGTATCTGCAAATGCAAGCATACAAACTGCATCAAAAAATGATTTTGTATTTTCATCAAATCCTTTTGTAAGTTCTGTTAATGATTTATTGTCTAGCTTTTCTGCTTTTTCCATAGAACTAAATGCCATAGGGAAAAGAGTCTTCAGCAAAATGATTCGACTTTTAAAAGGAACAATAGACATTTTTAGAATATCTGTAATTCCCTTTGGATATTTGTGAAATTCTTTATCTTTATAAAATGCAATTTTATCTACTTTGGAAAGTTTTAGCTTTGATACTACATCTACCTCTTTTAGAATCTGATAAACTGCAGATGTTTTATAAAATGGCATTATATGAAAACCGTTATCTAAAATATGGTTTCTAAAAATCATCGAAGTTGTTCTTCCACCAACTGCATTGGATTTTTCAAAAATCTGAACAGGAATATTTTCTTTAGTTAGCAAGGCTGCAGTAGATAATCCACTTATCCCGCTTCCAATGATAGTTACTTTATTTTTCATTTGAAAAAAATTTGCATTTATCGTATTTAGTTAAAACGAAATTTTTTTTCTAGTGCCAACTTTTTTGAAAAATGATCTTCCCTTAAGTATGAAAAAAGTAAATTGATTATTGACGAGGGTGTTCGGAAATGCCCCTATCCCCATACTTTCGCGTGCTCGTCCGGATGAGTGAGTACTCATGCATCCTCGTCCTTTTTTTATAAAATTACCACTAGAATATATTATTAGCACTAGTTTAAATATCATGAGTGAAAATAGTGCCTAATGAGAGCAACAATCGCAACAATCGCGGCAATATTGGTGACAAGTTTAGTAGCACAACATGCAGCAGCATATTCTATACCAGATTGGATTAGAAATAACGCAGCATGGTGGGCTGAAGGATCGATTTCTCAAGAAGACTTCATCGGAGGTCTACAATTTCTAATTCAAGAAAACATTTTACAAGTTCCAGCGACTCAAGTGAGTGATAACAAATCCGATACCATACCAGACTGGGTTAAAAATAACGCAGCATGGTGGGCAGAAGGAAAACTTACCGATGCTGATTTTGTTAACGGTGTGCAATACTTGATGAAAGTCGGATTAATTTCTGTTCAAATTACAGAACCTGCTTCAAATGTTTCTATGGAAAAACCAAGTCAAGTTGACAGTTCATTACAAGCAGAATTAGAAGCATGTCAAGAAATTACTAGAGCATATGACAGACTAAAGTGTGAAGATGCAGTTGAATTAAAAATAAAGGTGGCTGAGCATAAAGCAAATTCAGAAATTTACCAAGTAGGACCTATAACTTTCTATTATCCAGGAGCTGAAGTAGAAATAATGTCCTCTGGACAAGCAAACTTGAACGTTCAGATACTTGCCGAAAATACAGGATCAAATGACGACGTTGTCCTAATGTGTACTGGTCCATCCATCTGTAATTACGATGTTTGGAATGGAGAAAAAGCTTACAAATATGCATCTACTGACTTTACCTCAGGTCAAATAGCAATCAAACCTGGTGAGGCAAGAGAGATCAATATATTCTTTGGACCAAATATTGGATATGGTGGTACAACATTTGAATATGATTCTGCAAAAGACTATTACCTTAGAATCACTGAACCTTGGGGTAGCGAAAATATCCCATTGAATCTAAAGTAATGTCAACTTCTTTTTTCTTTCAATCATTGTATAATTCAAACATTCTAGGAGGTTTTTTTGATGGCACGTTCGTGTAAAGGAATATGCATTATGATGGCAGCTGAGTCTGTTCCAAATAAACTAAGATACAAACTAGGACACAAAAGATGTTCTTACTGTGGAATATTTTTCTCAAACGGTGAGGCAAGATGCCCTTGTTGTAAAGCTGCTTTGAGATCAAAGGCAAGAGGAAAAAGAAAGGAGGAAAATTTTGGTCTATATTAGAACCAAGAAAGTAAAAGGCGAAAATTACCTTTACCTTGTAAAGAGCAAATGGGATTCAAAAAGAGGCACATCTAGGCAAGAGATAATCAAATATCTTGGAAATGCTCAATCAGTTACTACAGACGATATTCCGAATGATTACCGAGAAGATCCAAAAATTACTGCATTTCTCTCAACAAACATTGGAAAAAGTGCTCAAGAAAGAGAAGACGCAATCAAACAACTGTGTAAAGATGTTTTTAATTGCTTAACCAATGGACAACGCGATGAAGCATTAAAAATTTACGAAACTTACACAAAAAGCGCAACTCCTGTAGAGTTTTTTGAAAAAATTCTCAAACCTGTAATGTACAAGGTTGGTGATCTCTGGGAGGCAAAAAAACTCAGTGTTGCATCTGAACATATTGCAAGTAATATTGCACATGACTTGGTAAAAATAATTGGTGAAAGAATTTCCAAATCTGATGGAAGAGCAAGTATTCTATTATGCACTCCTCCAGGAGAAGAACATAATCTTGGTTGCAATATTTTAGAATCATTTTTACAAAGTAAACACTATAAGATTTTTAATTTATCTCCAAATGCACCATCAGAAGATGTTATTGATTTTATTAGAAATGATAAACCCGATTTAATATTAGTTTCAATAACATTAGATGAAAATATTAAACCTGGACAAAGATTTGTTAAAAAATTATCAGAAAAATACAACATTCCAATTTTAGTTGGGGGTCTTGCATTAAAAGATAGTAAAGCAAAATTTGAAGCAACAGTTGTACCAGATGATTCTTTAGTTAAAATTTACAATTTGATAAGAACCCATCTATCATGATATGCAAAAAATAAAAAAAAGTATAGGAAAGAAAAAAAACTCTAGATTATTTTCTAACTGTATACATTTTTCTTCAGTAACTGATGTTGACAGAGGCGAAGTGCTATGCAGTGGATGTGGAACAGTTCTAATTGAGAAAACAATTGATAACCATCAATCATTTTCAAGATCATCAAAAGATAATCCACATACAAACTCTGGGAGCGGACCATCTTCTTCCCTTACAATGTATGATAAGGGTTTATACACTGTAATGGGAGCAAACAAAGATTCTTCAGGACATTTGATTAATGGAAAAACAAAATCAACATTTACCAGACTAAGATTATGGGATCAACGTAGCAAGTCTGATACATTAAATCGAAACATGGGAAAAGCATTCACAACACTGGACAGTTTACGTGTAAAATTAGGAATCCCTGAAGGTACCTCTGAAAAGGCTGCCTATATTTATCGTAAGGCAATAGCAAAGAAACTTGGAAGAGGCAGAAGTGTGACTCCTTTGATTACAGCCTCACTTTATGTGGCATGCAGGGAATCGGGAATTACTAGAAGCCTAAGTGATGTAGCATCAGCAGCTAACGTAAGAAGAAGGATTCTTTCACGTACTGTAAGAGTCCTAGTAAAAGCAATGGAATTAAATCTTCAGCAATATGATGAAAATGCATTTATTTCAAAAATATGTAATACATTGTCTATTTCAGAAAAAACAAAAAGAGACGCAGTTAAAATTTTAGCAAAATTAAAAGCCGTAGGAGTTTCTGAAGGAAAGAATCCTGTTGCCTTAGCTGCTGCATCAGTATATCTTTCTAATTTAAAAAATAATGAGCACATTGTTCAAAACGATATTGCCAAGGTAGCTGGTGTATCTGCAGTGACGGTACGAAACAGGACTTTTGAAATCAAAAAAATATTGAAACTATGATTTTTCCAAAAAATGTTTTTTCTGCATTTGCTGTATTGTTTTTTATCTCAGCAGCACTAATTCCTCTTCAGAATTTAGCAGTTTGGGGACCTGATATGGTTTTAGATTTTTACACTTCTTCTCATATTACTGCCGAAAAAATTTCATTAGGAGTTTTTGGATTAGGGATTTTTATGATTTTCCTTGCCTATAAAAAGAGAGATTCAATTTATGAAGAGAGATGATTTAAGAAATAACTGGGGCTAAGAAATCTTGGATATTTGTTTTTGTTACTTTGGCATCAGAATAAATTTCTTGAATTTTTCTTACAACTAAACCCATTGCTGTTTTTACTCCATCTGTTTTTTGGGGATCAGTTCCTGGAAAGAGTCTGATCGTTGTTTTTTCTTCTCTAGTATTAATTTCAATGAAAAAGTTTTGATTACTTTCTTCAATTACCGTTGTTGGTACAAGGGCACTTCGATTGTGTCTATCAACAAAAATATTTTGCATTTTGATTAGACAGGGCTGCTGCACGATTATATTCTCAAAATCACTTGACAGTTTTTGCAAGTCAATTTTTTTATCTAATACTGCATGTGGCATAAGAACTTTTTTGGATTTTTAGTTAAAAACGATTAGTCCCATTTAGAGTTCTTACCACTAGAGTTAGCACTAGTTATGATAATTGGACACTAGTTATATAGAATGAGCGTAAAATACCCCCATGAAAGCGCAATACACGATGCAACCACTAGAAACAGATGAGGTCAACTTAGGCCCCGTTAGTAAGCAATTGAGAATCTGTATCGCTTGTGGAAATACTCAGGTTGATGAATATGAATTTGGAATCTCTTGTGAACTATGCGGTACATCGTTCTACTTTGGTAGAGTTGGATTAAAAGAAAAAAAGAAATGAAATAGAAAAGTGTAGAATACAATGAGCCAAATTACACAAACAAAATTTAAACAATCTAGCCCCCACAGTATTTTGATTTCAGGAGCAACTGGATTTGTTGGCTCAAAACTAATTCAAAGATTTTCTAAAAAAGGATACACCATTACTGGAATGTCTCGTAGAGGGATGGAAAATCAACCAGGAATAAAATATGTTAAGGCTGATGTATTCAACCTTGAAGAATTAGAAAAAGCAATGGATGGAATTGAAGTTGCCTATTACTTACTGCATTCAATGGAAGGTGATAGTAAGCATTGGCAAGAGTTTGCATCAAGAGAAAAAATACAGGCCCAAAATTTTCTGAAGGCTGCAACCAAAGCAGGTGTTAAAAGAATTATCTATCTTGGAGGGCTAGTTAATGAAAGTCTCGAGTTATCCCCTCACATGCAAAGCAGAAAAGAGGTTGGGGAAATATTATCTTCTGGAAACATTCCAGTAACTGAACTTCGTGCATCACTTGTTATCGGTTCCCAAGGAGGCTCTTATGCAATGCTTAGATATTTAGTTGAAAGACTGCGAGTAATGGTTTGCCCTTCTTGGGTAAAATCACTTGCCCAACCTATAGCAATTGATGATGTTATTGATTATCTAATTGGATGTATTGAAACACCTGAAACAACTGGGAAAATTTTTGACATTGGTGGACCTGAAACGCTAACCTATCAGGAAATGATGAGACAGTATGCTGCTTATTTGAACAAAAATCTATTCGTAATAGAAATTCCTTTTCTAACAACTCGACTTTCATCTTATTGGGTAGATCTAATAACTCCTGTAAAAGCATCTCTTGCAAGACCGTTAATTGATAGCTTAGTTCATGATACTGTAGTAAAAGATGATTCCATTACAAAACTTATTCCTCTCAAATTAAAAACTGTTAGAGAAGCAATTGATGCGGCAACAATAGAGATGCGAGAAAACCCTCCAAAAATTGAACTCCCAGAAGAAAAAACAAACTTTATTGTAAATCAAAAAATTCTCATGTGCTCTCTAATGGCTTTGGCCATGATTGGTACTACCTATTATTGGCTTGATGATAGAAGCGATATATACCAAGTTGGCTGGATAATTGTTTCAGCCCTGTGGTATCTTGCAATTGGTGTTGCCATCTTTTTTGTTCGTCAAAAAACACGTCTAGGATATATGATTGCAGGACTCTTAGCATGGGTGACTTTAGCATTTTGGATATTAGATAATTTTCATGTGGTTTTTAACACAACAGTCCTTTCAGAGGAGCCTAATTTGATAATGACTTTGAGAAACTTTGTAGGAATTGTAGTTGTATTTTTAGTAATTTTTTCATCACACAATGTTTTTCATAAAGTTAGACAGTATCAAAACAAAGGTGCCCCTGTCTAAAATTTCTTAGAACTAGTTTATCCTGAAGTTAGCACTAGGACATTTTTTTTCATCTGCTTATTAATAATAAATGAAAATCTTCACTATGAAATACGAAAATGTATTGAAGGTTAAAATAAAAAACTTGGATATTGCAGAGTCGTACTTTAAAGGAAAAGCAAAATTCAATGAGAAAGAATATACTATTAATTTACAAGGACATTGGGTTGACAAATTAATTAAATTACCATTTAAGATACCTGACCAAGAAAAAGTCCTCGTTAGACTTTCTGGCCCTGATGGTGTTTACATTGAAGAGTTTCTAAAGTATAAAGGAAAATCCGAATGGATTGAAATAGACTCTCAAGATATGTTGCACTATGTTGCAGACAACCAGGACAAATTTGGTAGCTTAGAAATTTACATCAGTGATTCAGTTGAATAAGAAAATAGCTGTAGTATCTCTTCTATCATTTTTTGTATTGTTTAATTTTATTCCAGCAGATGCTCACAAACCAATTCAATCAGATGGCACTAATCTTTCATATCAAAATGCGTTAGAACTTCCTGATCATAAAATATCATGGGTAATCTACGAGGAACTTGATATTTATCAATCAAAATTTTATTCCTTTGAAGCAAAACAAGGGGACCCATTTTATGCAAGTATTGTGATTCCAAAATTAGAACCCTATGAAGCCTACAAACCAAGCTTAGCTTTAGTTGGTGAGGGAATCCAAATTCAAAATATTGACAATATTGATGCAGAGCTTCCTCCTGGCGGAATTGTAGTTTATAATTATGATGGAGAAATCCCATCCAAAGAATTCTATGAGCCATTTGGCCAGACAACATACTGGGACAGGCAAGAAGTCAGAATTTCTATTCCTGCAGATGGCACTTACTATATTGTAGTCTTTGATTCTCAAGGCTTTGCAGGGAAATACAGCTTGGCAGTTGGAACTATAGAGGATTTTTCAACATTGGACTTTTTTACCGTGCTTCCAGCAGCTTGGTTTGAGACCAAATTATTTTACGGAGACTATCTTTCAATCTCAATATTTTTTGCCTTAATAATTGGAATCCCCGTTCTAATCTTTCTTAGAATAAAAAGAAAAAAAGCTGTTTTTGTACAAGATTCGAATTAAATAACAATGAAATACTCTGGATGTGAATAAGAAATATGGTTACTCCAATCATTATTCCAATAGTAGTTGTAGCAATTGTTGGAATTGCAGGATATGCAATCTATCGTTTTGTTATCTATGATTATATTTGTAATAAATCAGTAAATGAGACACTTAGAAAATACAATATCAAAAAAACACAATCACAAATAATTAAAGAATATCATCAAAGTAAAGGAGAAACCATTTCAGAAAAAGAAATTATACAGCTAGAAAAGCATTATCGACAAAATGAACCTGAACAGTTTCTAGCAATGTATGATGCAATTAGAAAAAAATCAGAAAATAACAAAAATTAGATTCTTTTCAAAAAAAAAGAAATTAAGGTCTGGTTGGAATTTGTATGAAAGGCGTTCCGCCTTCGCCAACAACAAGTGGCAGCTTACCATCCCATGCTTGTGTTTTTAGCCATTCCAAATAGTTTGGATTTTCTGCAAGTGCTTGATTGATAATCCTAATTGCTTCTGCCTCACCATTGGCTTCTGCAATATTGGCATTTGCTATTCCAATTGCGGTCGCTTCTGCTTGTTGCGCTTCGACTCTAATTCTTAAAAGATCATTTTCTGCCTTTAGGGCTTTTTGTTCTGCTTCTACTTTAGCCTCAATTGCTTGTGCAAAAAGTGGCGAAAACTCAAAATCTGTTATAGAAATTACTTCTGTTACTAAATTAAATTCATTTAGTCTATCAGTAATTTCAGCTTGAATATCTGATTTGACAAGTGGTCTTTTTGTAATTAATTCTTCAGCGTTATAATTGGCAGTAACTTGTTTTACTGTTTCTTCTATAGCTGGCTGGATAACTCTGTTTTCATAATCTAGACCAAGATCCTTGTATAGATAGTGGACTGTTTCCTTACCTGGATGGTAATTTACTGTAACAGTAGTTGCTACAGTTTGCAAGTCTTTAGAAGCTGAAGTAGTTGATTTATCATACTTTAGTGTCCTGACCTCAATATTTACGACATCATCTGCAAATGGTACTACAAAGTGTAAACCCTCATCCAAAGGAGGCTGAGTAAGATCTACTGCGTTCCAATGAAGTAAAACTCCTCGATATCCTGCATCTACAATTTTTACAGACGCAGCAGTAACCACTCCTATAACAATCAATGCTATAACAATAATTGCTACAGTTTTTGCTGCTCCTGGGTTTACATTTACTCTTGGAGATTCAAATCTAGACATTTTGCTTACTAATCTATTGTTTTTACTATATGTATACCATTTCATCTTAGAAAATACTAAACCCGAAGTAATTTATGAAATATGTTCTTAGAATTAATTATGGAAAGCTGGCAGTGGATTTTCGTATTTTTTGCTGTTCTAATGGTAATGCGTATAGTTCCTCGAATACTTAGACAAAGAAAAATGAATTTGCAAAAAAACAATGTTTCAAGCGATCAAGCTTTTTCTAACGAATCAAAGATGCAACCATTTGTAAAAGAAGCTAAAGTGGAAGCTTTTGAAAATGAACCCAAACCTGAATCAAAAGATATGTTGGTTTTAGGTCAAATCAATCGAGGCTACAAAACATTTGGTGAATTAAGAAAAACAACTGGATTTGATTCTGAAGAACTTAATTCTATTCTTGAAGATCTTGAGAAACAGGGTCTTATGAGGGTGGAACAGAAAAAAGGCTTGCTTGGAATAAAGATCGAGTTATTGCCTACCGAAAAAGGATACAGAAAATACGATTCCAAAATTTAACCCTTTTATTTAGAAATTCAAGTTCGAAACCAACCATTCTTGTTAGAATTGTGAATTATGGATAAAGCACTTCCTTTAAACAAACTAAATTTTACAATCCATCATGGATATTGCAATTAACGCAGGCTTGACTGTACTTGGAATTGTCATGCTATGTTATGGCGGTCATTTTCTAGTAGAAGGAGGTGTGCGAATTGCAAAAAAATTCCGAATTAGCTCACTCATTATTGGCATGACAGTTGTTGCATATGGGACATCCACTCCAGAACTTGCTGCATCAATTGCAGCAGCTGGTCAGCATACACAATTAATTTTAGGAAATGTAGTTGGCTCTAACATTAGTAACATTGGAATGGTTATAGGAATTTCAGCAATTTTGGTTCCACTTGTAGCACAAAAAACCACAGTACGAAAAGAAGTTCCAATAATGATTGGAGTTTCTTTACTGTTAATTGCATTATCTTTGGATAATGGAATTTCTCAATGGGAAGGAGGATTTCTAATTGCTGTACTTATTGGATTTACAATTTACATATATCGAGATGCAAAAAAACAACGAAAAAACAATACTTCAGAAACCCCACAAGAAACTATTGGAAAAAGTTTTTTCAGCAGAGCCCTTGGTTTTGTGGCATTAGGCATTGGACTATTGTGGGCTGGCGCAATTTTAACAGTTGATAACGCAGTAGTAATTGCTGAATCATTTGGAGTTTCAGAAAGAATCATCGGTTTAACAATTATTGCAATTGGAACTTCGCTTCCAGAATTAATTACCTCTGTTATTGCAATTAGAAAAGGACACCATGATATAGGAATTGGAAATATTATTGGAAGTAACATCTACAATGTTTTGATGATAATTGGCGTAGCTGGTGCAATTGGAGGAATTATAGTTGTACCTGAAGTCTTTATTGATTATGCAGTAATGATTGGATTTAGTCTTGTTTTGTTAATTGTAATGAAGACTGGATTGATTACTAGACCAATGGGAGTTGGTTTGGCAGCTGCATTTGCAGCCTATTTGGGATGGCTTTTGCTTTTACCATAATTTAGTATTAAATTGGAATAATTTTGATTTTTTCGGCTCGAATAGTTGGAGCAATTGATGGTAGTGACGCCCACTGTAAAACATTTTTTGCATCATCTCCAATTCCAGAAATGTTTTGAAGCATTACAGGCAGATTGTGAACAATTCTCACTGATGTTCCAGGATCTTTAATTTCACCATTTTCAATAATTCTAACTCCACTTCTTGCGGTACAAGAAAAATCACCTTTGATTGGGTTTACTGCATATGTGTACCAAAGTCGTCCAATTAACAATCCTTTTTTTGTATCTTGTATGATCTCTTCTCTTCTCATTCTATTCCCAGTAATCTTCATGTTGTGTGGTGCAGCAATTGGAATAGGATCTGTACTTCTGCCCATTGGTGATGCCATCCTTGATGCATTACCCGATGTTTCTTTTCCTTCTTTGAATGCATTATACAAATCCGAATACAATCCTTTGAAGACTCCATTTTCAATTAATGGTCTAGGCTTTGTTGCAACTCCTTCATCATCAAAAATTTTACTTCCAATACCTTCAGCTGCATGTGCATCATCTATCAAGCTAAATTCATCAACTGCAACCTTAGAACCAAGCTTGTCTGAAAAACAACTTTTCTTATCACAGTAAGTTTTAAGATCAAAGTTTGAAGAAAACACAAAAGCTAAAAGCTCACCTACTGAATATGGATCAAAAATAATACTGTATTCTCCAGCTTCGGGTTTTTGTGGATTAATAGAGCCAACACACATCCGCATTGCATCAGCTCCTATTTTTTCAGGAGAAAACGCATCTAATGTTCTGCAGCTAGCTTGTCCGATTCCAGAAACTGGTGTAGCATCTGTAGAATCTGCATTAATTGTTCCAGAAATGTAGGTGGCTTCATCTGAACAACTCAAACCATTTGTGTTAGATAACTCAATGTTTTCTGAAACAATATTTAGAGAACCTGTGATGCTTGAAACTTTATCATAAGTTGCTGAATTTATCATCTCTTGGGCAATGTCCGCTGCTTGAGTTCCTGAAATATCAACCAGTCTCTTATCAAAGAGACTCTCAATTCTAGATGATGATTTGAATTCAGAAGGAAGTGACTTCCAGAATTCCTTGGGTTTTGGTAGGGCAGATGAGGCCAGAGCCTGCTCTACAATCTTTGGGGCTTCCTCAATGTTTGTAGTCTCAGCAGAAGAAATTCTTTTTTGATGAATTACTCGAATTCCTAAAGACTTTTCATGGTTCTGTTTTATTTCAGCAATTTCTGAATCAGTTATTCGAACTGTAATTATTTTTCTTTGAGAAAAAATAGATTCGCACTCGTCAATTTTGAGATTTTTTGCATGAGCTAATGCCGTCTCACAGACAGACAACTATTCTTCCCTTGGATTTTTGTACTTGTATTTGTCGATTTTTATCAATTCAAAATAAGAGCCAAACTTTGATTGGTCATCTATCTCATCTAGTGCATCTGTTGCTTCATCCTCATTTTCAAATGTACGCAAAATCTTGTATGATGTACTACGCTCAGCAGGAATTCGCCCAATCTCCCTAGCTAATCTGCGAATCTCTTTTGGTCTAATTAGCTGTCCATATTGAGCGCCAGCTGATGTTGAAATACTCTCATTAATCAATGTCCCGCCAAAGTCATTTGCTCCCCACAAAAGTAACAGCTGAGACATTTTTTGCCCTTCTTTAACCCATGACATTTGTATATTGTTGATGTAATTGTTTAGCATGATTCTTGCAATTGCATGAGTTAGCAAAACAATTTTTGCATTTGCTCCTTGTGAAATATTTTCATGCAAGTTATGCTTGTACATTGGTGCCTCACTAGCAATAAAATTCAACGGTACAAACTCTGTAAATCCTCTAGTATCTTTTTGAATTTCCCGAATCTTTGCGATGTGATTTACTCTATCACGTGCTGATTCTACATGTCCAAACATCATAGTTGATGTTGTTTTAATTCCCATCTTGTGTGCAGTTCTGATAACGTTTACCCAATCCTTTACCTTGATTCTACCTGGTGAAATCAAATCACGCATTTTTTGGTCTAAAATTTCAGCTGATGTTCCAGGTAGTGTGCCAACTCCGGCTTCTTTCAGTCTTCCAAGATATTCTGGAACAGAAACTTCTGAAAGTGATGCTCCATACAAGACCTCTTCAGGTGAAAATCCATGAATGTGAATATCTGGAATTTCATTTTTTATTGACTTACAAATATTCTCATAAGTTGTTGCTTCCATGTCTGGTGGAAGACCTGCCTGAATACAGACTTCAGTAGCTCCATAATCATAGGCTTCTTTTGCACGCCTTACAATCTCTTCAGTTGGAATAAAATACGCCTCGCCTTCTCTAAAATCCCTACTAAATGCGCAAAAGCCACATTGTTTAATGCAGACATTTGTGAAATTGATATTTCTATTTACAACATAAGTTACCTTGTCTCCAACTCTTCTTTTTCGTAGCTCATCAGCTACCGCTCCTACTAGATGAAAATCCAAACCTTGAGCTGAATAAAGCGCTTCAGCTTCTTTTGCAGAAATTTCTTTTTCAGATAATGCTCGGTTTAGTGTGTCAGAAATTTGTGAATCTGCATTTTTGAATAATGCATCAAGGTTAGAAATTTGTAGGGTCACCTCCAATACTCCTCTTTTACTAGATTTTCTCCATCATTTAACTTCGACATTTTCTCTTTTAGATCGGAGCTTACAAAATCAAAAAACTCTGGATACACAGGAAATCTTGCTTTTAGCTCAAATCCTGCATTAGAAGAATTTTTTTCAATGTTTTTAATTTCTGGCCATGAAAATTCTGGATTGACATAGTCTGGCGTCAGTGGCGAAATTCCTCCCCAGTCGTTTATCCCTACAGAAAGAAAGCTTTGGTATGAGCTTGGTGAAAGATTAGGGGGAATCTGAATATTCATTTTAGGTAGAATAATTCTAGTTAGTGCCACAACTGTCTTGAAATAATTTTCTTCAGCTGAAGGATGAGAATTCATTTGTGTGTCTGGCTTTGGCTGAAAATTTTGCAAGATTATTTCTTGAATGTGTGAATAATCTTCATGAAGTTTTTTGATTGCAAATATAGAATCAATAATTTCGTATGGTGTTTCACCTATTCCTACTAAAATGCCTGTAGTCATTGGTATTCCAAGCTCTCCCGCATTTTGTAAAACTCTCAATCTTGGTTTAGGATATTTGCTAGGTGCCCCATGATGCGGCATTCCTTCTTCAGTCAATCTATCACTAACATTTTCTAACATCAAACCCATGCTGACATTTGTTTTTTGTAATTGCGCCAACTCGTTTTTTGTTAAATTACCAGCATTGGTATGAGGGAATAATCCTTCTGCAAGTGCTATTTCAGATGCATGAACCAAGTATTCAGCAGTACTTGAGAATCCCTCTTGCTTTAGCCAATCTCGAGCTTCTTGAAATGATTGTTCTGGTCTCTCTCCTGTAACAAACAACGCTTCTGTGCATCTGTATTTTTTTGCAAGTTTTGAAAGCTCTTGAACATTTTTCATTGTCATCAAAGATGCCTTTTCTTTTCCAGGTTCAGCTTTGTAAGTACAATAAGAACAGGTGTCTCTACACAAATTTATGATATTAAAAAAAGCCTTTTTTGAAAAAGTTACAATTTTTTTATGATTTTTGTTCCTCAAAATATTTGCAGTTTTAAAAAGCTCATCTGAAGAATTTTTTGATAGCTCAAAAATATTATAACAATCTTGTTTTTGAATTTGTTTTCCATCTAATACACTGCTTAACACTTCACAATCAAATGCAAGATTACTCAACACCTGAAATACCTTGGATTCAGTATTTATTCTTGTATCAAACTAACCTAATTTGGTCTTTCTTCAAGTTCTATAACAAAATTCGAAACTCGTCCATCACGTAATACTTCTAAAACCATTTCATCGCCAACTGCTTTGTATCTTTGAAGATGAATTAAAATATCATCAATTTGTCTTACAATTTTTCCATCAACTGCTAGTATGACATCTCCTCCAAATGGATATTCAACACCATCAACTTCCCGTGTTTCTTCAGAACCTTTTAGGCCTGCTTTTTCTGCAGGACTTCCTTCTACAACATTAACTACAAGAAAACCTCTTGCATCAACTAAATTGAGTGCTTTAGCAAGTGCAGGATCAATATCTCTCCCAGAAATCCCAACCCATGGATGATAATAAACTCCATCAGCGATTAACTTTGGAACAATTTTTGCAATAGTGTTTGATGGAACTGCAAATCCCACTCCAGTAAATTCTCCTGTTGCAGATTGTATGGCTGTGTTTATCCCAACTACTTCTGCTCTTGAGTTTAGTAAAGGTCCCCCTGAGTTTCCAGGATTAATTGCAGCATCGGTTTGAATTACATCAGGAATAGAAAATCCAGTTTCTTGTGGAAGTAGTCGTCCTAATGCACTAACAATTCCTGACGTCATTGTGCCGGATAGTCCAAATGGATTTCCAATTGCAGCAATTTGCATTCCAACCTTAAGACCAGAGGAATCCCCAATATGTAGAGGTTTTAGTAAAGAAGGATCTGCATCTACTCTTATCACAGCAATATCTGTTGCAGCATCAACTCCAACAACATCTGCATCATATGATCTTCCATCTAGAAAAGTTACTATTACTTTTTCAGCATTTTGTACTACATGTTCATTTGTTATAATATGCCCATTTTTATCAAAAACAAATCCAGAACCTACTCCATTTAGACCCACAATTTCAGATGCTCTTTGAATATTTACTTGAACAACTCCCTCTTCACTTCTTTCAAAAATTTGAATTAAAGACAGATCTCTTGTTACTGGCACAGAAATTTCTTCTCCAACAATACTTGGCTCATGTCCATTTGTAACCACAATTTGAGGTGGAGAATCAATTGCTGGTGGAGGAATCATTACAAATGTAAATGCAAGAAGTACAACTGTTGCTCCTAGAATGCTTCCAAGAATGACGCCGGATTTTTGCATGGAACTGAATTACTTTGGCATAATCTATAACCCTTACTAAGAAGAGTTATTCTCGAATTTGGAAATTTTCTTATTAATTATATTGTGCCACATCTGAAATTGTCTTAAATGGCTGACATTAAGGTAATAATTGCTGATGATGAATCTGACGCAGTAGAAACTATGTCCGTTTTATTAGAAGAAAAAGGAATCACAGTAATTGGAAAAGCACATGATGGCGAAGAAGCATATGCACTGTATTTTACTCACAAACCTGATGTATTACTTTTAGATTTGAGGATGGGAAATTATGATGGTCATTATGCCATAGAAAAAATAAAACAAAAAGATCCTGATGCTAAAATAATTGTAATTTCAGCTTTTCTGGATAAACATTTTGAATCAAATAAAGTGTCAGCTGTTTTTTCAAAACCTTATGATATTGAACAGGTAGTAAGCAAAATCAAAGAAATCTCAAATTCCTAATCTATATTTCAAGCGAATTTGTAACGTGTTCTTTCATAGAATAACTTCTTCCTCTCCATGAAACAGCATTTTGACTATTTGCTTGTATCATTCCACTGAAAAATCCAGATACAACAATAAAACTTCCAATGGGAGCTAACAAAGAATAGAACTTTCGAAGCTGTAATCCTTTTGTTGCATCAACATATCCTGCAGAATAGATCATTATGGAGGCAAGTCCTGAAAAAATTAACAACAATACAAATGACATTGTATTATCAAAAAAAATCAGAGAATAAGTTAAGATTGGAAATGGCATAAATAGCAAAAATAAAACTGCGACAAAAATTCCAACAGCAATGCTTTTTCCTTGAAGAAATAGTGGCACCATTAATCTTTTGAGTCCATGCCAAAGAGTTGATTTGTTTCTGGCCCACACTGCCTCCAATAGGTGCTCACCACGAACCATTCTGAGCTTATATCCAGATTCTTTGACTTTTTTTCCAAGAGCCCCATCTTCAATAATCTCATGTTTTACTCCTTCATGAGTTCCAACTGCTTGATAAACTAATTTTTTAATTATGAAAAAACTTCCAAAAAAATACCCTGTTTTTTTTGAGGGATCATTTACTCGAAGAGCTGAAAATCTTGTATGTAAAAATGTTGAAAGCATTGGCAAAGTAATTCGCGTCCAATTATCCAAACATAACATCTTTGGGATTACAGTTAGTGCATCTAAATTCAATGATAGTAAATGAGATACAGCAAGAGATAGAACATTTTTAGAATATTTTGTATCTGAATCTGTGCAAACTAATAATTCTCCAGTTGCTTTTTGATATCCTTCCATACATGCCCAATTTTTCCCCATCCAATCTTTGGGTTTAGGTCTTGCACTAACGTGTATTATTTTGCTATTTTCTTTAGAATACTTTTGAATGATTTTCCCAGTATCATCTTCAGAAGAATCATCTATTGCAATTATCTCATAATTTTCATAATCTTGTTCTAGTAAAGAATCAAGACATTTTGAAATTAGCTTTTCTTCATTTCTAGCTGGAACAATAACAGAAACCTTAGGTTTTTTGTGATCTTTTAACGAAAATTTATCTAAATAGGGTGTTTCTTTAAATGACTTTAACATTGATTTTATTAAAATAGTCCAAGCTCCTGATATTCCAATTAAAATTGCAACTAAAACATAATTCGTAATTTCAATAACTAATTCCATAAAATTATCGCTCGGCGTCTATTTTTATTGCTTGAAGAGCTTGCTCAGTACCACTTTTAACATGTTTTTTTATCATACCAGTAAACATTCCAATCATACCGGAAAGTTTCATATCCCAAATAGCTTCAAGCGTAACCTCTTCACCTTGAGGTTTAAGATTAATTATTTTTGCTCCTTGTATGATACCCTCAGTAAAAACTGCTTCAATTTTCTCTTTTGGAAAAAGAGTTACTTCCTGTAAACATTTTGAATCTCTAAATGCAATTATTACTTCTCGTTTTATTTTATTTCCATCTTTTGAAATATTATGAATTTCTTTTGTTCCTTTCCAGTATTTTGTTTCATTATCTAGATCTGAAACAATATCCCAGATTTTATCAACTGAAGATTTGATATTTACTGAAACCTCTATTTTCGTCACGCAAACCAGTCAAAAATAATGAAATATTAGTCTTGATTTTTCGAAATTGATTTTAACGGGTCAGAAAAACCTCAATTATGGAAATTTCATATGAAGACTTTACAAAACTAGATTTTCGAGTTGCAAAAATAGATGCAGTAGAACCTATACCCGGTAAATCAAGAATTTTAAAAGGAATAGTAGACTTGGGTTCAGAAAAACGCGTTGTAATAATTGGCGGTGCAGAATTTTATCAGCCTGAAGACTTGATTGGAAAAAAAGTAATCGTTGTTGCTAATCTAGAACCAAAAAAACTTGCAGGAATAGAATCAAACGCTATGTTACTTGCAGCCGATGTTGATGATAAACCCTATTGGTTAACTGTAATTGAAGATGTTCCATTGGGAACAAAAATTAAATAATTATCCTATACCTGGACCTTCTTTTTTAATTTCAACTGGTTTATCTACTACTTTATCATCTAATTCCTTAGTCTCAATTTTTATTTTCAACATTTTTTCTAGAACTTTTAAGATATTACTTGCAGCTTTGTATTGGGGTGATTCTGCATCAGAAATCTCACCAAACAATCCTATACCATCGATATTTTTATTTTTACTGATTCCTAAAATTACTCCATTAAACCATGTGATACTTTTCACTTCTGCAGAAAGAGGTTTAACATTATTTGATTTTAACAAATCCATTGAAGATGAATTTGTAGCCACCCCATACACTGTATCCCCTTTTCCAACTTCACTCGGTAAATATCCGCCAGCGGAAATTATCATCTTAATATTTCCCATTTGACTTGTAGCATCAAGAACTTTGTTTGCAATATTAAAGACGGTTCTAGGTTCTTGAGGTTGATTTTCGCCAGAAAAAATCACTATTGAATTTTTTTCATCTACGGCAAGAAAATATTCATCAGTAGGTAAATTCACCAAACCCTCTTTGATATTCACCCATGGTTTATCTGCTAGAAATATTTGAGCTGCTTTTTTTGCTTCTAATTTTTTTGATATATGTTGAGTTACCAGCCCTCCAACTTTTCCCATATCTGGTAAAGAACAAATCAGTACGATGTCTTTTAGCTTAAAATCATGAATATTTTTTATTTCCACAATTTATTCCATTTTTTAATACTATATCGACGTTACTTTTTATAATAAAAAAGAAAAATCTGTAGATTAATCGTAAATCATTAGCTTTTTCTCTTCAAGTAAAGCATGAAGATTATTTACTGATCTATAAACATCTGGTTCTTTCTTTGCTCCTGTACAGACTAATTTTCCTGACGAAAATAGCAGAATTACTGTTTTAGGATCAAGCATTCTATGAATTAATCCAGGAAATTGCTCAGGTTCATACATACTTCTTGGTAGAGTTCTAGCTGCTTGTTCTAAGTGAATTTTTCCACCAAGGTTAATTGATGCTACGATATTTTGAATTGTCACCGTAGCTTCTTTTTTTACTTTAATTCCACCTTTTCTTAGTCGTTGAACTACCGTTTTCACTGCTTTTTTTGACATTTCTTCAGATTTTGCACCAGTACATACCATTTTACCTGATGTAAAAATCAGAGTAGCGGTTTTTGGTGTTTTTAATCTAAAAACTAATCCTGGAAACTGATCTGGATGATATTCTACATCAGGAAAATTTCTAGTAATTTCATTTAGATCCATTTTCTGATCTACTGAAGCAGATGCTACAACATTTTCAATACTGACTATTGGCTTAGTTTGTGGCATATTACAGGATTTTTGTATATGTACTATAATAAAAGCAATCACTATTTTTTACTATAGACTCCATTTTTTTTGAAAAATTGAGGAGGTAAATGAGATTTTTCTACGAATGATTTAATTTAGAAAGCCGATCGCTTTCACCATTGGATTTAACCAATTTTAATCCTGATGAATTATTTGGATTTGGAGATGACACCAATCCTCTCTTGTGGTTATTATGGATTATCCCAATCATACTATTCGTTTTTTATGGTCAAAGAATTCAGCTTCAGATAACTTCTGGAGAAATTAAAAAAAATATTGGAAGGCTCAAACAATTCAAAGACGATTCTAGAAAGGAATTAATCGATTATACCAAAAAAAACTTTAGCACTACTAAGGATCTTACTACAAAACTTGATAGATTCATTGATTATTTTTCGATAATGCCTGTAGATATGGATCCTGCAGGAATTGTGCCCAAAGTCCGTCACGTTGTTCGCTCTAGGGAGGATATTACTCGTGAGCAAGTAAAATCCCTCTTTTCTAATATTTCTGATTTAGAAAGAACAAAAGTTCAAACCATTTTGGAAATTGTTACTTCACTTCAATTACTATACAAAGTGGTAAACCACCTTTATCTTACAGCAAAAAAACAGCATAACTATCCATTAATTTTGCCACTACAGATGATTATGCCATTTATTATGGAAGAAGCTACTGCATTGAGTAAAGCTGTTCCTACAATAAAACAAGGACAACCAATTGGTGATGGAATAGGCCCAATGGTTGTAGGTAAAATGATGCTTGATACAAAAAAACAAACTGCATCTTTTGAAACGGTTTTTAGTCAAACGGATTACGAAGGCAGAAAACTTTTTTTGTTAAAAGCTGAAGGACCTGCTGTAACTGTTGGAAGACCTGGCGATGCAGTAGAATCTATAATATCTCAAAACAAAATTGATGCCATAATTATGATAGATGCTGCTTTAAAACTAGAAGGAGAAGATTCGGGTGCAGTAGCTCAAGGATTTGGTGCAGCCATTGGAGGAATTGGAACTGAAAGATTCCAAATTGAAGAAATTGCTACAAAAAATCAAATTCCTGTATTTGCGATTGTAATTAAACAATCTGTACATGAAGCAATTAATTTGATGACCAAAGAAATTTCTGATAAATCTGAAGACGTTAGAAATCAGGTATATGAAATGATTATGGACAATACTAGTCCTGGTAACTCGGTTTTGATAATTGGCGTTGGAAATACAATAGGAGTTTCCCAATGATTTTTTCAAAAAAAGAAGAAATTCGAACGCCATACACTGTTGAGCAATGCACTTCATGTCATAAAGAATCAAAAAGAGACTTTAAAGACGGTGATTTTATTTTCAAAGAATCTTCTGAATGCATTTCATGCAAAGGAAAATTAAGAATCTCTAAAATATTTGGCGAAATAATTAAAGAGTAGTAGTAATTGTTACTCCATTTTCATTAGGAATGAATGTATGTTCGGCTTGTGTAACTCTTTGACCATTTCTTTCTATAAGAATTGGATAAGCGTGAACCACTTTCTTTTTAATTAAAATTTGTAATAACTCTCTAGCCTTTTTCTCTTCCCAATCTTTGAGTAGCCATCTTAGAGCAAAAGGCAGCATGTTGAAATTGTTCCAAATATACTCTTGAAGCCTATCAGCTTCATCGTTTTTAGTGCGTTTTCTAGAGCCTAAAGCAAAAATATTCTTAATTGGACCTTCTTCAACTACTCCAGAACCCTCTCCGGTAGTTACGAAAGGCTCACATGCATAAGCTTCATCTCCCTTAAATGAAAAAGAACCTATTGACCAAATATTTGGAATTGATTTTCCTGCATGAATTGTATATTGTGCAAGCGAATGACCACTAAGATTCATGATGGGTTTGAAACCAAATTGTTTTACAGTTTTTTCAATTGTTCTTCCAACATCACTTGATTTTACTCCAATCTTTATCATTGACATTGCATTGTTTAATGCATCTTCTGCTGCTTGAACAAGACTGTCATATTGTGGATCATAACAAACTGTAACTGCAGTATCTGCTATGTATCCATTAATTTGAGCACCAAGATCAATTTTTATCAAATCCGTTTCTCCTACAGTTTTTTCATCGTTTGGTTCAGCAGTATAATGCGCTGCAACTTCATTTACACTAGTATTTACTGGAAAAGCGCGTTTAGCACCTAGTTTTAGAATTTCATTTTCTACTTCTTCACAAATTTCTTCTAAAGTTACTCCTACCCAATTTTTTTTCCTAACATTTTCTCTAACTTCAGCTGCAATTTTTCCTGCTTTTACATAATCTTCTACTTGCATCGAATTTGTTGTTTAGTATGTTATTTAAAATCGTATCATATGTGAAGCTTAAATTGGGGAGACCAATGTGAAATTCGAAGGGATTGTAGTCTAGCTTGGTATGATTCGGGCTTTGGGTGCCTGAGGTCGCAGGTTCAAATCCTGTCAATCCCACTTTATTTTTTAAAACCTAAATTATTGCACAATAATTAAGCGAGAGTTCATATCTTACTTTCACGAATAATTATTGCCAGACGATGAAGAAGAGTTAGAGTAATGACTTTAGATGAAGTGAAACTAATATCTCTGAGTTCTGGCATAAGTTTTTATCAAATCCAAATTATTTGAAAAACAATTGAGTTTTGAAAAAAGAGATTTCATTTTAATTGCAGGAGTTTTACTTTTTATGATTGGTTTACTTGGAGTCGGACTTAACGTAGTTGAATCTCTTGGAATATCAATTGCAATTTATTTTGGTATTAAGGTATTTGTTGGTAGAAGGAAAAAGCAACTTGCCAAAAAAGTGGGAGAAGGATTTTGCGTAGAATGTGGAGAAAAAATTATTGGAAAAAAATGCCCTAATTGTGATATTGATAAAAAATAACCTATGTAAATTAGAATAATTTCTTCGTGGACCTTATATGATATAGTCACAAAAATTGATGAATGGCCTCACAGGTATATTGTACTTTTACAACTTGCTCAACTTTTCCTCAATTCTTACCTAAAATTACATTTTCAGAGAGAAACAATTAGTGAGTGTGAGTAAATGAAGTCCCCATTACTTATTGCATTTTTTGGATTATTTTTGATAGGCAGTTCTATTTTCCCAGCAATGGCTCAATCAACAACTGGAGAAAATGTTGTAATTAATGAAATAGATATCAACCCTCCTGGAAATGATTCCCACTCTGTTTCTGAATGGGTTGAGCTGTATAATCCAACTGATACTGCTGTAGACATTGGTGGTTGGTCAATTGCATCGACTACTGTTTTAAAACAAACAATGATAATTCCACAAGGAACAATAATTGAACCAGACAGCTTTCTGACTTATTCTTACAAGAGTGTTTGGTTTACAGATGTTTCAGAACTTGTTGAGCTTCGCGATGCAGATGGAGTTGTAATTGATAAAACTCCAACAATTACTGATATTGCAAATGACTTTACTTCTTGGCAAAGGATGTATGATGGATTTGATACTGACTCTGATAACGATTGGAAATTTGAACAATCAAACGCTGGTTCTACAAACGGAAAAATTGCTGAAGAAATTAGCGTTGATCAAACAACCATTACAGTAAATATTGATAAAGAAAGTTACATTTTTGATGAAACAGCAATAATTTCTGGTGAAGTTTCTAAACAACTGTTTGTGGAAAAACCATTTTTCCAGGCAGCACAAATTAAAATGAAAATTTTTGGACCCAATGGATATGAAAATAACATTAACTTATACCCTGATCTCTTTTTAAAATATGAAACATCTCTAAGTCTACAAGAAGTACTTGGAATAATGGATGGCGCCTATTATGTTATTGTAGAATATGGTGATGCAATTTCATCCACACAATTTACAGTTGGTTCTGAAATTGTTATCGTAGAAGAAGAACTAGCTACAGAACTCAGTATTTCAACTGATAAAGAATCATACATTCCTGGTGAAATTGTAACAATTGTTGCTAGTTCAAACGAAATAATACCTTTTGAAGGATTAAAATTCACAGTTACAGATCCTAATGGACAACAAACTTTTGATGGAACTCTTTATCCAAATTCTGATGGCAAATTCACTACAACACTTTTCATGACAACTGTTTCTCCATCTTATGGATTCCATCAAATTTCAGCAGATTATGCTACTTACTCTGCTGTTACATCATTTGAGTTATCTGAAGATCTTAAAGAAGACAAGCCAATTTCCTTGATGACTGATAAACTCGCATATGGCTTAGGGGAGACTGTCATTATTACAGGTAGATTAAATGACCTTTGGCTATTCTCACTTGATCTTCAGATTGAACAGGTAGGAATGGGCTCATTAGCAACTACTGTTCTTGATAGAGTCAAAATATTAGATTCAGTAAGATTAGAAGGGGATAGCACTTTTCGATATGAATTTGAAATTGATAATAACATGAAAAGATACGGTGATTATACTGTAACTGTATCTAAAGACGTTGGTACAGAAACTGTTTCATTTCATGTTGTAGAAAACCCAGAAGAATTTGAAGCCTCATCTGAACCATTTACTCTTTTTACCGATAAATTAGTTTACGAAGTAGGAGACCAAATTATTATTTCAGGTAAGGTACGTGATTTAACAAGATCAAGTACTTTTCAAACTCCAACAATAGATTTTGCAATCAAACCAGGTGATGGAGGAACAATTACTTCAACTGCTTCTAAAACAACTGGAGATAAGAGTGACATAGTTTTCTATACATTAACAGCAGTTCCTGATACTATTGGAAATTATGAAGTAATAGATACTTTGTATAATGCCATTTATCCTCCAGGTGATTATCTAATCAGAGCAACATATGCTGACGGTAAACTTTTTGCCACTGCTCCTTTTTCAATAGTTGATCCATTAGATATTGATGCTCCAATAGTCACATTAAACAAAGAAGTTTTTGGACTTAATGAAGAAGTACATCTTGATGCCCTAATTCCAGGTGCTGGTGCTGGAAAGGCTGATGTTGGAATTGTTCTTACAAAGCCGAACGGTAATGATGATAAATTTGGAGGAGTAGCTGATAAAGGAAAATTCTCTTGGACTTGGACTACCCCCTTATCTGAGACCCCAAGTGTAGTACAAAATGAAAGATCTGTTTTTTCAAGCAATTATGGCGTTTACAGAATTAGCCTTTCTCAATCTGATACTGCACCAATTTTAGTTTTCTTCAAAGTTTCTCCTAATCCAGAAGAAGATTCACTTAACATAGAACCATTAACAGTTACTACTCAAGAACCTGTTTACAATGCAGCAGAAAATCAAAAAATCACCGTTACTGGTACTGCAATTAAACGAGTTCAAGGTACAATAGGTTTGGTTGTTCCAGAACGCGTTGATATTATAATAAAAAATCCAAAAGGATTAGCCCTTGATTCGTCATCAGTATTTTTAGATGCTGGTGGCAATTTCCAGAGCACATTTGATATGCCTGTTTCTGTCTATAAAGAAGGAATTTACAAGGTAACTGCAGTTTATCAAGGAATCAGAGCTGAAAACTTTTTCCAAGTTGATAACAATTTCCTCTTTGGCGGAGATGATGAATTATCCCTAGTAATAGGCTCAGATAAAGAAGAATATCGCCCAGGAGATACAGCAAGTATAACTGCTCGACCTACCAAATTACTTTTTGTTGAAACAATAGAAGTAGGAATTCCAACTGAAGAACAAACCAAATTAAACTGTGGCGCATTTATTTGTGGAATTGGTGTTGAGGCTACAACTTTACGACAAGATCCAACTGGAACCTTTGCGTATGAGCATACATTTCCAGATGACGCCTCTCTTGGTCCATATGTAATTACATTTAACACTGAATTTGGAACATTTACAAAAACCATTAATCTTATTGAAAAAGTTCCAGAGCCTGAACCTTCTTCTCTTGGAGAAAGAGTCATTGAAAAGTTTAACAGAATTACTGATCCAGAATTAGAAATTTTTGTTGATGAAAAAACTGTTGAAGATAAACAATTGTCTCCTAGAGTAATTCAAGGTTCATTATTTACAACACAACGTGGAGAAGAAGCAAATGTTAATCTAAAAATTACTACTTTAGATAACATTTGTGTTATTGGACCTGATTCAGATTGTTTAGTAACAGAATCTACACGAAAACCTGGACAAATCTATGAAGTAGTTAACATTAACGGAATGGATTACAACGTTAGATATAGTGGAAGCGATGTTTTGTTAGAAAAATATACAATATTGCCAGTTGATCCAGAAGCATTTTTGCCAACATCTTCATGGAACGTTGAAGTTCTTAAAGAAGAACAATCTTCAAGACTTTACTACAAAGTTACCTACGTAGTAACAGAATAGACACAAATAATCACTAATCAAAACTGTTTTAATGAAAATTCAAGTAGTTATGTTAAAACAGGATGATCCAAAAAAATGCTCTGCTGCAAAACTTGTAAAATTTGGATTAGCAAAAAATGTAAGAAAAACATCAGGTAAAACTTTGATTTTAGACCCATTTGCAAAAAAATCAATTACAAAAAATGACAAAAAACTTGTAGATTCTATTACTGGAATAGATTGTTCATGGACTCTTGCAGACCAAACATTTACTACAAATTTTTCTGGCATTCATAGAAAGCTACCCCCACTTTTTGCAGGAAATCCAGTAAACTATTCAAAATTAAACAAGCTTACTACCGTTGAGGCAATATCTGCAGCTTTGTTCATTTTAGGAAATAAGGAATTAAGTTTACAATTACTTGATAAATTCAAGTGGGGTCACACTTTTTTTGAATTAAATCAAAACCTCCTCGAAGATTATTCTAAACTAGATTCAGAAGATCAAATTCCCTCTATTCTCAATGAATACGAGATTCCTCTCTAATCAAAGATTTTGACAAATTTAGTAACTAAATGGATGGTTAAAGATTTATTCACGGTTATTTTCCAGACGGGTGAATAAGGTTAATCAAATGTCTGCAGAATCCCAAAAATCGGTTTCTTATGTTCTATCAAAACCGGTTTCACAATATATGGATAAAGATGTACTAGTTCTAAATCAGGGTACATTAACTGGGACAGCTACTAGATTATTGCAAAGATACGAACGTGACGATATTGTGGTAACTGATGATAAGTTGTTGCCAGTTGGAATTGTTACTGATGAAGATATTTTAGCTCAGGTAAGTGATGTGACCGTTTATGCTGAATCAACCACATTAAAACAAATTATGAGTTCTCCATTAGTTACAATTGAAGAGTATTCAACTTTAAGAAATGCTTTAGAACTCATGCGAAAAAACCATATCCGAAAATTACCCGTTCTTTCAAAAAAGAAAGTAGTTGTAGGAATGGTATATCAGGCAACAATTGCAGCTGCAATAAGAAAAGCTACTGCCATTCATCCAAGATTTTTGAGTCCACCAGTAAAGTCTATCTTAGGAAATTTAGGATTTGTACTTCAATTTGCTGGAGTGTTACTACTTGTGCCGGCAGTTTTAGCAACTATTCTTAATGACACCGTCATCGCAACAGGGATTTATCTTACAACTGTACTTTTACTTGTTACAGGATTTTTCCTTAACTCTTATGGGGAAAAATCTAGCCTGAATTTACAGCAAGCGTCAATTCTAGTATTTTCAAGCCTGTTTATTCTTACTTTATTTGGAACTATACCTTATCTCTATGTCTCTCCGTATGAGGCTGAACATGAAGTAGAATTATTTGCAAATAGCTTCTTTTCAAGTGCTGCAGGTTTTACTACAGGAGGCATTTCTCTATTTGATAATCCTGAAGATTTACCACAAAGTTTCACATTCTATCGAAGCTTTACGCAACTAATTGGGGGAATGAGTTTCATTTACCTTGTAATTACTGCATTTTATCCTGAAAGTAAGCTTCAAGCTATGCGTGGTTTCATTTCTGGTAAGACATTACATTTGAGAGAGTTGTTTGCAACAATCACTGTAATCTTTGCAGTTTACATTGTCATAGTCGCTCTCTTATTGTATATTTTCGGAGAAGAAAACATCATTGATGATTTTTCATTAGCAATGAGTACCATTTCAACTGGAGGATTCCTTCCACATTCTCAAATTTTAGAGGACTTGAAGGTTGAAAAATACATTGTTTTGATGGGTGCCATGATTCTTGGAGCATTACCGTTTACTTTTCACTATGCATTTGTTAGAAAAAGATTTCTCTCTCCAAAGTTAGGAAAAGAAGTCCTAGTTTTCTTTGCAATTCTAGGTGGCGCAGTTTTAATTTTTAGTCTGATTAGTGGTCTAGATCCAATACTTGGAGTCTTCTATCCAATTTCTGCAGGAACTACTGCTGGCTTACAAATTGATAGTTTAGATAATTTATCGGGGGCATCTCAAACAATTTTGGTTTTGTTAATGTTCATTGGTGGTTGTGGATTTTCAACTGCTGGAGGAATCAAAATTTTTAGATTCATGCAGCTTAGAAATATTGGTAAAGCAATTCGTTCTGATACAAGAAAAGAACTTTCACACGAAAATAAAAAAGAAATTAGTACATCATTAATTGTTATAGCATTATTTCCAATTATAGCCACTGCAGTGGCATTTCACTTAGCGGACATAACAAATGCTGAATTTAATGATGCGTTCGTAGAAGC
>JABAOH010137128.1_pt1 | contig 108771 bp, 122 predicted proteins | sample 7062181 | NCBI WGS metagenome assembly JABAOH01 (sample SAMN14538630, study PRJNA623070) | marine sediment metagenome | biome: marine biome [ENVO:00000428]; feature: marine pelagic biome [ENVO:01000023]; material: deep marine sediment [ENVO:00002113]; isolation source: pool of 5 deep marine... | reverse complement strand
CCTTCGGGGGGGAGAAATGCCCCGGGGTGTGGGCGACGTTTCCTCCCCCGGAGGGGGAGGTGGCAGCACCGGAGGTGCTGGCGGAGGGGGCGGACCCCTTGATACCCACCAGTCTCCAGGGCACAGTCGCGACATATCTGCTCGTCCTCGCCACACCTTCTTCGCCGGCAGGCGGTCCCGTGAGCTGCGCAACGCTCTGACCATCTCAGAAGCGCGGCTGTGGAAGTCCATCAAGAATCGAGAAACGGGTGCCAGGTTCCGTCGGCAGGTGCCGATGGGACGATGGATTGTCGATTTCGCCTGCCTCAATCCCCGCATCGTGATCGAGGTCGACGACACCTCTCACGATTGGCGAGACGAACGGGAGCGCACCGGGTACCTCGAGGCACTCGGCTTCGTTGTCTTGCGCTTCACCAACAAAGAGGTCGCTCAGGACCTCGAGGACGTTGTCACCACGATCTGCAGGACGGTCGAGGCCCTACGCCAAGAGTGAGGAGATACCCCCCTCCCCTCGGTCGCTTTGCTCCCGAGGTACTCCCCCCTTCGGGGGGAGAAACCCCCCTCCCCTCGGTTGCTGCGCAACCTCGGTACTCCCCCCTGTGGGGGGAGAAATGCCCCCCTCCCCTCACTCACTTCGTTCGTGAGGGGAGGGAAAGAGAAACCTCCATCCCACCAGAAACGATGGCCGCCGGCCACGGCCGCAGGTCGCTTATGCGTGTGCCCAACGGCCTCTGACCGCTACGGCGCGGCGTTGATACGTTCGCGATGACCTTTCAGGAGGCTCACCGATACCTTCGGTTCTTGGTGCAGCTGAGGGGCTCGCCTCACGGCGTGAGGACCATTCCCACACAACCCGCGCAAGGTCTCTGATCGTCGGACTTGGCAACGAAATCGCCGGGGACGACGGGGTCGGCATCCATGTCGCTCGCATCCTTCGGCACCGCCTGCGGGATGTCCCCGAGGTCGATGTCGTCGCCCTCCCATGGGCCGGGCTGGCCCTCCTCGACGTTCTTCGTGACCGGGGTCGAACGGCCATCGTCGATTGTCTGACAAGCGGCCGGCACGCGCCGGGAACCATCGTTCGCCTCGACGAGGAGAACATCGCCGGCTCGGTGCGACTCAACTCGTTCCACGACCTCGCGTTCCCCACGGCTCTGGGGCTGGGACGCGAGATGGGCTGGCGTATGCCGGATGAGATAGCCATCTGGGCCGTGGAGGCGAAACGAGTCGGGACCTTCCACGAGGGCCTGTCCCCGGAGGTGATCGGCGCAGTGGACCCGCTCATCTCCCAAGTGCTCGAGTTCATCGGATTGCCGATGGAGGTGCTCCTGTGAAGCCGACGATCGACCCCACCGCCGGACCACCGGCGCCCGGCGTGCTGTCGAAGAGCGAGAGGGAGCTGCGCCAGGCATTCCTCGCCGACATCGACCGGATACCGGGGGGCGGCAAGCTCAACCGCTGCATCCAGTGCGGCACATGCACCGCCTCGTGCCCGGTCAGCTTTGCGATGGATCAAACGCCCCGCCAGGTGATCGCCCTGTTTCGCGCCGGTGCCATAGAGGAGCTCTTGCAGAGCCGCACCATCTGGGTATGCGCCTCTTGCTACCAGTGCACGATGCGCTGCCCGGCGGACATCCGGATCACCGAGTTGCTCTACGCCTTCAAGCGGATCGCCATCGATCGCGGCATCTTCCCGGCGAAGTTCCCAGTGCATGTGTTCGCCGAGACCTTTGCCGGGATGGTCAAGCGCTACGGGCGTAACTACGAGGTCGGATTGATCTTGCGCTACTTCTTGCGAACCCAGCCACTCGGACTGCTGCGCCGCCGCCGTGACGGCTTTGCCCTGTGGCGCCGTGGCCGGCTCCCCATAAGGCCGAGCCGGATCGAGGGCATCACCGGCCTGCGCCGGATCATCGCCAAGGCCGAAACATTCGATCTCCCCCAGGAACTGGTGGAGAGGGAAACCCTCACGGACTCCGTGGGTTACGCCGCGATCGGAAGGTGAGCGTGGAGATGAGATACACCTACTACCCCGGCTGCAGCCTCCACGCCACGGGAGTGGCCTACGACAAGTCGATGCGGGCGGTGTTCGACAAGCTCGGAGTGGACCTCGTCGAGCTCGAAGACTGGAACTGCTGCGGAGCCACCTCTTACACCTCTGTGAAGAGGACCGTTGCCATAGCCATCTCGGCCCGCAATCTCGCTCTCGCCGAGAAGGCTGGCGACGACATCGTCGCTCCTTGCAGTGCCTGCTACTACGTGTTGAACAGGACCCGGAGCACCCTGGAGGAGCAGCCGGAGTTGCGGAGCAATGTCGCCGCGGCTCTCGCCGAGGCCGACCTCGCGCTCGGCTTCAACACGGTGGTCCGGCATCCGCTGGAGGTCTTGCTGACCGATGTTGGGATCGATCGGCTCCTCGCTGCGCAGACGCACTCGATCGAGGGCTTCCGGCCGGCGTGCTACTACGGATGCCAGATCGTCCGCCCCTACTCCGCGCTGGCCGACGATCCGGAGCAGCCCATGACGATGGAGGGGCTCTTCACCGCGTTCGGCGCTGCGCCGGTGGACTACCCGCCCAAGGTGCGGTGCTGCGGCGGAATGATGGTTGCCACCTTCCCAGAGGTGGCTCGGGAGCTCAGCGACGAACTAACCGGATGGGCGCAGGAACGCGGCGCCAACTGCATCGTGACCGTTTGCCCGCTGTGCCAGGCAAACCTCGATCTGACGAACGCCACCGGAGAGTCGCCGCGACGAACACCGATCATCTATTTCACCCAGTTGATCGGGCTGGCGCTGGGCTGCTCACCGCGCGAGCTCGGCCTTCAGCACGGATTGGCTCCGGTGGGCATCGAAGTGGCACCGCTGCCCGCAGCCGCAGGGAGGAGCTGAGATGGAAGGCAACGGAGCTCCTCGCATCGGCGTCTACGTCTGTCACTGCGGCTTCAACATCGCGGCGACCGTCGACGTGGCTGAGGTGCGCGAGTCGGCTGCCCTCGGCGCAAACGTCGCTGTGGCCCGGGACTACCAGTTCATGTGCTCCAACGCCGGACAAGAACTGATCAAGAGCGACATAGCCGAGGATGGTGTCGATCGGGTGGTAGTGGCGGCGTGCAGCCCGCTGATGCACGAGCCGACCTTCCGGGCCGCGGCCACCGAGGCGGGACTCAACCCCTACCTGGTCCACATGGCCAACATCCGCGAGCAGTGCGCCTGGGTCCATGACGACCGGGCGCGGGCGACAGCCAAAGCGAAGTCTCTCGTCAACGGCGCGGTGAGGAGAGTGGCTCTGCACGAACCGCTGCAGCCGATGCGGGCCGATGTGAATCCGGCGACGCTCGTCGTCGGCGGCGGTATCGCCGGGCTCCAGGCCGCCCTCGACATATCGGCGGCGGGCAACGAGGTCTTTGTGGTGGAGCGGCAGTCCACCATCGGCGGGATGATGGCCCGCTTCGACAAGACCTTCCCCACCCTGGACTGCGCCGCCTGCATTCTCACCCCGAAGATGGTCGCCGCCGACCGCCGTCCCAACCTGCATCTGATGACGATGAGCGAAGTCGAGTCCGTCGACGGCTTCGTTGGCAACTTCGAGGTCAAGGTCCGCCACAAGGCTCGATACGTGACCGCCGACTGCACCTCCTGCAGCGACTGCGTCGGGGTCTGCTCGGTGTCGGTTCCCGATCCGTTCAACGAGTTCCTCTCGGAGCGCACCGCAATCCACAAGGCCTTTCCCCAGGCGATCCCAAGCACCTATTCCATCGACCGGCAGGGCAAGCCGCCGTGCATGGAGGCGTGCCCCATCCATCAGAACGCCGCCGGATACGTCTCCCTCATCGCCGCCGGCAGGCACGGCGAGGCGGCCAAGCTGATTCGTCGCCGCAATCCGTTGCCGTTCATCTGTGGCCGCGTCTGTTACGCGCCTTGTGAAGACGTGTGTAGCCGATCCGAGGTCGAGGAACCGGTAGCCCTCCGAGCGCTGAAGCGCTTCGCCATGGATTGGGAACGCGACAACGAGCCCGAGCCGGTTCCGGCGTCCCCGCTACACGACCATCCCGAGCGAGTGGCGGTTGTCGGCTCCGGGCCTGCCGGACTCACCTGTGCCTTCGATCTGGCCCAGGAGGGGTACAAGGTCACCGTCTTCGAGAAGCACGACCTGCTCGGGGGGATGTTGGCGGTCGGCCTGCCCGGCTACCGCTGTCCCCGGCCGGTCCTGGAGCGCGATCTCGACTACATCCGCAGGCTCGGTGTCGAGATGAAGACCGGCGCCGAACTGGGGAGGGACTTCTCGCTGGAGGACCTGCTCGGCGATGCAGCGGGATTCGCGTTCGATTCGGTCTTCCTGGGCATCGGTGCCCACGAGGGTCTCCGTCTCGGCGTTCCCGGTGAGGAGCTTCCCGGCGTGGTGAGCGGGGTCGACTACCTGCGCAACGTCAATCTGGACCGACCGGTGTCCACAGGACGCCGCGTGGCCGTCGTCGGCGGGGGCAACACCGCGCTCGACGCCGCCCGGACGGCGCGACGCGAAGGCGCCGAGGTCACGGTGCTGTATCGCCGCACCCGGGCGGAGATGCCCGGAGAAGAGGATGAGTACGCCGATGCGGTCGCGGAGGGCGTGCGCTTCGAGTACCTGATCGCCCCGATCGAGGTGCTGCCGAGCCGTGGGCGGGTCGGGGGCCTGCGCTGTGTGCGGATGGAACTCGGCGAGCCCGACGCATCCGGAAGGCCACGCCCGATCCCGATCGAGGGCAGCGAACATGATCGTGAGTACGACACGGTGATCGTGTCCATCAGCCAGCAGCCCGATCAGCGGTGGTACCGACCNNCGATGCGGAGTCACTGGCCACCCCCATCGCCGGCGTGTTCGCCGGTGGTGACGTCGTGCTGGGCCCGACCACGGTGGTCGAATCGATGGGCCAGGGCCGACGCGCCGCCGAGGCGATCCACAAGTACCTGCAGGGTCAGCCGCTCGCCGACTTCACCAGCCACATGCCGCCGGCCGATCCGCGTCGCGAGTTCGCGGAGAGGCCCTTCGCACAGTCACCTGCCTACTCCGACATCGAGCCCGCTCCCAGAGCGGAGATGCCAAAGCGGTCGGCGTCGGCGCGGATAGCCGACTACGACGAGGTCGATCAGGGGTTCACGGAGGAAGAGGCACGGCGAGAAGCCGAGCGCTGCCTCCACTGCGGAGTGTGCGTGGAGTGTCACTCCTGCGAGGACGCGTGTCCGCCACAGGCGATCCGCCTCGACATGGAAGACGAAGTGACGACGCTCGAGGTGGGACAGATCGTCGTAGCCACCGGATTCGAGTCGTTCCAGGCCTCCAAGATGACGCAGTACGGCTACGGCCGGTACGACAACGTCATCACCAGCGTCGAATTCGAGCGCATGGTCAACTCCACCGGCCCGACCGCGGGGAAGGTACTCCTCGAGAACGGGCGACCTCCTCGGGCGGTCGGCATCGTGCACTGCGTCGGCTCACGCGATGAGAACCACAACCGGTACTGCTCTCGGGTTTGCTGCATGTACGCCCTGAAGTTCGCTCACCTCGTGAAGGAGCGCACCGACGCCGACGTCTACCAGTTCTACATCGACATGCGCGCCTTCGGGAAGGGCTACGAGGAGTTCTATCTGCGGGTCCTCGACGAGGGCACCACCGCGATTCGGGGCAAGGTCGCCGAGGTCGTGCCCAACCGCAACGGCAACGGCACCGACCCTCACCTGCTGATTCGCTGCGAAGACACCCTCATCGGCAAGTTCCGCGAGATCCCGGTCGACATGGTGATCCTGTGCACGGCGATCGAGCCACAGCAGGATGCCGGTGCGGTGGGGCGGACCTTCTCGCTGAGCCGCAGCCCGGACGGCTTCTTCATGGAGCGCCACCCCAAACTGGACCCGGTGGGGACCACCACCGACGGTGTCTACGTCGCCGGATGCAGCCAGGGCCCCAAGGACATCCCCGATTCCGTGGCCCAGGCACAGGCGGCGGCGGGTGGGATCCTCTCCTTGATCAGCCGGGGCGAGGTGATGATCGATCCGATCCGGGCCGTCGTCGACGAGGCGCGGTGCGGCGGGTGCATGACCTGTGTCGGACTGTGTCCCTACTTGGCGATCAGTTTCGATCACGAGGCGGACGTCGCCCGCGTCAACGATGCCCTGTGCAAGGGATGCGGCACCTGTGTCGCCGCATGTCCCGCGGCGGCCATCAGCGGCGCCGGCTTCACCGACGCCCAGATCCTGGCCGAGCTCGAGGGCGTGTTGGCCCCGGCGGGAGGGAGGTGATCGGCGTGACCGTCACGACACGACACGACAAGCCTGCCGTGGAGCCCGCTGACTCCTGGGAGCCGAAGGTGGTGGCCTTTCTCTGCAACTGGTGCAGCTACACCGGAGCCGATCTGGCCGGGATCTCCCGCATGCAGTGGGACCCCGGTGTTCACATCGTCCGGGTGATGTGCAGCGGCCGCATGGACCCGACGTTCGTCGCCAAGGCGTTCGAGTTGGGCGCCGACGGCGTGATCATCGCCGGCTGCCATCCCGGCGACTGCCACTACCAGGAGGGCAACTACAAGGCCATGCGCCGCATGGGACTGATGCGGCGGCTACTGCCCGGATTTGGGATCGAGCCGGAGCGCCTTCGCCTGGTGTGGATCTCGGCGAGCGAAGGAGACCGGTGGGCGGAAACGGCCAACGACATGGTGGAGCAGATCAAGCGGCTGGGGCCACTGGAGGCGAAGAAGTGACCGTCGCCACCAAACCCAAGCTCGCGCTCTACTGGGCCGCCTCCTGCGGTGGCTGCGAGATCGCTGTCCTCGACATCAAGGAGAAGATCCTCGACGTCGACGCGGCTTTCGACGTCGTGTTCTGGCCGGTGGCCGTGGACTTCAAGGTCAAGGACGTCGAGGCGATGGACGACGGCTCCATCGATCTGTGCCTCTTCAACGGAGCGATCCGCACCTCCGACAACGAGTACATGGCGCAGCTGCTGCGGCGCAAGTCCAAGGTGCTCGTCGCCTTCGGCTCGTGCGCCTGTGAGGGCTGCATTCCCGCCCTCTCCAATACGACTACTCGCGCCGCCACGATGGATTGGGTCTACCGGGACTCACCGTCGACGGTGAATCCCGACGACATCCGTCCTCAGGAACAGACGGTCACGCCCCACGGGCCGGTGGAGCTGCCCGAGTTCTGGGATGAGGTCCGCACGCTCGACCAGACCGTCACCGCCGACTACTTCGTCCCCGGCTGCCCGCCGCAGGCGCATCAGATCTGGGCGGTCCTGGAGACCGTCATCAACCTCCTCGAGAGCGGCGAGCCGCTGCCCCCGCGGGGAACCGTGCTCGGCGCCGGGGATCGCACCTGCTGCGACGAGTGCCCCCGGACCAGGGAAGAGAAGAAGATCACGCGGATCGTGCGCCTCCACGAGGTCATCCCCGACCCGGAACAATGCCTGCTCGACCAGGGAATCCTGTGCATGGGACCGGCGACCCGCAGTGGCTGTGGAGGCCTGTGTGTTGCCGTCGGGGTCCCCTGCCGCGGCTGCTACGGCCCTCCCCCCAACTCGCCGGATCAGGGCACCAAGATGGTCGCCGCTCTGGCTTCGGTGATCGATACGCGTGATCCGGAGCAGGTCGAAGAGATCCTCGACGAGATACCGGACCCGATCGGGACCTTCTACCGGTTCTCCCTAGCCACGGCCTCCCTGGGCCGCGCTCGGGCGACCGTCGGCGGGCGGAGCCGTGGAGAGGAGAACCTGTCATGAGCCGAATCACGATCGACCCCATCACCCGTCTCGAGGGTCACGGCAAGATCGACATCTTCCTGGACGACGACGGCGATGTGGCCGACTGCTTCTTCATCGTGCCGGAGCTGCGCGGGTTCGAGGCGTTCTGTGTGGGACGCCCGGTGGAGGAGATGCCGCGCATCACGTCCCGGATATGCGGCGTGTGCAGCGAAGCGCACCACCTGGCCGCGGCCAAAGCATGCGACGACGTGTACCGGGTGGAGATCCCACCGGCGGCCAAGAAGCTGCGCGAGCTGATGTACACCGCGTTCTTCACCGGAGACCACGCCACACACTTCTACATCCTCGGCGGTCCCGACTTCGTTATGGGGCCGGAGACGCCACCGGCAGAGCGGAACATCCTCGGCATGGTGCACAAGCTGGGGATCGATGTCGGCAGGACGGTCATCGGGGCTCGAGCGGCCGCTCACGAGATCGTCAAGATCCTCGGCGGCAAGACGATCCATATGGTCACCTCGATACCCGGCGGGGTGACCAAGGGGCTCACCGAGGAAGAGCGAGTCGAAGTCGTCGCCTACGGCGAGCAGCTCCTCGAGTTCGGGCAGTTCACACTGGAGATCCTCAACGACGTGGTGCTCGGCAACGAGAAATACCTCGACATGATCCTCTCCGACACCTACACCCATCGCTTCCATTCGATGGGCACCGTCGATGAGGCGAATCACGTGAACTTCTACGACGGCCTGGTGAGGGTGGTCGACGTCGATGGTGAGGAGATCGTCAAGTACCACCCCAGGGACTATCTCGACCACATCGGTGAGCACGTCGAGTCGTGGAGCTACCTCAAGTTCCCGTTCCTCAAACAGAAGGGCTGGCGAGGCTTCGAGGACGGCGGCGCCAGCGGCCTCTACCGGGCCACACCCCTGGCGCGCCTCAACGCGGCGGACGGCATGGCCACGCCGCTGGCTCAGTCCGAGTTCGAGCGGTTCTTCAAGACCATCACCGGAGACGGCAGCGGCCGCACTCCGGTGCACCAGACGCTGGCGACCCATTGGGCCCGCGTGGTGGAACTCGTGTATGCCGCCGAGCGGACCATGCAGCTCGCCACCGACGACGAGATCACCAGCGAGGAGATCCGCGTTGTGCCCACGGCGACTCCGAGCGAGGGCGTCGGCAGCCTCGAGGCGCCCCGAGGCACACTCACCCACCACTACGTGACCGACGAGCGAGGACTGCTCCAGCAGGTGAACCTGATCGTCGGGACCACCAACAACCACGGCCCGATCAGCATGTCGATCAAGAAAGCCGCCCAGGGCCTCATCAAGATGGGAGTTGAGGTCACCGAAGGCGTCCTCAACAGGATCGAGATGGCGTTCCGGGCCTACGACCCCTGCTTCGGCTGCGCCACCCACAGCCTGCCGGGGGAGATGCCTCTTGTGGTTCGGGTGCGGGCTCCCGACGGGACGGTGCTCGCCGAGGGGAGCCGCTGATGCACGAGTTCTCTCTAGCCAGCGAGATCGTGGCGGCGGCGCTCGACGCCGCGGGCGCTCGCGACATCACCGCGGTGCACATCTCGCTGGCCTCGGGTAGCCATCTCGACGGCTCGGTGCTGCGTGACGCCTTCGCCATGGCGGCCGCCGGCACCGCCGCCACCGACGCGGCCCTCGAGATCACGGTTGGGGCGGCTCACGCCGGGGACGTGGCCGTCACGGCGATCGACGTGGCGGACTAGGAGGCGACTGTGTGCCTCGGCGTACCCGGTCAGCTGCTCGAGACCAGCATCGGGCCCACGGGTATGAGGATGGGCAGGGTCGACTTCTCGGGAGTCGCCAAGGACGTCTGCCTGGAGTACGTCCCCGAGGCCGTCGCCGGCGACTTCGTCGTGGTTCACGTCGGGTTCGCCATAAGCACCCTCGCCGAATCCGAGGCGATGCAGCTCGTCGAGTTGCTCGGCGAGATAGAGGACTTCGCCGCGTCTCCTCCCCCGGAGGGGGAGGTGGCGGCGCCGTAGGCGCTGTCGGAGGAGGCGTATCCCCTCCCCTCGGTCGCTTCGCTCCCGAGGTACTGCCCCCGTAAGGGGGAAGTAATGCTCAATACAGGACCAGCGCTACTCCTAGGGCGAGGGGGGTCACCAGCGTCATGTGCTGGAACCAGTCCTCCCGAAGTGCGGCCCAGGCCGCCAGGAAGACCCCGGAGATGACGGCGACCCATCCCGCCCAGTCGGCGGGGAAGCCACTGCGGAGGATGGCCACGCCAAGGGCGACGTAGCCGAGGTTGGCGGTGATGATGAAGCCGCGCTCCAGCCACCCGCCGGCATCCCACGCCGGCTGCATCCACGGTGGTGTCAATCCGGTTCGAGCCCGTTCCACGGCACCGGCTTCGACGGTGGTGATCATCGGCATCGCACCCGCCAGGAACGAGGCCGCGCCGACCAGGAACGCTCCCAAGCCGAGCGCGGCCCATACGCCTTCGCCCGCTGCTGCGACCTGGAACGTGAAGGCGGTCAGACCGGCGGCCACGATGCCGAGGACGAAGATCCAGGCGATGGCGAGCCGCCGCCACGCCGTGCGGCGCTCGGCGATCAGGGGCAGTTTCTCCTCCAGCGGCCTTTCCCAGAAGGCGTTGTTGAACCCGGCACGGAGCGTGCTGATCGCGTCGATGACCACTAGCGGCACGACGCCCAGCAGGACGATTCCCACCGTCAGCGTGTGTTCGATCTCAGGCATCGCCGTCTCCTTCTCTTACCGCCTTGACTTCGACCTCGATCGTGTGGCCTGAGGTGAGCATCTCGGCGGCATGCTCCTGAGCCTCCGACCACACGACGTCGCCGGCATGCCGCTCCACAGCGGTCTCGACGCCGGCCGGATCGATCGACTTGATCCGGTACGAAGTGATGGCGACGATCGCCCGAGGCGGATGCGAGTGCATCGGTATTACCCGGCCCTGCTCACTCCGGATCTCGAGGATGCGCACATGGTCGTTCTCGAAGACGACGCGGTGACCTTCCGGATCGACGACCGTGGAGTCGGCTGCTCGTTCCACGCCTGCCCCTTCAGTTGGCGAGCTCGGCGGCATCGCCCTTGAAGAACCGAAACGTAGTCCCGACGTTGCTCGCCGTGTAGGCGTCGGGAAAGGCGGCGGCGACTGAATGAACCGCCCTCCAACCAGTGCAGTGGCCGGGAACCACGACTCCGGGGTTCAGCTTCTCCAACTCCCGGACTGTGTGCGGGATGATCGGCTCGAACACTCCTCCCGTCAGGTGGAGGCCGCCGACGAAGCCGGCGATCTTGTCCCTGCCGGTCAGCCGGCGCGCGTGGTGGAGGACGTTGATCACTCCGGAGTGGCTGCAGCTGGATAGCACGACGAGTCCCTCGCCGTCCACGTCCACCACGATTCCCTGGTCGTCCCAGATCCACGTGTCGGGCTCCCATCCGTTGGGGGTGTGAGCGAGCTGGAAGGGAAACCCCTTTTCGAATTCCGTCACCCTGTCGACCTGTCCGGTGACCAGCACCGTTCCGTCGAGGAGAAGCGACGGCCCCCTTTCCTCCACCACCTCCCAGCCCTCGCGATCCAGGTCTTGATGGCTCGGGGGCGGCATCCGGATCTCTTCGCCGCTGGGAAACTCCACCTTGCGTTCCCGCCACGCGTCGGGATGCAGTACGAGCGGCATTCGCTCCCTGCCCACGCGTCGATAGAGCCCCTCCAGGCCCCCGTGGTGGTCGACGTGGCCGTGCGAGAGCACCACGGCCCTCAGATTGCGGGGATCGATGCCGAGCACGTCCATGTTGTGCATCGTCGAATCGCGGGTCAGTCCGGCGTCGTAGAGGATCGTCTCCTTGGATCCGTCGCGATGCACCGTCACCGCCAGTGAGTAGCCGTGCTCGGCGCGCAGCTGCTCAGTCTCGCTCCAATCCCATTGCCAGGGCGGACGGCGAGCCGAGGCGGACCGCGCGGCAAGGATGTCGATCGAGTTGTCCATCACGACGGTCACTTCGACGCCGTCGACGGGCCGCAGGTCGACTCGATCGGTCACGGTGATTCCCGTCTCACGGTGCTCATCGCGGAGAAGCGTTTCCTCCCCCGGAGGGGGAGGTTCCGAGCGCAGCGAGGCGGAGGGGGCGCACCCCCTCCCCTCGGCTAGTGCGCAACCTCGGGACTCCCCCCGAAGGGGGAATACTCCCTCCTCCCCTCACTCGATCCTTACTCGTCCTCTTCGGCGAGGCCCTCGATGAAGTCCTTCGCCTTCTCGGCTCCAGTGTCGATCTGGTCGGAGTATTTTCCGCCCGTCTTGTCGTCGGCGAAGTCCGCCGCCTTGTCGATGGCGTCCTCAGCCTTGTCGCCGTGGTCTTCGGCGATGTCCTGCGCCTTCTTCCTGAACTTCTTGAACACTCGGTTCCCTTCTCTGGTGGTGGGCGGGAGCGTACCGAGGCGGCGGGAGCTGCGCGGCCGTCTCAGTAGATGAACTTCTCCAGCAGCCGGCCGAGGAAGGTGCGCCGGGCGGTATCCCGGGCCGACACCAGGAGCACGCTGCAGTCGACTCGCTCGGCGATGCGGTCGGCGAGGTCGGCGAAGAAGCGGAAGCGGCGCAGCGAAGCGCCGAGGATGACGAGGTCGGCGTCGCGGGCGCTGGATCCAAGGGCTTCGACCACGTCGTCGGCGCGGACGACGCTGCTCGTCGCCTCGGCGCGGCACAGGTCGATCAACTCGCCGTGGTACTCGGCGATCACATCGATTTGTCGGTCCGGAGCGTCCTCACCGACAACGTGGATGAACCGGATCGTGCCGCCGGAAGCCGCCGCCAGGCTGTCGGCGAGGTCCACCTTGAGAGCGTCGTAGGGTCCGCCGGCTCCCATCACGGTGATCGATTGGAGCGGTCCCACCTCCCGGGCCCGGAGAAAAGCGGCATCGCACGTGAGGTGATCTCGCAGCCAGCGGAGCTCACCGCCGAAGAGCCGGGTGGGCCGGTTGGCCCGAGGCATCTCCGAGAGCACGAGATCGATGGCGTGCTCGGACACATAGTTGATGAGGGCGCGGCGGCGATCGTGGCCCAGCACTTCGCCCACGTGGACCTCCATGCCGAGGTCGTCGGCGATGTCGTTGACGCCCCGCTCGAAGCGGAGCTCGTCGTCCGTCTTGGCGGCGACTGCGGCCAGGCTCAGCTGCGGTGGTATCTCCTCGAAGCGCATCACTGCGACCCGGCTCCCCGGCCTGACCACGGTCCCGGCCGTGGTCACCAGTTCGCGCAGCGGCGATCCGGCCATCCCCTTGCGCACCGGGATGAGGATCCGGCCCCTGCCGGGACGGCGCAGCGCTTCCCTCGTCTCTGCAATGAGTCGCGCCGTGGCTCGGATGCGCAGCGCGTCGAGTGATGCGCTCTCCCGGCTTGCCCGGGACCGGCCGAAGACCCGATACCAGAGGATGCCCCCGGCGATGATCCCGGAGGCCCCCACTATCGGCACCCAGCCCATCTGGGTGAGCAGCAGCACGGCCGCTCCGATCCCCGCCAGCTGCATCCAGGGGTAGAAGGGCGTGCGGAAGCGGGGCCGGTACCAGCTCACCTGACTCTCGCGGAACGCGATCACGGCCAGGTTGACCAGCGACAGGACCAGCAGCTGGAAGGCGCTGGCGAGCTTGGCCAGTTCGAGCAGGGGCACGAAGGCTATGAGCAGGAGCAGGCCGGCGCCGGTGACCGCGATCGAGACGGAAGGAGTGCCGGAGCGCGTCCCGATCTCGGCGAGCACGCGCGGTGCCAGCCGATTGCGCGCCATGGCGAACGGGTAGCGCGACGATGCCAGCAGCCCGGCGTTGGCCATGCTGATCAGGGCCACGACCGCGGTTGCCCCGATCAGCTTGGGACCGATGTTGCCCATGAAGGCCTCGGCCGAGGTCGCCATCGGGGTCAGGGAGGTGGTCAGTTCCGCCGCAGGAGTGGTGCCGACCATGACGAGGACGATCGCCGGGTAGAGGAACATCATCACCGAGATCGAGATGAGGATTCCCAGCGGCAGGTTGCGCCGCGGCCTGCGCACTTCTTCGGCGACGCTGGCCACGTTCGTGACTCCGGCGTAGGCGACGAAGACGAGGCCCGCGGCGCCCAGCATTCCCAGGGTGCCTGCGGGAAGGAACGGTCGGTAGCGAGTGCTGTCGACCAGGGTGATGCCGTCAACGACGAAGAACGCCAGCATCCCGAGCACGAACGTCACCAGCAGGGCTTGCACGCGTCCGGACTCCTTGATGCCGGCGATGTTCAACAGGATCAGCGCGGATGCGATCACGAGTGCCACCGGGCGGATCGGGATGTCGGCGACGAAAAAGTGCAGGTAGGCACCCAGGCCGACCAGGGCGAAGGCCGCCTTGAACACCAGGGCGAACCACGTTCCAAAGCCCGCGATCGTCCCCATGAGGGGGCCCATGGCGCGATCCACGTACAGATAGCTGCCGCCGGCGTGTGGCATCGCCGTGGCCATCTCCGACTGGCTGAAGGCCGCGGGGAGGACCACGACCCCGGCGATGAAGTAGGCGGCGATCACCGAGGGCCCGGCAACCTCCGCGGCGAGGCCGGGAAGAACAAAGATGCCGCTGCCGATCATCGCCCCCAGCGACACGGTGAAGACGGCAAAGAGCCCGAGCTCACGGGCGAGAGACTTGGCCGGTGTGGGTTGGTTCCCCTGCGTCAAGTTGGCGGGGAGGGTACCCGAGCCCGTGCACCGGAGCGCGCCACCGCGCTCACGCCCCCAGCCGGATCTCCTCGTCGGCAAGGTTTTCCTCGCGAGCCGCAGGGTGCAGCGCCACCGCCCTCCCTAGGGGCCTTCGTCTTCTCCGTGGATATCCTGGGCACCCCATGAGGGAGATGGCATGAAGAAGCTCATCAAGTTCGCCCTGTTCGTCGGGGCGATAGCAGTGGCCGCCCGCCTCGTCGGCGCCAAGAAGGCCGCCTGGGAAGGTCTCACCGAGGATCAGGTTCGGGAGAAGCTCAATTCACGGATGCCGGACCGAGTTCCTGAGGAGAAGCGCGCTGCAGTAGTCGACAAGGTCGTGGCCAAGATGCGAGCCCGGGGAAAGCTCCTCGTGGAAGCTCCATCGTTCGAGGAGGAGTCCGAAGAGGCTTCCGCCGACGAATAGCCGCGGCGCGGGTAGGCGCCGTGCCTAGACGCGCTTGGGGACGTTCCCCGTCAACGTGAATAGGCCACGCATGGCGCGATGCCCGAGATCGGCGGTAGGGGAGAACATGCACGGGCACCCGCCGTCGATCACGGTGACGCCGTGCTCCCGTCCGTACTCGGTCGCCTCCACCGACACGCTTCCCTGCCCAAAGGAGCGATGCATCCACACCTTGTCGATCCCGAGATCGACGCACTGCCGCATGGTGTCCGGGGCGTGCTTGGGGCTGGTGCCGATGACCACGGCATCGACTCCACCGGGTATCGAGGCCAGGTCCGGATAGCAGCGGTCGCCCTCGACCTCGGTCGCGTTGGGGTTGACCGGGAAGACCTCGTAGCCGTGTTTGCGCAACCTTTGGTAGACAACGTTGCTGCCGTGCTGGCCGCCGGAGTCTCGCGACACACCGGTGATCGCGATTCGCTTGTTGGCCAGGAACTGGGACGCAGCTTCTTTGATCTTCATTCGGGCCTCTCGTCGTTCGAGCCGTGATATCACGGTGGGCGGAGGTACCGCCAGGGCCGGTCGGCCCAGGGAATGTGCCGCAGCCGCCTCGCGTTCTCACGGCGATGGCGAGGAGGACCATGGACGAGGCGATTCTGCAAGCCCTGGAGTCGGACCGCACCATCGACATGACCACGACCGGGAGGAAGACGGGTCGAGCGCATCGTGTCGAGATCTGGTTCCACAAGGTCGGCGGCGCCATCTACATCACCGGCACCCCCGGCACCCGAGACTGGTACGCCAACCTGCTCGACGATCCGTCGTTCACGTTCCATCTGAAGGAAAGCGCCGCCGCAGATCTGCCGGCCACCGCCGTGCCCGTCACGGATCCGGCAACGCGGCGGTCTGTGCTCGAGGTGATCACAGAAAGGGTGGGTGCGTCTCAGCCACTCGACGACTGGCTGCGGGCCAGTCCTTTGATCCGGGTCGAATTCGGGGCCCTGTGATACTGGGTCGGTGACCGACCGCAACGTCCTTGGCGGCGAACTGGAGCCTTGCGGGTCCGAACCGTTGACCGGCTGGTATCGGGACGGATCGTGCCGCACCGACGATGCCGACCTGGGGAGCCACACCGTATGCGCCGTCGTCACGGCCGAGTTCCTCGATCACCAGCGCTCCATCGGCAACGACCTGACCACCCCGGCGCCGCAGTTTCGCTTCCCCGGCCTGGTGCCCGGGGACGCCTGGTGCGTGACTGCGCGCAACTGGTTGCGAGCCCATCGCGACGGGGCGGCGGCCCCGGTCGTTCTGGCCGCGACGCACGAGCGAGCGCTGGAGATCGTTCCATTGGATGCACTGCGCGAACACGCTGTGGACGTGCCGCCTGATCCGGGCGAGCTGGCCGATGGTTAGCGGCGGTCAAGAACCCTGTTTGCGGGCGGCGGCTCCGGGGGCGATGGCAACTCGGGGAGTGGCGACGACGGCGGGAGCGGAAGTAGCGGCTCCGACGGCGGAAGCAGCGGGAACGGAAGCGACGGAAAGGGCAACGGCAACGGCGGGAACGGCAACGGGGGCTCCGGCGACCACGGCGGGAGCGGCAGCGACGGCTCCGGAAACGACGGCAGCGGCGGCTCTGGCGACGGGAACGGCGGCTCCGGGGGCGATGGCAACTCGGGGAGTGGTAACGACGGCGGGAACGGAAGTGGAGGCGACGGCTCTGGCAACGGCGGGAACGGAAGTGGAGGCGACGGTTCGAGTGGCGGCAACGACTCCAGCGACGACCACGGCTCGAGCGATCCCGACGATCCCGATGGGACCAATCCCGACGATCCCCCCACCACCGATCCCGACGATCCCGATCGTCCCGGCCGGCCCGGGGTGGTTGCCATTGGACCCTTCGATCCTCCTCCCGACGACCCGCCCGGCGGCGACACCCCCGACCCTGGAGGCGGCTTCGGATCGCTCGACACCAGCAGGCTGCCGACACACGTTGGGGCCGCGGTGACCCTCTTCGACCAGGAGGAGTGGGCCGAGTTGCTCGAGCTCGGCACCGACCCGTCCGGAACCGGCACGGCAGGATCGGGGAGTCTGATGAGTGGCCTGGCGGCCAACCTCCCGCCGACCCTCGCCGACATCGTGTTCTCGCCGATCGTCACCCTGGAGGCCATCTTCCGGGTCCTCGCCGCCAGCGGCGAGGCGCTGATCATCCCCTCGATCGCCGGTGGCATAGGCCTGTGCACCCCGAGCAAGCGGCGCACCGCGTTCCTCCTGGAGGCCATCGAGGCCTGATCGCCTTCAGCCGCGTCTGTGCGCGGACTAGGTCGAGTACCCGTTCTGCCGTGGCCGCGAGGCGCGGTGATCTACGCTTTCGCGACCAGGGGGTGGTGGATTGTCCGACCCAGATCGGCGCGGCTCGCGTCCCATCGAGTACGTATTGCGCCGAATCGTCCTCATTTTCCGGCTGCTGGCGATGGGCTGGATGGGCGGTTTGGTCACGGCCACTCTTCTCACCGACGATGAGGCCTCCAAGGGCTGGGTGGTGGTCGCCACCGTGGTGGCGATCGGCGTCACAGTCGGCACCTGGTTCGCCGCCAAGACCCGGGAGCGCCTTGCCTCGTGGTGGTGGCTGACTATCGATGGAGCCGCAGCCTTCTTCATCGGGATTTCCCCGGGGCTTTCCGGTGCCGCGGACCTCTTCTACGGCGGTATGCCGCTGTCGTGGCTGCTGCTGGTCGTCTACGCCCACTCCAGCTTCCTGATCGGCGGGATCGCGGTATCCGTGTTGGTCGGCACTCAGATCGTCAATTCCGCCCTCGACCCGGATCCGCTCAGCGCCACCGAGTACGTGGGCAGGATCAGCGTCTGGGTGGTCAGCGCTCTCGCCTACGGCTGGGCGATGTGGGCTCTGCGTCGCAGTGAGCGGCGTCGCCTCGCCGCCGAGGCACAGAGGGATCGCGAGCGCATGGGGCGACGGCTCGCCAACGAGCGTGCCGAGATCGCCGCCCAGCTCCACGATTCGGTCCTGCAGACACTGGCGCTAGTGCAGCGTGACGCCGGCGACGGCGATCGGGTCCGCGCGTTGGCGCGCAAGCAGGAAGTGGAGTTGCGCAACCTCATCGATCGAATGGCCTCTCCGTACGAGCACAGCTTCCGTGCCGCGGCGCGCCGCGCCGCGGCCGAAGTCGAAGACATGTACGGGATAGACGTGAAGGCAGCGTTCGTCGGCGATTGCGAGCTGGCGCCGAACCTGACCGCTGCGGTCGAAGCTTCACGCGAGGCCATGGTCAACGCCGCCAAGCACTCCGGAGTGGGCGATCTGTCGTTGCTTTGCGAGGTCGGCGAGGACCGGGTGATGGTCGTGGTTCGCGACCGAGGCCGGGGGTTCGACCCGGACAGCGCACCGCCGGGGGGCGGGCTGGGTGGATCCATTAGGGATCGAGTCGTCCGCCACGGAGGCGAGGTCTCGGTCGTCTCTAGTCCCGGGGAAGGAACGGAAGTCGAGTTGATCATGCCGTTCACCGTCGAGGCCGCAGATGGCTGACGACGCACCGATGCTGCGCATCTTCCTGGTCGACGACCACCCCGGGATGAGGGACGGCTGGCGGGCCCAACTCGAGGGCTGGGCTGAAGTCGTGGGCGAAGCCGACGAAGCCGACGCGGCGATCGAATTGATCCTGGAGAGGACACCCGACGTGGTCTTGCTCGACGTGCATCTTCCCGGTGGGGGAGGAGAGCGGGTTGCCCAGGAGGTCACCGCCGCCGCTCCGGGCGTTCGTCTCCTGGCGGTGTCGGTCTCTGGAGATCGCGCCGACGTGCTGAGGGTGCTGGCGGCGGGTGCCACCGGCTACATCACGAAGACCGCCGATGCATCGCTGCTACTCGCCGCGATCAGCGAAGTGGCGGAAGGTCGGCCGGTCTTCTCTCAAGATCTAGCCGGCGTCGCCCTCGAGTTGTTCGGCGACGAGGACCCGGACGTACTCGACCCCGAGGTGGCGTCGCTGACTCCGAAGGAGATGGAGGTGCTGCGCTCGATCGCTCGCGGCTACACCTACCGCGAAGTCGGCGAGCAGCTCTTCATCTCGGTGAAGACGGTCGAGACGCACATGTCTCACATCCTCCACAAACTGCAACTCGCCAACCGCCACCAACTCGCTGCCTGGGCCACGAGACGCGGGCTCGCCTAGTCGAAATCGGGGTCTTCCCCGATGGGTGAGCCTGGTCCGCAGTGAGACGCTTTCTGTGAGGTCGCGGCCATCGCCGGGACTTCAGGGAGGCGAGATGTTGATCATCGACAAGGAACCAACCAACCCGACGAAGCGCCGGTCGTGCGGCAAGGCGCGGACGCTAGGGCGAGGAGCCCTCTGGATCGTGGCCGTCTCCCTCACCGGCGGCGGCCTGACGGCGATTCCCGACGCTATCGGGGGAGGGGGCTTCGCCGCGGCGGACACGGTGCGCCGGGCTGCCCTGGGAGTCGCTCTGCTCACGTGGCTGATTGCCAGCGGGCGGGGGCGGTCCAACCCGGCACAGCCACACCATCGCGCTGCCATCGTGGCGGTGGCGGCGGGAGTCGGCTACGAGATCGTGATCGGCTCGATCCTGGGTTCGATCGTCCTGGTCGCGACGCCGATCATGCTGGGATGGTGGTCGCTTCGACTCACGTGGACGATGCGAGGGCTGATGAAGGCGCTCGAAGCCAGCCCGACCTGGCGGCCGGTCCCTGCAAGGTGACCGGGCCGGGTGCGGCGTGCCGGATTACGTGGCACCCGGTGGTCGGCACGGATGATGGGTAGTTTCCCCCGCAGATCGAGGTTCGATCCCATGCCGGTAGATCCCATCTCGCCAGATGCTTCCATCCGCCGCCGGCGGCCGTCCGGTGAGCCCGCCGTGCTGCCTCGTCAGACCTTGGCCGGGAGCGGCAAAGTTTGGATTGCCCTCGCGGTCGGCGTCGGTGTCGTCTTCGCGATGCTCATCTCTTCCACGACGTTCTTCCTGGGCACCGGAAGCTGGTGGGACGCTCACGATCAGCGGTTGATCGGGTGGGTGGCCGGGCTGCGGTCCGACTTCGCCACCGACGTGGCGCAGGCCGTCAACTCACTGAACAACGAGTGGTTTCTTCGGATCCTCAGGTGGGCGACCATCGCCGTCCTGATCCTCTTCAAGCGGTGGCGTCACCTGTTCGTGCTCGTCGGTGTGCTCCTGGTGATGCAGCCGCTGGCGACGGCACTGACCCTCCGACTGGCCCGGCCACGCCCCGACGGCATCGAGATCCTGGCCCCCTGGTCTGGGTTCGCGCTCCCTTCGCTCCCGATCATGGCTCTCACGATGACGCTCGTCGCCATCGCCTACGCCGTCGTGACCCAGGGAAGGCACCGCCGGATCACACTTCTCGCCATCTCCGCCGTCGTGGTCGCAATCGGTCTGTCGCGTTTCTACCTGGGCGTGGAGAACCTGACAGACGGGTTCACGGGTGCGGTGATTGGGGTCACGGTGCCCCTGGTCGCGTTTCGGATCTGGACGCCCGACGCAGTGTTTCCTGTCTCATATGGGCGTCGCAAGGCCGCCCACCTGGAACTGACCGACCGCAGACAGGAAGCCATCCTCAGGGCGCTTCGGGAGCAACTCGGCATCGAGGCGGAGAGCCTCGAGTTGTTCGGGTTGGAAGGCTCGGGCGGCAGCACTCCCATCCGGGTCGCCGTGCGTGGAGGGGGCCACGTCTTCGCCAAGGTCTACGCACAGAATCATCTGCGCTCCGACCGTTGGTACAAGTGGGGGCGGCGGATCCTCTATGGCGCTCTCGAAGACGAAGCCCCGTTCCGCTCTGTGCGCCGCCTCGCCGAGCACGAGGACTACGTGATGAGGCTGATGGCCGCCGCCGGCGTGCCCGGACCGCAGCCGCTGGGCATCGCCGAGATGACACCGGGTCGGGAGTACCTGATGGTCACCGAGTTCATCGAGGGGGCTGCAGAGTTGTCCGACGTGTCGGTGGATACCGAAGTCGTGCATACCGGCCTGAGAGCCGTGCGGTCGATGTGGGACGCCGGACTCGCTCACCGCGATATCAAGCCGGCGAACGTGCTGGTCCGCGGCAGCGAGATCTTCTTGATCGATCACGCCTTCGGTGAGGTGCAGCCGACGCCGTGGCGTCAGGCGGTGGACCTCGCCAACATGATGCTGGCGCTGTCGCTTCGGTCCTCGCCGCAGCGCGTTCACGACGCCGCTCTCGAATACTTCACTGCGGAGGAGATCGCCGAGGCTTTCGCCGCCAGCCGAGGTGTGACCGTGCCGGGTGAGCTGCGTGCGGCGCTGCGCGACGATGGCCGTGACCTCATCGCAGATCATCGTGCCCTGGCGCCACCGCGCCGGCCCATCCGCATCCAGCGTTTCACGCCGCGGCGCCTCGGGTCGGTGGCGATTGTCACTCTCAGCGCCGTGGCGGCCGGTTGGCTCCTCCGGGTCAACCTCTCGTTCGTGGGAGGCCTGCTGTGAGGATCGGCACTGCGGCGGTGGCTGCGATGGTCGTCCTCTCGGCGTGCGGATCGGGGTCTGCGGAGTGGCGGGTTGGCCCCGAGCCGGCGTGCGAGACCACAAGCCGCGGCACCTTGCTGCTGATGGCGCAGTCGGTGCCGGAGGCAGCGATGGTGCCGTGCATCGACCAGCTGCCGGTTGCTTGGGAGTACAAGGGTTTCGCCGTCGACAGCGGAGGCAGCTCGATCCGCTTCGAGACGGACACCTACGACCTCGGGGTCGACGTGACGCTGCAGACCGAGTGCGAGGAACCCGGCTCTGCCGCTGCCTCGGACCGGGCAGGCGTCGATCTCTCCGTGGCCGACGGCCGCCTCTTTATGTATTCGTTCCGCGGCGGCTGCATTCAGATCGAGTACCCGACGCAGGCGCTCGCCGAGTCGACCGAAGGCACCGCCTTCCGCGACGGCATCGGCTTCATGAGCCGCGCTGACCTCGCCGGGGCCAGCGGTTGGGAGCTCTGAGCCGGGCGGTCAGCCTTCCAGTGCGGAGGCGAATTGAGAGGCGATCTCGTCGCTGAAACCGATGAGGCGGATCTCGTCGAGGGAATCGGGATGCTCCAGGCTCCAGCCCTGGGCCGCCAGCGCGATCACCGCTGTCGCCTCCGCTGGCGGGTAGCCGTAGATCCCCGCCGAGATCGCCGGCATGGCGACGCTGCGGCAGCCGACGCTCGCCGCGGCGTCGAGAGCGGCGACGACCGCCTTGCGCAGCAGCCCGGAATTGTCCTGCGAAGGGGCAAACACCGGTCCGGCAACGTGGACCACGACCTGTGCCGGCATGTCGCCCGCAGGAGTGATCGCGGCGACGCCCGGCGAGAGTGGCCCGTGCTCCCGCACCCACTGGTCTGAGGCCTCCTGTATCACGGGGCCTCCCGCTTTGGAGATGGCCGCGGCGACCCCTCCTCCATGGCGCAGATCGACGTTGGCGGCGTTGACGATGGCGTCGACGTCTTGGGCGGTGATGTTGCCCTGCGCCGCGGTGATCGCGGTCATCGGCCGATGGCTACGACCAGAACTCGTCGAGAGCGTGTTGGTCCACCGCGGTGGCCCAGGCCTCTGAGGCGATGCCGTCCGTCGAGTGGAAGATGAAGATCTGCTGGGCCGAGATCGACTCGTCGCCGCGGGAGATCGTGGAGTTGACGAGAGCCACCGCGTGCTCGTCGTCGGCGAGCACCGTGTGCAGCTCGTTCTCGATGGTGGCTTCGCCCGCGATGGCGCCGAAGAACCCGAGAATCGACTCGATTCCCTCGTAGTCGCCGGTCCACTTGTTCTTGCCTCCGGAATGCCATACCGCGTCCGCGGTGAACAGGGCCTTCATTCCCTCGACGTCGCCTTCGGCAAAGGCCTTGAAGCCTTTCATCACGCCTTCTGCGTTGGGATGCACGTCTCCCATGAGGTTCTCCGTTCTGCGGCGTTGGCCGCGTCGATTGTCTGAGGGATCCGAGCCTACGCCGCTGCGGCCGGGAACCCTTTTGCGTCTGCCGGAGGTTTCAGTCCTGATGCGGCCCTTGAGTCCCGTCGTCGCGTTTGCGGTCCTCGTCGCTGCGTGCTCCACGTCCGAAAGCAGCGAGGTCGCCGCGACAGCTGCCACCACTCCCATTGCGCCGCCGGTCCTCGCCGACGGATCGAGCGTTCCTCCGGCGCCGCCTTTTCCCTCCGGGGCGCTGGCTCCAGAACTGGTCGCCGATCTCGATGTCGTCTTCGAGTCACTTCTAGACGGTGTGGACCTCGGTGCGTTGGAGAACCTCGGAGAGTCGGGCGACGCTCGGGTCGCCTGGCTTCTCGCCGACCTCCTGCGCTTCTTTCAGTTCGGTGAGGTGAGCGAGATCGCCGTCGCTTCCTTCGAGAGGCTCACCGGCACCGATGTCGCTGGCGGTCTGCCCTGGGGTGTGGTCACAGATTGGCTGATCGCCTGGGACCTCCCCGCTCCTCCGGGCTACGTCGAGTGGAAACGCATCCCCTTCGAGCTCATCGAGAGAGGCTGGGAGCCATTCTTTGACGATGTCGACGCCGACGTCGACTGGCGCCACGTGAGTTGGGGGGGAGTGCTCATCGACGATCGCCCTCTCGACGAGGTCGATCGGCCGTGCCCGCGAGGGTGCATCCCCGCGCTGAACGACCCCGAGGTCACCGGCGCCGCAGGCGGTGACTGGTATCCCGACGAGCGAATCGTATTCGGTGTCGTGGTCAACGGTGAGGCACGGGCGTACCCGAAGAACATCATGGAAGTGCACGAGATGGTCAACGACGATCTCGGGGGAGTTCGGATCGGAATGCCTTACTGCACGCTGTGTGGATCGGCCCAGGCGTTCATAACCGATTCGGTGCCCGCCGGTTTCGAGACTCTCGAACTGCGCACCTCGGGGCTGCTGAGCCGCAGCAACAAGGTGATGTTCGATCTGAATACCTTCTCGATGTTCGATACCTTTCTCGGCACTGCGGTCACCGGCCCGCTCCGAGAAGCCGATTTCACACTCGAGCCGGTGACGGTGGTGACGAGCACGTGGCGGGACTGGAAAGCGGCCCATCCCGCGACGACGATCGTCGCTCGGGACGGGGGGCTGGGAAACTCGTACCCACTCGACCCGCTCCGAGGTCGCGACGACGATGGGCCGATCTTCCCGGTGGGAGACGTAGATCCCCGCCTGCCGGTTCAGGAGCAGGTGCTGGGCGTGGAAGCCCCAGACGGCTCCTTCGTGGCATTCCCCGTCTTCGCGGCAGCGCAGGCTATAGAAGCGGGGGCCGTCGTCGAGATGGTCGGGATCGTGGTCGTCTCCGATGGCGCCGGTCTGCGTGCCGAGACGACGACCGGCACTGCGATCCCCAGTCATCAGGCCTTCTGGTTCGCGTGGAGCCAGTTCCACGAAGACACCCTGGTGTGGGCGCCGCCGCAGTAGCCGAAAGACCGACCGAGGCCTGTTTCGAACGCAGCGGTGACGCAATGAGCGCGATGACTGGCTCCCGGCCCATTGCGACGCCAGGGGATCCCTTGGTCGCCTAGTGCTTCCCGGTTTAGGGGCCAAAGACCCTGGGGATTCGAGGAGGCGGTCCGGATGATCGGTTTGCCGCGACAGCACAGTGCTGGTGCCGGCGACCGGTTCGGGCGCGCTCCCTCCGCGGTGGCCGAGCGGACTGGCGAAGAGAGCCGCTTCTCGAAGGGGGTTCCCGTGGCAAGGCCTCTCAGAGTGGAACGCGTCGCACCGAAACAGCTGACACTCTCGGTCGCCTTCGTAGTGATACTCGCTGCCTGTGGGACCAGCTCGTCGCGGGCGACGCCCGTGTTTGGTGACCCAAGCGTCAGCGTGGAGAACTCGGTGGAGGTTGGCACCGGGGGCGGCGTGTTCACTCTGGCGGAGGACGTGACTTTGGAGGTTCTGGAGGGCACGTTTGACCTTCCCGCCACCGTGACGGTCGCGGCCGGAGGGACTGCTGGTTTGCCGCCGGGGATCACTTCCATCGGAGAGCCGGTGACGATTTCATCCAGCATCGACCCTGGAGTGCCGGTGGTGGTCGGTCTACCGATCCCCGATGGTGTCGATCCCGGCGACGTATTCATGTTGCGCACCGGCGACGACGGCTCGCAGCAGATCCTCGGCGGGTTAGTGGAGGGCGGTAGATACGCGGCGGCGACTCCGGGCCTGTCTGAGTTTCGGTTGGTGGGCCACGCCCTGGAGCAGGCGCTGACGCTGGGCACGAATGCGACGGTGGGCGGCGCCGAGTTGGATTTGAAGCCTCCCCGTGACACTGGGATCGTCAACGAGACCTTGAGCGACGGGCTGGTTCAGGAGTACGAGGGCCTGGTGCGGGGGACCGTCGTCTCCCCGGCGAACCGCAGCATCAAGGTCTTCGGGCCGGGCGAGGTCGCGGTGCGTGATCTAGCGCTGTACACCGCGGTCGGGTTCGACTCGCTGCATCCCCGGTTCGTCGGCTACTCCTGGAACGTCTATGGCAACGCGTTGCGCATCCCCAGCTCAGGTGGAAGCAACCTCGGAACGATCGGCACCCAAGGGATGAGCGCAGGTCGGGCCGTGCTCACCGTCGAGGCGACCGATCCGCTGACCGGCGCCACCGCTTTTGGCTCGATGCGAGTGTTCGTTGTCGAGGACCTCCTCACGATCTCCGCCGTGCCGGATCGAGACATTTATTTCTCAGAGGGCGCAGGGCCTCGCGTTGGCGTGCGCGCGAGCGGCGGCACCGCTCCCTACAGCTGGTCGTGGGTGTGGGAAGACGGCGTGACGGGGAGTTTCGTCGGCAACGGGTTCAACCTCACACGGGATCCGATCGCCGCGGACTTGACCGTCACGATCGTGGTCACAGACGCTGAAGGATTCGATTCGTCGGCGGTGATTGGGGTGCGCGGCGTGAACGGTGATGAGTCCGATGCCGCGGTCCTGCTCGCAGGTCCGCTGCGTGGCTCGGTAGGCGAGGAGTTGATCTTTCGGATCATGTTCTGGGGGAGCGTGGAAGGGGTATTCACACTGCCGCCTCAGGTCGTGGTCGGAGGAATCGCGGGCACCGCCTCCGTGGACGGTGATGACGTCCGGGTCAGCTTCACCGAACCGGGGATCGGAGTGCTCGAGCTGGTGGACAGTGCTCCCGGCTACGAATTGTGGGAACAGGCGCGGATGGGGTCGGCCGCGGTCAACGTCATTGGATCCGTTGAAGCGCCCCAGCCGACGACGATCGCGGCTGCAACGACCAGCTCCGTCGCCGCGACCGTCGACAATCTCCCGTGGACGTTCGCAGGGGGCGGGACGAGCGTCCGCTTCCTCGAAGGGGGCACAGGGAGCTGCGGCGGAGACCTGACGGCAACCGTGACCTTGCACGAGGATGGCTCCGTGACGGGAGCCATGGACTTCGAAAACCCGGGAATCTCCTTCGACGGCTTCCACATGGAGTGCTTCGACTCAGTCATGCAGACGGTGGAGCTGTTCGGAAGCCACGGTGGAGGATCGATCGAGATCTTGTTGGGAGGGCCGGATCGCCCCAAAGGGCTCGAAGGTCCAATCACTGCGGAATCCATCGAGGCTGAAGCCCGGTTCTCCGCGCCGGGAGAGGGAGAATTCGCCGGCAAGAGCCACGTGACCGAGTGGTCGCTGGCTCTGATCAGGACCGAGGGGTGATGCTCGAACGCATCTCCTGAGGAACGGTGCGTCTCGGGCCTTCCGGGTGCGCTGATAGCCTGCCGTCGTGATCCAACCCCTGGTGGAATGCGTGCCCAATTTCTCCAACGGGCGCGACCCCGAGGTGATCGGGGCGATCACCGCCGCGATCGAATCGGTCGACGGAGCAGTGCTCCTCGACGTCGACCCGGGGGCCTCCACCAACCGAACGGTGGTGACGTTCGTCGGGCATCCGCAGGCCGTCGTCGAGGGCGCGGTTCGGGCCGGCCTGGCCGCTGGGGAGAGCATCGACATGCGCCTGCACAGCGGGGAACACCCCCGCTTTGGGGCGATGGACGTGTGCCCCTTCGTACCGGTCACCGGGATCACCATGGACGAAGTCGTGGAGCTGGCGGCGGAGACCGGCCGGCGGCTCGGCGAAGCCGGGCTCACCGTGTTCTTGTATGAGAACGCGGCGTCGGCGCCGCATAGGCGCAACCTGGCCGAGGTGCGCGCCGGCGAGTACGAAGGACTGGCGGAGAAGCTCGCCGATCCAGACTGGCAGCCCGACTTCGGCCCGGCCGAGTTCAACGAGCGCAGCGGAGCCACGGCGGTCGGGGCGCGGAAGTTCCTCATCGCCTACAACGTCAACCTCAACACCACATCGACGCGGCGCGCCAACGCCGTTGCCTTCGACGTTCGGGAGCGAGGGCGCGTCAAACGCAGCGGGGACCCGCTCACCGGTGAAGTCGTCCGCGACGACGTCGGCGAACCGGTTTGGGAACCGGGGATGCTCAAGGCGGTCAAGGCGATCGGGTGGTTCATCGAGGAGTACCGACAGGCCCAGGTGTCCATGAACCTCACGGATATCGCGGTCACTCCGCTCCATGCCGCCTTCGATGCGGTGCGGGAGCGCGCCGCGGCCCGGGGGATGCGGGTCACCGGATCCGAGATCGTGGGCATGGTCCCGCTCCAAGCGATGCTCGACGCCGGGCGCCACTACCTGACCCTCCAGCAGCGCTCTCACGGAGTGCCCGACGAGGAGTTGGTCCACATCGCCGCGACGTCGATGGGTCTGGACGACATGACGCCGTTCGTTCCGGAGGAGAAGATCATCGAATGGCGGATCGCGCCGCCTCACGCTCGCCTTGCCTCGCTTCGCCTTCACGAGTTCGTCGCCGAGACGGCATCGGAGTCCCCGGCTCCCGGAGGAGGCTCCGCCGCGGCGCTCGCCGGAGCGCTGGGCGCGGCGCTGGGGACGATGGTCGCCAACCTCTCCGCGCACAAGCGGGGCTGGGACGATCGCTGGGAGGAGTTCTCCGACTGGGCGGTGCGGGGCAAGGAACTGCACGCGCGTCTGCTGGCCCTCGTTGACGAAGACGCCGCCGCCTTCGATTCCCTCATGGACGCCATCCGGCTCCCGGCCGGCGACGACGGTGAGGCCACAACGCGTGATGCGGCCATCCAAGAGGCAACCCGCCACGCAATCGCCGTGCCCATGGCGGTGATGGAGGCCGCCGTCGAGGCGATGGAGGTCACGGCCGCCATGGCCGACCAAGGCTTGGAGTCGTCGGCGTCCGATGCCGGTGCCGGTGCTCTCATGGCCGGCGCTGCGGTGCGCGGCGCCCAACTCAACGTGGAGATCAATGCGGTCGAATTGGCCGATGAAGCTGAGAGAGCCGGAATCCTGGAGAAGGCAGCAGAGCTCGCGGACCTAGCCGCGGAGCGCGAGGCCGCCGTTCTGGCCGAAGTGCGGCGCCGTATCGAAGGTGGAGGTGGTGAATGACGATGACGGCCCGAGTGGCCGGGGTTGTGGTGCTGCTGGCTCTCGTGACGGCAGCGTGCGGAGGGGAGTCGACGCGCCTCACCCTGGAGGAGTACGTCACCGAGCAGCAGACCATGACCGACGAGTTGCAGGACATGGGCCTGGAGCTGGCCATCTCCCTCCTCGAAGTCGTCGACCTCAACGCGGGGACGATTCTCGATCCCGCCGGGCTCCAGTCGCTCCTCGAGGGAGCCGTCGCTCGGCTCGAGGGGTTCCACGACCGTCTACTGGGATTGGAGCCCCCGGAAGCGGTGGAGGATGCTCACGAAGCGTTCGTCGCCGCCGCCAGCGATCGCATCGAGCAGTGGCGTGAGGCCGCCGCGGATTCCGCACAGATGGAATCGGTGGCGGCCCTGGAGACGGCCACCGACAAGCAGCCTGCTTTCTTCGAGGCGTGCATCGGTCTGGAGGCAGCCGTCGCCGACGAGGGGCTGGAGCTAGATCTCGACTGCGACTGAGGCTCAGTCTCGGGGTCGATCAGGGCTGGACCAGGGGGATACCCGATGGCGCGATTCGGCGTCACCGCAGACACTGATGGGGAACAACGAAGAAGCGAGCATCATGCTGAAGTTCCTGTTGTGGCTCCTGCTGCTGGTGGTCTCGTGGCCGCTGGCGCTGCTGGCGCTGATCCTTTACCCGGTCGTGTGGCTCCTGGCGTTGCCGTTCCGGCTGCTCGGAGTCTCGGTGCGCGGTGTGTTCGAACTGATCGATGCCGTCATCCGCCTCCCGGTCCGCTTGCTGCGCGCGCCTGCTGTCATCCGGGACTAGCCAACCGCGAGTCTCGAATTGCGAATAGCCATCGGCGGAATCGCGCCCCTCCGCCATTAGCCCCTAGTCGCGCCTTGTTCGGGCCACGCACACTTGTCCCACCACGAGGAGGGAGGCGCATGCGCGAATACACCGATGGGGCCACCGCCATCGTGCGCGGCGCGCTCGACGCCGGCTGCACCTTCTTCGCCGGTTACCCGATCACTCCGGCCTCCGGGATCCTCATGGCGATGATGCGGGAGATGCCCAAGACCGGCGGAATCGCCGTGCAGGGTGAGGACGAGATCGCCTCCATCGGCATGTGCATCGGAGCTACGCTCGCCGGAGCCCGGGCCATGACCGCCACCAGCGGTCCCGGGATGAGCCTGTACTCGGAGAACATCGGCCTTGCCGTTATGGGGGAGGTGCCCCTGGTCGTCGTCGATGTGCAGCGGCTCGGCCCCTCCACCGGAGGGGCCACCACCGTCGCCCAGGGTGACGTCCAGTTCGTGCGCTGGGGGACGGCGGGCGGCTACCCGGTCATCGCTCTGGCCCCCTCCACCGTTGCCGAGTCGTACTGGCTCACCGCCCGCGCCTTCGATCTCGCCGAGAGGTTCCGCTGCCCGGTGTTCCTGGTGACCGACAAAGAGCTCGCCATGTCGCTCACCACGGTCGACATGGCCGATTATCCGCAGGTCGAGGTCCGAGAGCGGCCGACGGCCACGACTGGTGCCCCTTACGCCTACGAGCCGGCCGATGAGGTGTTCCCGTTGCACGAGTACGGGCGCGGCCAGACGGTGCGCTTCACCGGCTCGACGCACGACCAGGACGCCTACATCACCAAGCATCCGCCGACCATCGAGGCGCTGAACCGGCATCTAATCGCCAAGATCGAGGACCACCGCGACGAGATCGAGTTGGTAGACGCCGATCTCGATCCCGACGCCGCCACCCTCATCGTCGGCTACGGCGTGACTGGGGCGGCGGTGCGCGCTGCGGTGCGCCGGTCGCGCGCCGCCGGCACGCCCTTGTCGGGTGCGGTGGTGCACAGCCTGTGGCCCCTGCCGGAGGCCGCACTCGGTGTGGCTCTCGACGGGGTGAGCCGCGTGGTGGTCCCCGAGCTCAATCCCGGCCTCTATCGCCGCGAGATCGAACGCGTCGCCGGTGGGCGCGAGGTGGTGGGTATCGGCCGCATCGACGGCGACCTCATCTCACCGGAGGAGATACTGGAGGTGGCGTCGTGAGCGGCACTCCACCCTCGGGCGGCGACTACCGCAACGAGACGCCCTATCCGTTCTGTCCCGGCTGCGGTCACGGAAGCATCCTCGATCGGCTCAACGAGGCCTTAGGTGAACTCGCTCTCGACCCGGCCGAGATCGTGATCGTGTCAGACATTGGATGCGCCGGTCTCTCCGACCAGTACTTCAAGACCAGTGCGTTCCACGGGCTGCACGGGCGCAGCATCACCTATGCCACCGGGATCAAGCTGGCCCGTCCCGAATTGACCGTGGTGGTGATCATGGGCGACGGCGGCACCGGAATCGGCGGCACACACCTGATCAACGCCGCCCGGCGTAACGCGGGCATCACCGTGCTGGTGTTCAACAACTTCAACTTCGGGATGACAGGCGGGCAGCACTCCACCACCACTCCGGAGGGGTTCATCACCAGCACGACCCCCGGGGGGAACCTGGAGCACCCCCTCGACATCTGCTCCACGGTCGGGGTCAACGGCGCCGGCTACGTGTACCGAGGCACCAACTTCGACCAGCAGTTGGCGCAGCGGATGGCCGACGCCGTCCGGCATCCGGGGTTCGCACTGCTCGACATCTGGGATCTGTGCACTGCCTACTTCGTGCCCAAGAACAAGTTCGGGCGGAAGGCCCTCGATTCGACAATGGAGGGCCTGGGCTTCGAACAGGGCGTGCTCTACGAGCGCGGTGTGACCGGCTACGAGCAGGCGTATCGGACTGCGGCAGCGGCGATGGGGGAGAGGGCGGCGCCGGCGATCATCGAGGCCGAGTACGAGTCGGCCCTGCGGGAACCCGTGTCGATGATCGTGGCCGGGTCGGCCGGCGCCAAGGTCCGCTCCGCAGTGCGACTCGTCGGCGAGGCTGCGATCCGCTCCGGCCTGTGGGCGGCGCAGCGCGGCGATTACCCGGTGACGGTGAAGACCGGCCACAGCGTGTCGCAGCTGGTGCTGAGCCGAGAGGAACTGCCGCCCGTCGCCGTCGGGGTTCCCGACCTGCTCGTGCTCGTCTCCGAGGAGGGCCTGCGCAAGGTGGGGACGATGTTGGCCGAGATGGGCCCTGAGTCCTCCGTGGTGACGGTGCCCGAGTTCGCCGCGATCGACACGGAGGCCGTAGTCGAGGTGATCGACCTTGGTGCCTGGGAGGGACGCCTCCCCAAGGCGCAGCTGGCCCTCACGCTGCTCACGGTGGCGGCACTGCGGAACGGGCTCATCTCCGTCGATGCTCTGCTGGCGGCGGGGGCGGGGCCATTTGCCGCGGACAACGAGAACGGAATCAGCGCCGGGCTGGCTCTGGCCGGATAGGAAGCTGCTTAGCGTCAGTCCGATGGCCTAGCCGTCGAGAGACTTGGTCAACTCCGTGACCCGCTGTTTCGCCGCGGTGATGCGTCTCTCGAGGGCGGCGCCCTCACCCCGGACAAACGCATCGAGCGCTGCCAGCGCCGACCGCACGGCACCGTCCTGATCGGCGACGTGAGAGGAGCGGTTCATCGCGGCGACGGCTTCTGCGGCCGCCTTCTCGGCCGGGTCACGCGAGTAGCGGGAGAGGGCTACCTGGTAGCGGTGGAAGTAGACCTCGTGCTTACGCCCCACCGAGCCCTCCACCTTGCGTCTCATGCGGCGCATCCGGCGCTCGATACGGCGCCACGTGCGCCGGCGTCGCTCCTCGGCGGCCACGTGCTCGCGAGCCGCGGTCCACGCTTCCTCCGCGGTTTCCTGCGCGGCGGTGACTGCTTCCCTCAGGCGGTCGTGTGCGTCGGTGCGCTGAGCCTCGAGGCGGTCGATCTCGTCCCGGGTGCTCTCCAGCTCCTCGGCCCGGGACACGGCTTCGGCGAGGCGCTCCAATTCGAGTCGGGCGTTCTCGGTTTCTTCGGCAAAGAACGGATCGGTGGAGAAGCGTTTGATGAACGTCTCCAGGAGTGAGCCGGCTTCGTCATGGTGCTTGCGGCTGCGGGCGGCGAGCAGCAGGCCCAATTCGTAGTAGGGATAGGGGAAGCCAGCGTCGGCCTCGATCGCCTCTCGGTACGCGGATTCCGCGGAAGCGATGCGACCTTCGGTCCAGTGTTCCCGGGCGGACTCGTACAGCTGCTCGGCATCTACCACGGGGGCACCCCCGACGACCTTATGCTCGGAAGTTAGCAATGGGTGCCCGCAAATCGACCGACCCCGGACGGCAGTCGTGACGGCCGTTTACTGCTGTTCGTGCCGCGAGTACGAGCTGCCGCCTTGCACCGATGCTGCCGGGGAGCCGTTCTGGGAGCCGGGGATGCCGTGTGCCCGGTGCGGTCACGCCGAACACCTTCACATGGGGTTCGGTGGCGCTCCCGTCGGTCGGTCGGCTCGAAACGCGGACCGTCACGGCGACGGGGCTGCCGAACTGGTGCCCGGGCATGCCTGGGGAACCGACGGCTATCAGTATCCGTTGGCACTGCGCGACTTCGGCGAGGGCCCGCCGTGCGATGTGTGCGGCTGCACCGCCGGCCGCAGCGACATCGGTGGCTTCGCCTGCATCGAGTGCCGTCATGAGCCGGGGTTGCACACCGGCTTCTGGGAAGGCCGGGCCCCCGTGCCGCCGCCGCTTTCATCCTTCGGTTCGGATCGACCCACCGCGGCGCCGCCGGGGAGGGAACCTTTGCCGGGACCGCCGCCGACGAAGCACACGCGATCAGGCTGGTCGCTCTAGGGTTGCGGGCCTCACAGCGGAGGGGGCTGGTGATGATGCGCCGTGTGCGCCGCCTGTTGGTGGTCTTCGGCCTGGTTGCCGCGTCTTTGGTGCTTTCGACGTCGGTGGCGTTTGCCCAGACAGTCGGGGTGACGCCTGGGTCGGCGCCGCCGGGGACGGAGATCACCGTGTTTGGCGAAGGCTTCACGCCGGGTGACACGATCACGGTCTTGTTCGGAGGCGCGGAGCTCGTCACGGTCGCCGACGACAACGGGAACTGGTCGATCGCGCTCGTGATCGACGAACTGATGCCTCCGGGGATGCACCCGCTGGATATCGGCGGCTTCCCCAGCGGCTACTTCGAGACCTTCGACTATGAGGTGACGGAGCCGCCGCCGCCGACGACCACGACGACCACGCAGCCGCCGACCACCACGACGACTGCGGCGCCGACGACGACTGCGGCACCGACGACGACTGCGGCACCGACGACGACTGCGGCACCGACCACCACTGCTGCGCCGACGACGACCGCGGCACCCACGACCGTTCCACCGACGACGATCGTGGACGACACCCGAGTGGCCATTTCGGACGGCGGCGGTGTTCCCTGGTGGCTCTTCCTGCTGGCCATCGTCTTGGCCCTGGCACTCGGTGCCGGGGTGATGATGGCGGTCAACAACGCCAAGTCGGGATCGTTTACCGACAGCAGCGGTCAGGGTTGGAACTACTGCACGGCGCGGGGCTGTAAGGCCAAGCTCGGCAAGGACATCAAGAACCGGAATCTCATCAAGGCCGTCCCTTCGAGCGTTGGGTGTCCGGACTGCGATTGCGTCCTCTTCTCACGGCGATGGGGGGGAGCCGCCTGGGTCTTCGAGAACAGCACCGGCGCCTGGGTCACGAAGAAGGCGAGGACGAACTACTCGGCGCGCTGCGTCGAGAAGGCCTAGAGAAGCCTGCGATTCACATCGTCGGGATCTCTATGGCGGGCCGATCCTCGGTCCGGGTGAGCGCCGCGGCGTAGACGGCGATGCCGACCAACAACGCGGTGCCCATGATCGGCGTGAAGGTTCGCTTGATCCCGGCCGTCACCGTCATCAGCCCGACGGCGAAGCCAACGATCCCGACGTTGACGCCCCACAGGAGGATCTTGTCGACCGCGGCCAATCCCGTGCCGTGCAGGCGGGGGGCGAGAACGCCGAACATCAGGTTCGTCATCACCCCGATGAACATCACGTGGTCGAAGGAGAGCACGAGCCCGAACTCGGCGTCGGTCAGGGCGTCGAAGTCCATGACTCCGGAGACGACGCGGACGATGAGGACCGTGCCCAGCACCAGGTAGACCACCAGGAAAAGGATGCTCATCCGCGGATAGACGCCGGTGCCGGCGCCGCGCCATCCCGCGGGAACCATCGCGTCGCGAAAGCGCGTCACCAGCATCACCACACCGGCGATCATCAGCAGGTTGGCCGGGCCGAGCAGCTCCTCCTCGAGACCGGAGACGAACCCGATGTTGACAATCACGCCGGCGCTGAACAGCAGCCACATCTGTACGGCTCCGGAGCGTCCCCAAGCGTCACCGGCCAGCAGCCACTCGATGATGGCCATCGACGCCAGGATGAGGAAGCCGATGACCATGGCCGGCGGGTGGGCGTCGGCTATGGCCACGGCGGTGTCGTCGGATAGTCCGGGCACCTCACCCTGAGAGGTGAAGATGCCGAGCACGATGCCGAACACCGCTCCGATGAGCAGCGAGATCCAGGCGAGGATCAGCCCGAGCCGCGCCACGCCGGGTTTGTGATATCCGCGGTTGTTGGCGAACAGCCAGGTCAAGAACCAGATCACGACGAGCAACAGCACCGCTCCCACGATGGGGCGCTGGATGCGGTCGCCGGGGATGCGGTCACCCACGAAGAAGGCGGCGACGTAGAGCGTGATGGCTGCGATGAGCGCCCAGGCCAGGTTCGTGGCCCGGCCGACCTCGTCGGCGGTGAGCTGCCGGTCACGGCTGAACATGAGCAGGGCGACACCGCCTACGCCCAGCGTTATCCAGCCGAGGGTCCCGGCGTGAACGTGGCTGATCAGAGTGTCGTGATCGGGCTCGTAGACGTCGAGCCCGTTGAGTATCCCGATCACGATCGTGCTGATGAATAGCAGCATGGCTGCTGTGAAGATGACCCTGGCGGCTGGCCAGAGTTGCGAGCGCTCGTTCATGGGCGTCCCCCTCTCCCCTCGGCTTCCCAAGGGTGATTGTACGAGGCGCCGTCATCGCGCGCCGGACCGCTCGTAGGATGCCGCCGTGCTCCTGCCTGCTCGGAAGCCGCGATCCGGGTCAACCGGGCCGCGGCGCGGCCTGACCGCCGCCCTTCTGGCGGCGTCGATGATCCTGGCCGCGTGCAATTCCGCAGAGAGACCGGCGGTGCTGGAATCAGGGCGCGATATCTACGGCGCCAACTGCTCGGTGTGCCACGGGCCGCGCGGTGAGGGCGAGATCGGGCCCTCCTTGCGCGACGTCGCCGCCACCTGGCCCACCTGTGCCGCCCACGTCGAGTGGGTGGAGCTGGGCTCGGATGGATGGGTGGAGAAGTACGGCGGCTCCTACGGGGCCACGGGGAAACCCGTCGTGGGAGGCATGCCGGTCTTCATGACGATCCTCGAACCAGACGAGATCGCAGCCGTCGCCGCTTACGAGCGGGTCGAGTTCGGCGGCGAGGACCGGGACGCCACGGTGGCGGAGTGCGAGGCGGTGACCCCCGACCAGTAGCCGACATGGGGCGTAGATTGGGCAGGGGCGTGCGCCGCGGGAGGACGGCATGCCCTTCGGGGATACCGCGACCGTTCTGATCGGTCCCTCGCGCGTCTACGAGGAGGAGGAACCATGGGCTTCTTTGCGGTGAAGATCGAAGGCGGTGCTCCGCCGGTGGAGGTGCCGGGCGTCGACCCGGTGGTGGGCCTCTCCCGCCCCATCCAGAGCAGGAAGGGGCAGCCCCCGTGCTTTCAGATCGCCGAGCCGTTCGGCTACCACGACGTCCGCACCGGCGATTCCATCGTGGTCCCGGTGAACGAAGAGACCTCGGACACCGACCTGGCATCGGTCCCCAGTTGGCTGGGATGGCTCGCTCCGAAGACCGGAAAGAACCTCCCCGCCGCCCTGCTCCACGACGTGCTGATCGTCGGCGCCTCGAAAAAATCGGCGAAGCGGGCCGACAAGGGGCCGTGCCGCGGCGAGGAGGTGGTCAACCACTGGGTCAAGCACGCCGGTGATCCCAACTACGTGGCGGCGAGTGCGGTTCACGACCGCATCTCGTCGGACCTGATGTTCCGCGACGCGATGCGCGACGCCGAGGTGTTCCTGTTCCGGCGCTGGGTGATGTGGGCCGGGGTCAGCCTGCCCACGCTGCTCGGCTCGCTGGCGGCCGGATGGCGCCGCTGGGTGGGGCGGGGCGCAGCCGTGCTGCTGGCGCTCGTCGGCGGGTTTGCCGGGATCGCATTGCCACCCAACGTTCTCTTCGACGTGGCCGACGCCGAATGGTGGTTCATGCCCTTCGAGTTCCTCGGCACCGGGGAGGGCAGTGCGCTCGCCGAGATCGGGCAGTGGCTGCTGGTGCTAGCCGGGTTGTGGGCGGCGGCGGCACTGCTGTTCGGCTTCGGCCTCCGTCCCGCCGGTCATCCTATGTTTCGAGAGAGCGACGCCGAAGGACGTCACCGCCGACCGGCGACGCATTGGCAGGTGGGCATCCTCTTCGTGCCGGCGCTGTTCCTGCTGGGGTGGCCCAGCCTGATCTCGGCGTCGTGGGCAGGCCTGTACTGGCTGATCCAGTCGAGCGTGTCCGTGTTCGATACCCCGTTCGACCGCGAGCCCGATGACCGGGTGGCGATGGAGGGGGAGAAGGCGACCTTCGCGGCAGCGCCTCGACTCGATGCCGGGCAGACGATCCAGTGGGTGCGTCAGGAAGCGGACGGATCAATGGTCGACCTTGCGGGCGCCACCGACGTGGTGCTGGAGGTGGAGGCGCTCGAGGAGTACGAAGGGGCGCGGTTCATCGCCGAGATCCGTGACGCCGAGGGGGAGAAGGTGGCGCAGAGCAAACGGGCCCGGCTGACGGTGCAGACCAGGTCATAACGCGAAGGGCGGGCCGGTCAGGGCCCGCCCTTCAGTCAGTCGACGTCAACGACTAGTCGTCGAGTTCGAGTCCGATGATGACCGGGTCGTGGTCCGACGACCGATACGGACCCGGAGCGAGGACGCTCGGGTTGAACCAGTCCAGGAAGCGAGGCTCATCGGCGTTGATGTGCCAGATCGCGACATCCTCGACCTGCTTGGTCATGGAGCTGGTGCTCAAGGCGTGGTCGAGGGCTCCGCGGCCGATCCAGGGGGCGGCAAACATGGCGAAGAAGTTGAAGGAGTAGGGGTCCTTCACCTTCTTGTCGACCAGGTTCGTCAGGCCGACCTCGAGCAGATGGATCGGGTCCTCCTCCATGTACGCGTTCAGGTCGCCGATGACGAGGACATCATCGTCACCCGTCGTGGACTGCAGGTACGGAATCCAGTCGAGTACGGCTTGTGCCTGCATGAGACGGCGGGCGTTGTACGCCGACTGGCCATCGCCCTGATCCTCATCTGCTCCGGATGCGCCGGTCGAGCTCTTCGACTTGAAGTGGTTAACCAACCCGACCACCCTGTGTGGCTGGATCGGACACATTTCGTGCATCGACGATCTCGGTCGCCGCGCCGATCGCACAAGCAACCGTGGCCGCGACCACCTACGCTCCTTTGGCCACGATTCTCGACCAGAGAGGAAGAAGATGATGTTCAACGATCTGGCGATGCACGCCACCATCCCTGCCTCCGACTACGAGCGGGCCAAGGCCTGGTACGCCGACAAGCTCGGCATCAGCCCGGCGGAGGAGCAGGAAGACCAGGGCGCCTGGTACGAGACCGGCGGCCAGCGCTTCCTCCTCTACCCATCGGCCTTTGCCGGCACCAATCAGGCGACTGCGGCCTCCTTTACCGCCGAGGACTTCGACGCAGCCATCGCCCACCTGCGCGGCGCCGGGGTGACGTTCGAGGAGTACGACTTCGACGAGTTCAAGACCGAGGACGGCGTGTTCACCACTCCCGACGGAGGCAAGGCCGCCTGGTTCAAGGACAGCGAAGGGAACATCCTCGCCATCTCCAACATGTGAGCCCGGCGCCGTTCGCCCCTAGCGGGGGCGAGACTTCGCTAATCACAATGGCGCCACCCGAGCGAGGCGGCGCGTGAGCACGAGCCTGGACGACGCGAGCCGACGCGGCTGATGTCGCGCATCGCCCTGGGCATCGTCGCCGCCGGCTTCCTCATCGTGGGTCTGGTGCTCACCTTCACCTCGGATCCCGGTCCCGACGAACTTGCCTGGGGCGGGATCCTGCTGCGTGCCGGCGCCCTGCTCGGGGCGTGGTGGCTGGTACTGCCTCAGGCGCGTCGGGTGCGACCCGTGACCTGGGTGGCGGTGGCGCTGGTGGTGGCGATCCTGGCGGTGCGGCCCCGGCTCTTCTTGTGGGCCGGCGCTGTGGCGGTGGTGGCGTTGCTGCTGGAGCGGCGGGGCCGCGCCAGCTGATCTGTCACACCCGCTTCGTACCTTGACGGGTGATGAAGCCGTGGAAGTGCCCCAACTGCCGTCGCCGTGCCGGAGTACCGGTGCTCTACGGTCTGCCGACTGCCGAAGCAGCGGCCGCGGCGCAGCGAGGAGAGCTGGTACTTGGTGGCTGCGTGCTCACCGACGACGACCCGCCGCGCTACTGCACCGCATGCCGGGCGGCACTGTGGCCGCGCGGGGTCTTTGCCGTACCCGCTGGAGCCGCCGAGATGCGCATCGTGCTCCTGCGCCGCTCCTCCGGACAGCGACTCGAGAGCGTGGTGGGGGACGGCGGGGCCCTGTCTCTCGAGTGGGCCGGTGCCGGTGTTCCGGAAGCGGCGACCAGCATCTCCGTGGAGGTCTTCGACCTCCTCCTCGTTGTTCTCGCCATGGAAGTCCTCGGCGACGGTGCCGGCATGGGCCGCTGGCTGGAGCGGCGCGCGCTCGTCCACGTCGGGGACGTGTCGGGCCCGGTCAAGCGATTCTCCTTCACCGGCGACGGGATGCTCGCCGTGAGCGGCCGCCGGGGAGACCTGCTGCTGCACGGGTCGCTGCCCCGGCTTCTGCTCCATCTGGTCGACGGCCTCTTCACTCGCCACGGGTTGCGCACCATCTCCGAATTCAGGGAGTGGCTAGAAGCGACGGGGCTCGACCTGGGACGCCTCGCCGCCTAGGTGCAGTCGGTGAACCAGCGGATCTCGCCGTCGAGCGGGGCGAACACGCCCTCCGTCTCCACGTCGGTGCCGCGGAAGCCGAACGTCACCGGTGCCCGGAACAGCTCGGGCACCGAAACCGTCTCCTCGCCGACCGTGAACTCCGTCGGATTCGGTCCCGTCACCGGACCCGTCAGCCGGTAATCGGTGACCGGCAGCACCCGGGTCGTCACCGTCTCCCGGCAAGACGCCTCGTCGTAGATCGCCAGAACCACCGGATGCAGTCGATCGAACAGGAAATCGGCATCGCCGCGCGCCAAGGCATCGGCGAAGGCCACGGCGAACTCCTCCACCGTCTCGCCGGCAACAGTCGTCGCCGTCGTGCTCGACGTCGAAGAAAACGTCGGCGCGGCGGTGGTAGTCGCAGGCGCAGTCGTCGCCGGGGCGGCAGTGGCGGCCGGCGCTGCGATCGAAGTGGGGGAAGAAGCGGTCGTGGCCGCGACCGCGGCGTCGTCACCATCCAACACGGCACCCACCAAACCGACCACGGACAGCAACACGCCCAGCACCATTGCCGCCGCCGCCAACTGCTTCTGCCGGGAACCCGTCATGCCCCTCCTGAGCGCCCTGCGACCCTACCGGGACCGCTTCCCCCGCACCCGGCGACGCAGGGTCGGCCTCGGTAGGGTGGTGCGTCCGTTGCAGGTCGGGAGGTGCGGTGCGCTGGTGGGGACGCCTGGTCGCGGGACTCGTGCTCGTGCTCGTCAGCGCGGCTCCAGCCGCAGCCGGGACCGCATTGCCCTCGGGCACGTATCTGCTCCAGTTCTTCGTCCTCGACGACGACTGCGGTCACGATCCCTTCATCGACGACCTCCCCGACTCGATCACCATCGAAGTAGGTGACGACGGCAGCCTCACCATGAGCGGTCCGCCGCCGTGGGTCGAGATCGAGGCGACCATCGGAGACGACGGGACCGTCGAGGGTGGCGGCGTGGGAACGGTCGCCGGGTTCTCCGATGTCTCCGTGAGCCTCGGCGGCGAAGTAGTCGAACCGGGCGTTCTCATCGGAGAACTCGCTTTCGGTGTCAACGGTGAGCTCCCCGGGGACTGCGCCATCATCTGGCAGCTCACCCTCATCTCCGAGACCCCGATCCCGCCGACCACCACGACGACCAGCACCACATCGACGACCACCACCACGACCACGACCCAGCCCGAGGAGCCGACTACCACGGCGTCTGCGCCCGAGGACACGACGACCACCACCACCTTCGGCCTCCTTTTCGCCGAGGAAGACGGCGGCTTCTACCTGTGGATCGCCCTGCTCATCCTCGGCCTCTTGCTGTTCGCCGGGGGGTTCGTGTGGTGGTGGTGGCTGGGACGCACCCCGGGGGGATACGGCCCAAAGATGGTGATCCTCCTCGAAGGCCTCAGCTTCGCTCCCGAGCTCGAGGAGGCCGTCGACACAACTACTGACACCACGACGGACACAACTACGGAGACGACGACGACCACGACCGACGAGACCACCACCTACGAACCGGAGACGACCACCACCGAAGAGCCCGATCAGACCACGACCGAAGAGCGGGATGAAACGACCACCACCGATGAGACGACCACGGAGGAGCGCGACGAAACCACTACGGAAGAGCCCGATGAGACGACCACGGCCGAGGACGAAACGACCACAGAGGAACCGGATGCGACGACCACAGAGCGCGACGACACCGACACCACCGCGGACGAGACGACCACCGAGGACGGCGAGGGGACGACGACCGGGGACGGGGGCGACACGCGCGACGGAACCACCGTATTCGGGCCCCGCAGCCGCCCCCGCGACGACTGCAAGGAGCTCGTCGACGAATGCGAGCGCCTTCGCGAAGAGGCCAACCGTCTAGCCGCCATCTCCGAGCGCGCCGCCAAGTGGGCGGAGAGAGCCCGCACCAGGTGCGACCGGGCCAAGGCGGCTCGGGAGCGGGCGCAGAAGCACCTCGACGATCTCGAGCCGCGCACCAACGCCGAGCGCTACTACGAGCGGATGACCTGGGCGCAGCAAGACCTGCGCCGGGCGCAGAGCGAGGAACGGGAAGCCTGCGGCGCCGTCGCCGAGGCCGAGGCCGAGGCCGCCTCGGCCAAAGCCAAGGCCGAGGAAGCCGCGGCCGCCGCGGAAGCCGCCTGCGCCCGGGCTCAGGAGTGCCTCGACAACCCACCGGGCACCCGAACTCGCGGCGCCGACTCGCCGCCCGGCGAGACGTCGGCGCCGCCTCCGGCCGAGCCGAGCTCGTCCAGCACGGCCCGGGAGCCTCTGCCCCTGAGCCGCTGTGGTCCGGAGGCAGGGGAGCGCTTCGTCGAGTGCATGAATCGCATCCTGACCCGGCTCGTCGTCCTGTTCGGACGGGATCCGTGGCGGGCGACCGGATACCTCTTCCTCTCCGCCAACGGCGGGGCGATGGACTACTGGATCCTCACCGAGTACCTGCCACCACCGTGCCACTGTCCCTCGCAGAGGTGCAATGCCACCGTCACTCTCTTCGGGGAGTGCTATCCCCATCACGTGATGAGCGACTTCATGTACGGGTTCATCGCCGCCTGGTTCAACCTCAGCGACTCCGAGATCACCGCCGGCTCGGCGGGATGGAAGGCGTGGAAGTACGCCGCCAACGGTTTCGGCGGCCAATTCGCCACACCCTCATGGGACACCGTCTCCAAGCCGGCCTACGCCGCCGGAGCGGCTGCGGCACGGGAGACCCGCAGCAACGTCAACCTCGACGTGCGTCAGTACCACATCACCGAAGGGTTGGCCGGTGTGGCCAAACGCACCGACTGTGAGCCCTGCCCGTGTCCGTCGGTGATGACTCCGCCCGACCGCGACTTCAGCGTCGACCCGTGGTCGTGGGATGAGCCCTTGGACGTCACCACCCGCTGGGCAGTGCAAGGAGGGGAGCCACCGCGATGACGATGAGCCGCACCCGCGTCGACCCTCTCCTCGAGGACATCGAGGCACAGCGGGTGGTCGTCGACAGCAACCTCAACCGTCCCGCCCGGTGGCGGGGCCCGTTGCGCCGCGAAGGGCGAAGAGGCCGGCAACCCCGCGACCGAGCCCGCTACGCCCGGACTTTCGACCGGTTGGCCAAACAGGTTGCCGCAGGCTCCGCTCCGGAACTCGACGCCGCCCTGCTGCGCCAACTGCACGCTTCCATCAACGGCGGCGACGGCGCCTATCGCGCCAAGGAGGTGCGCGTCGGCGGGTTCACGACTGCGGCGCGAGCCCCGGCGGTGCCCGGTCTCGTCGACCAAGCACTGGCCCGGGCCGGCGACGGCGAGGAGGAGCCCGCCCTGGCCGCGGCCCGCCTCCACATGGAGCTGCTCTTGGTCCATCCGTGGACGGATGGCAACGGCCGCACCAGCCGCATGGCGTCGTCACTCGTGCTCATGCGCCATGGGTTCAAGTCCACGCTCTTCACCGCAGTGGAGCAGCACACCGCACCGATGCCCCAGGCATACAGCCGTGCCTTCGGCCGGCTGCGCTCCTCCCGCCCCACGCAGCACGAGCCCTGGCTGGCGAGCCACCTGCAACTCATGGCGTGGAGCAGCGAGTTCGCCGCGGCGTTCCGCACGCGGGAGAACGCCATGCGGGCAGCGCTGGTCGCCGCCGGAGTTGACCCATCGCGGCACGACGATCTGATGCTTGCTCACGACCGAGGCGAGGCCCCGGAGGGAGCCGAGGCGCTCAGGAGCGACTTCCCGCGTTGGGTCGACCTGGCGCGCCGCATGCATCCCGCCAAGCGAGCGGCGTTCGCCCGCCAGGTGGCGCGGCTGGTGGCCGAGGAATCCGACTAGCGGATTCGGATCAGCAGCTCAGCGTCGCCGGGTCGATCCCGGGGAGATCGGCGGCGGCCATGATGACCGTTCCCGTTGCCCCCACGAACCGCCCGTCGGGCGGGTAGACCTCGATCGTGCCGAACAGCTCCCCGTCGAGATTGGACGGGATCGCCGTTATGTAGGAGACGAGGCCGTTGCAGACCTGACCGCCGCTGACGCCGGGCACGCTGTCGATCGTCGAGAAGGCATTCGAGCAATCCGCCCCGGGCACCGCCGCGTTGCTGACGTGCTCGAAGCCGGCCGCGGTGAGGATCGAGTTGCCCGGGCACAGGTACTCGGATGCCGCCGGGTCGAGGCCGTCGTAGACGGCGACGACGTTGTCACCGCCGTTGTACCAGTGGACTGTGATGGCTGCCATGTCGAACGGCAGGTCGTCGGCAGTGGCCGGACCCTGTTCAGAACCGAAGACGTAGGAATCGGTCAGCTGTGAGGTGACCGAAGACCCCGGGTGGGCCGGGGCTGCGGTGGTAGTCGTCGGCGGGACCGTCGTCGTTGGAGCGGCGGTCGTCGTCGTTGCGGGCGGCTGTGTCGTCGGCGGGGCGAGAGTCGCCGTCGGAGGCGCCGTGGTCGTGGTGTCGCCGGCGGTGTCGCCACAGGCCGCTGCGACCAGTGCCAACGCCGCGACCAGGAAGATGGTGCGTCGCATGTGGAATCCCCTTCGTGTGAATGCGAAACGATAGGCGCTGCGATCCCGGCCCGCTCGATCCGGGACTTTTGCACCTAGCCGGAAGTGGGCTCGCCCGGCAAGGTGTTCAGGCATGCCAGCAGAATCCACCACTGAGATTTCGGGCCAACCTGAAGAGACGTCGGAGAGTGAGGAGATGTATCTCCTCACCGTGGCCGTCGCCGAGGAAGACGGGCACACCGGGGACCTTCCGATGGCGGCGCTGGCCGAGACGCTGGCGGTGTCGTCGGCCTCGGCGAACGAGATGGTGCGCAAGTTGGCGGCGCGTCGACTGGTCGAGTACGAGCCCTACCAGGGAGTTCGCCTCACCGATACGGGGCGCGGCATCGCCCATCGCGTGCTGCGCATCAGACGCCTATGGGGCACTTTTCTCCACGATCACGTCGGGATGGCGGCCGGAGATGCCGATGCCCTCGCCTGCCGCCTCGAGCACGTCACCTCTGCCGAGGCGGCCGCCGGCCTCGCCCGCTTCCTCGGTGACCCGCCCAAGGGCCCAATGGGGCGCCCCATTCCCGCCGGAGAGGAGGCACCACCGCCACCCGAGGCCGGGACTCTCCTCGATCATCCCCTCGGCTCTCCGCTGGAGATCGTCGACATCGCCGCCGAGGCCGAGACCCGCGGCTTCCTCACCGACCACGGGGTCGAGCTCGGGGCGACGGTGATCATCGAGGCCCGCGGCGAGAACGGACTCCTGCTCGCCGCCGGACCAAGCCGGTTGCGACTGGCGACCGACCTCGGCGCGGCCATCCGGGCGGTCGCCGGTGGCGACTGACCGCCTCGAAGGTACGCGGCGGGATCAGGGATGGGGACGGCGGCTGCGTCGCCTCACCGTCCATCGCGCTGGAGGCCCGTTCATCTTCGCCGGCGTCATCTGGATCGCCTTCAAGATGACGACCGATCTGGCGGCTCCGTTCATCGATTGGATCGACGCCGTTGTCGCCGGGCCCCTCTACCGGTGGCTGGCCGGACTTCTCGCTCTGATCGGCCTGGGGGAAACGTGGGTGCAGAGCCTGGTCGTCGACGGCGCGCTCGCCGGAGTGGGAACGGTTCTTGCCTTCATTCCCGTGCTCGTGACGCTGTACCTGGTGCTGGCCGTTCTCGAGCAGTCCGGCTACCTCGCCCGCGGGGCGCGCAGCGTGGAGAACGGAGCCCGCATGATGGGACTGCCGGGCAGTGCGCTGCTGCCCATGTCCCTCGGCTTCGGGTGCACCGTGCCGGCGCTCCTGGCACTGCGAAACGTCGAGAAGCCTCGCGACCGCGTCCTCGCCGGGTTGCTGGTGCCGTTCATGGCGTGCGCCGCCCGTCTGCCGGTGTTCGTCCTGCTCGCCACAGCCTTCTTCGTAGACCACCGCGCGCTGGTCGTGTTCTCGATGTACATGCTCGGAATCGTGGTTGCGCTGGTGCTGGGGATGGCGCTGGGAACCACGGTGCTGCGAACCAAGCCAGGAGATCGAGCAGCACTGCGGCCCCTTCCGCCATTGCGCCTCCCGTCGTACCGGATGGTGATGGACACGGTGCGCAGCCGCACGGCGTCGTTCATCCGCGGCGCCGGGACGGTGGTGCTGGCCGCCAGCCTCGGCGTCTGGCTGCTGCTCTCGATACCTCTGAGCGGCTCGGGGTCCTTCGCCGCCACACCGGTCGAGGACAGCGCTTTTGCGGGGGTGAGCAGGACGATGGCACCGATCATGGAGCCCATCGGCCTCGGCGACTGGAAGCAGACCGGTGCGCTGCTCACCGGCCTCATCGCCAAGGAGGTCACCATCAGCACGCTCGCCCAGGCGTACGGGTTGGGTGGGGAGTCGGGCGGCGACGCCGATCCCGGCTTCTTCGACGACCTGGCATCGATCGGCTCGGGGTTCGTCGGCGCCGCGCGCGACGCGCTCGTCGCCGTGCCGGGGATCGTCGGCATAGACCTGCGCGGCGATGCCGAAGAGCAATCACCGGCGATGATCTCGGCGATACGGGAGGGCTTCGACGAGGAGAGCGAAGGACGCGGGTCGGCCGCCGGCTTGGCGTTCATGGTCTTCGTGCTCCTGTACACGCCCTGCGTGGTGGCACTCGCCACCACCCGTCGCGAGCTGGGACTCCGCTGGATGTGGGTCTCGGCGGTAGGCCAATTGCTGGTCGCCTGGGTGGTCGCCTACGGGGCCTTCAACCTGGCGATCGGAGTCGGCCTCGGCTAGCGGGCCTTGGAGTCAGACGATGCGGCGGTCTGAGGCCCACCGGGCGAGTTCGTGACGGTTGCTCAGCTGCAGCTTGCGCAGCACCGCCGTCATGTGGCTCTCCACCGTCTTGACCGAGATGTGCATCCGGCTGGCCACCTGCTTGTAGGCGTATCCGCGGGCGATGTGGCGCAGCACCTCTCTCTCCCGGTCGGTGAGCAGATCCAGTTCGGGGTCCTCGGCCACCTCTATCGAGCCGGCGAAAGCGTCGAGGACGAACCCGGCGAGCCGGGGGGAGAACACCGCATCGCCCTCGTGGATGCGACGCACCGCCGCCACCAGGTCGTCGGGGCCGATGCTCTTGGTCACGTAGCCCCGGGCTCCGGCGCGGATCATGGCGATGACGTCGTCGGGCGCGTCCGAGGCGGATAGCGCCAGGAAGCGAAGGTCGGCGTCGACCTCCAAGGAGTTCTTCACCACGGTGACGCCCCCGCCGCCGGGTATGTGGACGTCGACCAACACCACGTCGGGCCGGGCCTCGAGGATTGCGGCAACCGCCTCGTCCACATCGGTGGCGGTGCCGACCACATCGAGGTGCTCGGCGAGCTCCGCCTCGACACCGGTCAGGAACAGCCGGTGGTCGTCGACGACGAAGACTCGGATTGTCACGGCCTCGTCCATAGACGTACCTCCGTTCCCTCGCCGGGCGTGCTGGTGACCTCGGCGCCGCCTCCGCTGCGCCGCATTCTCCCCTTGATCGAGGATGCGATGCCGTGGCGGTCCTCGTCCACCGCGGCAGGGTCAAAGCCGGAGCCTTGATCGGACACGAAGACCTCTATCTGGTCGTCTCCCCGTTCGACGAACACGGAGACCTTGTCGGACCCGGAGTGCTTGGCGGCGTTGGTGATGGCTTCGCCGGCGGCATCGACCAAAGCTCGGGTGCGTTCCGTCAAGGCGGCGTCGTCGCCGACCGCGACCACGTCCACGGGCACGTCGTACTCGTGCTCAGCCCGGTTGGCCTGCTCTCTGATGGCGGCGTGGAGGCGTCCGGGACGACCCTCGGTTCCGTAGAGCCAGGAGCGCAGCTCGCGTTCCTGGGCGCGCGCCAGAGTGGACATGCGGCGCGGGTCGTCTGTCCGCTGTATGAGACTCAGCGTTTGCAGCACCGAGTCGTGTAGGTGGGCGGCGACCTCGGCTCGTTCGTCGGAGCGGATCCGTTCCCGGCGTTCCGCACGCACGTTGTCGGCGAGACGGAAGATCCACGGGCCCAGCAGCAAGAAAAGGCCCGCCGCGGTGGCCGCAACCGCCAGGGCCACGAAGCCGGCCTGCTCGATGGCGTCGATCGAACTGAGGAGGAAGGTGACGCCGCCCACCATGAACACCGCCCCGATCGCCATGCGGCCTCGGGCCGCCGCCCCCGATTCGCTGGTGATCCGGGCCAGCCAGTCGCGGTCCTCGCCGAAGCGACGGGCGGTTATGGCGGCGATGCCGAAAGCGAAGAGTGCCACCGGATAGACGACGCGGTCTCCGAACCAGAGTCCCAGGCTGCGCAACAGCAGGACCGTTCCGGCGAACAGCACCGCCGTGGCGATCTGTTGATGAGTCTCCATGGGGCTGACTTCGTGCGGCTCAGCCTCCCGGGAGAGCATCCAGGCGAGAGCGTACGCCACGGCTCCCACGCCGCCGGCGAAGGTGAGCACGACGAAGCCGGCTCTGATGAGGTCGGGCTCGATGCCGGTGCGGCGGCCGAGACCCCCGGCGACCCCGCCCAGGACGCGGTTGTCGGCGCTGCGAGGGATCAGCGGAAGACTTCCGAGATGCGGCGACGACTTGTCCATGGACTGCCGAAAATGATGTCATAGGGCTCAGGGGGCAACAACCGGGGATTCCCCCGAATCGGATCGGGGGTCTCGGGGTACCGGTGGGGACATACCCGATTGAGGAGTGGCCCGTTGCTTGAGACGTTGACCCCATGACGCAGAGAGAAAGCACAGGGGCGGGTGCGAACCGCCCCAGCGACGGATCCATGGTCCGTCCTCAAGAAGGAAGGGTCGTCGCCGGCGTCGCGCTGGCGGTGGCCAACAGGCTCGGGATGTCGCCCGGCGCGGTGCGTGTGGTGTGGTTCATCCTCGGCTTCTTCGGAGGCCTGGGGCTGCTCCTCTACATCGCCGGATGGCTACTCATCCCCGAGGAAGGCGCCACGCGCTCTATCGCCGAGGACGTCACCGGACGCCTCGGCGACGCGACGACGTGGCTGGGAATGGCTCTGATAATCATCGCCGGCGTGGCGCTGATCACGGCGCTCGGATGGGTACGTACCGACCTGGCGTGGGCGGTGGCTTTGCTGGCCGTCGGTGTCCTCATGTACAGGGGGCACCTCGGCACCGTTGCCGGCACCGCGGGCGACGAGCTCGAGGAACCTCTCGCAGCCGCGGTCGAGTCTGAGCCCGACGGCGACGCAGAACCTGCCGAGGCGGCGGAGTCACCGGCCGCGGCAGAAATAGTCGCCGCGGAGCCTGAGCCCCCGGCAGCGGGGGACGAGGCACCTGCTGAGACGGTGGAACCGAGGCCGACACCGCGGCCACGCCGGGAGAAATCGATCCTGGGCCGTTTGACGCTGGGCACCGTGTTCATCGCCATGGGATTCATGGCGGTGCTCGACACTTCCGGAGCGATCCGCCCCGCATTCAGCCACTACCTGGCCGTGGCGGTGGGGATCATCGGTGTCGGGCTGATCGTCGGGTCGGTGTACGGGCGATCCCGGGGCTTGATCTTCGCCGGCATCGTGCTCGTGCCGATCATGCTCGCCAGTTCGGTGGTCACGGCAACGTTCCGAGGCGGCTGGGGTGACCCGGTATTCCGCCCGGCTTCGATTGCCGAGGTGAGCAGTCGCTACAACCTCACCGGCGGCGACATGGAGATCGATCTGCGGAGACTCGACCTGAGCGGAGAAGTCGTCGAGATCGAAGGCGATGTCGGGTTCGGGCGGTTGCTGGTGATCCTTCCCGACGGCGCCGGCTTCGACCTGAAGGGGCATGTCGGCTTCGGCGACCTCATCGTCTTCGGCGACCACAACGGAGGCATCGACGTCGAGAGGTCGATTCGGTTGGATGGTGATGGCCGCGTCGAATTGGACCTCGATGTGGGCTTCGGCGCCCTCGAAGTCACCGGTACCGGCGTCGGTATCGGCTTCCCCGGTGGGGGGATCCGGGTCGGCGACGGCGGAGTCGATATCGACTTCCCCGGTGGTGGAATCCAGGTCGGCGACGGCGGAGTCGACATCGACATCCCCGGCGGAGGCATCAAGGTGGGCGACACCGGAGTCGACATCGACGTCGGCGGAACGGGCGAGGAGGGTCAGTAATGAAGCGGCATCCTTTCGATCCGATCTCGGCCTTCTTCGGCACGCTCATCGGTGGGTCTGCTCTGGCGGTCACCCTGGCAGACGAGAGGGTCTTGGACCTGAACGGCCGATGGGTTTGGCCGGCGTTGATCATCCTCACCGGCCTCGTCCTGTTGCTGTCCGGCCTGGGGCGAAGGGGGTCCGGCACCGACTGAGACGGTCGATCCCCAGATCGAGGCCCCCGCCGTGGCGGGGGCCTCTTCGCGTGCCGTTGATCACGGAGTGGTGGGCCTGGGTTGGCTACGCCCGGGGGACGGCAATCGGCTAGGGCGCGCGGGGATGCGCAGCGCTGCCGCTGCGAGAGTCAGCGGCGGTGCCCGTCTGTGAACGGCTTCGTCAGTCGCCCGCTACGAGGAAGACGTCGTCGTGAACCCGGGCTCGATCGGCCACCTTGATGCCGATCTGGTCTCCCGATCCGGCTTCTTCTACCTGCTCGTGATCGATCTGCATCGACTCGACCGTTTGGGTGAAGTCCGACGTGTGGCCGACCACATGAATGGTGTCTCCGACGCGCAACTTTCCGGTGACGGTGATCCCGGCAACCCCGATCCCGCCGTAGTAGTGGCTGACCGAACCGACCTTCTGTTCTGCCATGGACCCCCCTTGGTCTCGTTGAGGAAATTAGCAAACCTCATGGGGAGGGTCGCCACTCAGCAGTCGCCGTCGAGGTCGTGCCGGCGAGAAAGGCGTGTGTCTCCGCTCGGGCGGCCCCGTCTATCGAGCCGTGGTCCTCTCCGAGATGGATGGATGTCGTCAGCGGGGTGCCGGCGGTGCATATTCGGTCCACGACGATCGGCAGAAGCTCCACCGCAGGCGGTGCGGTCGCGGCCGTCTCGCCGTCCGAACGGCTCGCGATGAGGAGAAGTGCGGTGGCGGCCCGGCGGAGGCCCCCGGCTCCCATTCAGCCACCCTACGCAGTCGTCAAGGTGGTGCCGGGAGCAACCGATGACACCTGAGGTCATGGCACTCATCCCGCAGAATCGACGCGCCGAAAGCGGCTTCTCGCTCGTGGAGCTGATGATCGTCCTCCTGGCGATCGCCATCCTCATGATCATCGGCATCGCCTCGTATCTGCAGATGACGCGCATCGCCAACGACAAGAGGGCGCACGCCGATCTCCTGACCGCGGTGAAGGTGCAGGCGCTGCATCGCCTCGACAACAACGTGTTCACCGCCGACCAGGCGGCGTTGTTCGATCTCGAACCGACGCTGCGCTATACCGCCGACGGGGATCCGGAAGGGACCATCGTGGTGAAGATCGAGGCCGGCAGCGAAGCGACCGACGTGTGCCTCTTCACGCAGACGCTCGACGGCAGGTGGTTTGCCATCCACCACTCGACCGATACCGGCGATCGCTTCGCCGAGTCGAGCCCCATCGACTGCACCGCGGGCAACGTATCGGGATGGTCTGCCGAGAGCTGGTAGTGACCAGAAGGCGTCGCACGAACGGACTAGTCACAAACCCCTAAATAGGCCCCTGCGCAGGGCCGAAGTCACCTTTGTCGGTCACTCCGGAGGTGCCGCCCGATGCACGTCACCACGCTGCGCTACACGCCTGCCGCGGGCTGGTCTGCATCCCTGCCCGAAGTCGATCCAGAACGAACCCTGGTGCTGTGCTTCGGGGCGACCCGCTTCCAAGACGACACCGAGCCGATTCGCGAGCTGGCCACCGCCGTGAGCGGCAACCTGATCGGCTGCTCTACGGCTGGAGAGATCTTCGGCCCGGCCGTCGTCGACGAGACGCTCGCCGTCGCCGTCGCCGAGTTCGAGGAGACGGGACTGCGAGTCGTTTCCGAACCGATAAACGCCCACACGTCGTTCGATGCCGGCGTGGCGGTGGCGCGGCGCCTGGCCGACGACGACCTAAAGGCAGTGTTCGTGCTCAGCGACGGGCTCGACGTGAACGGGACCGATTTGGTGCGCGGCATCAACACGATTGTTTCCCCGACCGTCGTCGTCACCGGCGGCTTGGCCGGCGACGGCTCTCGTTTCGAGCAGACCTGGGTCGTGGTCGACGGCAAGCCGGTGTCGCGCTTCGTGACGGCGGTTGGGCTCTACGGAGAGGCGGTGCGGGTGGGGCACGGCTCAAAGGGAGGCTGGGACAAGTTCGGTCCCGAGAGGGTCGTCACCAAGTCCAAGGGCAGCTTCGTCTATGAGCTCGACGGCACTCCGATCCTGCAGCTCTACAAGGAGTATCTGGGCGACCTTGCCGAGGAGCTTCCGGCCTCAGGTCTGCTGTTTCCCCTGGCGCTGCGCAAGCCGGGTGAGGACGGTCACCTGGTGCGCACCATCCTCGGCATGGATGAGGAGGCACAGAGCCTCACCTTCGCCGGTGACGTGCCGCAGGGTCAGAGAGTTCAGCTGATGCAGGCCAACTTCGACCGGCTCGTCGATGGCGCCGAGGACGCGGCGGCCTCTGCGCTACAAATGTCGCTCGAGGGCGCCGATCTCGTCGTCGCGATCTCCTGCGTGGGTCGACGCCTCGTGCTCGGGGAGCGGACGGAGGACGAACTGGAGGCAACGCTGCACGTCCTGCCCGACGGCACCCAACAGGTGGGCTTCTACTCCTACGGCGAGATCTCCCCCTATGCGGAGGGATCCTGCGACCTGCACAACCAGACGATGACACTGACGACCTTCGGTGAGGTGGTGTGAACCGGATACTCGCCCGTCAGCTGCGCCGTCTCGGTCTGACCGCGGACCAACCGCCGGTCGATCGCGTGACCTGGAAGGAGCTGTTGGACCGCGTGGCCGCCTTCTACGAGGAGACGGATCGCAGTCGCTATCTACTGGAGCGGTCGATGGAGATATCGGCGCGGGAGATGCGCCAGCTCAACGCCGAGTTGGAGGAGCTGACCGCCCGCCGCGTGGAGCGGAGCGAGCAGCACTATCGGCACCTGTTCAGCCAGCTGCCCGTCCCGGCGTGGGAGGAGGACTTCCATCTGGTGGCCGAGCACTTCGACGAGCTGCGTTCTGCCGGCGTCACCGACATTCGTGAGCACTTCGACACGCATCCCGACGCCCTCTATCGCGCCATCTCGCTGGTGGACATCATCGATCTCAACGCCGCCGTCTCGGACCTTCTCGGGGTGGAGAATCGAACGTCAATGCTGGGCCGGGTCGATCCGTCCGCGCTCGGGCGCGACTCACTCGACTCCTGGCGGACGGAGTTCGAAGCCATCTGGAACGGCGAAGGACGCACCGAATTCGAATTCATCGGCCAGCGCGACGACGGCTCCCGCTTTCCGGCGATCCTGCACTGGCTGGCGGCCCAGATCGAGGGGGAGTACGACTACTCGCGAGTCATGGTGGTGGTGATCGACATCACCCACCGCAAGGAGGCGGAGGACCGGATGCGCCAGCTGGTGCTCGCCAAGGACGAGTTCCTCGCTTCGGTCAGCCACGAGTTGCGCACCCCGCTGACATCCGTGCTCGGCTATGCCGAGGTGCTCATGTCCGGCGAAGTCGACGGAGCCGAACGCGATGCAATGCTGGCCACTATCGCCGACCAGGCGGCCGATCTGTCCAACATCGTCGAGGATCTCCTGGTCGGGGCGCGTGCGGAGTTGGGTCAGCTCGATGTCGACGCTGTCCGGATCGACATAGGCGAGATCATCGGCACTTGCCTGCGGCCATTCCCCAGTGTGGAGCGCACAGTCGACATCCCCGGGGCTCTCTTCGCCGTGGGCGACGCCGCCCGGGTGAGACAGATCCTGCGCAATCTGCTGAGCAACGCCGAACGCTATGGCGGACCCGAGGTGGGGATCGGGGCCGAAGATCGGGACGGCACGGTGTTCATCGCCGTGCGCGACAGCGGTGCTCCCATTCCGATGGATGCCGCCGAGCGCATATTCGATCGCTACTACCGGAGCGAGGAGAAGAAGAAGCGTCCGGGCTCGGTGGGATTGGGCCTCACGATCGCCCGTGACTTGGCACGCCTGATGGGTGGCGACCTCATCTATCACCACGACGGGCGGTGGAGCACGTTCGAGTTGTCGCTGCCGGCGGCCACTTCGTTGCGGGCCGTCGGGTGAGCGGGTCTACTCCTCTTCCTGAGCCGCCTTCTCTGCCAGACAACCTTCGGGGAGAGTGATCGGCACCGGCGTGTTCGCTGAGATCAATTCGGCCGACGCCTGCACGCGGTACACCTCGGCCTCCGGATCGCCGGTGGGGCCGGAACGGGACTCCACCACCATCGCGTACTTGAGGAGCACATTGGTGTCGTTGGCGACCCAGTAATCCATGTCGTTGGCGGTCACGAGGGCGCCCGACTCGGAGCCGAAGCCCGCCACGGAGTACCGGTAGTGCGTGGCCGGAATGCCGGCGATCGTCTCCTGTCCCACTTCGATCGGATTCTCGGGGACGATCGTGAAGTCGAAGAGGCGTTCGGCGACGTCGAGCACTTCGCGCTGTTGATCGGTAGCGCCCGTGAACGTCCAGCTCTCACCGTCGAATTGGCAGGTGTCGCCCTCGACGGTGTACACCTCTTGGGTGGTCGTCTCCGGAGTCTCGAAATCGGGGCCTTCCTGAGTCGAGACGGTTCGGCTGAAGTTGGACTCAGGGTCGTTGTTGTGGCTCCAATCGGTGACGAGGTCGAGCCTCTCGGTGTCGGTGGGCCCGATGGTGGACACTTCCATGTGCCATTCGTAGTTGTTGAAGGTTCCCAGCCCCTCCCGAAGCGGCAGCGGGCGGCTGGTTGCTGCTCCCAAGTCACCGAAATCGACGCCACCGTCTCCGTCGTCCTGCCCGCCACCGACGTCGACCGTGCCGCCCTCGCCACCGGGTGCAGTCCCGCCGTCGTCGAGGGGGAGCCCGAAGGGTCCGGTCTCGTCTCCCGCGCCGGACTCGTCTCCGAAGATGGGCCCCGTGCCCTCCGAACTGCAGGCGGCGGTAACCAGCATCACGGCCACGGCGAGAACGGTGATGGTGCGAGCAGGTCTCATCCTCACCCCTTCCGGGTCATTCGCTCCGCAGCAATTCTGCGGGACGGGCCCGGAGCATCCGGACCGTCGCGGCGGTGGCGGCGAGCACCAGGATGGCGATCGTCAGGGCCGCGCCGCGAACGATACCCGTGCCGTCGAAGACGGCGCGCGAGACGATGCCGAAGGCCTCAACCTGGATGAACCGGCCCAGGACGATGGCACCCACGATCCCGGCGGCGAGTCCCCCCGCGGCGACTATGCCCCCGTGTATCACGAGGTAGCCGATCGGGACACGGCGTCCCATGCCGATGCTGCGGATGATGGCGAGATCGCGTCGGCGCAACCAGGCAAGGCGCCACAGGACCGCTGCCAATACGACGGCGGCCGCGACCGCCAGGGCCACGGTGGCGTACGAGGAGAGAGACATGATCGGGTCCCACTCATCGGCCAACTCGACCACGTCGCCCCGCCGCGCCACGGAAAGGGGGCCGGGGAGGACTTCTCCTTCGGTCAGGACGCCGTCGTCGGGGACGACGAAGACCGATACCTCGTCACCCCAGCCGAGGAGATCACGCGCTCCGGCCAGGGAGAGCCAAGCTTCGTTGTCGGTATAGGTGCCGATCTCGAACACGCCGACGACGTGATAGCGCCGGCCCCGCAGCAGGACCGGTTCTCCGGCTTCGGCGTGGCGCGCCCCGGCGAGATCGACGCCGAGCATCACGAAGTCAGCCGGATCGCCGGGCCGCAGGCCCCGGCCGGCCACGATGTCGTACGTGACGATGGACCGGTACCGGACCGTGTCTACCCCGCGGAGCAACACGGCGTTCTCGGCTGAAGAGCCGGCTACGGCATGGATCTCGGGGATGGCAAAGGTGACGCCGCGGTCCAACAAGTCGGCCTCCACGGCGGCCGGCATGCGGCTTCCTGCGATCTCGCCGACACTGTTGGCCTCTTGGACGATGAGATCGCTCGACGCCTGTGATGCGAAGTCGATGTCTATGCCCCGGACGAACCCGTGCAGCAACAGGAAGCCGGCAATGGGCACCGAAACGAGGAGGGCCGCGCCCACGATGAGGTTCGTACGGAGACGCAAGTCGGCGAGCGCCAGGCGCCACGCCGCGCTCACCGCGACTCCAAGAGGGTTCGCACCGACTGTTGCGTGGTGCCGCGTAGCGCCAGCCACGTTCCCACGGCGCTGACGACGATCGTGATCGCGGCTCCCATCACCCAAGCCTCGGGTGGTATCTCCGCCTCGAAGACAAAACTGCGAATCGTCGTTGCCGCGGCCGTGCTCAAGGCGATAAGAGCGGCTGCAGCGCCGCCGAGGAAGCCGATGGATGCGAGGACGGCCGCTCGCGTCAGCGCCACCGCCCCTATGGCTTGCCGGCTGAAGCCCACGGCGCGGGCGATGCCCAGATCGCGGCGCCTTTCTGCAAGGGCGATGGCGGCGAGGTTGAAGCCGCCGAAGATGAGAGCCGCGACGCCGATGACGAGCGCTACGACGGCGAGGTTCTCGGCGGCTCCTTTGCGGGCGCTCTGCGCCTCGGCGAGGTCGGCTTCGAGATAGACGGAGAACTCGCTGCCGGATACGGCATCGAGTCTCTCGAGGAGTTCGAGGTTGTCCGTCTCCGATGCCGGCTCGACCGTCACCATCTGAAACCCGCTCTGCCCCTCGAAGAGGGCGTCGGCGCGGTCGTAGTCCATCCACACGGAGGCGAACTTGGTCCCAGGAGCTCGAACCAAGGCCGAGACCGTGAAGGTGGTGCCGAATATGTCGGCTCTCGTGCCGACTTCCCAGTCGGTGGCAATGGCGATCCCTTCGGTGATGACCACCTCGTCGGCCTCATCTGGCCATGAGCCGGAGAGCAGGCTGAGGTCGTGGATGGTCTCCCAGGTGGAGCGAGGGGCGGCGCGCAGTTGCACCACTCGCTCTTCCATGCGAATCGGCCGGAAGATCATCGGCGTCGCCGAGACCACGTCGTTCCCGCCGACCTCCCGAGCCAGTTCGAGAACGCCTGGATCCAGCCTCCCGCTGGCCGGGTCGAGCGCGTTGGGGGACAGCAGCACGACGTTCTGCGCGTCCGGAGCGACCGCGTCGCCGCGCAGGCCGCCGGCCACTGCCACCAGGATCAGATAGGCGGCAACGATGGGCACTATCGCAGCCACATGGGTGAGGCTGCGGCGCCAATCCGCCCTCATGTCGCGCAGGGCGAAGCCGAAGGCGGCCCTCATTCGGCGAAACGGCCGTCGCGCAGCGTGAGGATCCGCGATGCGTAGGGCGCGAGAGCCGGATCGTGCGTCACCGCGACGATCGTCATCCCCCGGCCAGAATTGAGGTCCGCGAGCAACTGCATGATGTCGGTTGTCGTCGTGGCATCCACGTCGCCGGTGGGCTCGTCGGCGAGGAGGAGGTCCGGCCCCGCCGCCACGGCGCGAGCGATGGCGACCCGCTGTTGTTCTCCGCCCGAGAGCTCACCCGGACGGTGGTCGACGCGGTCACCCAGGCCGAACTCGTCGAGTGTTTCGCGCGCCCTGCGGCGGGCACGGCTCCACGGGTCTCCGCGGGCGACATGGGCGAGAGCCACGTTGTCGGCGGCGTCGACGGTCGCTATGAGGTTGAAGAACTGGAAGACGAAGCCGATGTGCCGCCGCCGGAAGGCGTCGAGATCCGCCTGAGAGGCATCCGCCAGATCGGCGCCGGCCACGGCGAGCGTGCCTGCGTCGGGACGATCCAGCCCACCCACGAGATTCAGCAGCGTCGATTTACCGCCTCCACTCGGCCCCATGATGAGGAGGAACTCCCCCGGGGACACATCGAGGTCGACTCCGCGGAGGGCGTGGACCTGGCGGGAGCCGCGGCTATACGTTCGGGTCAGCCCGCGGGCATGGACGACCGGGGTGGAAGCCATCGGCGGAGGCTAACGCGGGGCTCCTAGACCGGAGGCTCCTGTTCCGGGTCGGCATGGGGGATGCTCCCCAGCTTGCCGGCCTGGTAGTCCTCGAACGCCTCGATCAACTCGGCGCGCGTGTTCATCACGAACGGCCCGTACCAGGCGACCGGCTCGCGGATCGGCAGTCCGCCGAGAAGGAGGACGTCGACCGTGGGGTGGCGCGCCTCCTGTTGCTCGTCCGCCCTGATGATCAAGCTGTCTCCCGCACCGAAGACGACGAGACGACCGCTGCCGGCGGGCCGCTGCTCAGAACCGAAGGTGGCGTCTCCGCTGAGCACGTAGGCGAGAGCGTTGAAGTCGACGCGCCAGGGGAGGACGAGGCGGGCTCCGGGGCTGATGCTGGCATGCACCATCGTGATCGGCGTGTGGGTGTCGCCGGGGCCGGCGTGTCCGCCCAGATTCCCGGCGATCACCCGCAACAGCGCCCCTCCATCCGGGGTCGTGACCAAGGCCACGTCCCCTCCGCGGATGTCCTGATATTTCGGTGCGAGAAACTTGTCCTTGGAAGGGAGGTTCACCCACAGCTGAAAGCCGTGGAAGAGCCCGCCGGATACGACGAGGTGCTCCGGGGGGCGTTCGATGTGAAGGATGCCGGCGCCGGCCGTCATCCACTGCGTGTCGCCGTTCGTGATGACCCCGCCGCCGCCGTGGGAGTCCTGGTGCTCGATGATCCCGTCGATCATGTAGGTCACGGTCTCGAAGCCGCGATGGGGATGCCACGGAGTTCCCTTCGGCTCGCCGGGGGCGTATTCGACTTCCCCCATCTGGTCGAGGTGGATGAAAGGGTCGAGAAGAGAGAGGTCCACTCCGGCAAATGCCCGCTTGACGGGGAATCCTTCGCCTTCAAAGCCCCTTGGAGCCGTGGTCACCGACGCGACGGGCCTGGTCGCTCGTTCGGCCGGCGCGTTCAGGCGCGGCAGGGCGAGAACGTCATCGACGGTGACGGCGGGCATCGATCTCCGGTTGTCGGCTGTCAGACCTCAACCCGAGGATGGCGTCAGTTGTTCCCGCCGGAGACGGCGGCCGGCGCGGTGCTAGGCGCGGCGGCTCCGGCGGCGACGGCCGTGCCCGCCACCAGAGCCATGAGGGCGGCAGAGGCGAGAAAGAGGTGGCCGGCGACGAGCAGCGACGACCCGACCTTCGTGAAGACATGTGCTGCCCCCAATCCGATGTTGACCGCATAGGCGACGGCGGCGAGATCGGTGAGGATTCGGCCCGGAGCGAGACGGGCCCGGGCGGTGCCCGCGAGATAGAGCAGGTACACCAGCCCTGCGGCTGCGGCGACACGATGCGCGAAGTGGATGGCGATGTTGCGGTCACCGAGATCCGGGATGAGCTCCCCCGTAGTGAGTGGCCACCCCGGGATGTAGAGGTTGTGCACGAGCGAGCCGAGGAGGAGAACGCCGAAGACGGCCGAGGCTCCCAGCCCCAGACGAAGCGCCCATCCACGGTCTCTCGGCGAGGCAATCGTGTCGCCAGTCGCCACGACGATGATCGCCAGGAGTGTGGCGACCGACATCGAGATCCCCAAGTGCAGCGAGACCAGATCGGCGTCGAGCAATTCCGCCACCACCAGCCGCCCCACCCAGGCTTGCACACCCACGGCGAGCACCGCGGCCAGTGCCGTCCACTTGATCCAGCGTGCCGCCGACCGCCAGCACACGACGGCGGTGGCCACGATGAGCAGGCCGACCACGGCCGCCAGCCAGCGGTGGCTCCACTCGACGATCATGTGATACTCGGCTCGGGGGAGTAGACCGCCCAGAAGCCCTCCCTCACACAGCGGCCAGCGTTCCTCGCACCCGAAGCCGCTGCCGCTGCCGCGCGTGAATCCGCCGACCGCGACTAGAAGGAGTGTGGTGCCGAGGGCCCACCGGCTGAGGTTGCGCGGGGTCACAGGGAGCGAGAATAGGCGGCCTCAGTTTCCTCCCCCGGAGGGGGAGGTGTCACGAAGTGACGGAGGGGGCGCACCCGTTGGACGCCATGAGCGAGCGCCCCCCTCCCGGCTTTGCCGTACTCCCCCCTCCGGGGGGAGAGACTCCAAGGCGCTGCATTTGGGGAGGCAGCGACACGCGGCCGCGTGCGGAATGGCGTGTGTCTAGAGGTAGAGCCCGGTTGGCCTCCTCACATTCCGCCGAAGATCGCCTCCACTCGGGCGCGAGCCGTTCCTCCGCGGAGGAAGTCGAGCTCGATGGGCTCGTGATCGGAGGAGGTTCGGGCCAGACCGGGGAGCCGCCAGTACATGTTGTCTCCCGGACAGCCGGTGGCGGCCCAATCGCGATGACCGGCGATGCGCGACTCCGGTATCCCGAACCGTTGCATCGCCCAGGCGACGAGCGTGGCCATTGCGGCGAGTTGCTCGGAGCTCGGTTGCTGGAGGTCGAAATGGCCTTCGTATGCGGGCAGGAAGTGCCCGGTGGGGTCGTAATCGGTGAAGGTGTCCCCGACGGCGTCGACGGGACGACCTTCGTAGACGTTGCCGTTGCGATCGACCACGAAGTGATAGGCGAGGCCCGGCCAGCCATGGGACATGTGCCAGTCCTCGTGCTGGCGGAGGAGCTTTGGGGCAAGGCGATTATCGGTCAATTCCGCGGCCGTGTGGTGGATCGTGATGCGCTCGATCTCGTGGGTGCGGAACTCGCCCTGGGAGCGTGAGCTCCACCCTTCCCGGCCGATCACCCACAGCGTCTCGGGTTGAGGGGTCGATGCCGCGACAGGCACCGCGGGATCGGCCTCGATCGCCGTGGTGGTCGTCGTAGGCGTGGTCGCGACCGAGGCGCTGCCAGGAGTCGTGGGGGTAGGGGTCGAAGTCGCTGTCGTGAGGGCGTCGCGACAAGCCGCCGCCAGCCAGCCGAGACCAAGGGATCCGGCGATCAGGGTGAGCAGCCGGCGTCGGGTCGGGTCCATCGGGCCACGGTACTCAGCGGCCTCCGGCGCGGACGCCTCTGCGAACCGTCGCCGGGCCGACAAAGGGGGCTACGCTGGCCTGCGAGCCTCGTTGAAGCCGATGACTCGAATACGAGGGTCTCCTCCCTCTGGTTGGCAAGACGAACGGCCCGTCATCGGCGGGCCGTTCGCTCGACGGAAGGCATGCCGGACGTGCAGACGAATCGAAGGATCACACTGCGCAGCAGCTGGGTGCGCCACGGCGGTTCGATCGGTCTCGGGCTGGGCGTCTTGGTGGTTGCAGGTGCCCTGGTGGAAGAGCCACCCCCGGCCTGGGAGGAGTCCTTCTTCCGAGCCCTGAACGAGCTGCCCCACGACGTGGAGTGGATTCTCTGGGTCTTGCAGCAGATGGGCTCGGCGATGGTGATGCCCTTCGCCGCCCTGGTCCTGTGGCGGATGACGCGACGCTGGCAGCCCCCGGTCGCCATGCTGGCCGCCGGATTCATCCTGGGCTGGCTGGGCGCCAAGGGGATCAAGGCGATCGTGGGCCGGGGCCGCCCGGCGGCGATCCTCGACGACGTCGTCCTCGGCTTCGACGTTCCGGTGACGGAGATCGGCTTTCCCTCAGGTCACGCCGTCTTGGTCTTCACGCTGGCGGTGGCTTTCGCTCCGTACCTCAAGCGACGCGGGCGAATGGTGGCATTCGCCGTTGCCATCGCCGTCGGTCTGACCCGTATCTACGTCGGAGCACACATGCCGCTCGACATCATCGGCGGAGCGGGCTACGGACTGGTAATTGGGACGCTTGTCACCGCATTGACGGCGCCGCGGCCGGAGACAAGACCGCACTAGGTCGGTTTTCCGACACTCTGGGCCGCTCCGGGCGCGGAGCCGGCGTTTCCATCCCCAGCACCTCAGGGATTCCTCCCCTCCGGTTGGCACCAGATGAGCGGCCCGTCACCCAGTGGCGGGCCGCTCCGGTGCGCGACCTATTGTTGAGTGACGGAACTCAACGACAGGAAGCGCTCCATGCGGGAACACGAGTACGGGATCGGCATTGCCACTCAGCTGAGCCTGGAAGCGGCGGAATCGGCGACGCGAGACGCTCTTTCTGCCGAAGGCTTCGGAGTGCTCACCGAGATCGATGTGGCCGCCACGCTCATGGAGAAGCTCGGCGTCGAGCACCCGCCCTATCGGATCCTCGGGGCATGCAACCCGGCACTGGCGCAGAGGGCGCTCGACGCCGACGAGCACATCGGGCTGCTGTTGCCCTGCAACGTCATCGTGTACGAGGCGAAGGACGGGACCCGAGTCGAGGTTCTGGACCCGGGTGTCATGTCTCGCGTCACGGGAGACGAGCGGATCGACGCGATCGCAGCGGAGGCCCGAGAACGGCTGCTCCGGGCCCTGAGTGCAGTCGAGGCGGGTTGACCGGCAATCGGCGGGTCTCCCGGGCCGGTGGCTTCTGCGAGTGATCTGAACGACCCCTGGCTAGGGGGCGACGACACCTCAGGCGGCTTCATCCGGCGTTCTAGTGGGGGCAGCTAGTCGAGGTGCTCGGCGAGGAAGCCGAGGATCGTTCCCACGTACGGTTCGAACGCGTCTAGGGATCCATGATCTGCCCCGGGGATCACGAGCGTCCTCGCCTCGGGTGCCTTCTCCGCCAGCTCGTGCATGTTGGCGAGGGGCACCACCCGGTCGGAATCGCCGTGCACCAGCATCAACGGAGCTCTGACCCGGGTGACGGTGGCCCGAGGGGCGATCTCGTCGAAACGGGCTCCGATCGTCTTCTCCATGGTCCGCAGCACACCACTGCGGAAGCGGTACGGCATACGGCTGATGGGCGGGGCGGCGGCCATGATCTCGCCGGGATGGGCGAAGGCCGACACGGAGACGATGGCACCCAAGTCGGAGCGCCGCGAACCCGCCAGCAATGCGGCACCCGCCCCCACGGAGTGTCCGATCACGCCGATGCCGGATACGTCCTCGCGGGCGGTGAGCCAGTCGATGGCCACCTCCAGGTCCTCGGCGAAGCGAGGCATGGAGACGAAGTCGTCGTGTTCGCTTCGGCCGTGGTTGCGCGCGTCCAGGAACAGCGAATGAATACCGGCGCGGTGCAGATGAGGAGCGAGGGGGAGCATGAGTGAGGCGTTGGCACCCCACCCGTGCAGGACCACCACCGCCGGCGCCACCCCGTCGACGGGGATGAACCAGGCGTGGAGCTCGGTGCCCGTTGCACTTTGCAGTGTCAACGGAACCTCGGCCAGGCCGAGGTCGGACGGTGTGTGCGGCTGGGGACGCTGCGGCGGAGCCATGTGGCGCCGGAGCACCCGCGGAAAGAGGCGAATCATGCCGAGCCCGGCGACGACCGCGAAGAGCAACTTCTTCATCGCGGTGCAGGATAAGTCGTCCCCGATCTCATGCTTCGCTGTTGCCGGCGTGTTCTTCGAGGAGCCTGAGGTGCTCCACGTCTTTGTCCCGGCCGGCGATTCGCTTGAAGGCGATCACGTGCTCGAGACGCACGAACGGCAGGCCCTCGATCGTTTCCGCCGTGTCGATCAGTGCGTCGATGTCGAAGTCGCCGTAGCCCCAGCTGATCCCGAAGGTGATGGCGCCTCGCGCCGCACTCACGATGCGGACTCCCTCTTCGATGTCGACGAGCGGTCCCAGTTGCCGCGCCCGATCCCAGGCGGCGCCGCGGCACACGACATCGAGGTCGTTGACCTCGGTGATGATTCCCCGGACCAGCAGGGGGCCGCTGCCGAAGACGGCGAAGTCCCCCATGGGAAGGTCCATGGCCCGCAGCGTGTCGAGCAACTCGGGACCGTGCGGTGCCGTCACGCCGCGGCGATCGGATCGGAGGCGGCCTTCTCGGCGCGCGATCCGAAGTAGAGCGGAATGGCCACCGCCTGAACCGCCGCACCGATCACGTATGAGGTCGAGTACGACCAGACGTCAGCGGAACGGCCCAGCGCCGGCTGGGTGACGACTCCGCCGGCGGAGCCCATGAGGCTGTCGAACGACAGCACCGTGGCGCGCTGCTCTGAGGGGATCAACCCGTTGACGTAGGCCTGACGCATGGGCATCGAGGCGGCGAAAGCGATGGCCCACAGGACGATGCAGGCGATGGCCACGTAGAACGAATCCGTGATCCCCACCACGATCATCGCCACCGTGCTGATGATGCCGAAGAAGATCAGGGCGTCGGTCCTCCGTTTGAAGAAGCGCCTGACGAAGGGCACGAGAAGGCCGCCTCCGATCTGCGCACCGGCCACGATGGCCGCCGCCAAGCCGGCAACACCGAAGGCGGTGCTGTCGCCGTAGAGCTCGAGGAGATACGGCTGCATGGCGTAGAACGCATATATGCCCACTCCGGCGGTGAACGGCGCCGCCAGCATCAGCCAGCGCACCGGCCTGTTGCGCCATCCTCCGTCGATCGAGGCCTGCAGGATGCGACGCATCTCGCGGACCGGCCCGGCGCCGTGCTTCGGTTCGAATCCGATGTCGCGCATGAGCAGCAGGGCGGCCAGCAGCGTGAGGCCGAGCATGACCGCTCGCAAGATGTAGGGGACGCCGAGCGTCGTTGCCTGGGCGATGAAGCCGCCGGCCACGGACCCGGTGAGCATCGCCGTACCGGAGACGGCCTGGCCCTTGGCGAAGACCGATTCCAGGTCCCCGGTGAAGCCGGACGCATCCAGCGCGTCTACCAGCCACGCCTCCACGGCTCCGGAGAAGAAGGTGAAGCCGAGACCGATGAACGCCGACGCCGCGGCCCATCCCCAAAACGGCGCGCCGGTTTCCCACATGAGGAGGTAGAGGAGGGTGGAGACGAGCAGTGTCGCCGCGCCGAGCAGGTAGGAGGCGCGGCGGCCCCAGGTGTCGGCGACCACGCCCGTGGGAACTTCGAAAAGCACCATCCCTGCCGTGAAGAAGGCGTTGGCGGCAAAGGCCTCCGTGTTGCTGAGACCCGCATCGAGCAGAAACAGCGTGTTGACGCCCCAGATGAACGAGGCCGACAGCGTCGCCAGCAAGGTGAGCAGCAGGTAGGTGCGTTGCACTCCTCGTGCGGCTTCGGTCATCGGGCGACCCTACCGGTGACGGTGCGGCAAGCCCCTGGATAGTCTTCGCCGAGATGAGCTTCCTCAACGCCTTTGGGCTGCTGGGCCGGCTCTTCGTCGCCGGCGCCCTGGTCTCGGTGGCTGTAGCTTTCTCCACCTCTGGCGATGCCCGCGTGGCCCTCCTCACGGTTGCCCTCTCCTTCGGGATCACCGGCGTGGTGTTTGCCTGGATTGGAGCCCGTCTCGGTGTGGTTTCTGCGCTCAACAAGCGATTGCGCGAAACGGGCGTCGCCGGCACTGCTGTGATCACTTCGGTTCGAGAGACCGGCGTGTCGGTCAACAACAGTCCGGTGATCGAATTCGGGCTCGAAGTCGACACCACGGCACACGCCCCCTATGCGACGACGATTCGCCAGCGCGCGCCGCGGCTCCTGATCGGGACGTTCCCTCCCGGCACCGCTGTGGCGGTGATGGTGGACCCGGCCAACCGCGACCGGCTGGCCATCGATTGGGAGGCGGAGGCTCGGCCCGAGCAGTCCTCGGCCACTGAGATGCCGGGACCAGAAGTTTGGCAGGCGAGTGCGGTGCGAGACGCCGCCGCCCTGCTCAGAACGGGGAGAGCGGCCCTCGCCGTCGTGACCTCGATGGAGGATGCCGGCGACATGTCCGAATTGGGGCTCATCGAGATCGGCAGCCCGGGTGAGGACGACCGGCTCTTCATCATCGGCCTCGAGGTCAAGCAACCCGGACTGGACGCCTATGAGGTGCGCGTCGCCCATCGAGTGCCGGAACGCCTCCTCGGCCGGGTGGGGCCCCGCACCCGGGTGGCGGTGGCGGTCGACCGCGACGACGACCATGCAGTGGCGATCGACTGGGGGTCCGTGAAGCGTTAGCCGTTGGCCGTTGGCGATTGGCGATTGGCGACTAGTGCTGGTTGCTGGCTACTGGCTACTGGCTACCGCCAGGTCTTCTGCTTCCGCCAGCACCCTCATGGCGTTCTCGCCGAGGATCTTTCGAACAGCGGGTTCCTGCCAATCACGGCGCAGCAATTCGGCCGTGATCGCCGGGTAACACGAGGCGTCTTCGAGGCCGACGGGGAGTTGGTCGACGCCGTCGTAGTCGCCTCCGATGCCGACGTGATCCACCCCGGCCACACGGGCGATGTGCTCGATGTGGTCGGCGACGTCGGCAACGGTGCCGTTGTCGACGCCGTGGCCCGCCTGGAGTTCACGGGCCGCGGCGGCGTAACCCAATTCGTCTTCGGGGGCGAACTGGGCGCGCAGCTCGCGCATCTCGTCGAACATGTCGACGGCGGCTAGCGCGCTCTCCTCGACGAGGAAAGGGGGGACGAACGTCACCATGGCCAGACCACCGCTGGCCGCGATCATCTCCAAGACGTCGTCGGGCAGGTTGCGCGGATGGGGAGCGATGGCAAGGGCCGACGAGTGTGAGGCGATCACGGGTGCCCGACTGGCATCGAGCGCCGAGCGCATCGTGTCGGGGGACACGTGCGAGATGTCGACGAGCATCCCGACCCTGTTCATCTCGGCGACCACGCTTCGGCCGAACTCGGTGAGACCGCCGTGGCGAGGCGAGTCGGTGGCCGAATCGGCCCAATCGTTGTTGTCGGCATGGGTCAGGGTCAGATAGCGCACCCCACGTTCGTGGAGGCCGGCGATGGCGCCGAGGTCGTTCTCGATGCAGTGGCCGCCTTCGGCTCCGAACAAGCCGGCAATGCGCCCCGACGCTCGAATCGTCTTCGCCTCTGCGGCTGAGGACGCGAGTTCGGTCAGATGTGGGGCACGGGTCGACATCTCCTCCACGAGATCGATCTGGCGATGGGTCTCTTGGAGGGGTCTGTGCTGCCATGCGGGAACGAACACCGACCAGTACTGCACGCCGACCCCGCCCCGCAGAAGCCGGGGGAGATCGGTGTGGTATCCGTCGAGGTGACCGCTGGGGTCGGCGTCATCGAGGGAACGGTCGGCATTGGTACGCAGTGCCCACGGGAGGTCGTTGTGCCCGTCGACGACCGGTAGGTCGCCGTGAATGCGACGCGCCTCGGCTTCGCTCCGTGTCGTGGCGGTCATGCGGCGACGCTAACGCGGCTGGAGGCCGAGGGGGGTCGGAGCGCGTCGGACCGGTCCTAGGCTCAAACGGATGCGCCGCGTTTGGGCCGCCATGATCGTCGCCTCGCTGGGCTGGGGCACTGCCGGTGTGGCCGCGCGCGCCGCCCTCAACGAGGGTGTGACTCCGTATCGACTGGCCCTCTATCGCTCGACGCTCGCCGTGGTGGCAATCCTCGTCTACCTCGCCGTCACCCGTCGCGGCCTTCCCACCAGCGCCATCGCCTGGAAGGTCGGGATCATCATGGGGCTGTCGAACCTCGCGATGCCGTTCATCTTCTCCAATATCGCCCTGCAGTACGCCTCCGCCGGCTTTCTCGGATTGATGACGGCGCTCATACCGATCATCACCGCGGCCGTCGCCCACCTGGCTCTTCCCGATGAACGAATGTCGATCGTAAAGACGGTCGGGCTGCTGGTCGGCTTCGGGGGAGTGGCGGTACTGCTGCTCTCAGGGGACAGCGGATTGGCCGAGGGGGGACGGCCGTTGCTGGCCGGGATCCTGGGACTCGCGGCAGTCACCTCGATTTCAGTCGGCAGCATCTACGCCAAGCACCACGCCGGCGCCTACAGCCTGATCGACGTGACCGGGATCCAGTTCGGCTCGGGAGCGATCTTGATCGCCGCCGCCACCGCCTTCGCCGAAGGAGGGCCTACCGCCGAGACGGCTACGGCGTGGGCCCTGCTCGCCTACATGGCCCTCGCTTCGACCGTGCTCCCGATGCTCCTCTACTACTGGATGCTGAGGAAGATCTCGGCCACCTACGCCGCCCTCGCCGGCTACGTCGTCCCGGTGATCGCGGTGACCGCCGGTGTGGTCCTCCTCGACGAGCAGCTGCAGTCGGGGATCCTTGTCGGCGGTCTGCTGATCCTCGTCGGAGTGCTGATCACCGACAGGGCGGAGAGGCGTCCTCCCGTGCGAGCCGTCACCAACGACTGACGGGACTCGATGCCCCGGCTGGTACCGTGGGCTGCGGAGACCGCGGGTGCGGTCATCCGGTGCCCGTTGCCCTCCTTCGTGTCGCGCGACGTCGAGCCGGGCACAGCAACGCAACGGGAATGGGAGACATTGTCCGAAACGACCGCGGAGAAGGCCTCCGCCTCCTTCACCGACCTGGGAGTGTCGGCTGAGATCGTCAGAGAACTGAAAGGGCGCGGCATCCGCGCGCCCTTTCCCATCCAGACGATGACGATTCCCGACGGCCTCGCCGGTCGCGACGTCTGCGGCAGAGCGCAGACAGGCTCCGGCAAGACCCTGGCATTCGGGATCCCGATGATCGAACGAACCAGGCCGGCGCGCCGGGGCCGCCCCGAGGCCCTCGTCCTCGTGCCGACACGTGAACTGTGCAGCCAAGTATCCGAGGAACTGCGTCCCCTGGCGGCCGCCCATGGGTTGCGGCTGGTCGCCGTCTATGGGGGAGCTCCGATGAAGGCACAGATCGATCGGATCAAGAAGGGGGCGGACTTGATCGTCGCCACACCGGGCCGGTTGATCGACCTCATTGATCGCCGCCTCGTCAGCATGGCCGCGGTCGAATGCGCCGTCATCGACGAGGCCGACCAGATGGCCGACATGGGATTCCTGCCTCAGGTGCACGCCATCATGCGGGAGATCAAAGGGACCCCGCAGGTGATGCTCTTCTCGGCGACGCTCGACGGTGCGGTCCGCGGCCTCGTCAACTCATATCTGCACGACCCGGTGCGTCACGAGGTAGAGACGTCCGGCGATATCGTCGAAGAGCAGACGCACCGGTTCATCGCGGTGCATCACATGGACAAGGCCAAGGTCGCCTCCGTCATCATCGGCGGCGTGCGGCGGACCCTGGTCTTCGTCGGGACCCGGCGCAACGCCGATCGCGTCACTTCCAAGCTGCGGGACGAAGGGGTGAAGGCCCGAGCGATTCATGGCGACAAGCGCCAACGCGATAGGGAGAAAGCCCTGGCCGACTTCGCCGACGGCCGACTCCCCGCCCTCGTCGCCACCAACGTGGCCGCCCGCGGCCTTCACATAGAAGACGTGGACATCGTCCTCCACTACGACCCACCACAGGATTACAAGAGCTTCATCCACCGTTCCGGCCGCACGGCCCGGGCCGGGGAGACGGGACTGGTCGTGACGCTGGTCGAGTGGGATCAGGTGGAGGACGTGCAGCGCTTGCAGCGGGCCTCGGGACTCAACTACGAGATCGTCAAGATGTACTCCAACGACGAACGCCTCACCAACCTCGTCGGGTTCGAACCGGGAGAGGTCGAAGTCAGAAGGACGAGCGACGTCGAGATCTCGAGGCGGTTCCGCACACGCCGTCGCCGCCGCTAGCTGTGCTGTCTAACCCAGTCGGGTAGGCGCAGCCCCTGGCTGAAAGCGCTCGTCACGGTGGCCGCGGTGATCACCGCCACGGAGAGAGCGACCGCGCCGAGTATCAGGTACATGACCACGAGCTGGACGACAACCGCGTCCACCGGCTCCACCCCGGCGAGCAGCAGACCCGTCATGGCGCCGGGAAGGGCGATGAGCCCTACGACCTTCGTCCGTTCGATCTGAGGGATCAGAGCGGTCCTAGCCGTCAAGGGGGAGATGAAGCGCGCCGCCTGGCGGCGGTCGAAGCCGAGAGCGAGGAGAGTCTCGACCCTTCCCGGGTTCTCATTGAAGTAGGCGGTGGCCCGATTCACCGCCAGGACGGTGGCCGGCATCGTGTTGCCGATTGTGATCCCGGCGACGACCACGAAGTTGACGGGAGTTGCCTGGATGATCTCGAAGCCGAATACCACCGCCAGCGCCACTCCGGTCGAGGCGCCTATCGCCGCCAGGGCAAACCGCCACAGCCCCGGCACACCAGGGGCGCGGTGATCGGCGACGAAGGCGGCGACGAGAACCATCCCCACCACCCAGGCGGCGCTGTACAGGGGGGCGCGGCTGCTCTCGAAGATGAGCCTGAATACGGCGCCCACGGCTAGCAACTGTGCTGCGGCCCGCAACGCGGCCCACATGATCGAGGATTCGATGCGAAGCCGCATCCACACCGACACCGCCACCGCGACCGCGATCAGGGTGAGTGAGGCAGTAGCTCCGAGTGCGGAAACCGGCTCCACGACCTGAAGCGTAGAAGTGCTACTGGAAGCTGGTGAAGACCACGGTCGGGACCAGCTGGAGTACTTCGGTCGGGGTCACCGGGCCGGGGATGTCCTCGTCGTAGAAGTTCTTCCACCCCCAGGCCCAGGGCATCTCCTGCCAGCCTTGGGTGATTACGTCCCAGGTGACGTACTTGTCGGCATGGGCGCCCTGTCCATCCATCTGCACGATGACCTGCAATTCCGGCGGCGCCTGAATCGTCTCGCGGTTCTGCAGCATGAAGAGTCTGAACTGATGCAGCACCAGCACCTTCTGCGGCAGATCGTTCTCCCTGACGAGGTTGGCGAGCCACTCCACGACCTGGTTGACCTCGGCGGCGTCGACACTGCCCACCTGATCGAGATGGACCTGGTCGGGCTCGAGCCGCCACTCCGGATCCAGTGCGAGCCCGACGTGTGGGTTGAGCAGCTGCTCCTCGTACTCCATCGCCTGGCTGAGGAAGTCCGACCGTCCCGGCTGTAGGTCGAGCACGACGTACATCTCTTCCTGTGCGGCAACGTCGATGAACGGCTGCAGGACGTCTCGAGCCATCTCGTTCGAGTAGTCGCCGTCGGCGCCGGCGCTTCCGGCTGCGACGGTCGTGATGATCTCGAAGGTGGGCAGGATCGGCGCTTCTGTAGCGGCGAAACCCTCCGCTATCTGACGGATGCGCACGGCGCCGTCCTCGGCGCCTTGCTCGCCGAGGACGCCCAGGGCCGATGTCAGAGGGTTGCCGTACAGGGCCACCAGGAGGCGAGGCAGAACGAGGAACCCTCCGCCAGGCAGCTCCGGAGCCGTCCGTATGACATCCAGCTGCCACCGCGACTCGGGGTCGACGTCGGCAAAGACGTGGATCGCGCCGGCTCCTCCGGGAATCGATTGCAGGGCGCGTCCGGCCGAAGCGACCCTTCTCAGGTCGGTCGGGTCGATCAGAGCCGCAACGGCGCCGGAGGCTTCGGCTGCGGCGAAGGCGGCCAGAGCCGCGGCAGGACGCCCTCCGTCGACGAGAACCGCCACGCCGCTCGCTCCGCTCCCGGTACTCAGCTCGGGCACGGCCTCGGCTCGCGCCGGTTCGGGCGCGACGCTCGTGGTCGTGGTGGTGCTGGACGGGTCCGTGCCCGTTGGGTCGACCGTCGGCGGTGGCGGCACCGGTGGGATGAGGCCGGATCCGCTCTCGATGGCGTTGATGGTCGTGACCAGGGTGGCCGCCCCAGTTTCAGTCGAAAGTGGCAAGGACGACGTGCTTCCCATGAGGGTGTTGATCTGGTCGGCCAATGAGCCGGTGTCTCCCACGAGGGTGACGACCTCGGTCCACTCCGGAGCCGTCACCCGGAGGTCATCGCCGACGATGATCAGCTGCTCGGGAGAGAGTCGCTCCGTCTCGAAGGAGAGGAGTCCCAATGTCTCCCCCGAGCCGATCAGCAATGGGGCGCCGAGCGAGACGGCGAGCACCGTTGCCACTGCGGTCCGGTGCAGGTCGACATCGCTCACCGCGACCACATGCGTGGCGCAGTCGAATGTCGCCTGAGAGATGGTGACGGAGGCGAGGCCGGCGTCGCCGGAGAGGTACTCCACCCGCGGATCGGATCCGTCGAGGGCGAGGACGGGAGCGGTATCGGGGCAGGTGGGTGGGGGTGGCTCAGTCTCCGGCGGCGCAGTGTCGCCCACGACGACGTCGCCGCCCGGCGTGGTGCCGGTGACTACCGGGGTGGACCCCGGTCCGGTGGTGCAGGCCGCGACCAGGAGGCCTAATGCGGCCGGGATGGCGAGTCGACGCAGTTGGAGGCTCCTCGTTCGGCGTGAGGGTACCGGCGTCCTCCGACACAGTTGCCGGGTCTCTTTGCTGCGGCTGCGGCCGTAGTCTCTCCTGATGCGCAGTGACGCCGCCACCGTGGAGGAGTACCTGGATTCTCTTCCACCGGAGCGCCGTGAGGCGATCGAGACGGTCCGCAACGTCATCAAATCCAATCTCCCCGAGGGATACACCGAGGTCATGAATTGGGGGATGATCGCGTATGAGGTGCCACTCGAGATAGAGGCGGACACCTACAACGGAAAGCCCCTCATGTACGCCGGTCTGGCGTCGCAGAAGAACCACATGGCCGTCTACCTGTCTGCGGTCTATGCCGACGAGGCCGGCGCCGCCGCTTTTCAAGACGCCTATCGCGCCACCGGCAAGCGTCTCGATATGGGCAAGTCCTGCGTTCGGTTCCGACGCCTGGACGATATTCCGCTCGATCTGATCGGCGCCACGATCGCGGCGACACCGGTCGACGAGTTCGTGGCCCTTTCCACTCGCCGCGGCGAGCGGTGATCCCGAAGCGCCTCTTCGCGACTGCCTCTCTCGATGCGGTCGACCGGTACAAGCTGATGAGCGGGCTCATCGTCCCGCGTCCCATCGGCTGGATAGGTTCTCGCAGTGCCGCCGGCACCGACAATCTGGCGCCTTTCTCTTTCTTCAACATGGTGGCGGGCACGCCCCCCACCGTGCTCTTCGTTCCTGGGTTGACGAGGCGCATCAAGGACACCCTGGCCAATGTGCGGGAGACCGGGGCCTTCACCGCGAGCGTTGTCACCGAAGAGGTCGCCGCGGCTATGAACCTCACCTCCGGCGAGTACGGGCCCGAGGTCGATGAATTCGACGTGGCGGGCCTCACCAAGGTCGAAGGGCAGATGGTGAGGGCCCCTTTCGTCGCCGAGGCAAAGGCGAACTTCGAATGTGAGGTGAGTCACATCCATGAGGTCGGAGATGGTCCTTCGGCAGCCGTGGTCTTCGGCGAGGTGCTGGCCATCCACATCAACGAGGATCTACTCGACGGCACCGCCGTTGACCTCGCCTCGCTTCGTGCCGTCGGCCGGCTCGCCGGGTCGTGGTACTCGCGGACGGGTGATCAGTTCTCGATGGAGAGGCCCACTGGCTGACCGACCCTGCGTCTAGCCGATGGCGGCGCTAGCTCCTACGCCTGAGGCTTGGGGGAGAGGCGGGGGCAGGGGCGTGTACGACGACTCCGGTAGCTCCTTCCAGATGTGGACCGGCATGCCTATGAACAGCTGGTCGTCGAGCCAATCCGAGTCCCAGGTGTGCACCCGAGCGCACCCATGCGACGCCGGGTACGCCGGGACGTTGCCGTAACCGTGGATGCCGTAGTAGCTCGTGAACGCCCAGTAGTTGTACACGCACCAGTTGGTGACCGGGTCGCAGTTCCAGCCGTACTGGCGCCACCGCAGTGTGAAGTCCCCGTGCGGTGTCCCCGACCGAACGGTGCGGCCCTGGCGCACCGAGTAGTACAGGGCGCCGCTGGCCGTGGAGGTGGGCAGGATTCCGGCTATCTCGTGGTCTCGCACCACGAAGAGCAACTGGCGAGTCGTGTCGATCTCCACCCGGTCGGGTTCGTCGTAGCGATAGGGAATGTCGGCCTTCGGGAGAAGGGCGAGGCGGATCCAGTCCAGTGAATTGAACGAGCCGGAGCGTTCGATCCCGAGGTACTTGTGCAGCGTTATAACGGCGGTTTCCGTGGTGCGCCCGTAGTCTCCGTCGATCGGACCGCGATAGAAGCCGGCGTTGCGCAGGTGGTATTGCAGGCGGATAACGGCCAGCCCGGTGTCGCCGCGGTGCAGGGCGACGAGCGGGGCGAATCCGTTGACCGGGGTCAGCCGCTGCTCGGGTTCGGCGGCAACGGCGTGGGGGACCAGCAGTGCCCAGGCCAGCGCGAGCGCGGTGACCAGAGCCAGCGCCCTCTTCCTCGGCAGGTCGGAAGACAGGCCCATCTCGCCAATATATGCGAGCGGCGGCGGTCGGATCGGCCGAAGTGGCGTTTTTCTTGCCGTCGACCGATCTGGGGGCATAGGCGCAATCGTCGGACGATCCATCGTCCTGTACTTCTTCGACCCGATTAGGCGCGAGGTTGAACCTCATGCGCCGCGATGGGCGCAGCCAGAGACTCGTCAGGAGGCGGCGAGTGCCCGAAGCCCTTCGCGGAGGCGGGCGATTCCCGCCCAGTCTTCCGACCCTGGCAGCGCGTCGACGTCTTCGGGATCGGCGCCGGCGCGCACTTCCTCGACCGCTGCGGCGGCGGCGCGGAAGTACGCCGGCAATGTATGCAATACCGCGGCGTCGCCGGGCGGACCATGCCCGGAGATCACGTGCCTGGGATCCCTGCCGGTCAGGGCCTCCGCGTAGTCCGCCCAGTCGATTGGGAACCCGTCGTGCATGCGAGGGTGCATCCCGTGCCAGCACAGGTCCCCGGTGACCAGAACCCGCTCGTCGGGCAGCCAGGCGAATACGTCGCTGATCGTATGGCCGCGACCCAATGTCTCTATCTGCACCGTTCGTTCCCCGCTGACCACGAGCTTGTCTTCGATCAGCACATCGGGAAGGGTCAGCCGGAAGTTGGCTGCCGAGGCGCGAAGGTGGCGCTGCTGGTCGAGGCGCCTTGTCGCCTTGCCGTCGCCTCCGGCGGCCGCCTCTTCGAGCGCGGTGATGGCTTCGTCGATCTCCGCCTGCCACGCGGCCATGTCGTCGGGGGCTTCCGCGATGAGGCGGTCCCGCGTTGCAGCAGTGGCGACGATCGGCACGTCACCGAAGACCTGGTTGCCGTCGGCATGGTCGGAGTGCCAGTGGCTGTTCACCGCCAGATGGACCTCGTTCCCAGTCAATGACTCGGCGAAGCGGCGTAACTCAGCCGCGGCGACCTCCGTCATGAACGTGTCGAAGACAATCGTCTTGCCGGCGCCGGCGTCGATGATGGCGGCGTTGCCCACTGATGCCCCGAGGAGGTCGGCTTCTGCGGCCCACACGCCGGCGACGACCTCGTGCAGTTGAAAGTGCTCGGGCTTCACGTCAGGAAGTCCAGCAGATTCCGAGTGACCTCCTCGAACACGTCGAGCTTCTGCATCGATGCGATGTTGGTCACCGGTAGTCCGCTCGAAATGGGCTCAGGCCTTGGGCGGTGTGGGGATGCGTGCCGGCTTGGGCACGGGCTGGAAGTGGTTCCAGCAGTACTCGTTCTTGTTGTATGCCGAGAGGCGAGTGGTGCACCCGTCGGTGGAGCACTCGCGCCCCCGGCCGTACGTCTTACGGGGACGGCCCCCGGACAACTTGGAGAGTGACTGGCTGCTCATCGGCGGTAAACCATGCCACGATTTCGCGACTTATTCAAAGCGGAGTCTGGCCGCCCAAGGGGGCCCGATGCGGCATGACGGGCAGAGCGCAGCCACTAGTGGCAGACTGCGGTCACCAGAGAAAGGAGGTGGTCCGGATCAGTAACAGTCTTTGCAGGACCCTGGAGGTGGCCGGGAGCTAAGCGACCACCTCGGAGTGGTCGCTTGCCCGTGAGGGCGGTGGCGACTCCAACCCGGACACCGGAGCCGGGAGACCCGTGAGCAGGTCCTCTCGCGGCGGCGCTGCCGAAGTGTCTCCCGGCTTCTACGCGTCTTGAGGCGCCCGGCGGCGCACCAGGCTTTCCAGGGCCTCGAGGAGGAGCCGCAGCCGGAGGGCGATATCCTCGTCTTTGAGTCGCCCTTCTCCGTCGAACTTCGTCGCGGCCCGATCGACAAATACTTCGGGACGTGTCACCAGCGCGACTTGGTTGTGACCGAGGATCTCACGCAGGTGGAGTTGGGCTCGCAGGGTCCCGAAGCGTCCCCCGGCGCCCATGATCGCCGTCGGCTTGAAGTTGAGGGGGGAATCGGAGCCGCCCCTCGAAGCCCAGTCGATGGCGTTCTTGAGGGCCGGCGTCGTCGACCAGTTGTACTCCGGCGTGGCGAGCAGCAGGGCGTCGGCGGCCGCGACCGCAGTACGGAACTCCTCGACCGCGGCAGGCCGGCCACCCACCTCGAGGTCGGCATTGAACATCGGAAGGTCGTGGATCGGGTAGATCTCGACCTTCATGGAGTCCGGTGCCAGCGCCGCGGCGGCCTCGAGCATCGCCGTGTTGAACGAGGCGCGACGCAGGCTTCCTGAGATCGCCAGCACATGGAGGGTCTTGTCGGTCATCAGAGGCTGAGAACGACTCGATCGCCGCAAAGATTCCCCCGGCAACTCTGCGTGCCTCCCGGGAGACGGTCGCTTCAGACGGCCCAGGATCGGCTGCGATCGGCGAAGTCGGCAAAGAGCATGTACTGCGGTCCGCGATAACCACCGTCGATCGCTTCGCCGGTGCGCTGAAAGCCGTGCTTTTCGAAGAAGCCGAACACACCGGCCGGGGCTATGCACCACACCGCCGTGGCGGCGTGTGCCGCTGCGTGCTCGAGACACCGGCCAACGAGCAGCGCTCCCACTCCGCGGCCGCGCTGTCCGTAGTCGACGGCGACTCCGGCCAGGCGCCAGACGCCCTCTTCGAGCCCGTCGGGCATCGCTTCGCGGTGGATGGACGCTGCACCCACCAGGGTGTCGCCGAAGAAGGCGCCGAAATGCTGCGACCAGTCGTCGTCGGGGATCGGCTCCACTTCGGGATGATGACGGTCGAGCAGCGCCCGCTGCAGCGGGAGCACCGCCGAGGCGGCTACGGCGCGTACGTCGTACTCGCTCATGGCCGGAAAATAGCCTGCAGATTGCAGATTGCAGATTGCAGATTGCAGATAGCAGATAGCAGATAGAGGGTGTAGCTCTTCTCTGCCTTCTGCCTTCTGCCTTCTGCCTTCTGCCTTCTGCCTTCTGCCTACTGGCTACCGATTATCTCCACAGTGCCGTCCGCGGTGACCCGCACCTCGTCTCCCGTGGCGATGTCGGCATACGTGTCCCCGTCGACGACGACGACCGGGCATGTGATCCCGTACAGCTCTTCGGCGGCGAGGGCGCCGAGCAGGATGATGTCATCGGGTTCGGCCATCACGATCGCGGCCGGTGCCGTGCCCAGTCTTATCGCCTCGGCGAGGACGCTCGAGGACGACGAGGATCCACGACCGAACGGGAGAACGAGGACACGGTCCGAGACGACTTCGCCCACCTGTGGATGGCGCCGATCGATGACGGCGCCGTCTTCTGGGTCGAGGCCGCCCCACATGCTGAGTGGCTCCTCGAGCACGAGAGCCGTTCCGGTTGCCTCTCCGGGGAGCACCGCCCGGCTCATGCCCAGTCCGCCTCGTCACGCACGATGCGCCCCGCCACTGCCGACGCCACACAGTCGGCCAGCGAGCCGAAGGCGACGTCGCGGCCGAGATTTCCGGGTGCGTAGTAGGCGACCTTCCCGGAGTTGGTCATCACGACGCCCATCCGGTCGCGGATGATGGGCGTCACGTAGGCGCAGGTGTCGGTGACGATTTCGATGCCGGCCGTGCGCAGCGGTTCCAGCAGGCCCTGCGTTGCCGCGGCAGCGAGCACCTCGCGGCTCGTGTTCACGTAGAACTCGACTTCGGGATGAACCGATGCCCCCTGCACCAACTCGGCGAGATGGACGAACTCGGCGAGAGAGAAGTGAGGGGTACCGACCGATATCGCGGCCAGGGTCCCGTCGGCATCGGTGGTGAGTTCGTCGCGGGCCGCTCGCAGGTCGTCGAGCCCGATCGACATCGACAACTGTGGCTCCAGCCCACCGGTGGCTTCCTCCAATGTCGACGCTTCCGGGGTGAGGCCCACGGCATGGAACATGGCGACGCCACCGGACGAGGCCGCGGCAGCGCCCAGAGCCTTGAGATCGTCCTCCGTCGCGTCCGCCGGTAGCCCGGTGATGACGGGCACGAGTGTTCCGGTCAAACGTCCCACGAGGTGCCCCACGACCGGAAAGAGCGTCTCTGCCGCAGCGAGGCGCGACGGAAGGTCACCGAGTCCGAAGACCGCCCGAGCCAGGCGGAGGTCGTCGCGGTGCAGGCCGGCATCCGGGACACGGCCGGTGAGGGCGGCGCAGATGTCGATGAAGTCGCCGTAGCGGTTGGTGCGGGCGCCGAGCACCGAGTTGGCGAAGACGATGGCGTTGGACTCCGCCCAGGCGATGTGCTCTCCGCGACCGGGCCGCTCTGATAGTTGATAGGGAGCGCAGGTCCACGTCGGGCGGGCGCCCATCGCCGTGTAGGCGGTCATCAGGGCGCGCCCCTTCGCCGCGCTCTCCGGGTCGCCTCGGTACAGGTCGGGGTGGAGCAGGTCCAGGGTGGCCACGTTGAGAGTGGTCGGGACCACGACCTCGGCCCCCTCAGCGGCTAGGCGTTGAGCGAAGTCGAGGCCGGCCTGGCCGTGGTAGAGGCAGGAGTCGATGTGAGCCGAGGTGACATCGATGAGACGGTCGGCTCCGGTAGCGGCGGCGAGGCGCGTGATGATTCGCATCGCCATCTGTACCGCCGGGCCTTCGCTGCCGGCGACGCGTTCCTTATCGCGATCGGAGAGGGTCGGTGGCATCCGGGGGAGTCTTGCCGATCCCCGCCCCGCCCGGCCACCGGGGGTGTAAACTACATGGCTGTAATCCGCGGAGAGGGCTCGTGGTTCTGGCGCCGGCACAGACGATCACGCATGCGACTGCGGCGAGCGTCGCCGCGGCAATCCATATGCACTACGAGGGCGAGGTCGTGGAGACCCCGCTTTCTTCCTTCGCCGGAATCCCGGACCTGAACGGGATCGCCGTTCTGGCGGCCAACCAGGGCCTCGTCGAGTACTTTCCCGCCCCAGACCAGGCACTGCCGCCGATTCGCGCGGCGGCGACTGCCGCTTCCGCCTCCGGTTGGCGGGTTGCGGTGCTCGTTCCATCCGATCGCATGGGTGACGCCCACAGTGCTTTACGCGGCTGTGCCGTCCGCCTGCAGGCATGGTGGATCGACGGAGATCGCATTTGCTTCGGAGGTCCCGAAGTACCCTGAGCGGCGTCATGCCCGTCCCGCTGTACACCCAGACCGTCATCGCCTTCCTGTGGGACTTCGACCGCACTCTGATCCCGGGGAACCAGCAAGAGCCACTGTTCGCCGCATACGACGTCGACGAAGTGGAGTTCTGGCGCGAGGTGGACGGCCTCCAGGAGTATTACGAGAGACGCGGCGTCTCGATCAGCCGTGACTCGGCCTATCTGCTGCACATTCTCTCCTACGTGCAGCACGGCAGATTCGAAGGGCTGACCAATGAGCGTTTCCTCGAACTCGGTGCCGACATCGTCGCTGCCCCCGGCATCCCGGAGTTCTTCGAGGCCTCTCGCAAGAGAGTCGGCGGTGACCCCAAGTACGTCGAGGAGGGGGTAAGCGTCGAGCACTACGTGGTGTCGACCGGGATCCGCCAGATGATCGAGGGCAGTGTCATTGGCCCCCATCTCGACGGGATCTGGGCCAACTCTTTCATTGAGCGTCCCGCGCCGCCGGGGTACCGCGACCGCCTGGATGTCGACTCCACTCCCCATCCCATAAGCCACATCGGCTATTCGATCGACAACACCACCAAGACAAGGGCGATCTTCGAGATCAACAAGGGTGTCAACAAGAATCCGACGATCGACGTGAACGCCCGCATGAGTCGCGACCAGCGCCGCGTACCAATTCGGAACATGATCTACATCGCCGACGGCCCCAGCGACGTGCCCTGCTTCAGCATCGTCAACGAGCGGGGCGGCAAGACGCTTGGCGTGTACACGACCGAGCCGAAGGACAACTTCCGCAACGTGCGCGACCTCCAGGAGCAAGGACGGGTGCAGGGCATGGCGGAAGCCGACTTCCGAGAGGGGAAGGCCGCCTATCTGTGGCTGATGGATTCCTTGGAGCAGATCGCCGACGAGATAGTCGAAGCTCGCGGCAAGGCGCTTGCGGACATTCCTCAGCCTCCAGGGCACGTATAGAAGGGAGCCACAGTGGAAGTTTCCGGCGCTCGCGTCCTCGTCACCGGCGGAGCGAGCGGGCTGGGCGAGGCGACCGTGCGCCGTCTCGCCGAGCGGGGAGCCCGACTCGGCATTCTCGACCTGCCCACCAGCCGGGGTGGGGACGTCTCGGCCGAAGTGGATGGGGTGTTCGCCGCCGCCGACGTGCGGATCACGGAAGAAGTCGACGCGGCCCTAGCCCACATCGCCGAGGGACTGGGCGGTCTCGACGTGTGCGTCAACGCCGCCGGCGTGGCCAACCCCCATCGGGTGGTTACCCGAGCGGGTGAGTTGTTCCCGCTGGAGCTGTTCGAGTTCGTCGTCGGCGTGAACCTCATCGGGACCTTCGACGTCACCCGTCGCGCCGCCGCGGTGATGGCGGCCAACGAGCCGGATACCGATGGGGGTCGCGGTCTCGTGGTCAACGTTGCCTCGATCGCCGCCACCGAGGGCCAAGTCGGCCAGGCCGCCTACTCGGCTTCCAAGGGCGGGGTGGCTGCGATGACTCTGCCACTCGCGCGCGATCTCGCATCCATCGGAGTGCGGGTGATGACCATCTCTCCAGGGATCATGGACACGCCGCTCCTCGATGGGGTCCGTCCCGATCTCAAGGAAGCGCTCGCTCAGATCCACGTCTTCCCGAGGCGGCTTGGGAGCCCCGAGGAGTTCGCCTCTCTCGTGCAGCATTTCATGGAGAACCCGCTGCTCAACGGCGAGGTGGTACGGCTCGATGCCGGTGCGCGCATGGGGCCGCGGTAAGAGAGCCCGCAGCAGGCAGACAGACGACGCGTCACCGGGCGACACGAGCTCGAGCGGGGTAACTTCGCCGGGTGGTTTCGATTTCGAGGTGCGCATGACGCTGAAGGCAGTGCCGCCTGAGGAGGAGGCCTCCTGGCCCGAGGTCGGCGAGCATCCCGTCGTGTTCCTCGTCGATGCGTCGTCGACACTGGAGCGACGCCTAGTGGGCCGGTGGATCGAGGAGCACCGTCCCGCCGCAGCCGACTACCAAGTCTGCGCGGCTCCGCCCTCGCGCCGACGCAAGTCGCGTCGTGCCATCTCCGTCGGACTGCGCGAGATCTCGGCTTCGAAAGACGATCCTTTGCTGGTCCCGCTGCGCGTTGCCTGGTTGGGACCGCGGCGGCGGGGCCGTCGCGTCCCGCATCTCCTCGACCTCATAACCCTGGGCGATCCGCGTGACCCCAATCGACTGCTCCAGGAACTGTTCGTGCGCTTCCGACCCGATCGAATCAGGATCGTCGTCGGAGCCGCGGCCACACTGGGCGAGTTGCGTGGTCGCTGGGTCGAAGCGCGGGCATCACGCCCCGACGATCCACATGGTTTCGCCGAGTACGTGGCCCTGCAGGGGAGCTTGGCCCTCGAGGTCGCCGAGCGCCGGATACGAGGCAATCGCTACAAGGTCCCGCGGTTGCTCGCCGAGGATCTGCTCGGCTCGGCCGGGTTCCAACTCGGTGTGGAGCAACTCGCCACCAGGCTCGGCGAGCCCTTGGAGGATCTGCGCGGCCGCACGGCGCGCCATCTGAAGGAGATCGCCGCTCGCCCGAGCACCTTCGTCATCGATCTCGTCGCCTCGCTGATCCGGCTGGTCTACACCCTGGGATACGAGCAGCGCATCCGATACGACCCTGAAGCGCTGGAACGCCTTACCGAGCTGGGGCAGAGCCACTCACTGGCATTCCTCCCCAGCCACAAGTCCAATCTGGACCATCTCGCCCTCACGTACGTCCTCTACGAGAACGGTCTGCCTCCGAATCACACGGCCGGCGGCATCAACATGAACTTCTTCCCGATCGGGCCCTTCCTGCGCCGTCACGGACTCTTCTTCATCCGTCGCAGCTTCAAGGACAACGAGCCGTACAAGTACACGCTGCAGCGCTATCTCGACTATCTGCTCGGAAAGCGATTCCCCCTGGAGTGGTACATCGAGGGAGGCCGATCCCGTACAGGCAAGCTGCGGGAGCCCAAGTATGGATTGCTGTCGTACGTGGTCGACTCCTGGCGGCGTGGCTCGTGTGAAGACGTCGTGCTCATCCCGACCTCGATCGCCTACGACCAGATCCAGGACGTGTTCGACTATGCCGCCGAACAGCGAGGCGGGGTCAAGGAACGCGAATCCTTCTCATGGATGGTGCGCGCCCTGCGAGCGCTGCGGCGACGGTACGGGCGCATCTACCTGAACTTCGGAGAGCCCATAAGCGTGGCCGCGAGCGTCGGCGATGAAGAAGAGACGGTTGGGGTGGCGGAGGGAGACAGCCTGGAGATCCAGAAGCTCGCTTTCGAGGTGGCGGTCCGGATCAACCGTGCCACGCCGGTGACCCCAATCTCGCTCGTCACGCTGGCGCTTCTCGGCACCGGGGATCGGGCCGTCACAGTCGCGGAGACGATCGAGGCGGTGCGCGACTTCGTCGAGTACGTCGATCAGCAGGGCCTGCCGGTAACGGAACGGGTCGATCTCGAGGACCCGGCGATGGTCCGGCACGCTCTCGATGCATTGGTGGATCACGGAGTCGTCAACCGCATCGAAGGCGGTCGGGAGACGGTCTACGCCATAGAGCAGCCTCTCGCTGCGGCCTACTACCGGAACACCATCGTCCACTTCTTCACGACCGCAGCCATCGCCGAGCTCGCCCTGGCTGCGGCTTCGGCAGTGGAGGACGATGCCGGCGGCGCCTTCTGGAGCGCGGTGCGAACCGTGCGCGATCTGCTCAACTTCGAGTTCTTCTTTGCCGAGCGGGAGGAGTTCCGCGCTGAGCTCGCGGCGGAGCTGGAGGCTTCCGCCCCCGGGTGGAGGGACGAGCTGAATGCCGGCAGCGCGGAGGCGGTGCTGCGGCGCCTCAGTCCGGCTGCGTCGCCGTGGGTGCTGCGTCCCGTCTTCGAGGCGTACATGGTGTTGGCCGACGCTCTGGTCGATTTCGACTTCAGACGCGATGTCGCGGCCGATGAACTGGTGGAGGCAGCCCTGGCGTTGGGGGCTCAATACGGGGCGCAGCGCCGCATTCGCAGCCCGGAAGCGGTGTCCACGGTGCTCTTCCACAACGCGGTGGGGCTCGCCCGAAACAGAGGACTTCTCACCGGCGGGAACCTGGACCGTCTCGCCGCTCGGGAGGCCTTCGCCGCCGAGGTGGCCGGGGTGCTCGCTCTGGTGGAGAGAGTGGAAGAAATCAGGAGTTAGGAGTTAGGCATCCGCCGGCGGAGCCGGTGGCGTTCGGCTCGCTGTGCGCGCCGGGCGATCGATCTCGGGCTATCGCATGAGCGGGTCAAAGGGATTGCCCCGAGCGAAGCGAGGATTGCCCGCTTGCGATCGCGGCGATCAAACTTGAAGAATGAGGCTCGGTGCGATTCGAATTCTGTTCGCCCTCGAATCTCACCTCGAAAGTGCCTCGCTGCGCTCGGCGCCCTGTACTACTTCTTGGCCGACTCGTAGTAAGGGTTGGTCCCGGAGTCGTGATCGGTCACGTCGACGACGTGGGCGATTTCAGGGACGGCGTCCTTGATGGCGACCTCGATTCCCTGGGTGAGAGTGACCTGAGCCAGCCCGCACCCCTGGCAGCCCCCGCCCATCCTCATGAACGCGGTGTCGTCCTCCACCGAGACGAGCTCGGCGTAGCCCCCGTGGGAGGCGATCGCCGGGTTGATCGAGTTCTCCAGGACGTCGCGGATGCGATCGGCAACGGGACCGTCCGCTGTTCCCGGAGATGCCTTGATAGGCGGGCTCGGCGAGTTCGGGTTGTCGATCGCCAGGCCGCCGTCGCGCACGGTGATCGTTGCCCCCTGGAGGCGGTCGACGCTGTCGGAGCGGGCTACGACCGGCAGACCGCCGAACTCCTGCACCACGTCGTCGTCGGCGGCGTCGGCGACGGGAATGAACGTCAACTCGTAGACGAACTGCAGATTGCGAGCGCCGGTGATGGCGACCGTCAGCGCGAGCTCATCGGCATCGGGCTCGTTTGCCCTGATCCCGAGAATCGCGTCAATCGCTTCGTCGGTTATGGCGAGCACATCGCCGTCTTGCGGCATAGGCGGGCCATCGTACCTGGGCGCAGTCACCTAGCCCGACGCCGACGGCCATCATGGGCTCATGCCAACAGTCGGCCTAGTGCTGCCCACCAGTTCCTATCGCGGTCCCGACTTCGTGGCCGCAGCCGACGGCCTGGGAATCGACTTAGTGATAGCGACCGACGGCACGCTGGGCATGGCGTCGGGCCGGATCGCCGCGGTGATTCCGATCGACTGCTCAGCCACCGCCGGCGCGGCCGCGGCCATCGAGGAGTACGCCGCCGCACGGCCCCTCGATGCGGTTGTCGGAGTGGATGACGCCGGGGTCGAGATTGCTGCTCTTGCGGCACAAGGCCTGGGGCTTTCGCACAACGCACCCGACGCCGTGGCAGCCACCCGGGACAAGCTCCGCATGCGTCGCGGTCTGGCGGCTGCGGGGATGCCGCAGCCAGCCTTTGTCGAGGTAGAGCCGGACGAAGATCCGACCGAGGCCGCTGCGGCAGTCGGGTTTCCGCTCGTCGCCAAGCCGCTGTCACTTTCCGGGAGCCGGGGAGTCGTCAAGGTCGACCACGACGCCGCACTTGCACCCGCAGTGGCCCGAGTCCGCGAGATCCAGCGTGAGGCCGGGATCGCCGAGGAGTCGATTCTCTTCGAGGAATATCTGTCGGGGGCCGAGGTCGCCGTCGAGGGCTTGATTGCCGGTGGTGAGCTCGAGGTGTTGGCCGTCTTCGACAAGCCCGACCCTCTGGCGGGCCCTTTCTTCGAAGAGACGATCTACGTCACCCCGTCACGCCTCGACGAAGGGAGCCTGACGGCGGTAGCCCGACTCGTCGAGGAAGCCGTTGCCGCCTTGGGCCTCGTGATGGGCCCGATCCACGCCGAGGTGAGACTGACTCCGGACGGGCCGCGCCTAATCGAGGTGGCAGCCCGGTCGATCGGCGGGCTGTGCGGGCGCTCGCTCCGCTTCGGGATGCTCGAGCAGAGCCTGGAGACACTCCTGTTGCGGGCTGCGTTGGGCCTGAACAGGCGCGGGATGCGTCCAGTGTCTCGTGCGGCGGGAGCGATGATGATTCCCATCCCTGAAGACGGGATTCTCGGTGAGGTTCGTGGTCAAGAGGCTGTGGCCGAGATCGAGGAGATCACCGAGATCACGATCACGGCGCCGCGCGGAAAGCGTATCCGACCCTTGCCGGAGGGCGATCGCTACCTGGGATTCATCATCGCCCGGTCCGATGAGCCCGGACGCGTGGAGGCGGCCTTGCGTGAAGCGCATGCGTTACTCGATATCGACATCGAGCCGGAGCCTTCCTAGCCCTCGCCGGTGCCGTCGATCGGTTCGACCCGCGCTGCCCGCCGGGCGACTCGTCGTAGCCCCTTCAGGAAGCGTCCGGGCTGGCGGGCATCGAAGGGTGTTCGCAGCAGGGTCGGAACCTGCTGCAACCAGCCGAAGGCGCGCAGGGCCGCATACATGACTCCGCCGGTCAGCCCTACCAGGCCTATGCCGGCCAGGAGAACGATCAAGCGGGGTAGCTCCAACTCGAAGAAGGTACGGCCTCCGGGGGTGATGAGAACCAGCCCGTAGATCCCAGCCATGGCGCCCACGAGTACCCGCCGCCCCGGCGTCAGCGGACGCGAGTTCACCACGAGCGCGAACAAGCCGACCGAGACGAGGACGATCGTTGCCAGCGTTCGCGCCCGGACGAGGCTGACGTCTTCCGAGATGGCGAGCTCGTACGCGACGTAGGTGGCGGCCGCAGCGAGGGCACCGACCGGGATCGAGAAGCGTAAGACCCGGGCGACGAAGCCCGGGCGGGCCCGGACCGACGTCGGCGCCAGGGCAAGGAAGAACCCCGGGGCACCGATCGTCAGTGTCCCCACCAGAGTGAGGTGGCGAGGAACGAAGGGGAAGGGTCGGGCGAATACGACCACGAGCATGGCGAGGAGCAGGGCGTAGACGGTCTTGGTCACGAAGAGGTTGGCCACGCGCTCGATGTTGGCGATGACGCGACGTCCCTCGCCGACCACCGAAGGGAGCGTGTCGAAAGAGCCGTCGAGGAGGACGAGTTGGGCGACGGCGCGCGACGCGGACGACCCCGAGCCCATGGCGATGCCGATGTCGGCGTCCTTGAGGGCGAGCACGTCGTTGACCCCGTCGCCGGTCATGGCGACCACGTGCCCTCTCGCCTGCAGGGCACCGACCATGGCTCTCTTCTGGTGCGGTGTGACTCGCCCGAAGACGGTGCCGGTCTCGATCACGTCGATGAGTGCGGCATCGTCCTCGGGAAGGTTGCGGGCGTCGACGACCTGCTCGGCGCCGGCGAGTCCCACCGTTCGAGCGATCGCCGCCACGGTCTCGGGATGATCACCGGAAATGACCTTGGCGGTGACTCCCTGATCGGCAAAGAAGCGCAGCGTCTCGGCGGCATCGGCCCGGACGACGTCGCTGAGCAGCACCAGGGCGACGCCAACCAGCCCTGGGGGCAGGTTCTCGCCCGAGACGCCGGCCGGAGAATGGGCTAGGAGGAGGACCCGCTTGCCCAGTTCCGCGGCATCGCCGGCCATCTTGTCGATCGCGGGATCATTGGGTATCACCATCTCAGGGGCACCGATCACCCATGACCCGTAGTCCCCGAAGGAGGCCGCGCTCCACTTTCGCGCGGAGGAGAAGGGAACGGTCGCCGTCCTCCACCACCCGACCGGCTCGGAAAACTGTTCGGCGACGGCGCGCATCGTGGCGTTGGGGCTGGTGTCGGCGGCCGCCAGGGCGCCAAGCGCGGCGACGACGTCGTCGCGCTCTCGCAGAAGCCGCACTTCGTCTACCGCCAGCCGACCCTCGGTGAGGGTCCCCGTCTTGTCGAAGCAAACGACGTCTACGCGCGCCAGTCCCTCGACCGCAGGCAACTCTTGGACCAGGACTTGGCGTCGGCCGAGGCGAATGACGCCGACTGCGAAAGCGACCGAGGTGAGCAGGACCAGCCCCTGGGGGATCATGGCGACCATCCCGGCGACGGCGACGCGGATCGCTTCCTTGAGCTCGTCGTTGGCGTTGAGCTGGCTCCACACCAAGAGGACCATCATCGGCAGCATGAGCCAGCCGATCGCCTTGAGGATCCAATCGATGCCCCCGCGCAGTTCGGACCGCACCAGAGTGAACTTCTTCGCTTCGTCGGCCAGCCGCGCCGCGTAAGCGTCGGCTCCGACGCGGCGCGCCTTGTAGACGCCACCCCCGGCGGAGACGAAGGACCCGGAGAGCACCTCGTCGGCGACCTCCTTGAGGATCGCGTCGGCTTCGCCGGTGAGGAGCGACTCGTCGATCTCCAGCCCATCCGCCTCGACGACGACGCCGTCGACGACGATTTGGTCCCCTGCCGAGACGACCAACAAGTCGTCGAGCACGACATCCTCCACGGGCACCTCCCAACGGCGCTGGTCGCGAATAACGAGGGCCTGAGGGGCACTGAGGAGGGCGAGGCGGTCGAGTGTCCTCTTCGCTCTGAGTTCTTGAATGATCCCGATCAGAGCGTTGGTGACGAGAACGACTCCGAACAGGGCGTCCTGAGGCGGAGCCACCAGCAGGACGACGGCGAGGAGCACGCTCAAGAGGAGGTTGAAGACGGTGAAGACGTTCGCCTTGATGATCTCGGCGACCGTTCGCGTCGGTCCGGTCGGGACCCGGTTGACGGCTCCAGCCGCGATTCGCTGGTTGACATCGGCCGTGCTGAGCCCGACCAGTCGGGGCGGTGCTGCCGGGGCGTTTCCCATCGCTGGAGAGACTAGGAGCGGGCTGTCACCAGTCGTCTAGTCGCTGGTCGTCAGTTGCCAGTAGCCAGTAGCCAGTAGCCAGTCGCCTGCTACCGACTGACGACTAACGACTCTCTATCTCCCACCTGGCGTCACGCCCGCGGCGTCGGCCCCACGATGATGCTTCCAGAACCATCGACAGCCCAATTGCGATCACCACGACCGGCCAGATCCTGAAATCGGCGTCGAGGACTTCCAGGTCCCGCAACAGCATGACCCCACCGATCAGCAGCAGCGTGAGCGGCCAGAACCAGCCGCGCCGGTTGCCGGCAAGGGTGCCCAGGAAGAGCCAGGAACCGAGCGCCAGCCAGATCATCGTCCACACGCTGATGTCGGGCACCACATCGAACTCGCGTAGCAGAAACACCACGCCGATGGTGATCAGTGCGAGTCCGAAGAAGATGGGACGGGGCGGCCGCGATCCGGACCATTCGGGCATGGCGCCAGACTAGGGGTGGCCGAAGGGGGACCAGGCATTCGCGCCTGCGGTTGAGCCCGCTACCGGCCTCTTACCCCTCCGGCTTGCTGGCCCCGTTGGAGAGAAGCACTCTCTCGAGGACGTCCTTCTTNNCCGGCGCGCTTGCGGGCCTTCTTGGAAGGTTTCTTCTGTGACTTACCGAGCAGGACGAACGTCGGCGTCGACTGGATCTTGAACGAGGCGGCGGCATCGGCCACTCGTCCCACGTTGACCTTGACGATGTGGGCTTCGCCGGCGTATTCGTCGGCGAGCTCGGCGACGATCCCGTCCATCACCTTGCACGGAGCGCACCCAAACTGGAAGAAGTCGATCAGGATTGGCTTGCCCTCAGCAGCCAACCCACGCAGCTCGTCGAGCCGGGTGATCTCGAGGGGCTTTATCCGCTTGCGTCCGAACATGACTCTCCGCAACCCCCAACCGCAGCCGGACATTCCATTAGTGGATGCGCCAGCGCGAGGGCTCGATCCGAATGGGGACCGGGTAGCGCGCCGCGAAAGACTCGGGCGTGTGGCCGATCCTCTGGATCCCGCGACGGTACTTCGCCTGGTAGGCAGGGTTGTCGAGGCTGTCTGGGCCGGTGGCGATGCGGGCGACGCCTTCGGCGACGACGACATCGGCGCCGGCGTTGCTGTCCAGGTTGAGCGAGACCATCGGGTTGGCCGCGATGTTCCGCGTCCGCGGCGTTCCGTCGAGGCTGTAGATGAGGAAGCCATCCTCATCAGTGACGAACCAGACAGGAGATGATTGGGGTTGACCCTGAGGGCTGACGGTGGTCAGCCACATGACATAGGCGTCGTCCACGAGCGCGGCGCCCTTGGCTCCTCGAGGCGTTGATCTGTCGAACATGTCCCGAGCGTAGAGGTCAGCGCAGTCCTTCGAGTGCGGTTCGCAGGCCTTCCGGTAGGCGGACCGGCCTACCGCGACCGTCGATGCAGGCTGCGGTGATATCCGCCTCGAGGATTCGTTGCTCGCCGCGATCGATGATCTGACGCCAGTACATCGTCGCACCGGTCATCTTGGGGACGCTGGTCGTGATGACGAGCTCATCGCCCGCTGTCGCCGGGGCCCGGTAGCGCACATCGGAACGCACTACGACTATCTGCAGGCCGGCCTCGCCGAGATCGTCCATGCCCTTCTCGAGCGCCTCCAGCGCAGAGACCCGGGCGTGCTCGAGATACGACGAGTACACGGCATGGTTGACGTGGTTGTAGGGGTCCAGCTCGCCCCACCGCACGTGAATGGTCGTCTGGTGCATGGGGCGAGGCTAGGAGCCCGCCGGGCGGCACATGTCACTCTTTTCCTCCCCCGGAGGGGGAGGTGTCACGAAGTGACGGAGGGGGCGGGCACTCTCGGCGCGATACGCAAGCACCCCCCTCCCGGCTTCGCCGTACTCCCCCCTAAGGGGGGAGAAAATCCCCCTCCCGGCTTTGCCGTACTCCCCCCTAAGGGGGGAGAAAATCCCCCTCCCGGCTTTGCCGTACTCCCCCCTAAAGGGGGAGAAAATCCCCCTCCCGGCTTTGCCGTACTCCCCCCTAAGGGTGGAGAGAGGAGGCGTGCAGGATCCCGAGGACTTCGTCGACGTCATGGACGACTACTCGAGTTCGATCGATGTCGCCCAAGCGGACCCAGGAGCGCCCGGTCGTGTAGCGGCCCGTCCATACCAGCGTGACTGCCACCGGATACCGATCCAGACTCGGATGGCACTTGGGACCATCGAGGTGGCGCCGGCGGTACTCGGCCGGGCAGGTCTTGCGCGCGTAGGCGTGCTCGACGGCGCCGGGGTCGCCCACGGCGGCCGTCGGTGTGATCACCTCCGGTGGCGAGCCGTCGCCCCAGTCGATCCGGATGGTGGCGACCCGGGCGGTCACCACGAGGCGCCGCCCGTCGGGAAGAGTCTCGCGATGGACGAACCCCCGCGGCAGAGCGTCCAGGTGGAATCGGGTGGGGAGCCTGGTGATTCCCACCTCGGGTGACAAGGCGAAGGCGGGACGGTCGAGAGGGAAGGAACGAAAGACCTGCCAGGCGCGGGACGATGGGTTGACGATCGGGGCGCGCGCCGAGCGCGCTCGGCATTCTGGTAGACGGCGCCGGGTCATGATGATCGCTTGGTCGTCGGCCGGGTTCCAAGAATCGAGGCCGGGAGGGTTGCGGGACCAGTACCAGCAGGAGCCACCGTCCGTGGCGAGGAACCGAAGCGGCGGCTGTCGGCCGGGCGCCGGGCGGCGGGCTCCCGATGCGATCGTTCCGGAGAAGCTGCATTGGATTCCATCGCTGGTGCTTATGCAGCCGCCCAAGGCGGCGGAGCTCGGCGCGGAGATAGCTGCTTGGAGGATCAGCAGAACGGGGATCGCAGCAAGGGGCACCGCCAGCCGTGCGCCGACGGGTCGGGGCACCACGGCAACGTATCCAAGCAGCCCATCGCGATCAAGACCCCCGTTATGGTCCCCGGCGCGGAGGAACGATGCCGGAACCCGAGATCAGGCTCATAGAAGCGGACGAGTTCGACGAGTTCTGGTCCGTCTTCGCCCTCACCTTCGGATTCTCTCCCAAGGACGAGGACAAGCAGGCCGTCCTCGACTGGCTCGAGTTGGACAGAACCTTCGGTGCCTTCGACGACGGATCGATCGTTGCCACTTCCGGGGCGGTGAGTCTCCCGGTCGTGGTGCCCGGCGGCAAAGTCGTTCCAGCCGCGGGCATAACGGTCATCTCGACCCTGGCATCGCACCGGCGGCGAGGTCTGATGCGGCAGGCCATGACGCTGTTGCTCGATCAGGCGCGCCGACGTGGAGAACCGGTGGCGACGCTCTGGGCGTCGGAGAGCTCCATCTACGGCAAGGTCGGGTTCGGCGTCGCCGCCGCCGGCGCCGAGCTCAAGGTCGACACGCGCCACGCCGCGCTGCGCGACGACGCTCCGGCCGGTCCGGGCCAGGTGCGCCTGCTGACGGCGGATGAGGCATCCGGCGTCGTACCCGCGGTCTATGCGGCCGCGACTTCGTCGACGCCTGGAGCGATGGTGCGGCGGCCCCAGGACTGGGCGGATGAGCTCCTCGACCTCGAGTCCCGCCGCAAGGGCGCTTCGGAGCTCCGTTATGCGGTGTATGAGGAGTCGGGAGAGGCGCGCGGGTATGCCCGTTTCCGCAGGAAGGTCGACTGGGAGGGAGGTCACGGCAAGGGAGTGGTCAAGGTCACGGAGATGCACGCCGTCGATGCCGCGGCGTATGCGGAGTTGTGGCGCCATCTCGCCGCCGCCGACCTGACGACGACCGTGCAATTGAGCACGGCTCGAGTCAACGAGCCTCTGTGGGCCCTCCTCGACGACCCACGCCGTATCACCCGGACTGTGGTGGCCGACACGATCTGGCTTCGCGTGATCGATACCGCGGAAGCGCTGGGAGCGCGTGCCTACGCGGCATCAGGCAATTTGGTTTTGGCCGTCGAAGACCCCATGGGATACGCCGGAGGCACATTCGCCTTGACGGCCGACTCCGGCGGGGCCGAGGTGGCTCCATCCAAGGCCGATCCGGATGTACGCCTCGGTGTCGCCGATCTGTCGGCGGCATACCTCGGGGCGCCGCGTCTGCGCGACCTAGCCTGGGCGGGGCGGATCGATGGTGACGAAGACGCCGTTGCCCTGCTCGACACGATGCTGCGCTGGCCGGTCGATCCGTTCTGCACCGTCCACTTCTAGTTGTGGCCGGCCTTCACACCAGCAGCAGTGACGCCACCCCGAAGGCGACGCAGTAGAGCGCAAACGGAGCCAGTCCTGATCGGCCGAGAAGCCTGACGAGTCCCCCGATCGCGAAGTAGCCGGTGACGGCGGCCACGCCCATGCCCACGAGCAGGCTCGCCTGAAAGCCGCCGCGGTCGACCAGCTCGATGCCTTCGACGAGGCCCGCTCCGGCAATCGCCGGCACCGCCAGCAAGAAGGCATACCGGGCGGCTTCGAGCCGGGCGAAGCCCTGCGCCAGGCCGGCAGTGATCGTGGCGCCGGAGCGACTGATACCGGGGATGAGGGCGAGCGCCTGAGCCATGCCGACGACGACGGCATCGACAACCCGCCCCCCGCTCATCTCCCTGGCACCGGGGGGAAACGCCGATCCCAGAGCCAGGATCGCGCCGGTGACGATCAGGGCCACGGCGACGTAGCCCGGTTCGGAAAAGATGATCTCTATGGGCCCGTCCAGGGTGAGACCGACCACAGCGGCGGGGATCGTTCCCACGATCAACAACAGCCAGATGCGTCGACTGTGCTCTGCACGAGGTTCGCGGACCAGCCCCAGGAGGTCGTGTCGATAGAACCAGACGACCGCGATGAGCGTTCCCACGTGGAGCAACGCGGTGACGGCTAGTTCGGGCTCGTCTATGCCCAGCAATGCGGGAATGAGTACGAGGTGGCCGCTCGACGACACGGGGAGGAATTCGGTGAGACCCTGGACCAGGCCCCAGAACGCGGCACTCAGCACCGCGGCAGCCTACCGGCCGGTCGAAAGCGGCCTGACCGCCGCCACCAGCACGTTGCCTCTTTCCGCGGCGGCAACGGCCGGCGCGGCTGCAGCCGGGACCGCCACCGCGGCCGGCCGAAAGTCGAGGCTGTAGGAGTTGCCCACCTGTGCCTCGATCACAAGCCCGTTCACCGTCAGCGGCGGGTCAGTGACGACTAACAACACCTCATCGCCCGGCACAGAGAGCGGTCCGATGGTGACCGGCACCGTCCACCAGCCCTCGGGAACGGCGACGGTATCGGTGAGCAGTGACCTGGTCAGAGGTTCGCCGGGCTCGATGGCGGTGGCGGCGGTGGCACCGGACAGATCGGGAGGCGTGAGGATCCCGGCAGGGAGGCGGACCCAGTCGACGGCCTCGTCTTGGATCGGCGATCCGGCCGCGATCGGGCGGGCGGCGACCGGGTACGCCGAGGTCTGAGCGGTCCTCAGGTCCCAAGCGATGGCGGCGACGACCAGGACGACGGCGCCGACTCGGGTGGCATAAGGCGGCCGCTGCAACCAGTACACCGATCAACCTACCTCCGCGGCCTGGGGCCGGGAAGGGGTCAGGGGACGACGCGGGCCGCCAGCGGATGTGCGTCGACCAATACCGTCCGCGTGTCGAGGGTCGCCGAGTCGACGAAGACGATGACAGGATCGCTTGCGATCTCGCCGGCGACGAGAACGAACCGGCCGTCGGGGCTCCATGCCAACATACGGGGGGTGATATCGCCGACCGTCACTGTGCGCCGCGCGGCACCGTCGGCGAGGTCGATCGAGTCTCCCTCGAAGTGGGTTGCCGCGTAGCGCGCGTTGTCGGGCGCCCACACCACAGACGTATAGGTCGCGGGAATGATCGCCGCAGTCTCCAGGCCCGGCCCACTGAGAAGCCTCGTACCGGGACCATCGGCGACGGCGACGACCCCGGTGGAGGAGATCCCGACGAACTGGCCGGGGACCTGACCCTGCGGCGTTCCGTCGGTTCCGATTCGCTGCACCGACGGGGTCCTGTCGCCGGTCCAACGCTCCACTACGTAGCCCGAGCCGTCGTAGGCCACCAGGCGATCAGCACCGGTAGCGAACTGGAAGCCTTCGAGCGTCGCTGCCGGCCTGAAGAAGACGCCGCCCTCGACTCGCTCACCGGTGTGGATGGTCGCGAGGGTCCCCGCCGTCCTCTGTTCGGCCCAAGCGATCTGTCCGGGGATTGCGTTGTGCCACGAGAACGATTGCGCGCCCCAAAACACCGGCGTCGGGCCGCCCTCCAGGCCAACCTGCAGCGAGGGCAGGTCGCGGCCGAAGCGATGCACCGCGGCTACCCACGACCCGGAGAGGTCGGGCCGGGCGTCGTATAGATCGGCAACGGGAAGGGAGCGAGCGATCACCCCGTCGGCGCCGGAAGACCAGCGCCAGACCTCGATGCCGTCCGCAGCAGCGGCGGTCATCACGAGCGTTCCCCGAAATCCGGGCACGAGGTCGTCGAGCGGACTCGGTGTCGGCTCGGCAGGAAGCAGCGCGGTGACTCCCGTGGCTGTGGGCTCCGGGGGAAGAGATGGCGTCGTGTTGGCCGAGCGATCGGACTCGATGGCCGGGTCCCCGGCGAAGATCGTGAACACCAGCGCTCCGGCCAGTCCGGCCAGCACGACCCAGCGGCGGCGCGGCGGGGGCCGCGACGAACGTGGTGGAGGAGTTCCCAGCGGTCGGACGGCACCGCGCTCGTTCATTCGGGAACGGTACCGATGATCAGTCGCTGGGCAGCCGAGGCGAGTTGCTCAGGACCGCCTGTAGCGGGCGAGGTAGTCGGGAGGCGGGTCGCCGACGCCCTCGTCGGGAATGGGGTCTCCGGCGACGAGCGACAGCGGCACTACTCCGGCCCAGTAGGGGAGCTCCAGGTCCTCCTGGTCATCTACCGGGGGCCCGGTTCGAACCTTGCCCGAGGCTTCGTCGAGCGGGAGGGCGAGAACGAGTGTCCCCTGAACCTCTTTCTCGTTCGGCGGCCGCGAGTCACTCCAGCGACCGGGCGTTACGTGCTCGGTAACCGCACGCAGCGCCAACATCTTCTCGTCGGGATCGTCGACGAGGCGCGCTTCACCGAAGACGATGACGCTTCGGTAGTTCAGCGACTGGTGGAACGGGGTGCGCGCGACGACCAGGCCGTCGAGGACGGTGGCCGCGACCGACACCATTGTGCCGTTGATGGTGCGGAGCATCCGTGAGACGGGGGAGCCGTGAAAGTAGAGGGTGTCGCCGGCGCGAGCGTGGATGGTGGGGATCACCACGGGTGAGCCGTCGTAGATGAACCCGACGTGGCAGAAGATTGCCTCGTCGAGGATGGAGTGAATCGTCTCCTGGTCGTAGACACCGCGCTCGGGGAGCCGGCGGACGGCGGTGCGACCTGAAGGAGCGTCAACCATCGCTCGCCCGAGTCATCCGAGCTCGAGCTCCGCCAGAGGCATGACCAAAGCCGTGATCCCCTCCCGCAGAGTCGCCGACGCCGCGGCGAACCTGGTCAGAACCTCCTCATGGGTCACGGGTGGGCTGCCGTCGACACCTACGTCGTAGTCCGTTATCACCGCGATGCTGACATAGGCGATGCCAGCCTCAGCAGCGAGGGCGGCCTCCGGTGCCTGGGTCATGTTGATCAGCTCCCAGCCCTGGGCGGCGTAGAAGGCGCTCTCGGCACGGGTGGAGAAGCGGGGACCCTGTATCACGACGACCGTCCCCCCGTCGTGCACGACCGCTCCCGTGGAGCGCATGGCTTCTACTGCCAAGGGGCGCAGCGCCTGGTGATAGGGGTCGGCGAAGGACAGATGCTGGACGTCGGGCCCGTCTTGGAACGTGTGATCCCGGCTCCAGGTGCGGTCGACGAGCTGGTCGGGCACCGCGAAGCTGCCCGGCTCATAGGCGAGATCGAGAGAGCCGACGGCGGAGGGGCCAACGATCCGGTCGACCCCGAGGGCCTGCATGGCCGCGATGTTGGCGCGGTAGGGCACCAGGTGGGGCGGGTACTCGTGGTGGGGCCCGTGCCTGGGAATGAAGGCGACCTCGACCCCGGCGACTCTTCCGACGAGGGGATCGGCCGACGGCCGCCCGTATGGAGTCGGACTGGGCACCGGGTCGGCCCCTTCGAGGAACTCATAGAACCCGGAGCCACCGAACACGCCGATCAAATGCTGCTCCTCGTTGGCGGAGGGCGCCCATCGTAGGGCGCCGCGCCCCATTCCTAGACTCGCCCCGATGGACGTTGCAGCGGTGGCCGTCGTGGCGGCCGGATACATCGTCGGGAGCATCGACTTCGGCGTCATCGTGCCGCGTCTCCTCGGCGTGGATATCTACGCCGCGGGGAGCGGCAATCCAGGAGCGAGCAACGTGCTGCGTAGCCTCGGAAAGGGAGTCGCTGCCGTCGTCGTTGCCGGTGACGTCGCCAAGGGCCTGGGAGCCACCGCGCTCGGGGCAATCGCCGTGGGCGATGCCGTCGGATTCGCCGCCGGGGCCGCGGCTGTGGTCGGACACTGTTTCCCGGTGTGGCACCGTTTTCGCGGGGGCAAGGGTGTCGCCGCCGCCGGCGGGATGACGCTCTGGCTGGAGCCGATTCTCGGGCTGGCGATGATCGTGGTCTGGGTGCTCCTGGTCGGGATCACCAGGCGGGCTTCGATCGCATCTCTGGTCGTGGTCGTCGGCTACGTGCCGGCTTTGGCGCTGCTGGGACGCCGCTCCTGGGAGCTCGCCTGGGCGGGAGTCGCAGTGGTGTTGATCCTGAGCCGCCATCACGCCAACATCCGCCGCCTCCTCTCGGGTGCGGAGCACACTCTCGAAGGGGGATCGCGATGAAGCCGCTAGCGGACGCGCAGCGGGAGGTGCTCGCGGCGATGGAGCCGCTGCCGACCGCGGCGCTCCCCATCGCCGAGTGTCTGGGGCTGGCGTTGGCCGAGCCGGTCACCGCCGAGTACCCCGTTCCCCCCTTCGCCAACTCGGCAATGGACGGTTTTGCGGTCCGCTCGGCGGATGTGGCCGATCCGCCGACCGATCTCGAAGTCGTTGAAGACGTTCCCGCCGGCCGCGTGCCCACGCTCCGGGTGACCGCCGGAACGACGACGAAGATCATGACCGGGGCACCAATGCCTGAAGGGGCTGATGCGGTGGTCATCGTGGAGGACTCCGAACCGGTGGAGGGCAACCGCGTCCGGCTGCACACCGCGGCCGTGGCGGGTGGAAACGTGCGCCGAGCGGGAAGCGACATCGAAGGCGGTGCGATGGTGCTGCAGAAGGGAACTCGCCTCGGCCCGGTGCATCTTGGTCTGTTGGCTTCGGTGGGAATGGCGGCGCCTCGAGTGCACCGCCGTCCGGTGGTGGCGGTGATGTCGACCGGAGATGAACTCGTCGCAGCCGACGGGGGGGCTTTGCGCCCCGGCTCGATTCACGACTCGAACCGCCCGATGCTGGGAGCGTTGCTCGTCGATCTCGGGGTTGAGGTGCTCGACCTCGGGATCGTTCCCGACGACGCTCGCCTGCTGCGCTCGACGCTGGGTGAGGCCGCGGCCAATGCCGACGCGGTGGTGACGAGCGGAGGCGTCTCGATGGGAGAGTACGACCTGGTCAAGGAGGTTCTCACCGAGCTGGGCCGGATCGATTTCTGGCGCGTGGCGATACAGCCGGCCAAGCCCTTTGCCTTCGGTTTTCTCGACGGCACCCCATTCTTCGGCCTGCCCGGTAACCCCGTCTCCGTGATCGTTGCCTTCGAGCAGTTCGTGCGGCCCGCCCTTCTGAAGAGGATGGGATCGGTGCGGCTCTTCCGCCGGCGGAGTTCGGCCGCCGCCGGAGTCGATCTCTCCACGAATCCGGAGAAGGCGGTGTTCGTGCGGGTCCGGGTCGAAGATGGTTCCGATGGAGTGGTGGTGGTCCCCTCGGGCGGGCAGGGATCGCACGTGCTCAGCGCCCTTGCCGATGCCCACGCGTTCGCGGTGATCCCAGTGGGAACGGGGGACGTGGGCGCCGGGGACCCCGTCGCAGTGGAATGGTTTGGAGGACGCGAGGTCAGGACGTACGAGGAGGTGCTCGGTGGATGAGCTTTCTCACCTAGATGATCGCGGTCAGGCTCGCATGGTCGACGTCGCCGGCAAAGATCGCGCCGACCGCGAGGCCGTCGCCGAAGGGGTGGTGGTCCTGAGCGAGCCGACGAGAACTGCCCTTTTCGATATGTCGCTGCCGAAGGGTGACGCTCTGGCCACAGCCCGGATCGCCGCCATCCAGGCGGCCAAGCGGACGGCGGAGTTGATACCCCTGTGCCACCCTCTGGGGCTGACCGCCATCCAGGTTGACGTTGCAGAGGTCGACGATGGCGTCCGGATCGTGGCCACGGTGCGCACCACGGACCGCACGGGTGTCGAGATGGAGGCAATGACGGCGGCCGCCGTCGGTGCTTTGACGATCTACGACATGGTCAAGGGCCTCGAAAGGGGCGCCGAGATCGGTCCGGTGCGGCTGCTGCGCAAGTCGGGTGGTGCCAGCGGGGAGTGGGAGAGGTGAGAGCCGCCGTCATAACGGTGTCCGACCGAGTGAGCCGCGGCGAGGCGGAAGATCTTTCTGGTCCCGCCGCCGTTGAGATGCTCGCCGACCACGGCTTCGCGGCCGACGTCGTCGTCGTTTCGGACGGGATCGAGCCCGTTGAAGCCGCGCTGCGCCGTGCCGTGGCATCCGGTGTAGGGCTGGTGGTTACGACCGGAGGCACCGGCATGGCGCCTCGAGATCTGACACCGGAGGCGACCGCTCGCGTGGTGGAGCGCGAGGCACCGGGACTTGCCGAGGCGATGCGCGCCGCGACCTTCGGCAAGAACCCACACGGCATGCTCTCCCGCGGGGTCTGTGGGATCGCCGCCGGGACCCTCCTGGTGAACCTGCCCGGTTCGGTCGCCGGGGTCACCGAATCGCTGGAGGTGATCGGCCCGGCGCTATCCCACGCCGTGGAGCTTCTCACCGAGCAGCCATCTCCCCATGACTGAGGCTGTGGCGTCGAAGAACCGTGCCGAACCCCTCTGTGGTCCTTATCCTGGTGCGGCGACGCCACCGTGTGCGGTGTCGATGACAAGACGAGGGAGAGGTCGATGACCGATCCGAGACGGCGCGCTCCGACCCCGGAGGCAAGGACAGCGCTGACCGGGCTGAACGACGAACGAGAGCGAGTGCTGGCGCGTCGCCGCCTGGCGCTGGTCGTCCTGGCTGCTGCCGTGCCGATCTCACTCGTCGCGGCCATCCTCACCGGTTCGACGACCTTCCTCATCGTGAATCTGGTCTTCGACCTCTTGATCGCCGGCTACGTGGCGATGCTGCTGCAGATCAAGCAGAGCCAGGAGGCCGGGTTCGGACGCCCGGCAGGGCCTTCGGGTCGCGACGAGGACGTGCGCGTAGTGCGCCGGTGACGGAGCTCGAGGCCGTCCAACGCGAAGCGGCGGAGGCGCTGGACGCCATCTATAGGGCTCGCGAGCAGGGCCTAGCCAATTCGAGACAGATCATCAGGCTGGCGGCCAACGCCATTAGGTCGCTCCATCGCGACGAGGACGCCGCCGCCGAAGAGCTCATGGCCGATGCCGGACGCTTGCTCGCCGAGACGACGGCGGTGCTCAGCGACCATCCCGGCCTGTTGCACGCCGGGTTCGTGCACGATGCGGCCAAGGAATATGCCGAGGCTCGGCTTACGGCTGCGCTGGCCCGCAGCGACTCGATCCCGACTCCGTCCGATCTCGGAGTGTCGGTGCCCGCATATCTCAACGGGCTGGGGGAAGCGGTAGGCGAGTTGCGCCGCCGCCTGCTCGACCTGCTGCGCGCCGGTGATTTGACGGCGGGGGAGCGGACTCTGCAAGCGATGGATGCCGTGGTCGAACTGCTGGCGTCTCTCGACTATCCGGACGGGATGACCGGCGGCCTGCGACGGACCACCGACGTAGCCCGGGCTCTGGTCGAGCGGAGCCGGGCCGACCTGACAACGACGATCGTCCAGGAACGCCTTCGGGAGCGCCTTGATACGGCGGGTGCCTGAGACCAACCGCGATCGGACCGGGACGAATTCCTCTACCGCCAATCGTCGATATGGGGGAGACTTGTGAAAGATTTCACAAGATTGGTGTTGTCTATCCACCTCGGTCGCGAGGAGGAGGGATGCTATGGAAGATCCGTGTCCCCCCGAGTGTCTCGATGAAGAGTGGCGCGATCCGGCCGATCTCACGATCGACGATATAGCTCGCATTGCGAAGGGCTTGGCGCATCCCGCCCGGATCGGGATCTTGCGGCAATTCCACGCCCGCAAGCCTCACATTGCCCGCGAGATCGTCGGTGAGTGTGATCTCGCCCAGTCGACCGTATCCGAGCACCTGAGGATTCTGCGTGAGGCCGATCTCCTCTCGGCGACCAAGGATGGTCCGCGCACCTGGTACTGCCTGCGCCGTGCCGTGTTGCGCCAGTTCGCCGGGGCCGTCGAGATGATCTCCGGCGACCCCGTCCTCGTCTCCGACTCGGAAGGGGTCTGAGGTTGCTTCTTCCTCGATCTCACAGGATCTCCGAAGGCGCTGAAGGAGCCACGTAGCGGAAGGCCCCCGGAGTCTGGGCCTAAGGGCCCTATCGGTCATCGTCGATCTTCGAAATAATGTGAAAAATTTCACAAATAACTTGTGAAGAAATTCACAAGTCCGAGCAACAAGGAGAGCTCACCATGAAGAGGAATCGGCTGCAGACGGTCGGCATCGTGCTGGCCGTCATCGGGCTGGTCTTCCTGGTCGCGGCGGGCATCGCTTATGTGAAGGTGCAGGACGGCTACACCGCTCTGCAGTCCTTCAGCGAGGCCGAGAACGTGACCCTCAACTACAACGAGGATGGGGAACTGATCGACCGCGGCACCGTGGAGGGTGCCCAGGCGATCATGTCGCTGCTCGAGGACGACTGGGGCTTCACGGTCGTCGAGGGCGACCTGGATCCCAACGACCCGCTGGTCAACACCGCCACCGAGTACATGTACCAGATGGCAACGATCGGCTATCACATCCTCCACGGGACCCAGACGGTGGTGCTCGCTGAGGACGTCGAGTACAACGGTGAGGTGTTCGCTGCCGGGACGTACGAGTTCGAAGTTGACGGCCGCTACTGGACCGACTTCGACCGCCGTCATCCCATTGAGGGACCGGCCCGGTCGCAAGCATGGAGCGGTACGGCGCACGGTCTGTTCGCCGAGCTTGGCGTCGGCACCGTGACCCACTCCGTCCTGCAGATTGGGCTGGCGATCGCCGCTGCGTTCGCCGCCATCGGCGGGATGGCCATCCTGACCGGCCTCGGACTCATTTGGGTCAGCCGGGAGGAAGACACCCTGGCAATCCCGGAGAGTCCCAAGGACCTCACCGGCACGCCGGAGAAGAGCGAGAAGGAACTCGTCGACTCGAGTCTCTGATCATCAGCCAGCACCGGCTGCTCGAGGCCCCCGCGAGGGGGCCTCGAGGCTTGTTGGGTCGGAAACCAGAGCCTTCACCGCCGCGGGAGTCGCCGGGTGCGGCGGGTAGGCTCGCTGTAAGCGCCCGAGGCAGCCGCGGCGGCGCCGTCCGAGTGGTGTTCGGAGTGGGAGGTGGCTCCATGACGGTGAAGGTCATCACCGACACCACCGCCGTCGTGCCCGAGCAGTTCGGCAGGGAGCTTTCGTTGACATCGGTCCCGGTGTGGCTCAACTTCGAGGATCGCTCCCATCGCGATGGGGTGGACGTCGAGGTCGCCGAGTTGTACGAGCGGCTCGAACGGGGGGAAAGGGTCACGACCTCATCGCCGTCGCCCGGAGACTTCGTGCGCGCGTTCGAGAGTGCCGCCGAAGGCGGGTACGACGCTGTGTTCGTCACGACGGTCTCCGCAGAGCTCTCGGCGATCCACGATGCAGCCCGCGCCGCCGCCAGCGTGTTCACCGCGCTTCCGGTCGACGTGTTCGATTCCGGTACGGCGGTGACCGGCGCCGGACTCGTCGCCATCGAGGCGGCCCGCGCCGCAGCCGCCGGCGCCGACCTCGCGGGAGTTGCTGCCGCGGCCCGAGCAGTTGCCGGCTCGGTGCAGGTCGTGGGGATGGTCGACACCCTCCGCTATCTGCATCGCTCAGGCAGGGTCAACACGGCCAAGTTCTGGGTGGGTTCCACTCTCTCCGTGAAGCCGATGTTCCGGCTCAGCAACGGGACGGTGTCCCGGGCCGGCATCACCCGCACCGCCTCGCGTGCCCTCGACCGGATGGTGCGGGCGGTGGATGGGACGGGGACTGTCCACGTCGGAATCTTTCACGCGGCCGCCGCGGCTCGCGCCGACGAACTGCAGCAACGCCTCGAAGGCTCGGTGTCGGACATCGCCGAGGTCTTCGTCAGCTCCTTCTCGTCCGCCATGGGAGCCCACACCGGCCCCGGGGTGGTGGGGGTCGGCTGGTGGCGCTCCTAGGACTGACTCTCGGCTATCTGATCGGTTCGACCCCCTTCACCTGGCTGCTGGGCCACACGCGCGGAGTCGATCTGCGCCGCGTCGGCTCGGGGAACGTTGGATCGGCCAACCTCGACTCGGCCGCCGGGCGCACCGTTGCCGTCGCCGGCTTCTTCCTCGACGCCGGCAAAGGGGTCGCTGCCGCTGTCGTGGGCGGTGTCTGGGGAGAAGCCGGCCAGGCTCTGGCCGCCTGGGGAGCGATCGCCGGGCATGCCTGGCCCGTGTGGCTCCGCTTTGTCGGCGGTCGGGCTCAGACGGTCACACTCACGGCCGGTGCGGTGGTGGCCCCCTGGTCGACGCTCGCCATCCTGCCAATCCTCGGCATTGGGTTCTTTACGAAGAACCTCGCTCTGTCCTGGCCGGTCGCCGTAGTTGCCTGGCCTGTCATCGCCGTTTTCGCCGACGGGACCGCGGCCGCCGTCTACGCGGTGGGGGCCGCTGTTCTCACCGTGGTGCGAAGACTGGTGGGGAGCCCCCGGATGGAGCGGGCTTCGCTTCGAATGGCGTGGCTCAGTCGCCTCCTTTATGACCGGGAGCCGTGACGCGCCGGCGTGGATTGAAGTACGCATTCCGCAATTCGCAATACGCGACCTGGTGGAGGTGACGGGATTTGAACCGTCTTACCGCTCCCATCAGGTAAGCGGTGCTTGCTGCGTTCGGACCGAGTGAGCGGGTGGCGCGGCGAAGAAGGTCGGATCGGCGAGCACGGAAGCGAGGTTGCCGCCCAGTCGGGCGGCAACGGAAGCGGAACCGGTACGACGGTGGTGGAGGTGACGGGATTTGAACCCGTGGCCCCTACGTTGCGAACGTAGTGCTCTGCCGAACTGAGCTACACCCCCGAGTGGGTGGGATTGTAGGTGTCGGCTCGGGGCCGACGGTCGCGCCGATTCGAGCCCTGTTCGGTCTCGAATCGTTGCTCCGGGGTGCCTCGCTGCGCTCGGCGCCTTGTTCTACGTTGCGAACGTAGTGCTCTGCCGAACTGAGCTACACCCCCGAGTGGGTGGGATTGTAGGTGTCGGCTCGGGGCCGACGGTCGCGCCGATACTCGGCGCAATCAGCGATTCGCAATACGCAATTCGTGACCCGCGATACACGGTTCGCTAGTCGCTGGTCGATGGTCGCTGGTCGCTGATCGCTATCCAATCAGAATCCGCGCCACGACGATCAACACGATGGCGGCGGCGACGATCAAGAAGGGACGCCACCGGATCTCGGCGGGGAAACGCGGCTCGACTCGGCCGGTCGGATCCCAGCGCACCCGGACCGGCCCGCGGTGAGGCTTCCTGCTGGCCACTTCGAGCAGGATGCGGTCACCCCCCGGCGCGGTTGCCTCCACCCGATGCAGGGTGCGGTTGCCGTCTCGGCGCGTGCCCATGACGGTACCGAGGATGGTGACGGTCCTCGAGCCCAGACGGTCCTGCATTCCGTCCCCCCAAGTGCGTAGTTGGGTCATATCACGGCGCGGCCACCTTTTCCAGGCTTTTTGGGTAGCTAGCGGGGCCCGTATCGAAGAACATACGGATCGGAGGCCGACAAGTTCTCGTCTCTCCCCGTTCGGTTCCTAACCTCCGGTCATGCGCCGAATCCTGCTGGCTCTGCTCGCCGTGTCCTTGCTGGCTTCAGCCTGCGCCGATGATGAGGCCGGCCCGGACGAGTCGACGTCGGGGAGGATCGACGTCGCCGGGATCGAGCGAGAACTGGACTCCCTGGTGAGGGCGGCCGAGGACGCCCGCGGACTCCGCTTCGTGGAAGACCCGGAAATCACGATCGTCACGTCGGACGAGTTGGCGCGGCGGATTCGAGTCGAGATCGAGGAGGACTTCGACCCCGCCGAGATCCTCGTGGATCAACGCCTGTTCGAGCTGCTTGGCCTACTCGACGGATCCATTGACCTCATGCAGGCCTACCTCGATCTCTACGCCGAGGCCGTGGGCGGTTTCTACGACAACGAAACCGGCGAGCTCGTGATCTCCGGCGATGAGGCACTCAGCCCGTTGGCCAAGACGATCGTCGTCCACGAGTTGATCCATGCGCTCACCGATCAGCATTTCGACTTCGCCGCCCGTCTCGATCAGCTGATCGAAGAGGACCGATTCCACGAAGCCTCGGCGATCCAAGCGCTGGCAGAAGGCGACGCCACCTACTTCCAGATCGTCTATATGCAGACGCTGCCGACGAATGAACAGGTCGAGGCGGTTCAGGAGTCACTGGCGGTGGACACGAGCGTCGCCGATTCTCTGCCGGCGTGGTTCAGCGAGGACCTGGCCTGGCCCTATGACGCTGGCTTCGCCTTCGTCGATCGAATCATCACCGACCTGGACGTGGCGGGTCTCAACCAGTCCTACACGCTGCTTCCGACTACCACGGAACACATCATTCACCCGGGCTCCTACTTCACGCGGCAGCCGCCTCGTCCTGCCGATCTGCCCAATGCGGTGCTCGACGGCTACGAAGTGGTGGAGGAGGGCCAGTGGGGCGAGTGGAACCTGGAGCTGTACCTGCTCGACGGGGTCGACCCCGGGGAGGCGATCATCGCCGCCAGCGGGTGGGGTGGTGACGACTACCGCGTCTATTGGGATGGAGCGAACGTGGCCTTCGCCTATCTGTTCGTTGGAGACACACCCCTGGATGCGACCGAGCTCGCCGAGTCGCTCGCCGCGTCGGTGGCGGTGCGAGTGGCCGTCGGTTCGCCTGTCACGACGACGGGCGGCACGTCTTTTGCTCCCGGCGAGGACTACGCGGCCATCTACGTTGAGGACAGCCGCGTGCTGTTCGTCGCTGCGGCCGACCCGGTCGCCGGATCGCTTCTGGCCGATCAGCTCCAAGCGGTGCTGGGCGCAGGTTGACCCCGTGGCGGCGCGGCGCCCTGCGTGCCAGAATGCGCCAACGCTGGCAACCGAATTGATCGGGGGATCATGGACTTCAGCAAGCTTTCGCAGGGCGCCAAGCTGGCCCTTATCGGCGGCGCCGTTCTCGTCATCGACCTCTTCCTGCCCTGGTATGGGACTCTCGGTTTCAACCTGAATGCATTCGACGCCGAGTTTTGGGCCTGGGGTGGGTCGTTGCTCGCCATTGCCGGCGCGGCCGTGTTGCTGCTGAAGGCGATGGGCACCCAGGAGATCAGCGCCGGCCAGTTCAAGCCGGAGCAGCTGGCGACGATCCTCGCCGGGATCGGGACCATCTTCATTGTGATTCGCTGGATCACGGAGACGGACTTCGTCAAGTACGGGCTGTTCGTGGGGTTGATCGCCGCCGCAGTGGTGACGTTCGGCGCCTTCACCTCGATGAAGGATGCCGGCCTCGATCTTCCCGGAATGGACAGCTTCGGCGGCGGGGGTGGCGGCGGCGGAGGTCCAGAGGCCTAGCCCTTTTCGCTCCGTTCGATCTGGAGGGCCCTGCGGGGCCCTTCAGTCATAGGTGAGTCTGTGGTACTTAGGACGGGTGACACCGGCAGGCGATTCCCGAGTGCAAATGCCCGATGCGCGACTAAGGGTCGACGGTTCGGGTGTCGGGAGTCGGATGTCGGCAATGCCGACCACCGGCCGCCATGGAGGACGGCCAGTCCAGTATGGCTACTTGCCTCTTCCCGCGTTGGGACGCCGCCCGTGGTTTGCCTTCTTGCGGCGGGCGCGGATGCGACGGCGTTTTCCTTTGGCCATGAACGTCGAGCGTAACAGCGGCGCCGGCCGACACCAGCGGGTCGTGCGACTACGCGCTGGCGACTGGAAGTCGGTGCCGTTGCTCCTGGCGAGGTCGCGGAGGCGGCGCCGCATCGGCCTGCGCCCCGCGGCGGGGCCTCACGGCATCCTTCTGCGCGGCGCCTCGGTGCACGGCTTTGGCATGAAGATGCCTCTCGAAGTCGTCGCGCTGGACCGCCGAGGGAAGGTGGTGCGATCCTGCGTGCTTCGCCCCGTCCGCGTCTTGTGGATCCCAGGCGCCTGGTGGATCGCCGAGATGCCGGTGTCGGCTGGAAACCCGCCGCCGGGGACGCAGGTCGTGGTGGATAGTCTCGGAGTATGTCGGGCACTCTGATCTTGTGCGCGGGACCTATCGGGAACCTCTCCGACGCCCCGCCGCGGCTGGCCACGGCGCTCGCGTCTGCTTCGGTTGTCTACGCCGAGGACACCCGGCGGGCGCGCAAGCTCTTGGCTCACCTAGGGGTGGCGAAGCCGCTGCGCTCCTACTTCGTCGGCAACGAGGAGGAGCGCGCCGCAGAGATGGAAGGTCGACTCGCCGCCGGTGAGACAGTGGCGATGCTGACGGATGCCGGCAGTCCCAGTATCGCCGATCCCGGCGTCAGCGCGGTGCGGGTGGCACTGCGCGCCGGAGCGACGGTCACCGGGGTTCCGGGGCCGAGCGCCGTTACGTTGGCGATCGGGCTGAGTGGGTTCTCCGGGGATCGGTTCGCCTTCGAGGGCTTCCTGCCGCGTCGCGGCAGGGCGCGCGACGAGCGAATCGTCGCCATCGCCGAGGCCACCGAAACCACGGTGATCTTCTGTGCCCCTTCCCGGCTTGCAGCCGACCTATCCGCTCTGGCGGCGCGGCTGCCCGACAGATCCTGCGCCGTGTGCCGGGAAATGACGAAGCTGCACGAGGAGGTATGGCGGGGGAGTGTCGCCGCCGCAACGGAGTACTGGTCATCCGCTTCGGTCAAAGGAGAAGTCACTGTTGTGATCGAGGGAGGTGAGGCCCCGGCACCTGATCTCGAGGCAGCCGTCGCCGAGGCCGAGGCGGCTATAGCGGATGGGGAGAGTCCGTCTGCCGCTGTGCGTAGAGTCGCTGCCGCCACCGGGGTGAGCCGGCGCGATCTCTATGAAGCGGTGATCGGCTCCTGATCAGACGCGGCTGCGTCGTAGCCTCTCCACCACGTACTCGCCCGGCTCCAAGTCGACGTTCTGATCCGAGATGGCCACCGAGTTCGCCGCGTCGAGCGTGAACTGGTGGACGATCGTCGGAATCCGAGGCCTGATCTCGATGTGATCGCCGTCTAGGGCGATCTCTAGCTCGTCGCCTTCCTGGATTCCGAGGACACGACGCATCTCGGCCGGGATCACGATCCGCCCCAGATCGTCGATCTTCCGAACTATGCCCGTGGTCATCACACCTTCTTTCGTGCCTCCCTGAGCACAAGTGCAACCGCCACGAGGACGTACACCCGTGCAAACCTCGCTGAGCATACAGCCCGACCACGTTGCGCGTCGGGAGCGTCTACCGCGGCGAAAAGGCCCGGCGCTACGCTGCGCCGCGCTCATGCGTTACGTCACCACTCCCATCTATTACGTCAACGATGTGCCTCACATCGGCACCGCTTACACGACGGTGACGACCGACGCTCTCGCCCGCTGGCATCGGTTGCAGGGCGCGGAGACGTTCTTCTTGACCGGAACCGACGAGCACGGGCTGAAGATCAAGCAGGCTGCCGAGGCCAACGGCGTCACCCCCCAGGAGTGGGTGGATCGCACCGTGGTCCGATTCCGCGAGGCGTGGGAGTTGCTCGACATCTCCAACGACGACTTCATCCGCACCACCGAGCCACGTCACCACCTCGCCGTCAAGGAGCTGCTGCAGCGGTGCTACGACGCCGGCGACATCTACTTGGGTCAATACGAGGGCCTCTACTCCGTCGCCGACGAGGCCTACGTGACAACCGCCGAGGTCCCCGAGCTGGAGCGGCAGGGCCGCAAGGTGATCGAGATGCGGGAGGAGAACTACTTCTTTCGCCTCTCCAAGTACGAGCAGCCGCTGCTCGACTGGTACGAATCCCATACCGACTTCGTTCGACCGAAGATCCGCCGCAACGAGGCACTCGGCTTCATCCGCCAGGGGTTGCGCGACTTCTCCGTTAGCCGGACCTCCATCGACTGGGGGATTCCGATCCCCTGGGACGAGTCGCACGTCACGTATGTGTGGTTCGATGCCCTCACCAACTACTTGACGGCTGCGGGCTTCCCCTCCGACGAAGAGCGCTTTACCCGGTATTGGCCGGCGGTCCACATCATCGGCAAGGACATCCTCCGATTCCACTGTGTGTACTGGCCGGCCATGTTGCTCAGCGCCGGTGTGGAGCCACCACAAAGCGTCTTCGTGCACGGCTTCCTGACAGTAGGTGGCGAAAAGATGTCGAAGACGGCTCTGAATCAGATTGCCCCCGCCGATCTCGTCACCGACTTCGGCGTCGACGGCTACCGGTATCACTTCCTGCGCGATCAGCCGTTCGGGCCAGACGGGGATTTCTCCTACGAGGGGATGGTGGCCAGGTACAACGCCGACTTGGCGAACAACCTGGGCAATCTCCTGGCGAGGGTGACCACGGTGGTCGAGACCAAATGCGGCGGCATCGGCCCCGCCCCCGATCCGGAAAGCGACCTGGCGAGTATCGCGACGGACGTGCTGGCCAAGGCCACTGCCGCCTGGGAGCGGGTGGCGCCTTCGGTGGCGCTGGAGGAGACGTGGCGGCTGATCGGCGCCGCGAATGCCCACCTCGAGGCAAACGAGCCGTGGAAGATGGAGCCGGGTCCGGAGCTGGATCGGGTGATGGGGGACGCGGTCGAAGTCCTGCGTATCGTGGCCGTGCTGGCTTACCCGGCGATTCCAGGCGCCAGCGAGGCGATCTGGGAATCGATCGGGATGGAGGGGTCACCGACCGCCGCGCGTCTCCCCGAGGCCGCCACCTGGGGCGGCTTTCCCGGAGGGCTCGCCGTCACGAAGGGCGAGGCGCTGTTCCCGCGGATCAAGGCGTGACCGTCTGGGTAGACACCCATTGCCACCTCCACATGGCGGACTCGGCCGCCGCCGACCTCATAGCGCGAGCGCAGGCTGCGAACGTGGAGTGGCTCGTGTGCCCGGGGACCGATGCGGCCGGTTCGGAGGCCGCCGCGGAGTTGGCGACCCGGTTTTCGGGGATCGTGTTCGCCACGGCGGGTCTTCATCCGCACCACGCCGATCTCTGGCCGAAAGAGCAGGATCGGATCGGAGATCTGGCCGCTGAGGCCGTCGCCGTCGGCGAGTGCGGGCTCGACTTCTATCGCGATCTGTCGCCCCGAGCCGCGCAGCGCGCTGCGTTTCGTGAGCAACTGGCGCTCGCTGCTGCTCTCGACAAGCCGGTCGTCGTTCACTGCCGCGACGCCTTTGCCGAGGTGTTCGAGGACCTGGAGGCGTCGGGGCATGCCGATCGAGCCGTGCTGCACTGCTGGACGGGCGGCCCGCGCTGGACGGAGCGCTTCGCTGCTCTCGGCGTGACATTCTCGTTCGCCGGGCCGATCACCTACCCCGGGGGCGACACCGTGCGCGCCGCCGCTGCAGCAGTCCCGCCGGAGCGGACGCTTGTTGAGACGGACACTCCATACCTGACCCCACCC
>JABAOH010122018.1_pt4 | contig 110070 bp, 110 predicted proteins | sample 7062181 | NCBI WGS metagenome assembly JABAOH01 (sample SAMN14538630, study PRJNA623070) | marine sediment metagenome | biome: marine biome [ENVO:00000428]; feature: marine pelagic biome [ENVO:01000023]; material: deep marine sediment [ENVO:00002113]; isolation source: pool of 5 deep marine... | reverse complement strand
CGGAACATGTCGTCGACTGCTGTGCCCGGGTCAGGAATCAGGATCATGTCGGACTCCTGGATGTCCTGGAACCCACGGATTGACGAGCCGTCGAAGCCGAACCCGGCCTCGAAAGAGTCCTCTGTCAGTTCCCTGGATGGAACGGTGAAGTGCTGGACCTGGCCTGGCAGGTCGCAGAATCGCAGGTCGACGAACTCATAGCCCTCGTCAGCGACGAGGGAGATGACGTCGGCAGCCGTCCTTGTCACGATGACTCCTCTCGGTTGCTTACCGATCGTGAACCACGACTTTCTACGTGCCCTCGATTGCCTTTCCGTTGCTGGAGTGTGAACGTTGTGTTTCGCGATCTCCACAGGCCATCGGCTGCCGCTACCGTCGCCCGACGTCATGCCAGCCACCATCGTCTTGGGTGCCCAGTGGGGCGATGAGGGCAAGGGGAGGGTGGTCGACTATTTCGCCCAGAGTGCGGACTACGTGGTGCGATTCCAGGGTGGCAACAACGCCGGGCACACCATCGTCGTGGGCGAACAGAAGCTGGCCCTCTCCCTGATCCCGTCGGGAATCCTCTATCCGGACTGCACCCCCGTTATCGCCTCCGGCACCGTCATCGATCCCTCGGTCCTGCTGGCGGAGATGGACATGGCGGCGGAGAGAGACCTGGACACCTCTCGCGTTCGGCTTTCCGGGAACGCCCACCTGATAATGCCGTATCACCGCAAGCTCGATGCCGCCATCGAGCGGTATCTGGGCCAGAACCAAATCGGCACCACCAAGAAGGGCATAGGCCCGGCCTACACGGACAAGTACGCCCGGTTCGGGATAAGGGTTCAAGACCTCTTCGACCCCAAGATCTTCCGGGAGAAGGTCGAGGCCGCGTTGGAGGACAAGAACAAGATCCTGCCCCGCGTCTACAACACCCTCCCCATGGACGCAGACGAGATCGTCGACGAGTACCTCGGCTACGCCGAGGCACTCGGTCCGCATGTGACAGACACCTCGCTGCTGATCTGGAACGCGATCCAGGCCGGCGATGATGTCTTGTTCGAAGGTGCCCAGGGGACGCTGCTCGACGTCGACCATGGCACCTACCCCTTCGTGACGTCATCCAACCCGACCGCGGGAGGTGCCATTGTCGGTTCCGGTGTGGGCCCCAAGACGATCGATGAGGTAGTCGGCGTGGCCAAGGCGTACATCTCCCGGGTGGGAACCGGGCCGTTCCCGACCGAACTGCTCGACGAAGCTGGCGACAAGATGATCGAGTTGGGCGGTGAGTACGGGACGGTCACGGGACGGCGGCGCCGTTGCGGCTGGTTGGACATGCTTGCCCTCAGGTATGCGGTGAGGGTCAACAGCCTGACCAAGCTGTTCCTCACCAAGCTCGACATCCTCTCCGCGTTCGAGACCATCAAAGTCGCCACCGCGTACAGCTCCGGGGACGTGACCTATGACGAGTTCCCGGACCAGCAGTCGGTCCTCTATCACTGCGATCCGACGTACGAGAAGTTGGATGGCTGGCAGGGAGACATCACCGGAGTGCGGGCGTACCGGGATCTCCCCAAGGAGGCCCGGGCCTACATCGAATACATCGAGGAAGCCGCCGAGGTAGAGGTCGGATGGGTGTCGGTGGGTCCGGAACGATCACAACTGATCGAGATCGGATGAAGGTTCTGCTCATCGGATCGGGGGGCCGGGAGCACTCACTCGGGTGGAAGCTGGCGCAGTCGCCCCGGGTGGACGAGCTCATATCACTGCCAGGGAATCCGGGCCTCGGCCAGTTGGGGCCACTGGTCGACGGGATAGAGGCCACCGATGCCGGGGCGATCGCGGCCATAGCGAGGCTGCACGGCGTGGGCCTCGTCGTCATCGGGCCCGAGGCGCCTTTGGCAACAGGGGTCACCGATGCCGTCTCCACACTGGGGGTCCCCGTCTTCGGGCCGACCAGATCGGCCGCCAGATTGGAGTCCTCGAAGGCCTTCGCCAAGGCGATCATGGATCGGGCCGGAGTGCCTACCGGAGACTGGGCGATCTTCGGCGAGCCAGGCCCGGCCAAGAGGCATATCGACCACTTGGAGGGCCCATTCGTCGTCAAGGCAGACGGACTGGCCTCCGGAAAGGGAGTTCTGGTCACCGAGGACCGGGAGGAGGCGCTGGTCTGGGTCGACCACTGCCTGGAGGGAGCATTTGGCGAAGCGGGATCGAGGGTCGTGATCGAGGAGTACCTCGACGGTCCCGAGGTGAGTGTGTTTGCGGTGTGCACCGAGGAGGGGGTGGTCGCTCTCGAACCGGCTCGGGACTACAAGCGGCTGGCCGATGGGGATGAGGGACCGAACACCGGCGGGATGGGCTCGTACAGCCCGGTCAGCGACCTCCCCGAAGGGCTCATGCCCTACGTGACGGGATCGATCATCGAGCCCACGCTGGCCCAGATGGAAGAGGAGGGAAACCCGTTCACCGGCTTTCTATATGCCGGACTGGTCCTCACCGCCGACGGACCAAAGGTGTTGGAGTTCAATGTCCGGCTGGGTGACCCGGAGTGTCAGGCAATCCTCCCCCGGATGGAAAGCGACCTCATAGACGTGTTGGAGGGAGTCGACCCGACTTGGTCGGACATCGCGACGGTGAACGTGGTGTTGGCTGCCGCCGGTTATCCGGCCAAACCCGAGAAGGGTGCCGCCATCGAGAAGCTCGACCAGGCGCCGAGGGATGTGATCGTGTTCCATGCCGGCACCAAAGCCGAAGACGGGAACTTGGTCGTCAACGGGGGCCGGGTCCTGAATCTGGTCGGAATGGGGTCGACGGTTGAGGATGCCCGGGAGCGGGCCTACGAGGCCGTCCACGCCATTGCCTGGCCCGGGGCCCAATTCAGGACAGACATCGCCAGTTGATTACGGTCACTCTCGAGAGAGCCGGTGCCCCTCAGGGGGGCGTGCCAACTGAGGTTTGGAGCAAGTGAGTCACAAGGTTGCGATCGTCATGGGGTCGGGCTCGGACAGACCCGTGATGGAGAAGGCCGGGAAGATGCTCGAGAGCTTCGGCGTCGAGCACGAGACTCGCGTCCTCTCCGCGCACAAGACCCCCGATCAGGCCATCGAGTTCGCCATGAGCGCCGCGGCCAACGGCTTCGAGGTCATCATTGCCGGGGCGGGCAAGGCCGCCCACCTGGGTGGAGTGATGGCTGCGAAGTCATTGCTCCCCGTGATCGGAGTACCCATCAGCGCTTCGCTCGACGGGATGGATGCGCTGTTGGCCACCGTGCAGATGCCAACCGGTGTCCCGGTGGCGACGGTGGCAATCGACGGTGCGGCCAACGCCGCTCTCCTCGCCGTGGCGATGCTTGCCATCAACGACCCCGAGCTGGCCGGGAAGCTGGCCGACTATCGCAAAGAGCTGGCCGACGAGACCCTGGCAGGCTGACATCGATACCATCCGAGGCCAATGAGCGAGATCTCTTTCGAAAAGCCCGACCCGCACGACTTCTTGGACATCGGGTCACTCCTGTCCGACGAAGAGAAGCTGTTGCGTGACACGGTCAGGACCTACGTCGAGAAGGAGATCACACCCAACGTCGGGGAATGGTGGGAGGACGGTCAAATACCCCACCGGGACCTCGCAAGAGCCTTCGGGGAGATGGGGATGTTCGGCATGCACCTCGAGGGCTACGGGTGTGCCGGGACCTCGGCCACCGCCTACGGGCTGGCGTCTCTCGAGCTGGAGGCGGGAGACTCCGGCATCCGGTCTTTCGTGTCGGTCCAGGGCTCGCTGGTGATGTTCCCCATCTGGAAGTTCGGGTCGGAGGAGCAGAAGCAGGAGTGGCTCCCCCAGATGGCGAAAGGGGAGGTCATCGGGTGCTTCGGTCTCACCGAGGCCGATTCGGGATCCGACCCGGGCTCGATGCGCACCAGCGCCAGGCGGGATGGCTCCGACTGGATCATCGACGGGGCGAAGATGTGGATAACCAATGGCTCCATTGCCCAGATCGCCATTGTGTGGGCACAGACCGACGAGGGAATACGTGGGTTCATCGTTCCCACCGACACCCCCGGATTCTCGGCTCCCGAGATCAAGAAGAAGGCCTCTCTCCGGGCGTCGGTGACTTCAGAGCTGGTTCTCGACAGCGTTCGTGTGCCAGAGGACTTCGTGCTGGGGGGCGTGGCCTCGATGCGCGGGCCGCTGTCCTGCCTCAACGAGGCCCGCTTCGGAATCGCATTCGGGGCTATGGGCGCGGCGCGGTCCTGCTACGAGACCGCACTCGCCTACGCCAAGGACAGGGAGCAGTTCGGGACGCCGATCGCGTCGTTTCAACTGACCCAGGCCAAGTTGGTCGAGATGATGGTGACCGTACAGCGCGGGACCCTTCTGGCGCTCCACCTCGGTCGGATGAAGGACGACGGCAAGCTCACCCCTGAGCAGGTGTCCTTCGGCAAGTTCGACAACGTGCGCAACGCACTGGACGTTGCCCGGATGGCGCGAGCGATCCTCGGGGCCAATGGCATCACGCTCGAGTACCCGGTGTTCAGGCACATGGCCAATTTGGAGACGGTCTTCACCTACGAAGGCACCAACGAGATCCACACACTGGTCATGGGACAAGCGATCACAGACCTGAACGCATTCACCTAGCCCGGAGGTAGGAGGCCAGGTCGCCGTTGGAGACGATGTCGAGACGGTCCATTCCCTTCCAGGAGGCGACAAGTTCCAACTCCTGCCGGAGGGCATTGGCCACCGCGACCATGTCCACACCAGGCTCGGCGAAGGCGCCCCTCACCCGCAGCACACCCTCCTGACGGTCTGTCTTGAGATCGACCCGGGCCACGAGGTCGCCGTCCAGCAGGAATGGGAGGACGTAGTACCCATAGACTCGCTTGGGCTCTGGGACGTAGATCTCGATCCGATAGAGGAAGCCCCATAGCCGCTCCACTCGGTCCCTGTACCAGATCAGACTGTCGAACGGCGAGAGAAGCGCTGCCCCCGTTGAGCGCCGCGCCGCCTTGGCCTCGGGATGCAGGTATCCGGGTCGGTCCCAACCTTCGACCTCCACCTCGATGAGGTCACCACGATCGGCGAGGCTCTGAATCAGCGGCCTCGCCTCGGGCAAGCGGATCCGGTAGTAGTCGGCCAGGTCGTCGACGGCCGCTACCCCAAGGGAGAGAGCAGCCTGGAGGAGCAGCTCGCGTTGGGCACTCTCCCGATCGACTCCCGGCGAGTCGAGATGCTCCCTCGGGATGACGCGATCGGTGACGTCGTACATCCGCACAAATCCGGGGCGATCGGCAGTCGTGACGTGCCCCTCGGCGAACAGGGCTTCCAGCGCGATCTTTCCGTCACTCCAGTTCCACATGCGCCGACCGAGCCGCTCGCCGGTGTCCTCCAGTTCCCTGGTTTGCATCGGGCCCCTCTCTCGCACCTGCTCGAGGACTGCATCGATGAACCCGGGCTTGTCCCTCTGGAGTTTCGCATATGCGTTCCATTGGAGGGGCTGCTCCATCCGCCATCTGAAGAGCCGGTGGTTGGCAGCCGGGAGAAGTGAGGCCATGTGCCCCCAGTACTCGAAGAGCTCGCCCGAGCCCCAGAGCCAGCGATCGAGGGAATCACGGTCATAGGCGCCGAGGCGGGAGAAGAAGGGCATGAAGTGGGCCCGGCTGAAGACGTTCACCGAGTCGAGTTGGACCACACCGAGGCGGCCCAGCACCCTACGGAAGTGGCGGATGTCGACGCGCCCCGACGGCCGGGGTTCGGTCAGACCCTGAGCGGTGAGGGCATATCGCCTGGCTTGATCGATGGTGAGACGACGCATCGGGCGCCGACGGTAACTGGCCTGCCAATATCCGGGTCGTGATCGAGCGATACACCCTCCCGGAGATGGGCGAGATCTGGTCGGATCGCGCTCGGCTCGAGGCCTTGAAGCAGGTCGAAGTTCTTGCCCTCGAAGCGTGGGAGGCGCTGGGCAAGGCGCCCTCAGGTGTGGCCGCTGCGACCGCCGCAGCTCCTTGTCCCACACCGGAGGCGGTCACAGAGCGTGAGACCGTCACCAACCACGACCTGGCCGCGTTCGTCGATCTCCTCGGAGAAGCGGCGGGCGCCGAGGCAGCGGGCTGGGTGCACTACGGGCTGACCTCGTCCGACGTTCTGGACACTGCCACCGGAGCTCAACTCCGCCGAGCCGCCGAGCTCCTGGCCGGCGCACTGGACCGTCTCTATGAGGTGGTGAGACGGCGAGCGTTCGAGCACCGAGACACACCCATGATCGGACGCACCCACGGCATCTGGGCCGAGCCGACCACGTTCGGGTTGAAGCTGGCCGGATGGGCCTTTGAACTTGACCGAGACCGCATCCGGCTCAACGCGGCCGAAAAGGCGGTGTCGGTTGGCAAGATCTCAGGAGCAGCAGGCACCTACGCCCACGTGCCTCCAGAGGTTGAGTCCCACGTATGCGAGGCGCTTGGACTCGAGGTCGAACCGGCGTCCACCCAAGTGACGGCTAGGGACCGACATGCCCAGTACCTGGCCACGATGGCAGTCATCGGAGCATCCATCGAGCGCATGGCCACCGAGATCCGCCATCTGCAGAGGTCGGAGGTGGCAGAGGTCAGGGAGAGCTTCGGCAAGCAACAAAAGGGCAGCTCGGCAATGCCGCACAAGCGGAATCCGATCCTATCGGAGCGGATGACCGGCATGGCACGCCTGCTCCGGGCCTACTCCCAGGTCGGGCTCGAGAACGTCGCCCTCTGGCATGAGAGAGACATTTCGCACTCCTCGGCCGAGCGGGTCGTCCTTCCCGACGCCTCCATCGTTCTGCACTACATGCTGGTGAAGTTTGCCGACCTGGTCGACAGCCTGGTGATCGACCGCGAGAAGATGAAGGCGAACCTCGAGTCCACCAAGGGGCTCGTCTTCAGTCAGGCCGTGATGCTCGCACTGGTCGAGTCCGGGCTGAGTCGTGATAAGGCCTACCGGATAGTGCAACGTCACGCTTTGGATGCCTGGGACGGCAAGGGACACCTCCGAGACCTGATCGCAGCCGACTCCGAGGTTGTCCTGGATGCGGGCGTTCTGGAGGACTGCTTCTCGACGGAGCGGGTGGCCAAGACGGCTTCGGTCGTCTTCGACCGATTGTCTCGGCTGGAGTGATCGGCTCCGCTCAGCCGAAGGAGTACACCGTGTCCAGCTGGCTCTTGAAGGATCGGGTCGGCAGGAGAACCGCCGCCCCGGCCGGAGTGCGGTAGTTCTTGATCGAGATGGCGAAGCCCTTCACCGAGCTGCGGGAAATACCCCGGTACTCCCAAGCTGCAGCAACCGCCTGACCGAAGGTCCAGCCGGAGTCCAATCGAACGGACGCGGCAACTGCGCTCAACTGGGACGAGAGCGATCCGGGCGAAGGAAACCCCGATGCGTTGGCGGCCAGCTGGAAGAGGACATCCTGCTGGCGCTGCTGACGGGTGTAGTCCCCCCCGGCGGCGGCCGACACCCAGCTTCCATCGACAAACTCCTGGGCGCCGCGCGACCGCACCCATGCCAGGGTGGTGGCTCCGTCGGCGTCGTGACAACCCGCCCCGATGTTGAGACCCGACTTCTCGTCCCGGGTGGGGTGGTCGACGCAGATGGTGGTGCCGCCCATCGCGTCGACGACGGCCTCGAACCCGGGAAAGTCCACCCGGGCGAGATGGTCGATCGGGATACCGGTGAAGTCCTCGACGAGAATCGCCATCATCTCCGAACCGGAGGCCATCCCGACACAGCCTCCAAGACCTGCATTCAGCCGGGTGAAGGTCCGCTTGCAGGCGTTCCACACGTAGAGATCGCGAGGCAGGCTCACCATGATCGGTGAACCACCGTCGGTTGGCTGGAGGGCGAGGATGATCGCGTCTGCGCGGAACCCCGACTCGTCGGTTCCGATCAGCAAGTAGGACTCGAATAGGGAGTCGGCAATGGGGTCTCCGAACGAGTGCGGGCTGAACTCGTACGGATCGAACGGGCCGACCAGGTTGACCGCCTCGGCCAGCTCCGCTTGCTCTGCGGCGAGATCCTCAACATCGATCCCCACCACCTCGAACTCCTCCGGCTCCACGAACGTGATGTCGGTGACCGGGCCGGGGTTGGCCTCGTCGAGAGCAGCCCGGGCGTCGCCGGGATCGAAGTCCTCGATCGCCACCACGCCCAGGAGGGAGCCCAGTTGGTAGGCGTAGAAGGACCCAAGGCCTAGAACCACGCCCAGGATCACGGTTGCCGCCGCCTTCCAGGGGTGCTGAACGAAGAACTCGATGACAGGCAAACTGGCCGCGATGGTAGGAAAGACAGGCTTCTATCCCCATGTTCTGGAGCGGCCACCACCGGCGCTACCCTCCCGACGCGTGCTGGCACTTCCTCGCATCGCATCAGGCAAGGTCAGAGAGATCTACGAAATCGACCAGCAGAACCTGCTCTTCGTGGCGACCGACCGCATCTCCGCCTACGACGTCGTCCTCGGTCAGACGATCCCGGACAAAGGACGAGTGCTCACCGGCCTCAGTCTTCACTTCTTTGACCTACTTGACACTCCAAACCACCTGGTCACCAACGATCTCAGTGGCGTGCCGGGGCTATCCGAACAGGACCGCCGGGAGCTTGCCGGGAGAGCGATGGTGGTCAGGCGGGCCGAGGTCGTGCCGGTTGAATGCGTGGTCAGGGGCTACCTCTACGGCTCGTCATGGCGGGAATACCGGGAAGGTGGAGGGCCCACCACCGAGCATCTGCCCAGCGGCCTCAGACAGGCAGAAAAACTCCCCGAGCCCACGTTCACGCCGGCCACCAAAGCGGCAACCGGCCACGACGAGAACATCACCGAGGCGGAGACCAGGGAGATTCTCGGGGACGTCCTCTTCAACGAGCTGAAGTCGAGATCGCTGGCGATCTATGGCCAGGCAGCCGACTACGCCGACGATCGAGGCGTGATCCTGGCAGACACCAAATTCGAGTTCGGCCACGTCGAAGGAGAGCTGCTATTGATAGACGAAGTCTTGACCCCTGACTCGTCTCGCTACTGGCCGGCGGACGAGTGGGCGCCCGGTTCCACGATCCCCTCTTTCGACAAGCAGTACGTCCGGGAGTGGTTGGAGTCCCAGCCGTGGGACAAGGACCCACCGGCGCCGGAGCTGCCCGAAGAGATCGTCTCTGGTACCCGTGCCCGCTACATAGAGGCATACGAGCGGATTACCGGCGCCAGCTACAACGACTACCTGGACGCGGAATGAAGATCACCGTCACGATCAATCGGAGATCGGAGATAGCCGACCCCGAGGGTACGACGGTGAAGCGAGCTCTTCACGAGCTGGGCTTCGACGAAGTGGCCGACGTGCGTATGGACCGGGTGATCCACATGGAAATCGATGGCGACGACCGTGACGCGGTGCGGGACCGTGTGATCGAGATGTGCCGACAGGTCCTGGCCAACCCGGTGCTCGAGGACTTCGAGGTCGAGGTCGCCGAGTGAAGACGGCCGTTGCGGTCTTCCCGGGCACGAACTGCGAACAGGATGTCTTGTACGCCATCGAATCCCTCGGGGGCGAGGCCGAACTCGTCTGGCATCGAGAGTCGGACCTGTCCGACTTCGCCGGTGTCGTGATTCCCGGCGGATTCGCTCACGGGGACTACTTGAGAACCGGGGCGATCGCCCGGTTCTCGACGATCATGAGCGAGGTCGAGCGGATGGCGCGCCAAGAGGCCCCCGTACTCGGCATCTGCAACGGCTTTCAGATGCTTTGCGAGGCCGGGCTCCTGCCGGGAGCGCTCATCGCCAACCGAGACCTGTCGTTCATCTGCCGGTTCGTGGACGTCGAGGTCGTCGACACCGGCACAGCGCTCACGCGGGCGGCCGAGGTCGGCCAACGGATCCGTATCCCGCTCAACTCCTACCAGGGGAACTGGGTCGACCCCAGCGGGGAAGGCAGAGTCGTCATTCGCTATCGCCACGATCCGAACGGTTCGCAGCATCGGGCCGCGGCGGTGGCCAACGAAGCGGGCAATGTGGTCGGAGTAATGCCCCATCCGGAGCGTGCGATCGAGGACCTCCTGGGCTCCTCCGACGGCCGAGTACTCCTCGAGAGCTTCCTGATGTCCCTGGTCCCCGCATGACCACGGCGACCGAGCCCATCCACCGCCGGTTGGGGATGACAGACGGCGAATATCAGTCGGTCGTCGACATCCTCGGCCGCGACCCCGGGGACGCCGAGCTGGCGATGTACTCGGTCATGTGGTCGGAGCACTGCTCCTACAAGTCCTCCCGCGCCCACCTGAGCCGACTCCCCGCCGATGCGCCGTGGGTCGTCGTGGGCCCCGGTGAGAACGCCGGCGTGGTCGACATAGGCGACGGATGGCTTGCCGCCCTCAGGATCGAGAGCCACAACCACCCCTCATTCGTGGAGCCCTATCAGGGAGCCGCCACCGGCGTCGGAGGGATTCTCCGGGATGTCTTCACCATGGGGGCCAGGCCCATCGCTCTCTGGGATCAAATCCGGTTCGGGCCACTCAAGGAACCCAAGAACCGCTTCCTGTTCAAGGGAGTCGTGTCGGGTATCGCCGGGTACGGCAACGCCGTGGGCGTCCCCACCGTGGGGGGCGAGCTCGAGTTCGACGAGACCTACTCGGGAAACCCGCTGGTGAACGTGATGTGCCTCGGCATCCTCCGCAAAGAGCAACTCGTCCTGGGAACGGCGGGCAGCCCGGGCTCTGTGGCGATCCTTCTCGGAAGGGCCACTGGTCGCGACGGCATAGGAGGCGCCTCGGTGCTGGCTTCGGCATCGTTCGAGGACGAGCCGGCGGAGAAGCGGCCGAGCGTGCAGGTAGGCGACCCCTTCGAGGAGAAGAAGCTCATCGAAGCCTGCCTCGAGCTGTACGAGCGGGACCTGGTGGTCGGCGTCCAAGACCTCGGTGCCGCCGGTCTGTCGTGTGCCACTTCCGAGCCGGCAGGCCGCGCAGGCGTGGGGATGGAGGTCGATCTCGACGCCGTCCACGTGCGCGAGTCCGAGATGACAGCCGCCGAGCTGCTCATGTCCGAGTCCCAAGAGCGGATGATGGCGTTCGTTGCTCCCGACAAAGTGGCCGATGTGCTTTCGGTGGCAGAGAAGTGGGAGATCGATTCGGCAGTCGTCGGGACCGTCAAGGACGGGACCACTCTCACCGTGATCCACCGAGGAGCGGTGGTCGCTGAGGTGCCGGCGGCGTCGCTGGCCGACAACGCGCCGCTCTACAGGCGGCCGATGGAAGAGCCCTTATGGCTCGAAGAGCTGTGGGCTCGGCCCGAGCCCGAGGTCCCGGGAGCTTCCGAAGCCCTCCTCGCACTTCTATCCGACCCGGCCGTCGGATCATCAGCCTGGGTTCACAGCCAGTACGACCACATGCTCTTCCTCAACACGGTCGTCGGCCCCGGCTCGGACGGGTCCCTCCTGAGAGTGCGGGGGACCGACAAGGCGCTTGCGGTGTCCACCGATGGCAACGGAAGGCTCTGCTACCTCGACCCGCGCCGGGGCGCCGCCCGGTTGGTCTACGAGTCATCACTCAACGTCGCGGTCACCGGGGCCCGCCCGCTGGCGATGGTCGACAACCTCAACTTCGGTAACCCAGAGAAACCGGAGGTCATGTGGCAGTTCCGCGAGTCGGTGGAGGGCATCTCGGAGGCATGTGAGAGCCTTGGGATTCCTGTGGTGGGGGGCAACGTGTCCTTCTACAACGCAACCGAGGACGCCGACATCTATCCCACTCCGGTCGTGGGACTGTTGGGTATCGCCGACCCGATGCCGGACCTGCCCCCGCGCATCGACCGGGCCGAGGAAGGCATGGAGGTTTGGGAGATCGGCCCGGTGGCGAGCGGATCGCTGGCAGGATCGTCGCTGCAACGTGTGGTGGGAATGGAACCCGGAGGGCGGCCGACCGCGCCCGACCCGGAAGCAGCCCGGGAGGTGACCGCCCTCGCCGCCCACCTCGCTCATTCCGCACCCGTACTCCACGACATCTCGGACGGGGGGCTGGGAGTGGCGCTTGCAGAGATATGCATCGCCTCGGCTGTTGGCGCAAGGGTCGAATCGGAGGTGGACCTCTTCTGTGAGGACCCTCACCGGTTCCTGGCCGTCATGAGCCCCGGAGCCATCGCTCTCCCCGAGAGCCTTGCCCGGCGGGTCGGGGTGATCGGCGGAGACGCCCTCGTCCTGAACCCAGCCGGCGATTCGCTATCAGTTGAAGAGATCGCCGACGCCTGGCACAACGCCATTCCCCGGGCGATCAGCGCCTAGCGACGGATACGATCAGTCCATGGCCCGCAGAATCGGAATTCTGACCTCAGGCGGAGACAGCCCCGGACTCAACGCAGCGATAAGGGCGGTGGGGAAGTCGGCCCAGCGGGCATACGGCATGGAGGTTGTCGGCTTCCTCGACGGATACGTCGGGCTGATGCAAAACAGATTCGTCCATCTCGGCTCGGACGATTTGAGCGGGATCTTGACCCGTGGCGGGACCATCCTCGGGACGAGTCGGGCCAAGGTCACCCGCATGGACATGGGCGAGGAGAAGCCCAAGGACATGAGGAGCCTCATGAAGGAGGTCGTCGAGCAGCACGAGTTGGAGGCGCTGGTCTGCCTGGGCGGCGACGGAACGATGCGGAATAGCCTGAAACTCTACGAAGTAGGCGTGCCGGTGCTCGCACTTCCCAAGACGATCGACAACGACGTGACCGGAACGGACGTGACCTTCGGCTTCGACACGGCGGTGGGGATCGCCACCGAAGCCATCGACCGGCTCCACTCGACCGCCCACAGCCACCACCGGATCATGGTTGTCGAGCTGATGGGGCACACGGTGGGCTGGCTCGCCCTCGGCGCAGGCGTGGCGGCGGGAGCCGACGTGATTCTCATCCCCGAGATTCCCTATGACATAGAAGCGGTCGCCTCCTCCATCGCCGCCCGAAGGGCCGCAGGCAGCTCCTTCTCGATCGTCGCAGTCGCCGAAGGGGCAGTCTCGACCGAGGACGCCGCAGTGCGAGCTGATCTCGTGTCGAGACGAGAGGCGGCCACGGGCAAGGAGCGCAAAGCCCTGAAGCGGCGGCTCGAGGAGTTCGACCGGGAGCATGTCGGCGGAACCTCGGCTCTGGCGTCGGAGCTGTCAGGCCTGACCGGCCTCGAGTCGAGAGTGACCATCCTCGGTCACGTGCAACGCGGCGGAACCCCCAGCCCCGCCGATCGGCTCCTGGCGACTCGCCTGGGGGCGGCAACCGCCGACTACATCAACGAGGGCATCCACGGGGTGCTCGTGGCAGCGAGAGGGGAGACGACCGAACCGGTCCCCCTGAAAGAGATCGCAGGCAAGGTGAAGTCGGTTCCGCTCGATCACCCGTGGCTAATGGCGGCGCGCCATCTTGGCGTTTCGCTGGGAGATTGAGCACCCCTGGCAGGGACATCGTCTGTGTCGGCGGCGGTCCCGCCGGCCTCTACCTCGCCATCCTGGTCAAGAGGCAGCGCCCCGATTTCAACGTAGTCGTTCTGGAGAGGAACAAGCCCGCCGACGCTTTCGGGTTCGGTGTGGTCTTCTCGGACGAGACACTGGAGCACTTCGAGGAAGCCGACGAGCCGTCATATCGGGAATTGGTCGACAGTTTCAAGTATTGGGGCGACATCGAGGTTCGCCACTTCTCGGGACGGACCTTCCACTCGGGGGGCCACGGTTTTGCAGCCGCTAGTCGCAGTCGACTTCTCGAGATCCTCTCCGAGCGCGCCACGGAGCTGGGAGCCGATCTCCGCTTCCACCAAGAGGTGCCCGATCTGGCCTCGCTGCCCGCAGCAGATCTCATCGTCGGCTCCGACGGGGTCAACTCGATGGTCCGGACGTCGCTGGCTGAGCACCTCGGCCCCAACATCGACCTGAGACCCAACAAGTACGCCTGGTTTGGCACGTCGAAAGTCTTCGACGGCTTTCACTTCATATTCGAGGACACCCCGGCTGGGATGATCTGGGCTCACATCTACCCGTATTCAGATGAGGGAAGCACGTTCATAGTGGAGATGGCCCCGGAGACCTGGGCCGGTCTGGGTTTCGACAAGACAGCGGACCAAGTGTTCCCGCCAGGCGTGAGCGACGAATACGCCATGAGGCGATGCGAGGAGATCTTCAGCGACCACCTGGAGGGCGAACCACTAGTGGGCAACAACTCGAAGTGGCTGCAGTTCCCGACGATCACGTGCGAGAGATGGCATCACGACAACGTGGTGATCTTGGGAGACGCCGCCCACACCGCGCACTTCTCGGTGGGGTCCGGCACCAAGCTCGCCATGGAAGATGCCATCGCACTTGCTCCGCTGCTCCTCGGTGAGGAGCCGATTCCCGCAGTTCTCTCCGAGTACGAGGCAAGGAGGCGATCACCGGTGGAGAGCCTGCAGCGAGCGGCCAAGGCAAGCCTGGAGTGGTTCGAAGGCGCTGATCGCTACCGGGGCCAGGAGCCGGCGCAGTTCGTCTTCAGCATGCTCACCCGCAGCCAACGGGTCACCTACGACAACCTTCGCACCCGGGACCGCGAATACATGGCGTCAGTAGACGCCTGGTACGCCTCTAGCGACCACGGATCTCCTGTAGATGTCGGCCCCGACATCCCGCCGATGTTTCACCCGTTCCAGATCCGTGAGCTCGTCTTGGGCAACCGGGTGGTGGTCTCGCCGATGGACCAGTACTCGGCGGTGGACGGAATGCCGAACGAGTGGCACAAGGTGCACCTGGGAAGCCGGGCGGTCGGCGGAGCCGGGCTGGTAATGACGGAGATGACCTGCGTGTCGCCGCAAGGGCGAATCAGCCCCGGATGCGCCGGCATTTGGGCGCAGGACCAGGCCGACTACTGGTCGACCATCGTCGACTTCGTCCACACCCACACCACTTCCAAGATCGGGCTCCAGATCGGGCACTCGGGCCGAAAGGGATCGACGAAGCTGATGTGGGAGGGGGACAACGACCCCCTCGACGAGGGCAACTGGGAGATCATGTCGCCCTCGCCGATCAGGTACCGGCCGGACAGCCAGGTTCCCAGGGAGATGACCTTGCGGGACATGGAGGATGTTCGAAGCCAATTCGCCAGGTCGGCCAGCCTGGGAGCCGGGGCCGGATTCGACATGCTCGAGCTGCACATGGCCCACGGCTATCTGCTGTCGAGCTTTCTCACGCCGCTCGCCAACCAGCGTTCCGACCGATATGGCGGGTCGCTCGAGAACCGCATGCGCTTTCCCCTCGAGGTCTTCGATGCGGTACGTGAGGTGTGGCCGGAGGCAAGTCCCATCTCGGTCCGAATCTCCGCCACGGACTGGGTGGAAGGCGGCTTCGAGGGAGACGACGCCGTGGCCTTCTCCCGAGCCCTCAAGGACCACGGATGCGACCTGGTCGACGTCTCAACGGGCCAGACCAGCATCCACTCGGCGCCCGAGTACGGGCGGCTCTACCAAACGCCCTACTCGGATCGAATTCGCAACGAGGTCGGAATCCCAACCATGACGGTCGGGGCAGTCTCCTCGATCGATGACGTCCACAACATCCTGGTTTCGGGTCGGGCCGATCTCTGCGTGCTGGCCAGGCCCCACTTGGTTGACCCCTATTGGACGATGAACGCTGCGATCGACCTCGGCTACGCCGGCCATCCCTTCCCGGACCAGTACCTATCCGGACTCGCCGCTCGCCGGCGAGAACAGGGCCCCATCCCGCCGGATGTCTTCCGGGGCGGATGACCCCTACGCTGCGGGTGTGAGCACCCTCGGAGCGGTCCTGACTGGTGGCCTGAGCACGCGCATGGGCCAGGACAAGGCCGACGTGCTGATACGCGAGCGAACCATGCTCGAGATGGTCGGGGACGTTCTGAGGGCCACCACAGATCACACAGTCGTTCTCGGACCGCATCGAGAGGGGTGGGAGAGTTGGCCCGACTCCGTACACGCCCAGGGACCGCTGGCAGGGATTGCGACGGCGCTCTCCCGAACGGATGCCGACCAGGTGGCCCTGGTGGCGGTTGACCACCCCTTCGTCAGGGAGGAGACCATCCGGCACCTGATAGAGCGCGCCGATGGGCTGCCGGTCGTTCCCGTCGATGGTCATGGCGTTCGGCAAGTGACCTGCGCCATCTATCCCCGGTCGATTGCCTCCGAGGCACTCGACGAAGCGGGCGCAGGCGGATCGATCCAGAGCCTCTTGGACAGAGTCTCCTTCGACGCCGTCGTCCCCGGCGACTGGGGCGCCTGGGGAGAGGATGGGCGCAGCTGGTTCTCAGTCGACAGTCCCGAGGCCCTCGGGGAGGCCAGTTCTCGATACCTGTAGAGGGACACGATTGTCTGCGAGTCTTCACGCCTCGGTAGAGGAATCCGCGCCCTCGGCAGGCGACACATCTGCCCGCGTTGCGAAAGAGTCCACCGTCCCAGGTCCGCAAGAGGCCCTGTCCCAGGGCGGGACCGCACCGCCTCGGCAAGGCCTGCGTCACGAGACCGAGGTGACGGAATGCCTCTCCAGCGACGGTGTTGACGTTCATGAGGTGATTCGATGAGCGAAGCGCTGCTGAGCCTGGTCTACGTCGGTGACCCCATGTGCTCGTGGTGTTGGGGTTTCGCGCCGGAGATAGAGCGGCTGGCGGAGACCTACCCGGTCGAGGTGGTCGTAGGCGGCTTGCGTCCGGGGCCATCGGCAGAAGTCCTGGAGGATCGCATGGCGAGCTATCTCTCGCGCCACTGGGAGGAGGTGTCCCGGCGCAGCGGACAGCCCTTCGACAGCACCTTCCTTGACGCGCGCGACGGATGGGTCTACGACACAGAGCCGGCAGCGATCGCCGTGACGGTCATGCGGGACATGTCCCCCGACCACACGCTTGACTTCTTCACTTCGGTCCAGCATGCCTTCTATGCCGAAGGCGTCGACGTGACCGACTACGACGAGCTCACCAGGCTGAGCGGCCGCTTTGCAGTGAGTAAGCAGCGGTTCGGCGACCAGTTGCGCAGCGAAGAGGCCAAGAAGGCGGCCTGGTCGGACTTCTCCCAGGCTCGCTCCTGGGGCATTTCAGGGTTCCCGACCCTGGTGGGCCGCCTCACCGAGGGTCGACTGGCCCTGCTGGCGCGCGGGTGGACATCGGCCGAGCAAGTCGAAGCCACCATTGCCTCCATTGACCGCTCACTCGCAGGCTGAGGCCGCCCTTCGGTCCTCCAGTGGGTTAGGAGGCCTGGACGCAGGTCCAAAATCCCCGAAGAACGGATGACCTAGGACACGACGCTCCTACGATGGCGACGTGCCCGAGGTGGCCTGGACTCCGCGACGAGATAGCCCTCGCGAGGCGTGTGGAGTGTTCGCCGCCTACTCGACCAGTCAGCGGATATCGCATCTCATCTACTTCGGCCTGTTCGCCCTCCAGCACCGCGGGCAGGAGTCCGCCGGCATAGCCACCTCCGACGGTGAGACCGTCACCGTCTACAAGGACCTGGGGCTCGTCGCCCAGGTCTTCGACGAGGCGGCGCTGGCCGGCCTGGACGGCCATCTCGGCATCGGTCACGCCCGATACTCGACAACCGGCTCGAATACCTGGTCCAACGCGCAGCCGGCCCATCGGCAGGTGGGAGCCACCAGCGTCGCACTTGGCCACAACGGCAACCTGACCAATACGGCCGAGCTTGCCGAGGGCCTCGGCATCGCAGAAGCAACCACCGACAGCGACCTGATGGCAGAGGGGATCGCCCGGGCCACCGACGACGAGAGATCCGACGCACGCGGCCTGGAGGTGGCGCTGATGAAGGTGGCCCCAACATGGAAAGGGGCCTTCTCTCTGGTGATCATGGACCAAGGCCGCATTGTCGGGTTGCGAGACCCCCACGGCTTTCGCCCTCTTTGCCTTGGGTCTCTCAGCGACGGAGGCTGGATCCTCTCGTCGGAGACCTCCGCCCTCGACCTGGTTGGGGCAACATTCGTACGCGAGGTGGCACCCGGGGAAATGATCGTGATCGACGCCGGCGGACCGAAGAGCTACTACCCGTTCGAACAGACGAAGCCCGGCCTCTGCCTCTTCGAGTTCGTCTACTTCGCCCGACCCGACTCGCACATGTACGGTAAGGGCATCCACCGGGCGCGACACGCGATGGGCCTGTTCCTCGCCCAAGAGCACCCCGTCGACGCCGAGGTGGTGGTGCCCGTTCCCGAGTCAGGGATACCGGCGGCTCAGGGATTCTCGGCTGCGAGCGGAATCCCCTACACAGACGGCCTCGTCCGCAACCGATATGTCGGCCGCACATTCATCGAACCGACCCAGATGCTCCGGGAGCAGGGAATCAGGATGAAACTGAATCCGATTCCCCAGAACCTCGAGGGCAAGAGAGTGGTCCTTGTCGACGACTCGATCGTGCGCGGCTCCACCACACGTCAGCTCGTGGCGATGGTGCGGGAGGCCGGTGCAGTCGAAGTCCATCTGCGTGTGTCGTCGCCCCCTTACCGCTGGCCCTGCTTCTACGGAATGGACACCTCCGACCGCTCGTCACTCATCGCCGCGCAAATGGATGTCGATGAGATCCGCGAGCATCTGGACGCCGACAGCTTGGGACATCTCTCTCTCCACCGGCTGCTCGAGGCGACCGGCGTCGCCGACGCCGGCTTCTGTACCGCCTGTCTGTCAGGTGAGTACCCGACCGAGTTGCCCGAGGTGGCTGACAAGTTCCAACTCGAACGCTCGTGACCTCCTACCGGGACGCCGGGGTCCGCGTCGAGGCGGCCGACGAGCTGATCAAGTCGATCGACGCCGAAGTCACATCGACCTGGGGCGACAAGGTCACAGGAGCCTTCGGCGGATTCGCCGCAGGTGTCGAAATCCCAGCCGGCTACGAGAACCCGGTTCTGATGATGTCAACCGACGGAGTAGGCACCAAGGTCGAACTCGCACGGCGATCCGGGCGGTGGGGCGGTGTGGGCCATGACCTCGTCGCCATGTGCGTGGACGACCTGGCGGCGGTCGGTGCGGCTCCCCTGGGCTTCGTCGACTACCTGGCGGTCGGATCTCTCGACTTCGCCAGGGACCGGGCAATCATCGCCTCCATCGCCGAGGCATGCTCCGTAGCCGGATGCCCTCTACTTGGGGGCGAGACTGCCGAGCATCCTGGCGTCATGCCATCGGACGGCGTGGATCTGGCAGGAGCCGCGATGGGTGTTGTGGAGAAGGGAGCCGAACTGGGACCCCATCGGGTACAAGATGGCGACGCTGTCATCGGCTTGTCTTCCCCGAACCTCCGGTCCAACGGGTTCTCCCTGGTCAGAGCGGTCCTCGGCGACGATCTGGACACTCACCTGCCTTCTCTCCTCGAGCCATCGGTGATCTACTCACCCTCAGTGATCCGATTGTCCGGGTCCGGGGCCTTGCACGCCGCAGCTCACATCACCGGCGGCGGGCTGGTGGCAAATCTGGGACGTGTAATCCCAGACGGCCTGGAAACCACCATCGACACCAAGGCCTGGGAACGGCCCGCCGTCTTCGACCTCGTGTCCTCCGCCGGGGTCACCGAGGAAGAGATGTTCAGGACCTTCAACATGGGGATCGGGTTCTGCCTGGTAGCCGACTCCTCGGGGGCCGACCAGGTGATGGATTCGGTGTCCGAGCACGACCCCGTCTTGATCGGGACGGTCATGCCAGGAGAGGGGGTGCGTCTTTCATGAGCTTCGCAGCTGCAACCAAGGTGCAGCCCGCCGGTGACGCGCGTTGGACGGCCGAGATTGAGCCCGGCTGGGAGATCTCTGGAATAAGCAACGGGGGCTACCTCATGGCAATCACGGCGCGTGCCATGGCCGGCGCAGCCCCCGGCCGGGAGCTCGTTTCGATCTCGTCGCACTTTCTGAACCCGGGCCGCCCTGGGCCTGTCACCGTCGAAGTCGAGAAGATGAAGGCCGGCCGCAGCATCACAACGATACGAGCGGACCTCAAGGGCCCGGAGAAGCCGTTGCTCACCGCAATAGCCAGCTTTGCCGATCCGGACCGCCCCACTTCCCCGGCGAGACTCATGCAGTCCACCGCGCCAAGGATCCCGCCGCCGGAGCAATGCCTCCGTGCGATCCACGACCCCAACTCGGCGTTCCCTCCTCCTTTCGTCGACAAGGTGCAGATGATGCTCCATCCTGAAGACGCCTCCTCCCTGGACGGAAGAACGAGCGGAGTCGCCCATGTCCGCGGATGGCTGAGGCCCCTCGATGACGAGGCAGCCGACTCTTTCGTGGTCGTAATGGCCTCCGACGGACTTCCGCCGGCGATATTCACCACCGACCTGCCGAAGGGATGGACGCCGACCCTCGACTTGACCGTCCACATTCGCGACTCGAAGCCCCGGACCTGGCTTCAGCTCGACGTGCGCACTCGCTTCGTCACCGGAGGGCTGCTCGAAGAGGATGTCGACATCTGGGACGAGGACGGCAAACTCGTCGCCCACTCGCGGCAGCTAGCCCTGGTGTCCCTCTAGCACCGAATCGAGTTCGGCCACCATCTCGGTCTTTCTCTCCTCGTCCATGAACGAGGAGCGAATCGAGTTGCGGGCGATCTGACCAAGCTGCGCAGGGCCCATATCCAGAACCTCGGCTATCCCGAGGTAGTTGTCACCTATGTAGCCCCCGAAGTACGCGGGGTCGTCGGAGTTCACGCTGACCACGAGATCCTCGTTGAGCATCCTCGGAAGTGGATGGTCGGCCAGTGTGTCAACCACCCGGAGCGAGACATTGGAGAAGGGACAGGCCGTCAGCGGGATGTGCTCCCTCCTCAGACGGTCCACCAGTTGGGGATCCTCAAGACTCCGAATTCCGTGGTCGATCCGTTCGGCGCCCAGGGAGTCGAGCGCGCTCCACACGTAGCTGGGAGGGCCCTCCTCTCCGGCATGCGCCACGGCACGCAGGCCAAGGTGGCGTGCCATGTCGTAGGCATCCGAGAACAGCTCCGGAGGATTTCCGACCTCGGAGGAGTCGAGCCCGACGGCGATCACGCCGTCGAGATGCGGCTCGGCCATCGCCATGGTCTCGACAGCGTCATCGCCGCTGAGGTGACGCAGGAAGCAGAGGATGAGATCGGCAGAGATCCCATCTGCGTCGGCGATGGCGCCTCGAAAGCCCTCCATGAACACCTCGAACCCGATGCCACGCTCGGTGTGGGTCTGGGGGTCGAAGAAGATTTCGGCATGACGGACGCCGTCATCGACGGCCCGGGTCAAGTACCTGGACATCAAGTCGTAGAAGTCCTGCGGTGTCTGCAGGACGGCCGCCCCCTGGTAGTAGATGTCGAGGAAGTCCTGGAGGTTTCCGAAGTTGTAAGCCTCGTGCACGGCGTCGACGTTGTCGAAGGGGAGGTCGAACCCGTTTCGCTCTGCCAGCCCGAGCATCATCTCGGGTTCGAGCGTGCCCTCGACATGGATGTGAAGCTCTGTCTTGGGCAGAGACCGTATGAATTCTCGGCTGATGATCAAAGTGCGATGTCTTGTGGTCTAACCGGGATCCTGGCTATGGGCTTTTTCGACGCGCTTCTGATGGCGGCCGCCACGGCAGCCGAGGACGAGATGGTAGGAGGTTCGCCGACACCCTTCGCACCGTAGGGGCCCCACGAACCCTGACCTTCGATGAGAAGCGCCTCCACGTCGGGAGCATCGAGGATGGTTGGCAGCAAATAGTCGGTGAAATTGGGATTTCGTATGATGCCTCCCTCGACTATCAGCTCCTCCATTATCGCCAGACCTACCCCCTGGAGGATGCCGCCCTCTATCTGCCCGCGTATCGACTCGGGGTTGAGAGCCTTGCCGACGTCCTGGGCCGTGTCCACCCGATGGACCTTGACCAGCCCCAGCCCGGAGTCGACATCGACGATCGCACGATGGCCGGCGACTGCGAGATCGGCGTGGAGCACACCCTGTCCGTTCTCGTCAGGCGAGGAGGTGGGCGGATGGCGGAACGTGTGCGTCACCTCGAACCCCAGGCCGGCGACCAAGGGCATCGGAGCGACGAGTTCACCTCGCTTCCAGACCCCCTCATCGTCGAGGTCATCTCCGGAATAGTGGTCGAGGATCTCCTCCCGCAGTCTCGAGGCCGCTTCGAGAACCGCTCCCCCGGAGATCTGCGTCTGGCGTGAGGCGGAGGTAGACCCGGCCGAGTCGATCTTGGAGGTATCGACGTTACGGACCTCGGCGCGGCTGACCCCAAGAGCCGTTCGGGCAATTTGGGCTAGCACCGTCACCAGTCCCTGCCCCACCTCGATGGCCGCGGTCTCGACGACCGCTCCCTCGGGGGTCAGCCGGACCCGAGCCTGCGCGTAGTCGTCATAGCCCTCCGAAAAGCCGAGGTTCTTGAGACCAAGGGCATACCCCACGCCGCGGCTCACGTCCGAAGGCCGGGTGGTGAGCCCGCTGCCACCCGGAAGGGCGTCGGGCGTCTCCGAGTCGAACATCGGCATCGCCCGCAACGAGTCGATCACCTCGATCGTCGGCAGGGGAGTCTCGATGATCTGGCCGCTCGTGGGCATCGGATCACCGGTCTGGAGAGCGTTGTGCCTGCGCAGATCCATCGGATCCATACCCAGCTTCTCCGCGAGCAGATCCATCTGCGCCTCGTGGGCGAAGCAAGTCTGGACGGCACCGAAGCCGCGCATTGCCCCACAGGGAGGGTTGTTGGTTCGCGCACCGATCCCGTCTACCGACACCGAGTCACAGCGATAGGGGCCCACTGCGAAATACGAGGCATTCCCTACGACGGCGGCGGTGGTGGAGGCGTAGGCGCCGCCGTCGATGAGCACCTTGGCCTCGACCCTGATCAGGGTCCCGTCTTCTCCCGCCTCGTGGCGGTACCACATTCGGGCCGGATGGCGATGGACGTGGCCGGTGAAGGACTCGGAGCGGTGATACACCATCTTGACTGGAGATCCCGTGTGCAGGGCGAGCAGGCAGAGGTGGATGTGAAGGTTCACGTCCTCACGGGCGCCGAAGGCTCCTCCGATTCCCACCGGATGGGCTCGAACCTGATCATCGGCCAGGCCAAGGCTGGCCACCACCTGGGAGTGGTCGGCATGTACGAACTGACTGGTCGCGTAGAGGTCAACGCCGCCCACACCGTCTGGGATCGCCAGACCCGCCTCCGTGCCAAGCGGAGCCTGGTCCTGCATCCCGACTTCGTAATAGCCCTCGACCACCACCGACCCGCTGGCCCCCTGATCGCCCCTGCGGATTCGGATGTGACGGAAGATCTGGCCCTGTCTCTCGGCCTCTTCGGGATCGGTCAGAGGTTCGATGACCTCGTAGGAGACCTCCACCGCCGCTGCGGCCTTTCGTGCCGTGACTTCGTCCTCGGCCGCCACGATTGCCACCGGCTCCCCCCAATATCGAACGTACTCGGTCGCCAGCACCGGCTGGTCGGGCTCTTCGAGGCCGAAGGTCGCCCTGCCGGGCACATCGTCCGCGGTGAGCACCGCATGAACGCCGCCGATGGCCAGCGCCGGTGCGATGTCGATGGACGAAATTCGGGCGTGAGGGTGAGGGCTGCGGGTCGTGGCCCCCCAGAGCATGCCTTCCACTTCCATGTCCTGGGCGTACTCGAACTCCCCCTTGAGCTTGGGGATGCTGTCCGGCCGTATCGGCGAGGTGCCGATGCCATCGGCGACCTTCGGAGTGGTCCGTCTGAGGGTGGTGGTCACTTCCCGCTCCTCGACAAGTTCTCGAAGGCTCTGATGATGGCCCCGTATCCGGTGCACCGGCAGATGTTGCCCGCCAGGGCCTCCTTGATCTCGGCCGTGGTGGGAGCGGGGTTGGTCCCGAAGAGGTCGGTAGCGGCGACGACGATTCCAGGGGTGCAGAACCCACACTGGACCGCGCCGGCCTCATGCATGGCGTTCTGGACGGCGCTCAGCACGCCGTCAGGCGACATGCCTTCGACCGTGGTGACCTCCGAGCCTTCGACATCGGCGGCCATGACCAGACAGGAGCACACCACCTGGCCGTCCAGAACGACGGAGCAAGAACCGCATTCCCCCTGTTCACAGGCGTCCTTTGCTCCGGGGTGGCCGATGTCCTGGCGGAGGATGTCGAGAAGGCTCCGAGGGTGCATCACCCTCGCCGCGGTCTCCTCTCCGTTCAGTTTGAAGTTGACGATCACTGAAGGCACCTCTCCAGCAGGCGCCGGGCGAGCACGCCGGCGGCATGTCGACGGTATTCGGCGGTGGACCTGTGGTCGGTTATCGGCCTGACATCCTCTGACACCAGACGCTGGAACTCGTCGAGGTCGGGCGGGGTCGGCGACGAGATCGACGAGATCATCTCCTCGGCTCGAGACGCTCGCATCGGCGTGGGGGCGACCGCACCGAGGGCCACCCTCGTCGCGTCGTCCTCGTCTCGTGTCACGACGCAGGAGACGGTGGCAATCACCATGGCATCGCGCACCCCGACCTTGCCGAAGGCGTGGAGAGCGGGGAGATGCTCGGGGAGATGAACCGCCGCGATCAACTCGTCGGACGCCAAGGAGTTCTGCTTCACGCCGGTGAAGAACTCGTCCCAACGCATGGTCCGGGAGCCGGAGTGAGAGACGACCTCGATGCTCGCGTCCACCGCCGCAAGAAAGGGATGACCGTCGCCGGCTGGGCTGGCGGTGGCCAGGTTGCCCCCGATCGTCCCCGCATTCCGGATCTGGGGTGAGCCGACCGTACGCGCCGCCTCGGCGAACGCCGTGGGGCCGTCCCGCTCGATTCTGCTCCATGTGACCCCCGCACCGATCCGGCCTCCTCCCCACTCCTTCAGCTCCTCGATTCGCCGCAGGCCCACGACGTGGTGGACGCTGCGATGGCCGAGGTTGACCTCCACCATTAGATCGGTTCCCCCCGCAAGAGGCGTGGCTCCCGCCGCCACTGCAGCGAGCGCGTCGGGGAGCTCAGTCGGGTGATGGACTTTCACGAAGGGAGAACCTACTCCACCAAGGCGCCAGCCAGCCTGTTCTGTTCCCTGACCAGATCGTCGAGATCAACCCCGTCGATGTGGCCATCCCTGACCAGCGGCTCGCCTCCAACCCAGGAGTGATCGATGGTCACCGGGTTGCAGAGAATGGAAGCGGCCACCGGATCGTGGAGCGCTCCGGCGAACTCCACCCGATGAAGATCGATGGCTATGAAGTCAGCGGCGTATCCGGGGGCCAGTCTGCCGATGTCGTCCCGGCCGATCACTTCCGCACCGCCGATGGTTGCGAGGGTGAGAGCCTCCCTCACCGTCATCTGGGGCCCCGCCCCTATCCCGTGCGAAACGGCGAGGCGGTTCAGGAGCAAGGCCTGTCGGACCTCTCCGAGCATGTGGGAGGAGTCGTTTGACGCCGAGCCATCCACCCCGATACCGACTGGGACTCCCGCGTCCAGGTATCTGGTGACCGGAGCGAGCCCCGAAGCCAGGCGCATGTTCGAAGTCGGGCAGTGAGCCACACCGGTCCCGGACTCACCCATTCGGAGCACCTCGTCTGCGGCCACGTGAACAGCATGGGCGTACCAAACGTCGGGCCCGGTCCAGTCGAGACGATCCATGTACGCCACAGGCCGACAGCCGAAGTTCTCGATGCAGAACTCCTCCTCATCGCCGGTCTCGGCAAGATGGGTGTGGAGGGTGACGCCGAGTTCCCTGGCGAGCCTCGCCGACTCGGTCATGAGCTCTGATGTAACCGAGAAAGGAGAGCAGGGGGCCAATACGACCCGTCTCTTGGCGCCGCGCTCCGAGTCGTGGAATGCCTCCACGGCGCGCACGGACTCTTCGAGGATGTCCGACTCATCCGCGACGACCGAGTCCGGAGGAAGTCCACCGTCGGACTCCCCCAGGCTCATCGACCCGTAGGAGGCGTGGAACCGCAGGTTGAGGCCGTCGGCCCCTTCGAACTGGTCATCGATTCGTGAGCCGTTGGGCCACAAGTACTGATGGTCGAAGACAGTCGTCGCCCCGCTCAGTGCGAGCTCGACCAGGCCGAGCCTGGTGGCATTGCGGACGTGGTCGGGAGTCATGCGGGCCCACACCGGATAGAGGACGCGCAGCCAGTCGAACAGCCCCGAGTCCTGGGCCCCGGGGAAGACCCGGGTCAAGGTCTGGTAGAGATGGTGGTGGGTGTTGACAAGGCCGGGAAGGACCACGTGGCCTGCCAGGTCGACCACCTCGTCGGCCGTCTCGGGAAGGTCGGCGGTCGGACCCACCTGCACAATCCAACCGTCCTCTGCGTAGAGGCCGGCGTCGTGGTGCTCGGCCCCATCCATCGTGGCCACCGCCGCGGCGTGCTTGATGAGAAGGCTGCTCACAGGCAGGAAACTTACCGGGCTCATAGAGTCCGGCTGGATGACATTCTCGAACCGATCCCTCCAGGGCTGGTCTGCCCGCCTCGAAGAAGCGGCACGGCGAGTAGCCATCGCCTATCCAGGAGAAGGGTCGGAGCGTCAGCCTGTGCACACCGTCTACGGCGGTGCCCAGCTGTTCAAGGCGTCGACCACTGGGAGGCTCGGCGAGCTTGCACTGCAGTCGATGGATCATTGGTTGCCGGGGCCGGACCATCTGGCTGATGCAACCGGGATGGCGCCCGAGCTGGCCGAGGCGGTGTATCCGAAGATCGTCGAGAAGCTGGAGCGGGAGCCGGTCGAGGACTTCCGCATCGACTTCGAGGACGGCTACGGGCACCGGCCCGACGACGAGGAGGACGGACACGCCCGGTCGACCGCGGCGGAGGTGGCAAGGGCAATGTCAGGCGGAACCCTTCCACCCTTCATCGGCATCCGGGTGAAGTCGTTGTCCGCAGAGCTGCATCGACGGGCGCTTCGCACCCTCGACTTGTTCGTCACGACTCTGGTTGAAGAGGCCGGTGCGCTGCCGGAAGGATTCGTGGTGACACTGCCGAAGATCCAGGACGTGTCTCAGGTGGCCGTCTTCTCCGAGGCGCTGTCGGCATTGGACTCGGCGCTCGGGGTTGGCCCCATCCCGATGGAGTTGATGGTCGAGACACCCCAGACCGTGATCGACCGTGACGGGGCGGACGGGGTCCGCAAGTACGTCGATGCCGGTGGCGGGCGGGTCAGGGGGGCTCACTTCGGAACCTACGACTACACGGCCTCGATGAACATCACCGCCGCCTATCAGACCATGGACCACGCCGCCTGCGACTTCGCACGTCACAACCTTCAGGTGAGCCTGGCAGGAACCCGGGTCTGGCTTTCGGACGGTGCCACCAATGTCATGCCGGTGCCAATACACCGCGGTGACGACTTGACGGCGCACGAGGAAGCCGAGAACCTCGCCACAGTGCACGGGGCGATGCGTCTCCACTACGACCACGTCCGGCACTCGCTCTCCCATGCCTACTACCAGGGTTGGGACCTGCATCCGGCGCAACTGGCGACCCGGTACGCCGCAGTGTTCGGCTTCTTCCTGGAGGGCCTGGATCAGGCTGGGGAGAGATTGTCCAACTTCGTGGAGTCGGCGGCCAAGGCCACGTTGGTGGGAGAGGTCTTCGACGACGCCGCCACCGGGCAGGGGCTGTTGAACTACTTCCTACGCGCCATCAATTGCGGGGCGATTACCGAGGAGGAAGGCATCACCCGTTCAGGTCTCACCGTCGACGAACTCCACACCCGCTCCTTCCTCCACATCCTGGAGGGCAGGAAGCCCGACTGACCGCGTCGCGGGCATTCGCCCAGATTGAGGTAGCGGCCAATCTGGGCACACGCTCAAGACCCTCGGTACGTGGTGTACCCGTGTCCGGACAACAAGAGTGGGATGTGGTAGTGGTCCCGGGAGCCGTCCAGCTCGAAGACCACGTGGACAAAGGGATAGAAGTCGTTGCCGGCGGCGCCGGTCTCGAACCCGAGCCGGTAGCGGCCCGGCCCCAGATCGCCGAACCCGCTGGCCCGGCCGTCGGCGTCGGTCACCGCCTCACCCACGAGGAACCAGCCATCTCCGTCACGAACCGAGAGGTGTATACCCACACCCGGGGCCGGCAAGCCAGCCTCCGTGTCGAGAACATGGGTGCTGAGCGTGCTCATCGAACCTCCTGACACAACATGCGACTGAGCCTGGTCTGCGTGATGCGGCGTTGCTCGTCGGAGGCCACCTTCAGCTCCTCGTCACGCCCATTGCCCAGGCGAACCCTGGCAATCGCCAGCATTTCCTCCGCCGTCTTCCCCGTGGCGTAAACGATGTAGGTGAAGCCGAATCGCTCCTCATATTCGGCGTTCACGCGTGCCAAAGCCTCTGCAACATCGTCGGACGCCTCTTGGGCACCGGCCTGCTCCCCGGCCCCCATTCCTCCGGTCGGCTCGCCGATCCGCGCGTGAGCCGCAAACGCCTGGAGCCAGTCGTCGTCTTCGAGTGCGTCGAATGCGTCCTCGGCTGCGGAGAGGACGCCGTCGAAACTGCCAAAGGGGCGCCGCTCCGACATCGACTTGATCCACTTCTCGCCGTCACACGCCGCATGGAAGAACCAGTGGGCCATTTGGCTGTCGAGCGAGTTGAGATACTCGATACGTCTTTCTCCGGCCGCATCAAGATCAGGTCTGCCCCAGACACGGAATCTCGCCATTCCTCCGTCGGGATGTATCGAGAGCCTGACGAACGCGGCGTGAGCGGGCGAGGGGAAGGCTATGTGATTCACAGAGTCGGGGTCGACTTCGTGGCGGTCTACCGCGTTCTGCCAATCCGCACCATCATCGGACACGTCGACCGAGACCCATCCGGGGGCGTTGCCCTTGAAGTGCGTGGTGTCGGCATCGACCCCGACCACCTCGCCGGCCATGCCGAGCCGGAAGCTCGCCCAGTCGTGGCCGGGCCCCCTCCGCCGCTTGGTCTCCCACCCGTCCCACATTCCCGAAGCCTCGGTCGGGCGCAGCATCTTCGAAGGCGGGTTGTAGTGGAAGTCGGAGGCGTCGATGAATTCCCCGCCGACCACCTGGGAGGCGAGATCGACCAGGGAGTCGGGGCAGACCTCCTCCATGGACGGGACGGGCGCGCCCTCCACGCGAAGCCGAGCCACGCCTCCGTCGGGGAAGATGTTCAAGCGGAGATGGGTGACTCGGCCACTGCCGGATACCTCGAACGATGCCTTCGAGTCACCCTCCAGGTCCGACTTGGGAACGAGCTCCTTCCAGGCAGCGTCGAGGAGACGCTCGTCGACACCGACACCGCACCCCTCCAGAGAGAACTGCTCTGGATAGTTGCCGGTGAAGAAGGCCGTATCGACCTCCACTCTCTCGACACGTCCAGGTATGCCCAAGGCGAGAACGCACCAGTCATGGCCGGCCTCACGACGGCGACGGGTCTCCCAGCCGTCCATCCACTTGCCGGTGTCGACGTAGAGACCTTCTTTCCACACCGGCTCGGGCTCTTTGATGAGATTGACGGCCTCGGCGAAGAACTCGTCGTTGAAGTCAACGACCCTTCCGCCGACGGCCTCAGAGAGAAGATCGATCATTTCGTCGCAGCATCCTGCCATGGCCGGGCCTGACGGTGCCGTCGAAGACCGCCACTCCGCGCAGATAGGTCGCCACCACCTTCCCCCGCAGCTTCATCCCGTCGTAGGGAGTAACCGGGTGGCGGTGCTCCAATCGACGTGCGTCGACCACGGTGTCGCCGTCCGGATCGAATATGACGAAGTCGGCATCCTTGCCGACTGCGATGGATCCCTTGCGGTCCGACAGCCCGGCCAAGGCGGCTGGGGACTCCGCCAGCCAAGCAACCAGGTCCAGCGGACCGAACCCCCTGCTCAAAGCACCCGTCCAAGCGGCCAGGAGTCTGAGCTGCAACGATGAGATCCCACCCCAGGCCTTTGCGAAGTCGCCCGAGTCGAGTGCCTTGAGCGAGGCCGGAGCGGGTGAGTGATCGGACACGACCATTGCCAGCGCGCCGGAACGCAGTCCTTCCCAGAGCGCCTCGCGATGGAGCCGATCCCGAATTGGAGGAGCGCACTTGAACTGGGTGGCACCATCGGGGATCTCGCCGGCATCGAAGGTCAGATAGTGAGGACAGGTCTCGGCGCTCAGCGATGAGGCTCCTATCGCATCAACTGCCTCCGCCGACGAAACGTGGAGCACGTGCACCTTCGCCGCAGTGTCTTCGGCGAGGGCGGCCACCGTCCTGACGGCGTTTAGCTCAGCTTCCACTGGCCGGGAGGCCAGGTACGACCGATAGGAACGGGAGCTCTCGACGGGCTGGATCCACTTGGCCTCCTCAGCGTGGACGAGGGCGGGAACACCCCAAGCCCCCAACGCCTTCAGGGAAGAGCGGAGCTCCGTTGTCTCGAGGGGGGCAAACTCCTCCACCCCGGAATCGATCATGAACATCTTGAATCCGGCAACACCCTCTTCGGCGAGTCTCGGCACGTGCTCGAGAGAGCCCGGAACGACTCCGCCCCAGAAGGCGGTGTCCACCGCCAGACTCCCCTCAGCCGACTGACGCTTCGCCTCGAGAGCCGCTGCGTCGACGGTCGGCGGAATCGAGTTGAGCGGCATGTCGACGATGGTCGTGGTTCCTCCCGCAGCGGCTGCCGCCGTCGCCGTGCGAAAGCCCTCCCACTCGGTGCGTCCCGGCTCGTTGACATGCACATGGGAGTCGACGAGGCCGGGAAAGATGATCCGATCGCCAAAGTCCTCATCCGCCAGCCCGTCGAGGATCTCGACCACGGCTCCACTTTCGTGGCGAACCGTGGCGGGCCGCAGTTCGCCCCCGACGGCAACTCGAGTCGATCGGATCGTCGGCACACTCGGACGGTACCGGCCCTCGCAGATCAGCAGATCGCTGGGCCAGTTAGTCTCGGCTCCATGGCAGATCTTCTCTCCCGACACCAGGACGTGATCGCGCCCGTAATCGCCTTTGACACCGACATCGTGGCTGAATCTGCCAACGGCATCTGGATAAAGGACGCCGAGGGGAACCGTTGGGCCGACTTCGCCTGCGGCACCGCGGTCACAAATCTCGGACACAACCATCCGGCCGTGGTCAAAGCGGCGCACGACCAGTTGGACCGGTTCGTTCACTCGGGGTGCATCTACCGATATGACACGGTGGTGGAGGCCGCTGAGAGACTTCGGGAGATCACCCCTCCCCAGATCGAGAAGTTCGCCTTCGCCAACTCGGGCGCGGAGGCGGTGGAGGCGGCGGTCAAGCTCGCCAAGTACTCGACGGGCCGCCCGGGGGTCATCGCGTTCCGCGGCGCCTTCCACGGCCGGACCATGGGCTCGGTCTCGTACACCACGTCGAACGCCAAGTATCGAGATGGGTATCACCCGATCTTGGGATCGGTCTTCGTGGCTCCCTTCCCCCACCCCTATCGGTGGGGTGTCAGCGAGGACGAGGCTGTGGACTCCTCCCTCCACGAGCTGAACATGATGTTCAAGCATGTCGTGCGGCCCCACAACATCGGCTGCTTCTTGATCGAGCCCGTCCAGGGCGAGGGCGGCTACTACCCAGCCCCGGCGCGGTTCCTCGACGAGATTCGGGCGCTCGCCGACGAGCACGGCATCCTGGTCATCTACGACGAGATCCAAACCGGTTTTGGCCGCACCGCCGAATGGTTCGCCTCCGATCACTACGAGGCCAAGCCGGACATCATGGCCCTGGGCAAGGGCATAGCCAACGGCATGCCCCTGTCCGCCTACGGCGGCCCCAGGGAGACGATCGACGCCTGGCCGGTGGGTGCGCATGGGACCACATTCGGAGGCAATCCGGTCGCAGCTGCGGCGGCGACAGCGGTGCTGGACACCATGGGAGATCTCTTGCCCCATGCCCGGGAGCTATCCGCTCACGCCTTCGAGAGATACAAGGAGTTGGCGGAGCGTCACGAGACCATCGGTGACGTGCGCGGCCTGGGTCTCATGATCGGTGTCGAGTTCGTCGAGGATCGCGCCTCGCGAGCACCCGACGCCAAGGCGTTCAAGCATGTCCAGTCCCATGCCTTCGAGCGCGACCTCATCATCATCGAGTGCGGGCCGGACGGGAACGTCCTCAGGTTCATCCCGCCATTGATCACCGAGATGGACGAGTTGGACTGGGCGATAGACCTCGTCGGCGAGGGCCTCAGCTCCTGGGAAGCAACCTGATCGGGAACCGTTCTGCGCACCACAGGCATCCAAGATCCGATGAAACGAATGACGGTCGGGCTCCTGGCGGCGGCCCTGGCAATCTCAGCGTGCGTTGCCGGTGACGGGATCGCGCTTCCGGAAGAGGATGGGTCTCCCCTGCTGCAGGTCCGCTCGGAGGGTGGGTTCGCCCCCATCGAGTTCATCCTCGGCCATGGCCCCAGGTACACGCTGCTGACCGACGGCCGGCTGATATCGGAGGGACCCGTGCCCGCCATATATCCGGGACCCCTCGTTCCCAACTACCAGGTGACCACCATCGACGAAGACCAGATGCGGTCGGTTCTCGACCTCGTCGAGGCCATCGGGCTGCCCGACATGATCGACACCTTCGACGACGTCAACACCAACACGGTGGCCGACGCCACGACCGAGATCGTCACCTACTGGGACGCCGGAGGCTCACACCGCTACTCGGTCTACGCCCTCGGGCTCATCGACAACCCGTCGGTGCGCCCGGAGACCGCATCGTTCCAGAACCTGGTGAACCTTCTCGACCAGTTGGCCTCGCAAGGCGAGTCGACGGGCTACGTCGCAGACAGAGTCCAGTATGTCGCCGGGCCCGGCTTCTCCGACCCCGACTTCGCCGAAGTCCTGGGCTGGCCTCTCGACAACGAAGACTTCGACAGCTGGGCCATGCTCCCCAACGGCTGGGCATGCCTCGTGCTGGGCGGCGAGGTCCCTGGCCTCTTCTTCGAGGCCGACAACGCCACCCTGTGGACGAACCCCGAGGGTGGGGACGATCTCAAGCTGCTGGTGCGACCCCTGCTCCCTGGCGAGGAAGCCTGCTTCAGCGGCTAGTCCTCGGTCGAGACCTTCGCCTTGTCGGCTATCTCGGCCACGATGTCGGCGTTGGCCAGGGTCGTGGCGTCACCGAGGTGCCGCTGCTCGGAGATGTCCTTCAGCAGACGCCGCATGATCTTCCCCGAACGCGTCTTTGGCAGGTCCGCGGTGAACACGATCGACTTCGGCTTGCAGATCGGACCCAGCGTGTTCGCCACGTGGTCGCGCAGCTCGTCCAGCAATGCGTCGTCCCCGTCGACACCTCCCCGCAGGGTCACGAAGGCAGCAATCGCCTGACCGGTCAGCTCGTCCTTGCGACCCACCACCGCCGCCTCGGCCACGGCCGTGTGGCTGACCAGAGCCGACTCAACCTCGGTGGTGGAGATGTTGTGACCCGACACCAGCATGATGTCGTCCACCCGGCCCAGCAGCCAGTAGTACCCGTCTTCGTCGCGTTTGCACCCGTCTCCTGCGAAGTACTTGCCTTCGAACTTCGACCAATAGGTGTCTATGTACCGCTGGTCGTCGCCGTAGATGGTCCGGGCCATGCCCGGCCATGGTTGGGTGATGACAAGGAATCCGCCCCCGCCCAGAGGTACCGAGTTCCCGGCGTCGTCGACGACATCTGCCGCCATGCCCGGGAAGGGCAAGGTTGCCGAGCCGGGCTTGGTGGCGACGACCCCGGGAAGCGGTGTGATCATGATCCCGCCAGTCTCGGTCTGCCACCAGGTGTCAACGATGGGGGCTTTCTCCCCGCCGATGTGGTGGTGGTACCAGATCCAGGCTTCGGGGTTGATCGGCTCCCCGACAGTCCCGATCACCCGCAGCGACGACAGGTCATGCTTTGCCACGTGCTCGTCGCCCCACTTCATGAACGCCCGGATGGCGGTCGGAGCGGTGTAGAAGATCGTGACCTTGTGGCCTTCGATGATCTGCCACAGTCTGTCGAATCCGGGGTAGTTGGGCGCACCCTCGTACATGACACTGGTGGCCCGGTTGGCCAAGGGTCCGTAGACGATGTAGCTGTGCCCGGTTACCCATCCGATGTCGGCCGCACACCAGTAGATGTCGGTATCCGGCTTGATGTCGAAGACGTAGGAGTGCGTCGTGGTGACATGGGTCAGGTACCCGGCCTGGGTGTGAACGATTCCCTTCGGCTTTCCCGTCGTACCCGAGGTGTAGAGGATGTAGAGAGGGTCCTCGGCGTTGAGCACCTCTGCAGCGCACTCGTCTGACTGACCATCGACGAGGTCGTGCCACCAGATGTCGCGTCCCTCGGTCATGTCAACCCCGTGATCGGTTCGCTTCACGACGATGCAGTGCTCGATCGTTGACGTCGACTCCAGAGCGACATCGGTGTTGTCCTTGAGCGGAACAACGTTCCCGCCTCGCCACGCACCGTCCTGGGTGATGACAACATGTGCCTCGGCGTCGTTGATCCGACTCGACAGCGCTTCGGATGAAAAGCCGCCGAACACCACCGAGTGGACGAGGCCAAGACGAGCACAGGCGAGCATGGCGATCGGCAACTCCGGGACCATTCCCATGTAGATGGCGACTCGGTCGCCCTTCGACAAGCCCAGGCTCTTGAGGCCGTTGGCGAACCGGTTGACGTCCGCGGCCAGCTGTGAATAGGTGATGTTCCGCTGGTCACCCGGCTCGCCGATCCAGTGGTATGCGACCTGGTCCCCGTGATCGGACAGATGCCGATCGAGGCAGTTGTAGGAGAGGTTCAGCTCGCCATCGGAGAACCACTTGTAAAAGGGAGGGTTGGAGTCGTCGAGCACGACGGTGGGTGCCTTGAACCAGGTGAGCCGGTCCATGGCCTGCTTCTTCCAGAACCCGACGAAGTCCTCGGCGGCCTCCTCGTGAACCCCTGGTTGGGCGTTTGCTCCGGCGGTGAATTCCTTCGCCGGTGGAAACGTTCGATCCTCGGTGAGCAGGTTCTCGAGAGCCTGCGACATGGCTACTCCTCTTCTTGAGACGCGTCGGCGGAACCTACCAGTGAGCGGGACCGCCACCACATGAGCACTCCCACGAGCGCGCTGATGTAGAGGAAGACGTCGCCGGTGACAGAGAAGGGTCCCCGCAGGCCGGGGCTTGCTTCCAGCTCTAGAAGCTCCTGGGTGCCCAGGTCGGTGATCCCGGTGATCCTTCCTTGCGCATCGACCCCCGCCGACTTGCCGGTCACGGCGGCGTGGATCAGGGGCATGCCCAGCTCCACCGCTCGCATCCTCGTCATTCCTATGAACTGGTCTGACGCCGGGGTGTAGTCATAGGACGCTTCATTGGTTGCGATCACCAGGATGTTCGCCCCAGCCCGGGCGTGCTGAACGCCGTATCGAGAGAAGCCTCCCTCGAAGCTGATCACCGATCCGAGGCGAAAACCGCCGACTTCGGGGAACACGACCGCACCCTCGCCCGGAACCATGTCCCGGGGCACCGCAGCCAGGGCGGGGATCTTCCCAAAGATCGAACGCGCCGGTATGTACTCGCCAAAGGGCACCGGGTGCTGTTTGCGGTACTCCCCGACGATCTCCCCTCCGGGGTTGAAGACCACGTTGGCGTTGACCCACTCGGTGTCGCTGAAGTGACGGTCGCCACCGATCAGCATCCACGCTCCAATCCTCTGAGCTTCGGCCGCGATGGCCTCTCTCACCTCGGCGTTGAGCACTGGATCGGCATTGGTGGAGCCGGTGGAGCTCTCCGACCAGACCACAAGCTCCGCCGAGCCCGGAGGAATGGTTCGGGTCAGCTCGAGATGCTGCTGGTAGGTGCGCAGACGCTCGTTGGGTGGGCAATGCTCAAATGGGCATGGGGTTGACCCCTGGACCACCACGACGTCGATGGCCGGACCGTCCGGTGACGAGATCAGAGAGGGGACTGCGGCCAGCAGCGGGACCAGCAGCACAGGAGCCGCCCAGACCAGTCTCCTTTCCCAGCTCCGAGTCAGGGCAAGGGCACCCAGCGCCCCGACCAGGGCCACGAGCACCGTCAGGCCCGATGTGCCGACCGCCCAGGCGGCAAAGCGTGTCGCGCTCATGTCAGACAGGGCGTATCCGGCGCCGCCCCACTCGAGGCCCCCGATGGGAAAGCGGTACCGAATTGCCTCCATAAGACCCCAGCCGCCAACTGCGAGCAGAAGCCAGACGACGGGCTCTCGATCGCCATACTTGGAAATCCACCAGCCGTAGGCGATCAGAAAGGAAGCCTGAGCCGGGACCAGTATCAGGGCAAGGGGGTCGAGAACGGTCAGCCACCACATGAGGCCCCCGTAGAAGGCGAAGCCGTATAGAGCGCCGAGGAGAAGACCTTGACGGCGGTTCCTGGCAAGGCGAAGCCCCGACAAGAAGAAGGCGACGCCGGCAAGGATGAGCACGCCCGGCCCGAAGGGGGGAAATGCCAGGACTGAGAGGACGGCCCCCGAAATGACCAGGAGTGCGGCTTTCACCACCCAAAGAGTAGGAAGGGGCGTCGAACAAGCGTCGGTCGTAGAGTCGCCTCATGTGGGAAGGTGATGTGTGGGTTGCGGCAAGGGCCGCCCGTGCCGGTGCGGACGTCGTCCAGGCCGGGTTCTTCCAGCAGCTCGACACCGAGTTGAAAGGCGCGGTCGACCCCGTGACTCAGGTTGACCGCGATGCCGAGAACGCGATCAGGTCGGCCATCTCCTCCCATTTCCCGGATGACGCGATTCTGGGCGAGGAGGAGGGCGGCGCCGACTGGCGGACTGGACGGGTCTGGATCGTCGACCCCCTCGATGGGACCGTCAACTACGTCCACCGATTGCCCCTGGTGGCCGTATCGGTCGCGCTGTGGGACAGCGGCAAGCCTGTCGTCGGAGTGATCATCGACGTAGCCCGGAACGACGAGTTCGTCGCCGTCGTTGGCGAGGGCGCGACCTTGAATGGGCAGGCGATCTCGGTGTCGAATACGGCTTTGCTCCAGGACTCGCTCGTGGTCACAGGGTTTCCCTATGACCGCCAGGAGCGCGCAGCCGGATACCTGGCCGTCGTGGAGGAGGTCATGAAGGTGACCCAAGGCACCCGCCGACTCGGGGCCGCTGCTCTCGATCTCGCCTGGCTGGCATGTGGTCGGTTCGACGGATACTGGGAACACGGAGGTCGGCACGGGATAAAGCCCTGGGATGTGGCGGCCGGCATGCTCCTCGTAACCGAAGCCGGAGGGGCGTTCTCCGACGAATCAGGGTCGGAGAGTCAACTCGAGGCCCGAGCATTCGTGGCGAGCAATGGGAAGATCCAAGAGGAGCTCCGCTCGATCATCGCCCGGACCATGCCCGAGCACTTGCGTTGATGTACCACGATCACCACTTTCACCCGTTCGGCTATGCCTCCGTCGTCAACGGGCTCGAGTTGATGGACGCCGGCGACCTCGACGAGGTCCTGTCGGCGGTGGCCGGACGGGCCGGCCTCGTGGACGGCCCCATCATCGGCCAGCGGCTCAATGACGAGAGCATCCCTGAGCTGCGCTTGCCTACGGCGGCCGACATCGACGATGTCGTGTCCGACCGACCGGTCCTCCTCTACCGATACTGCGGTCACATTGCGGTTGCCAACAGCGAGGCGCTGCGACTCGCCGGTCTCGACACAGATACACCCGACCCGCGCGGTGGCAGCTTCGACAGGGATGCCAGCGGTCGGCCCAACGGGATCCTGCGGGAGACGGCTATCAAGAGAGTGTCCACTGTCCTCGCCCCACTGACCCCGGCACCGTCGGATCGGGCCATCCTGGACGCCCTGAAAGGCCTGCGGGATGTCGGGCTCGGGTCGATAACCGGCATCATCTCGGCCGAAGACCCGGTGTGGTGTGGCACCGGAGACGAGGTGCAGACCCTGGCCAGGATCGCTCCTGACCTGGCCATCGACATCGACGTGCTGGTCATCGCCAAGACCCCGCAGAGCCTTGCCGCGGCCAAGGAAGTTCTCGATCACGCCGATGGGAGGGCCCGCTTCCTGGGCTGGAAGGAGTTCTCGGATGGGAGCCTCGGCGGGCACACCGCGGCCATGCACCAGCCGTATGCGGACCAGCCTGAGACCCGGGGAACCGATCGCTTCCACTTCGACCGGGCGAAGGCGAGAGCCGAGATGTCCCTGGAGTTGGGCGGAGTCGTGGCGATCCACGCCATCGGCGACCGAGCCAACGACGGCGTCCTCGACTTCTTCGAGCACCTCGTCTACATGGGGGCCGATCCGGGTTCGCTGCGCATCGAGCACGCCTCGGTTCTCACCGACGAGGCCGTGAACAGAATGGCACGTTTGGGAGTCACGGCCTCTGTGCAGCCCGCATTCTTGGCTTCAGAAGAGGACTGGCTGGAGAAGCGTCTCGGGCCGGATCGCATGAGGATGGCCTACCCCTTCCGACGTCTCCACGAGGCTGGAGTGCGGCTTGTAGGAGGGTCGGACACGCCGGTTGAAACGCCCGACCCGGCCATTGGCATACGCGCCGCGGTCGATCGGCACGGGATAAACCCGAACGAGGCTCTTGCAGCAGACCTCGCCGAGGGTCTGTTCGCCCCACCGGAGCAGCGTCCCCAATCGAATCTCCGCTAGAGCTCACTGGCTTTGGACTCCATCGAGGAGACGTCGATGACGCCATCGAATCTGCAGCCCGACTCCCAGCCTTTCGACAAGGTGGTGAGGTCCATATCCGGTGCGAACACCCTCGAGAGAGGGACACCGGGAGGGCAACTGGCCTTCTCGGGGCTGTTTGGCCCGCAGGAGCTGATGAAAACTCGGGGAAACCAGTACCATCCCGGGCTCCCATGCACCACTTCTCCACGATTACGCCTGCCCAAATAGAGGAGGGGGTCGACCGGGGGCTGGCCGAGGCGGCCGCCGTCCTGGACGAGCTGGTCGCCCCCGAGGGCGGCCGAACATTCGGCAATTTCCTCGCCCCCCTGGACCGCATCTCGGCCATCTACGGCGACATCCGCCTCAACTACACGTTCATGGGCTATGTCCACCCGGACAAGGAGGTTCGCTCCGCGGGCAAGGACGCCGAGGAGAAGCTCGACAAGTTCGCCGCCGAGGTCTACTTCCGCGCCGACCTCAACGCCGCGGTGAAGGAGTACGTCGAGACCGAAGAGGCGTCCTCGCTCGAAGGTGAAGAGGAGCGCTTCCTCGACCGCGTTCAACGGGCACTGCGCAAAGCCGGGCACGACCTCGATCCAGAGGTCCAGGAGGAGGTCAAGCAGAAGACCCTTCGCCTGAAGGAGTTGGAGGTTCGCTACGCCCAGAACGTCGACGAGTGGCAGGCATCGATCCTCCTGGACCGGGAGGACTGCGAGGGCATGCCGGACAGCTGGATCGACGCCCTCGAGATCGACCAAGAGACGGGAAGGTTGAAGGTGACGATCGCCTACCCCCACCTGATCCCTTTCCTGGACAACGCCAAGCGGCGTGACCTGAGGGAACAGCTCCGGTACGAGTACCTCACCGTCGCGGTGGAGGAGAACAGGGCCCTCCTGGAGGAGGCCCTCCGGCTCCGCCAGGAGATCGCCACAGCATTCGATCAGCCGACATGGGCGCATCACCGTCTGGACGACCGCATGGCGAAGAACCCCGAGCGAGTAGAAGCCTTCTACAAGGAGCTGCGCGAGCCGCTGACCGCCCGGGGCCTCGAAGAAGTCGACAGGATCGCCGATCTCCTGGAGGCAGACACCGGCGACCGTGGCGTCCAGGCCTGGGACTGGGGCTACTACGACACTCTTCAGCGCAAGACCGACTACGGAGTCGACCCCTTCGAAGTCGCCAACTACTTCCCGCTTCCGCAGGTACTCGAGGGAATGTTCGGCCTCACCTCGGAGATGTTCGGAATCAAGTTCACCGAGATAACCGACTTCGACTCCTGGCACGAAGACGTCCAACTCTTCGCGATCAACGACTCGGAGACCGGAGAGGAACTATCTCGGTTCTATCTCGATCTCTTCCCCAGGGAAGGGAAGTACGGACACGCAGCCGAGTTCCCCCTCATCCCCAGCCGCCGTCTCGAAGACGGGTCATATCAGAACCCGGTTTGCGCGATGGTGTGCAACTTCACCAAGCCGACCGAGGACGCCCCATCCCTCCTCCAGCACTCGGAAGTGGAGACCTTGTTCCACGAGTTCGGCCACGTTCTCCATCAGAACCTGGGCCGCACCGAGCTTGCAGCCTTCTCCGGAACCAACGTCGAGCGGGACTTCGTGGAGGCTCCCAGCCAAATCATGGAGAACTGGATCTGGAGGTCCGACGTACTGAAGAGGTTCGCCCACCACTACGAGACCGGCGATCCCATCCCGGACTCGCTGGTCGAACAGCTGGTCGCAGCCAAGCGGCTCAACAAAGGCCGCTTCTATCTGCGCCAGATGGGTCTCGGCTTCCTTGACCAGCAGATACACGCCGGCCCCAACCGCGATCTCGACACCATCGAAGCTGAGAGCAACGCCATCTCCTTGCTCCCCTTGCAGGAGGGCACCTTCCTCATGTCATCTTTCGGACACCTGATGGGCGGGTACGACGCGGCCTACTACGGGTACATGTGGTCCGATGTCTACGGCAATGACATGTTCTCCCGATTCGAGGCCGAAGGCGTCACCAACACCGATGTGGGCATGGCCTATCGAAAGGCGGTGCTCGAGAAGGGTGGATCAGTCGACCCAGACGACATGTTGCGCGACTTTTTGGGAAGAGAACCGAGCAACGAGGCGTTCCTCAAGGAGCTCGGAATAGTGGGAACCGGGTAGATAGCGACTATCGTCTAACTACCGACAAACCACTACCGGTGTTTAACGCCGTATTAACGGGCCAAGTTGCACGATTTGAGTGCGTAATCAAGAAACAGGGCAAGTTCGTGGCGGTCGGGAATCCCACGACTTTCCCCAACGTTCCACAACCAACGGCCCAAACCCAGGAGGGCCCTATGACTGACACTGTTAGAGGCGCAGCCATCAAAGGGGTGACACGCCCCTCAAAGCGCTTTTCGCCGGGGCGCGTATGCGCTCGACCGGGCTGTGAGACCAAGATCTCGCAGTACAACAAGGCTGACTACTGCCATGCCCACGCGCCGATCCGCTTCCCGCGCGTTCGTGGCAAGATCCTCGACGAACAAGACGCCTAGATCTCTGGTTGGGACAGGTCCTCTCCCCCTCCCCGTCCCAAACAGACAAGAAGAGAGCTCCGACCTCGGTCGGAGCTCTCTGCTTGGACGGTTGCGGCGGCCAGCTCCCCTAACCTTCTAGCGGACTGGAAAGTATTCGCGCTATGATCGAACTGTGAGAATCGGACAACTCGCACAGAGAGCCGGCGTCTCGACCAAGACAATCCGCTACTACGAGGACATCGGGGTGCTGCCCGAGCCCGAGCGAGCAGCGAACGGCTACAGAGACTACGACGAGAAGTCCATCGACCGGCTCTCGTTCATCAAGGACGCCCAGGCATCGGGGCTCTCACTCGTCGAGATCGAGACGGTCCTGGAGCTCCGGGAAGCAGGCGAGTCGTCATGTCACCACACCATCGCGATCCTCGAGGCGCACATGGCGGAGGTCGACGTCCAGCTGATCGAGCTGGGGAGAACCAGAAGCCGGCTGCGTGAGATGATCGCCAAGGCAAAGGCGCTCGACCCCAGCGATTGCCAGGATCCGAATCGCTGCCAGACGATCGCTCGCCGAAATTCGAGAAAGGAAGCTCGATGACAGAGATCCAGCTCCAGGTCCCCGAGGTCCACTGTGGCCACTGCAAGTCAAGCCTCGAGGGCGCGGTAGGCGCGCTCGGCGGCGTGGAAAAGGTCGATGTGACCATCGCAGACGCCACCATCGATGTGGCTTTCGACGAGTCGAAAGTGGGCATCGACACGATCAAGGGCACCATCGAAGACCAGGGATACGCCGTCTTTGGCTGATAAGAGCTCCCACTCCGAACCCACAACGCTCCTCTTCGACGTTGATGGCATGACCTGCGCCACCTGCGCCATTCGGATCGAACGCGTCCTGGAGAGGCAGGAAGGGGTCGAGGCGGCCTCGGTGAACCTCGCCGGTGCTTCTGCACAGGTTCGCGTCGACCCGGATACGGACCCAGGGGCGCTTGCCGGAGCCGTCGAGAAGATCGGATACCACCTGGAAAGGCGTCACGCCGAGGACGCGCCACGCGACATGGTCCACCACTACCACGAGAGCGAAGCCACCCAGTGGAAGCGCTTTCGTATCGTGGCCGCTCTAGGGTTCCCAGCGATGGCCCTGGCCATGTTGGCCCCAGACGCGCTCTGGAGTCACATCGTTCAGCTGATCCTCGTGACACCGGTCGTGACTTGGGGCGGCTGGCAGTTCCATCGAGTCGCCTTGCTGCAAGCTCGGAACCGCAGCGCCAACATGGACACCTTGATCTCACTGGGCGCGGTGGCGGCGTTCCTGTACTCGATCTGGGCGCTGACTGCAGAAGAAGAGGTCTTCTTCGAAATCGCGGGTGTGATCATCACTCTGATCACACTCGGGAGGGCGTTCGAAGCGCGCGCCAAAGGACAGGCCTCCGAGGCGGTGCACAAGCTGATGGAACTCGGTGCCAAGGAGGCGCGCATACTGGTCGATGGATCCCAGAGGACAGTACCCGTCGAACAACTCCTGCCCGGAGACCTCATGGTCGTCCACCCAGGAGAAAAAGTCCCCACCGACGGTGTGATCGTGGCCGGGACTACCTCGCTCGACGAATCGATGCTGACCGGCGAGTCGCTGCCAGTGGACAAGGAACCAGGCGACGAGGTGTTCGGGGCCACGGTCAACCAGGACGGGCGCATCGAGGTGCGGGCCAGTGCGGTCGGTGCGGACACCGCTCTGGCATCGATCGTCCGCATGGTCGAAGAGGCTCAAAGTTCAAAGGCGCCCACGCAGAGGCTCGCTGATCGGGTTTCGGCCGTCTTCGTTCCCACGGTCATAGTCTTCGCCATCGCCACTGCGCTGGTCTGGCTGGCACTCGGCAATGACGTCGCCCCTTCCTTCCAGGCGGGCGTGGCAGTTCTGATCATTGCCTGCCCGTGTGCCCTCGGCCTGGCCACTCCGACGGCGATCATGGTCGGAAGTGGACGCGGAGCAGAGCTGGGAATTCTGTTCAAGCGGGCCGAGGTCTTCGAGCAGGCCGGGCGGGTGAACACGGTCCTCTTCGACAAGACCGGCACCCTCACCTCGGGTGTCATGAGCCTCACCGATGTAATCACCGACCTCGACGAGGGCGACTTCCTCCGTCAGGCGGCCGCAGTCGAGGCCGCCTCCGGGCACCCGATCGGAGCCGCAGTGGCTCTCGCTGCCGACGAGGCTGGCATCGAGTTCCCACAGCCAGACTCGATCGAGAGCTTCTCGGGGTTGGGAGTAGTGGGAGTCGTGGAGGGGACGACGATCGTTGTCGGCAAGGCCAAGCTCGCAGCAGACCAAGGGCTCATCATCTCCGAACGCTGGAGCGACTCCCTGTCCGAGCTCGAAACCCAGGGCAAGACTGCTTTCGTGGTGGGCTGGGATGGCGAGGCTCGGGGCGTCATCGCGGTTGCCGACACGGTTCGCCCGGAGTCCAAGACGGCGATCGAGGCACTGGCCCGAGCCTCGGTGACCACCGCAATGGTCACCGGCGACAACGCCCGCACCGCCGATGCGATTGCCGCTTCTCTGGGCATCACCGAAGTCGAGTCGGAGGTCATGCCCGGCGACAAGGCCGAGACGGTCAAGACGTACCAGGCACCGGGCCGATCGGTGGCATTCGTGGGTGATGGGATCAATGACGCTCCCGCCCTTACTCAAGCCGACCTCGGTCTCGCAGTTGGCTCGGGGACGGATGTCGCCCTAGAGGCCGGTGACGTCGTGCTGCTCAATGGGGATCCACGATTGGTTCCGGCAGCGATCGACCTGGCCAAAGCGACCTTCCGGACGATCAAGCAGAATCTCGGCTGGGCCTTCGGATACAACACGGCCGCCATTCCCATCGCTGCTCTAGGCCTCCTCAATCCGATGATCGCGGCGGGCGCAATGGCCTTCTCCTCAGTTTCGGTGGTCCTCAACGCCCTCAGGCTGCGGCGGTTCAAGCCCGACTGGGCCTGAACGTCTACCCCTAGGACGGGTGTAGGTTTCGGATATGCCCTCTCTCCATTGGATCGATAGACCGGTCCTGAGCGATCCCGTCGCCGTTCTCGCCTTCGAGGGCTGGGGAGACGCGGGAGAATCTGCCAGCCAAGCGGCTGCGAGCCTCCTGGACAGCCTGGGAGGCAACCTGGTCGCCGTCATCGACCCGGACGAGCACTTCGACTTCCAGGTGCGGCGCCCGATGGTGGCTCTCGACAGTTCGGGTATTCGCTCCATCAACTGGCCCCGGAACGAGATCCATGTCGTGCACAATTCGATCCAGGATCTGGTCGTGGTCCTGGGTGAAGAGCCCCACTACCGATGGAAGGTGTTCACCACCGAGTTGGTGGATGCTCTCCAAAGTCTGGGCGTGGGGCGCGCCGTGACGCTCGGGGCATTCATCGGACAGGTGGCGCACACCCTTCCGGTCCCGCTAGTCGGCTCAGCCACCAAGCCCGACACGCTGAATCTTCACGGTCTGCTGCCTTCGGGGTACGAGGGTCCAACCGGAATAGTCGGGGTCTTGAACCACGCGCTGGGCAATGCCGGCATCGACGTGATTTCGGTTTGGGCGGCGGTGCCCCACTACCTGTCCAACCAGGACTACCCGCCCGCGACCGAGGCCCTCGCCGAGAAGGCAGCCGAGTTGATCGGCCTCACCGTCGACGTGGGAAAGCTCTCGCTCAGGTCGAGAAACTTCCTGAACACGGTGGACCAGGCCTTGGAGGGGAACAGTGACCTCCGAGAGTATGTGGAACGGCTCGAGGAAGAGGCAGACTCCGACTCAGAGCAGGGTTTCAGACTGGTCGAGGAGATCGAGGACTTCCTACGCGACAAAGACTGACCACCTGAAGAGAAACCGGGCCCTCGGCCCGGTTTCCTCACAGGGTTGATGTCACTTCTTGCGCTTGTGCCGGTTCGCCTTGATGCGCTTGCGGTACTTGTGCTTCGACATTTTCTTTCGACGCTTCTTTACAAGCGAACCCATCAAAGAACCTCACAGAAGGGGGGAGACGGCCCTAATCGTCGCGCTATTGGGGAACTAGGTCAAACCAGCCCATCAGGTTCCCGTCTCAGATCAGTCCGATGGTGTCCACGGGCCCGTTCAGCACCGTCACCCCGGCCGCTTCGAAAGCTGACGAGACTCGACCCGCCGTTTCTCCGGTCGTCAAGGCGACCACCGACGGACCCGCTCCGGACCTCGCCGCATGAAGGGCACCGGCCCTGCGGGCCACTTCCATCAGCTGACCCACCTCGGGACTCAGATCAGCTCGGGGTGCTTCATGGATCTCGTCACCGTGCGCTGCAGCGAGAAGCTCGGGATCGCCGGTCATGAGGCCGGCGGTCAGCGCCGACACCCTGGAGAGGCTGCGCAACACCATCGCATGATCATGGGAATCGTCAATGACAGCACGTGCCGGCGCCGTCGGGAGCTTCGTTTCGGGAATGGCGACGACCGGCCGAATCGACGGGTGAAGCGGGAGACGCATTGGCATCCCTTCGGCAGGAATGAGGACAAGACCGCCGTATACGGCTGCCGCCGCCTGATCGGCGTGACCTTCGTTGGCCGCGGCCATTCGGTAGACACGGTCCAGCGAAGCATCCTCCCCGACGGCGCGCAGGGCAGCAGCAGTTGCCGACACGTATGCGGCGGCCGAGGATCCGAGGCCGCGCGCCAGGGGCACGTGATTGTGGACCCTCAGAGCGAGAGGTCGATCCCCCACCGCGTCGCGGGCGGCCGCCATGATTCCATCGCCTTCCCCCGGTCCGGGCCGGTGATCGGTGGTGTGCTCGATTGACCAAGCGTCTGCCGGCTGGGCGGTCACCTCGCAACGGAGGCTGAGGGCGAGGGCGATGCAGTCGAAGGCCGGGCCGAGATTCGCCGTGGTCGCCGGTGCGGAGGCTTTCGCAGTCACAGACCGAGCCTATCCAGCAGTTACGGTGACGGCCATGGACCTCTTCGACGTTCAGACCCTTCTACCCGAGTTGGTTGTTGCACTTGGTCTCGCATTGCTGATCGGGAATGGGCTGGCATGGTGGCGTCACAAGCAGGGAAAGGTCCCCGAAGGTGTGGAAGGGGCTCGGTTTCGACCCGGACGCGTGGTGTTTCTGTCTGTGATCGGCCTTGTTCTGACCGTCTGGGGCCTGGTCACCCTGTTCATCTAGGTCGACCTGTCATTGCCCAGGACCCGTCACTAGCCTGACGGCCCTCGCGGGTGTAGTTCAATGGCAGAACGTGAGCTTCCCAAGCTCAAGACGCGGGTTCGATTCCCGTCACCCGCTCAACATCGCGGCCCGACCCCCCTCAGGAGACCACCTCGACATCCCATGTGATACCCAACCCAAGGAACCGCTGACCACGAGAAAGAAGGAACCCCGGTGAGTCCCGCGACGTCCAAGACGCCATGAAGCTCATCAGCAAGCTCTCCCTGCTGGCCGTGATCCTCGCATCGACGTTCCTGGTCGGGGCCAAGGCTGCATACGGCTGCTCGTGTATGCCTCCTGATGCCGAAGCGCTCTTCTCTGCTTCCGATGGTGTATTCGTCGGCACCCTCATCGAGGCCCCGAGTGAGCCGACCGGTCTGGTCGCGTCCAGTGCAGATCCCGTCCCATACGTCTTCGAGGTCGAGGCCGCCTTCAAGGGCGAAATCACAAGTCCGGTCACCGTTATCAGCGCCATCAGCGGCGCATCGTGCGGCCTGGAGATGCCGGAAGGGGCCAGTGCATCGCTCTTCGTCACCGAACGAGGCGGGGAATGGCATGGCAGCCTCTGCGAGACGATGGGGCCCGAGGCCCTCCTCGATGGTCCTTTCGACCCGATCCCGGTCGTCGCGGGGGACGCCGGCCCTCTGACTGAGACAAGCCTGGCCCGCTGGGTCCTGCTGGGCATCGGCGGGATCGGTGCAGCGGCTTTGGCCGTTGCGAGGTCGAGGAAGCGACCCGAAACCCGCTGATCGATTGACCTCGCTGCGGCCTACCATGCCGCCGCGATGATCTACTCCGACCGATCCATACGCGACGCCATCGAGTCCGGCTCGATCATCATCGACCCCTACGAGCCTTCGTTCGTCCAGCCGTCGTCTGTAGACCTCCGAGTTGGCAACGGCTTCCGGGTCTTCGTCAACCACCGCTATTCGGAGATCGACCCGCGCTCACCACAGGACGACCTCACCCAACTCGTGGAGGTCGACGATGGCGACCCCTTCATGCTTCACCCTGGCGAATTCGTCCTCGGCTCCACCCTCGAGCGAGTCAAGCTCGGTGACGACGTGGTTGCCAGGCTGGAGGGAAAGTCCTCGCTGGGCCGGCTGGGCCTCCTAATCCACTCGACCGCCGGGTTTGTCGATCCAGGGTTCGAGGGTCACATCACGCTGGAGTTGTCCAACGTGGCAACGCTGCCGATCGCCATCTATCCCGGGATGAAGATCGGCCAGATCAGCTTCTACAGAATGACGACCGCCGCAGACACTCCTTACGGCGCACCAGCACTGGGCTCCAAGTACCAGGGCCAATCGGGGCCCACGGCAAGCCGCTCACACCAGGACTTCGACCCCGAGGGAACGCACTAGCGCGAACGCGTATTGTGGGAATAGCCAGAGGCTCCGCCACAGGGGGGAAGTTGGGCGAGCAGACTCTGGCACAGGTGTCATAGGCCCAATGAGTCCCCTCAGGAGCCTTCCCTGGTTCCACGGGCAAGTGACAACCCCTCCAGCGGCACCCCTCGGGGTGCCGCTTTGCCGTCTTGCTAGCTGACGTCGCGTCCCAGATTGGCGAAGCGGGTGAATTCGGGTTGGAAAGTCATCTCCACGGGGCCGGTCGAACCGGCACGATGCTTGGCCACGATGATCTCAGCGATCCCCTTCTTGTCCTGCTCCTCGGGGTGGTAGTACTCGTGCCTGTAGATGAACATGACGACGTCCGAGTCCTGCTCGAGCGCTCCACTCTCACGAAGATCCGAGAGTCGTGGTCGCTTGTCCTCGCGCTGCTCCAGTGCCCTGTTGAGCTGGGAGAGGGCGACGATCGGGACTTCGAGCTCACGGGCGAGGTTCTTGAGGCTTCGCGTGATCTCGGCGATCTCCTGCTGTCGGTTCTCTCCCCTGGTGGCCTGCATCAACTGGAGGTAGTCGACGACCACCAGCGACAGCCCTCGCTTGCGCTTCAGTCGACGGCACTTGGCTCTGACGTCGGTCACCGTCACCACCGGCGAGTCATCGATGTAGATAGGGGCGCGGAACATCCGCCCGGCGGCGTCGACTATGCGCTGCCAGAGAGGGCCCAGCTGACCCGACCTCAGCTTCATGGAGTCGACTCGCCCTACCGATGCCAGGATCCTTTGAACTAGCTCTTCTTTCGACATCTCCAGGGAGAAGATCGCCACTGGCTCATCCTGAATGGCGACGTTGATGGCGATGCCAAGCGCCAAGCTCGACTTGCCCATACCAGGGCGTGAGGCCACCACAACCAAGTTCGCCGGCTGGAGACCTGCCAGCTTCTTGTCGAGATCGACAAAGCCAGTGGAGAGGCCGGTGAGCTCCTCGCCCAGCTCTTCCATCCTCTCGATGTGCTCGAGGACGTCGCTGAACATCGGTCCGACCTCGAGGAGGCTTTGGGAGGTCCTCTTCTCGGCGACGCCGAGGACTGCCTGCTCGGCCCGGTCAAGCACCGAGCTGATCTCCTCGTCGATGTTGAACGCGACCTCGGTCACCGACGCCCCGGCGCGGATCAATTCCCGGCGCTTGGCGTGCTCCTCGACGATCCCGGCGTAGTAGTGCACGTTGGATGTCGAGGGAACGATGTCGACAAGTCGGGTGAGATAGGCAACGCCTCCCACCTTTTCGAGCTCACCCCGCCGACGCAGCACTTCGGAAACGGTGACGGCATCAATCGCCTGGTTCGAGTCGAACAGCTCCCGCATCGCCTCGAAGATCGCCTGGTGTGCGGGGACGTAGAAGTCGTCGGGATGGATGTGGTCCATTACCTCGTTGACGGCATCCTCCGACAAGAGAACTGCGCCTATGACCGACTCCTCGGCCTCGCGCGAGTGAGGCGGGCTCCTGTAGCCCGGCCTCATCTCTCTCGGTTCGGTCACACTTGTCATCAGCGTCCTCGCTCACAGACTGCCTCTCAGCAGTGACAAATTCGGGTCTCGACGCGCAAGACCCCGCCGGGGCGGGGAAGTGATGCCACCATCGGCGGGGGAAGTCAGGCGAAGATAGACCCCTGGGAGACACCACTCCAACTCAAACCGCTGTTTGTTTTTCGCGGTGGAAGACATTTACAGCAGAACGCGAAAACCACGGTTAGGACGCGAAAAACGACCACCAACCGGTGATCGTATTCGCGGTTCTCGGCTCGTTTCCCTAGGCGGGGATGACGTCCAGAGTGAGGGGGAACTCGACCTCTGGATGGAGGTGGAGGCCGATGTCATGGAGGCCGATGGCCTTGATCGGCTCAGCCATCAGCACGCTCTTCTGGTCCAATTCGATACCGGTGAGCTTCTTGATGCCTTCGACAACGTCGTTGACGCCGATCGAGCCGTAGAGCTGGCCCTCGTCGCCGGCCGGGGCGGCAAGAACCACCCTGCTGCCGACAAGTTGGGTCGCGATGGCCTCGGCCTCTTCCTTGGCCTTCATCTCGGCCTCGATGCGCGCCTGGCGAACCTTCTCGGCCTGCTCGAGGGCACCGGGGTTCGCCTTGACCGCCAGCTTCCTGGGGAGCAAGTAGTTGCGGGCGTAGCCGCTGGCGACCTCCACGACGTCACCTCTCTTGCCGAGGTCCGCCACGTCGGAGTTCAGGATCAGCTTCATCGTCCGGCTATGTAGGGGAGAAGGGCCATCTCGCGGGCATTCTTGATGGCAGTCGCCACTTCGCGTTGGTGCCGCGGGCAGTTGCCATTGACACGACGGCCGCGGATCTTGCCCCGGTCGGACATGTACTTGCGCAGAAGAGCCGTGTCCTTCCAGTCGATGTACTCGGTCTTCTCCTTACAGAAGGCACAAGGCTTCTGCTTGTACCGGCGAAAGTCCTGACGCCTGCCTCGCTGGCCTCGTTGGGCCCGCTGGCTGTTGTTGGCCTTGCGGGCCATTAGAAGGGCGCCTCGTCGGGCCCGTAGTCGTCACGGGCGGCGGGAGCGGGCGTGCTGGCCGGCTCACGGCTCTCCAACCAGCTTCCGCCCTCTCGCTGGGTCTTGTTGACCGTGGCGGTGGCCCACCGCAGAGATGGCCCGATCTCGTCGATCTGGACTTCGACAACCGAGCGTCGCTCGCCGGCATCCGTCTCCCAGCTGCGCTGTTGGAGCCTTCCGGTGACGATCACACGCATGCCCTTCTGGAGCGACTCGGCGGCCTGCTCGGCCTGCTCACGCCAGACGGTTCCGTTGAAGAAGCTGGTGTCTTCCTGCCACTCGCCGTCCTGGCCTCGCCAGCGACGGTTGACGGCCATTCTTATCTTCGCCATCGCTACACCTGCGGGCGTGAACCGAAGCTCCGGCTCGTCCACCAGGTTTCCGATGAGTGTTACGTTGTTTGACATTCGAATCTCCTGTGTGCCTGCCTACCAAGGACTATGCCGGATAGCTGTGACAGATTCCAGTAGGTCTTGGCTACTCGCCCAGCCGGACGATCTTGTGACGAACCACCTCGTCGGCAAGACCCAGCATCCGGTCGAGCCAGTTGAGGGAATCCGGCTCGGCCCGAAAGGAGACGACCGAATAGAAGCCCTCGGAGAGGTGGTCGATCTCGTAGGCGAAGCGGCGCTTGCCCCAGAGATCCTTCTTGGTGACGCTGGCACCGCTGCTGGCTAGATGGGATTCGATCTCGCCAACCCTGGCTTCTACGTCGTTCTCGGCCAGGTCAGGCCGATGAATAGTCATGATTTCGTAGTCGCGCATCTGACCTCCTATGGACATCCGACTGGACGGCCCCATCCTCTCGATGGAGCAGGGGTACGGCATCGGGCGGCGCGAGACGCCGATGCGGTTTCGATGGTAATTGGATCCTGGTGGTTTACCCAGTCGAGAGTGCGTCTCCCATGGAGAACTCGTGGGCCGCGGCCGGGGTCTCCAGAGCCCAGCTGACGGGGCCCGGTGACCGATAGTCAGCACAAGACTCAGATGAGCATGGTTCCATCTCGGTCGTTCCCACAAGCAAGCCCGAGCTGTCAAACCACCAGATGTCGAGTGGCATCAGGGTGTCCTTCATCCCGAAGGTGGCCGAAATCGACTCGCCGAAGACAAACAGCATCCCGTCCACACCCTCAGGAAGCGCCTCCAACCCCTTGAGGCCCTGGGCCCGTTGAGTCTCGGTTGCGGCGATGTAGACGCTGAGCCCCTGGTCACCCACCATGACCTCCTGGACCTCGCCAAAGACAGCGACGTCCAAGGATGGCGCCGACACGCACGCCACCACCGTCAGCAGCGCGATCGCTACTCGGATCTGGTGCCCTTCAGCAGTTCGGAGGTGACGTCGTCGGGCAGGTGATAGCTCTCTTCGTCGCCGGGAAAAGAACCGGACTCGATGTCGGACTTGAAACGCCGGAGTGCGTCCTTGGCCTCATCGGCCAAGGAGGCGTAGCTCCGGACGAACTTCGGATAGTGGCCCGATCCGAGGCCGAGAACATCGTGGAACACGAGCACCTGACCGTCGGTGTGGGGACCTGCTCCGATACCTATGGTCGGGGCATCGACTTCCTTGGTGATGATCTCGCCCAGGACGTCGGGAACGCCTTCGACGACGATTGAGAAGCAGCCGGCGTCCGAAAGAGCCTTTGCGTCCGCGATCATCTCCCGGGCGGCGTCGACCATCTTGCCCTGGACCTTGAAGCCTCCCATGGCGTGGACCGACTGGGGGGTGAGGCCGACGTGGCCCATCACCGGGATCTCGGCGTCGAGGAGGGCCTCGACCATCGGGAGACGCTTGCGGCCACCCTCGAGTTTCACTGCCTCGGCGCCACCTTCGGCGATCAAGCGGCCGGCGTTGCGCACCGTCTCTTCGGTGGAGAGGTGGAAGCTGAGCCAAGGCATGTCGGCCACGATCAGGGCACTCGGCTTTGCTCGAGCAACGGCGCGGGTGTGGAGGACGATCTCGTCCATGCCGATCTCGAGGGTCGTGTCGAGACCGTGGACGACGTTGGCGACCGAGTCGCCGATGAGGACTATGTCCATCTCGGCCTCATCGGCGATCACCGCGCCGGGATAGTCGTAGGCGGTCACCATCGAGATCTTGGGCCCGCCCTTGCGACCGCGTATGTCAGGAACTGTGATCTTCTTCGCCATCAGACGGATAAGGGTACCCGTAGGCGCGGGTTGTCAACCTCGGCCGGCTCTGTCGGACAAGCTTGAGAGGTGGGAGCGCACCCACGCGATGTCGGCAACGTGGTCCTCGACATCGCCCGGGGTTTCGACGGCCACCGGCGCACCAGCCTCGGCGATGACACGGCCCAGTTCATCGGGTGGGATCAGGCCGCGGCCCATGTTCTCGTGCCGGTCCCGGCGCGAGTCGAAGGGGTCTTTGGAGTCATTGGCCTGCACCAGGTCGATCCGGCCTGTCGCCCCGAGGATTCTCTCAACCAAGCCTTCCATGGGCTCTCCGCCCGCCCAGGCGTGACATGTGTCGAGGCAGAACCCAACCCCTTCGCCGCCGACCTCTTCCCAAAGCCGCCTGATCCAATCGACCCGCCTCGCCACCGCCTTGTCGCCTCCGGCGGTGTTCTCGATCAGAATCGTCATGTCGGTGTCTATGGCGTCGAGCGCCTTTCGCCATCTGAGGATCCCCTCGGCTTGATCGCCTTCGCCAGTCACATGCCCCCCGTGAACCACCACGGCCTCCGCCCCGACCTCGGATGCGGCGTCGCATGTCTCCTGGAGGATCCTTCGGCTGGGTATGCGCACCCGGTTGTTGTCGGCACAGACGTTGATCAAGTACGGAGCGTGGACGTAGATCGGAATCGTCGACGACGCCAGCTCCTCGGCGTCGTCGCGTGGATTTGGCTTCTTCCACGACTGCGGGTTGGAGAGGAACATCTGGATCAGGTCGGCGCCTCGCTCCGCCGCCTCCGCCAGAGGGTCTGCCGACGGCAGGTGTGCCCCGACTGCGATCACTCCGGCTCTCCGGGAAGCCGATATCGCGTTGGCGGCTCATCTCTGGCCGCCTCTTCGGCACATTCGGCGATCTTGTGGGCGACCTCATCCGGCTTTGGCCCCCAGTCCTGGGCGAGAATCGCCAGGCGCCCGTCGCCGAGCCATCGCGCCCCCCATGGGTCCTCTGGCAGGCCATCTCGTATCTTCAGGTCGACGATCAAGACCGGGATTGCGTCGCCCTCGTCCTCGACTAAGCCGCTCCCGACCTCGACGAGCGATGCCCACGAGACCAAGGATTTGGGACGGATCGGTCCAGCCAGCTTCAGAGCAAGCCCTTCGCGCCGGCACTCGATGACCGAGGTGGGAAGGAACAGCTCCTTGAGTCCCCAGAGTACCAAGAAGACTGCGAAGGCGAGCATGACCCAGGCAAAGATCACATCCCGCTGCTCGTAAATCTGTGTGTCCTCAGGGCGAAAGATCAGCTCACGCAGCCAGTTGGAGATCCTTCGGGCTGTGAGGACATCGAGTGAGATCACGAGAAGAGGGATGCCTCCGATGGCCATCAGCCACATCTTCAGCCCGGACCGCCGCACCACGAGGTTCACTCTTCCACCCCCAGGTCGGCTGGTGTGATGATAGAGGTGTGGGGGATACCCATCTTGGCGAACGCTGCTGCCGCCTTTCCGCCCGATCGGTCAACCAGGGCGATCGCCTGAACGATCTCGAGACTCTCGCCCCTGGCTACCTCAGCCGCCTCGAGCGCGGCCGTGCCCGTTGTAGTCGTGTCCTCGAGGATAGCCACGCGGTCGCCTGGCCCCACCGGACCGACCAGGCGCCCTCCGGTGCCGTGATCCTTCTCTGCCTTGCGGATGCTGAACGCCTTCAGGGGGCGGCCCTCCGCCGCCGCCACAACTGCGGTGGCAACCGCTATCGGATCTGCCCCCATGGTCATCCCACCGACAGCGGAGACATCCGATGAGAGAGCCGCGAGGACCGCCTCACCCACAATCCGGGCACCTGTGCCGTCGAAAGTGGTCCGACGCCCGTCGACGTACCAAGAGGAGACTGCTCCGGACCGGAGGGTGAAGGGCCCGTCGGTGCGCAGGGCATGCCTCTTGAGGTGGTCGATCAGAGCGTTGCGCGACACGGCTTGCATCGTATTGGCGCCCGAACGCCTAGGTTCTCATCCATGGATCTCTTCCTCATTCGTCACGGGCAGCCCAACTGGGCCACACCCGACCGTCTCGCCCTCAATGACCCCCGACTCACCGACTTGGGTCGTGAGCAAGCCGACCGCGTGGCTCACCGTCTCGCCTCCCTCGACCGTGTCGACAACCTCTGGGTGTCGTCAATGGTCCGGGCCATGGAGACCGCGGATCCCGTCGAGGGGGAGATAGTCCCCGAGCGGGAGGTGTTCGAATGGCTCCAGGAGATCAACAACCCGCCCCATTGGGAGGGGACGCCGGTGGAGGAGATCGACCGCCACTTCGCGACCCTCAACCTGCGATCCATGGACGAGATGTGGGAAGGATTGGGCCCGGGCGGCGAGTCCTTCATGGATTTCCACGAGCGGGTCGTGGCCGGCCTGAGAGAAACTCTGGACTCCCACGGTGTCCACCCGATCGACGACGGCAGTGGCCTGTGGAATGTCGATGATCCCGAGCAAAGAGTGGTGATCGTGGGCCACGCCGGGGCCAATGCCGTGATCTTGGGGCATCTTCTCGGGCTCGATCCGGTGCCCTGGGAGTGGGAGCGCTTCCAGCAACCCCACACCGGTGTCTCGCGGATCACGACTCTGCGGATAGCCGATGGGTGGGCCTTCTCCTTGAGGCAGTTGGGCAGCGTCGCCCACCTCCACCCGGGCATGGTGACCGTCTAGCCACACTTTCACCCGCCAAACGTCCCAACCCGACAGTCATGTCCGGGGGCACTGCGGTCGGCGTCTAGCGGCGCCCATCTCACCGGCAGCGAGATCCGGGTCCGGAACGATGGCGCGCTCTCCGGGTCGACGGAATCCGCCGCCAAGTCGACCAGTCGCGCACGACTGGAGGCGCCAAGGCCGGCTCCCGAAGGCCTGTCGGGCGGGAGCGGCTACTCCCTGACGTAGCGGGGGTAGGTCTCTTTGGCCCTGACCGCCAGCTCTGTGTCGATGTCGACCGTCACAAAAGGGCTTTCCGACGACGTCTTGGCAAGGACCAGGCCGTCCGGATCGGCAACCCATCCCATGCCGCCGTAGGAAACACCGTTCGACCGGCCTTCACGGTTGGAGGACAGGCAGTAGGCCCCGGCCATGACTGCCGCCGCACGACCCCCGGCCAGCCACTTGTCCCGGGTGGATGCCTCGGTGGCGCGAGGGGCGAGGAGCAGATGGGCGCCGGCGCGTGAATACGCGCGGGCGTGTTCGGTGAACCACATGTCGGTGCAGATCATGAAGCCTGCCGTCAGTCCACCTACCTCCTGGGGTTCGAAACTCCCATCACCCGGCTGGTACCAGGTGGCCTCCCAGAATCCCGGCTCGTCGGGCAGGTAGTACTTGTCGTGACCATCGGCGACCTCACCGTCATGCCAGACGAAGGCGCGGTTGTGGCGGGTTCCGCCCTCCGACGTGATTGGTCGGGAACCTGCAACATAGGGGACACCCAGTTCGTCGAGACGATTCATCCATTCGTCGTGTGACCTCACCGCGGCTTCCCACGCGGAAAGGTCCACTACGTCCCTCCAGCCGACCCAGGGGTGAAAGATCATCTCCGGCATCAAGACGAGCTGGGGGCGCGAGTCCCGTGTGTGGGCACACAAGCCTTCCCAGGCTTCCTCGAAACCCCCGGGAGGATCAGGTAGCTGGCAAACAGTGACCTTCATGGGGAGACGCCAGGTGCCCCGGCTATTGGCCGAAGCGGCGGCTTCGACCGACGTAGTCTCGCAGGGCGCGCAGGAAGTCGACACGCCGGAAGGCCGGCCAGTTGACATCGACGAACACGAACTCGGAGTACGCCGACTGCCACAGCAGGAATCCCGAAAGGCGGGATTCGCCGGACGTTCGGATCAGCAAGTCAGGGTCGGGAACATCCGAGGAGTACATGTGCGCCGCCAGGGATCCAGCGTCGATGCGATCTGCGATGTCGGAGGCCGGCACACCCTCATCGGCCAACTCTCCAATCAGGTTCTTGGCGGCGTCGACGATCTCCTGACGGCCGCCGTATCCCATGGCGATGTTGAGCCGGCGACTGCCTTTCGGGTGCGACTCCTGCGCTGTCTTCGCTGCGGTGACGAGACGCTCCGGAAGCAGGTCGAGGCTCCCTATGAAGCGAATTCCCATGTCGTATCGCTCGGCCAAGACGGGAAGGCGGTGGAACAACTCGATCAGGACCTCGAAGTAGGGGTCCAACTCCTCGGCCGGCCGGGAGAGGTTCTCGGTCGACAGGACCCATGCGGTGACGGCGGGGATGTCGAAACCGTGGGCCCAATCAAGGAAGTCCTCGAACCGCTCCATGCCCACCCGATAGGACTCGGTGTAGCTGGCGAGCCCCTCGTCGCGTGCATAGCGGCGGTGCCCGTCGAGGACGACGGCAATGTGGCGAGGCAGCCTTTCCCGATCGAGGCTCCGGGCAAGGTTTCGCTCGTAGATTCGATATAGGAATCCCCACGCCATACCGATGGGACATCGTAACTGGGCCGGAGATGGTTTCCGCTAAGGCGGACGGCTCATAACCTGGGTCCCATGGAGCGCCTCACATTGGGGAAGATGCGGAACCCCATTCGCGGGTTCCTTCACGGAGGTGCCGCGCTGGCGTCCATCGCCGGCCTCGTCTGGCTGATGGTCAGAGCGCGGGGCAGCGTCCCGGCAGTCGCCGGCGCTCTCGTATTCGGGACGGCTCTCGTGGTGATGTACACGGGTTCGGCTCTCTATCACTCCGTTCCGTGGGGAGAGGGCTGGAAGCGCCGCCTCCAGAGACTCGACCATTCCAACATCTATCTGGTCGTCGCAGGGACCTTCACGCCCATTGCCATCTCCTCTCTCGACGGGGCGGCTCTGGCGTGGTCCCTGGCTGCGGTGTGGGGGATCGGTGTGGTCGGGATCGCACTCAAGACGCTGCTTCCCAATGTGAAGACCTGGCTTTCGGTGACTCTCCAGACCGTCATGGGGTGGTTGGCCCTGGTTTGGCTACCCGACATCTACGAAGCCCTTGGCCTCCGCGCCGCGCTCCTGATAGCCCTGGGAGGCCTGAGCTACACCCTTGGGACGGTCGTGTTCGCCACCAAGCGGCCACGGCTGCTGGCGCGCAGCTTCTCCTATCACGAGCTGTTCCACGTGCTGGTGGTCGCCGGCAGCGCCATCCATTTCGCCGCAGTGGCCCTGTACGCCATCCCGGCGACGTAGGACTCTGTCTGATGATGCCGGCCCTGATCGGCGCTCGGGCACGCCAGTCGCCAGTACGAGGCTTGACCACTACTGGGACCGCAACGGCGAGGCAGGGAGTGGCGATGCACGGCCACCGGCACCAGTGAGATGCGCTGTTCGGCGGGCGCCTAGCGCGGAAGCCTCGAGTCCTCGGCGCAAAGCGCCTCGACCTCGGCAATCTCCTTGGGAACGGAGCTGGTCATGTCTTCGTGACCAGCGTGAGTGATCAGGATGTCATCCTCGATCCGAACCCCGATACCCAGGAACTCGGCAGGGACCTCATGGGTGATCTTCTCTGCAGCCTCCGCCTCCTCGGCATCCTTGGCCGCTGCGGCCGCGGTGCCGAGGGCGATACGTCGTCGGGCTCGCTCGTCGAGGTCGTACTCGAGGAGGGTGAGTTCGATCTCGCCCTTCTCAGGGGCGACATAGAGGCCGGGCTCGACCGTGAAGGACATGCCGGGCTCCAGGGGACGTGGCTCGCCGTCGATGCGGTAGGCGCCGCGGTCATGGACATCGAGACCGAGCCAATGCCCTGTGCCATGCATGTAGAAGTTGTTGTAGTGATGCATGGCCAACGACTCTTCCGACGGCTTGGGCAACAGGCCCAGTTCGACCATGCCCTCGGTGAGGATGCGGGTCGCCTCGTCGTGGATGCCTCGCATCGTCGAGCCGGGGACCGACATCTCGATCCCCTTCTTCTCGGCTTCCAGAACGACCTCGTAGATCGCGCGCTGCGGACCAGTGAACTTGCCACTCGCCGGAAAGGTCCGCGTGATGTCGGACGAGTAGCCGTCTATCTCTGCGGCAGCATCGATGAGAATCAGGTCGTTGTCGCCGATCTGGGAGTCATTGTTCTCGTAGTGAAGGATGCAGGCGTTGGCACCCGAAGCCACGATGGACCCGTACCCGTTCCGGCGCGAGCCCCTGAGACGCCAGCCGTACTCGAGGGCCGCCTGAACCTCGTACTCCCACATGCCCGGCTGGGCAAACCGCATGGCTTCCCGGTGGCCCTCGGCGGTGAGGTAGCACGCCTTCCTTAGGCTCTCGGCCTCATCTGCGTTCTTGAAGAGCATCATTTCGCCGAGCGGAACGCTGACGTCCTTCACCGTTGATGGTACCGAGCCGCCGAATCGCTCGCGATGGGCCCGGGCCCGCTTGACGATCCCGCTGATCTTGTCGTCGAAAGCATCGTCGCCGGTCCGGTACCAGAGGACTTCTCTGCCAATCATGTACCGCTCGAGCACAGCGTCCAGCTCGCCTACTTCGTAGGCGGCGTCGGCCCCGAACCGCTCCTTGGCGCCTTCGGTGCCGGCCCGGATCCCGGTCCAGACCTCCTGGGCGGGGTCCTTGGGGAGGACGAAGAGGGTGAAGTCTCCGTCGTCGTGGCCGGGGGCTATCACGGCGACGGCATCCGGCTCCGGGAATCCCGTCAGGAACCAGAACGAGGTGTCCTGGCGAAAGGGGTGGGGTACGTCGTAGTTGCGTATCACCTCGGTTGCGGCCGGGATGATGGCGAGACCATCAGGCCCGACGGTCTTGGCCAACTCAGCTCGGCGCTCGGCATATCGGTTGGACATGGGGAGAGAAGTTACTTCGGGCGACTTCATTGAGAGAGATCGTGTCCCCGCTGGGACCTACCCACGCTGGGTCTTCAGCTGGAGGTCGACGAGGAGGGGGAAGTGGTCCGACCCCATGGCGGGACCGAGGCGGCGATCGGTGACGATCAGATCCTCCGAATGGAGGAGATGGTCGATCGGCACCCGGAACAGCAAGTTGGACTCGGTGGGGAAGCTCGCCTGGAACCCGAACCCATCCTGGGAGTTGGCCAGGTCGGACCTCTGCGCCAGGTCACGGAAGGGCCACGACCACGGAGTCGCGTTGAAGTCGCCCACGACAACGACTGGCCCGGACTTCTTCGCCACCCACTCCCCCGCGAACTCCAGCTGTGCGTCACGGAGCCTGGCCCGCTCCTCCTCGGTCGGGGCGAGAGGGTGAGTCGAGAGGATCTCGATCGCTACCGGCCAGCCCCTTGGCCGGTAGGAGATCGACACCGCGCGCGGCTGTGTCTCGGCAAACCCATATGAAATCACCTCTGGATCATCCGAACGAACCAACACCAGGGTTCCGAAGATGAGCCGGTCGGCTCTGGGCCGAATCAACGCGTAACCGAGCTCGGCTGCTTCCAGTGCCACCTCCCACGGTCGGCTGGCCTCGTGAAGGAGAACGACGTCGGGGTCGGTTGCACGAATGAACTCGATGACGTCCGAGTAGCTTTCGTTGGTCGACAGCAGATTGAACGACATCACCCTCAGCTCGGGAGCATCGGGTACGGGGTCTGCTGACGGTCCCAGAAACAGGGGGCCGATCAGAGCCAGGTTCACCGCAGCAGCCACCCCGACCCCATAGGCGGTCCTCTTCCACCGCCCCACCATCAGCAAGAGGAAGAGGAGTGCGAGGCCCAGAGCGAACTGGAGCCTGAAGTTGGCCAGGACATCGAGCCACCACACCCAGCGCCCGAAGAACGCTGCAAAGGAAGCAAGGGAGAGGACGGCTGCCAAGACCGCTACGGCTACCAAAGCTCCGCCCTCAGAGAGATCTCATCCAGTCTGCGATAGCTTGCCCGATCTCGGGTCCGGAGTCCTCCTGGATGAAGTGGATGCCGGCCACGGTGACTTCGCTCACGTTCGGCCAAGACCGCACGATCTCACGCTGGCGGCCGGTCAACAGAAATCCGGGCTCCGCGTCGATGAACAGCTTGGGGAGCTCCGGGTCGGCCAGCCACTTCTCGTTGGCTCGAACGATCTGGTCGACGTCGGCAGGTTCCCCATCGAAGGGAATCTCTCGCGGCCAGGTGAGGGTGGGACGTCGCGACTCTCCCTCTTCGAGGTAGGGCCTCCGGTACTCGGCCATTGCCTGCTCCGACAGGGGCTTCAGGACGGAAGCGGGGACGATTCGCTCCACGAATACGTTCTTCTCGAGGATGATGGTCTCTCCCGCGTCGGAGCGCATGCCATCGAACAGCCCCCGGGACGCCTCGGGCCAGTCATCCCAAGTGAGCGCGCTCACGATGGTCTCCATGAGCGCCACGGCACGGACCCGATCCGGATGCCGCCTGCCCCAGTCGAAACCCAGCGGGCCACCCCAGTCGTGGACAACCAACGTCACGTTGCCGTTGACTCCCATCACGTCCAGGAACGCCTCCAGATATCGGGCGTGAGAGGCGAATCGGTATCCGTCGCGGCCAGACTCGACCTTGCCGGAGTCCCCCATCCCGATCAAGTCAGGTGCGATGCAGCGCCCCGAGGTGGACAGCGGCGGAATGACGTCTCTCCACAGGTAGGACGAGGAGGGATTGCCGTGGAGGAGGACGATGGGGTCCCCTTCGCCGTGGGAGACATAGGCCATCGAGGCACCGAGGACCTGCACAGCCCGCTTGTCTAGTGGGTTGAAGGTCTCGGCCGACATGTGCGCAGCATACGGCCGCTACTCCTCCTCGTCCGGCGGGTTGCCCGGGTCCTGCATCCCACGCCCGATCCACCAGTCCCGGGCGATCAGATAGGCGTCCCGAGGTGAGTACGGACCGTCGTCGATCCTCTTCTCCAGGAGAATCTGCATGATCTCGCCCACCTGCGGCCCGGGCTTCAACCCGAGATACTCCATCACCTGGTGGCCGTCGATCGGCGCGCGCAGCGCTGCCAGCTCCTCCCTGGCCGAAAGCTCGGCGATGCGTTCCTCGAGTTCGTCGATGCTCCGCTGGATGGCTTCCTCCCGACGCGGGTTGGCCGTGGTCACGTCACAGCGGACGAGTTCGTTCAGGTCGTGGAGGAGGTGACCCGCATCGCGGACGTATCGGCGGACGGCCGAGTCGGTCCATCCCATCTTGAGCGTGTGGGGACGGAGATGCAGGAATACCAGTCGGCTCACGTCTGCAACGACTTCTCTCGGATAGCGGAGGGCCTTCAGACGAGAGCGGGCGATGCGAGCGCCGACCACCTCGTGGTGATGGAATGACACGCCTCCGGGACCGAACTCCCGTGTGTCTGGCTTTCCTACGTCATGAAGCAGGGCTGCAAGGCGAAGAGTCAGCTCCGGTGAAGACCTGTCGACGACGGCGAAAGTGTGCTCCAGAACGTCCTTGTGGCGGTGATAGGGATCTTGCTCCATGGCAAGCCGGCCGAGCTCTGGGATGAAGTGGTCGGCGAGGCCCGTCTGGACGATCATTCGCAAAGCCGGGCCGGGGGTCGGGGCGACCATGAGCTTGGAGAGCTCGTCCCGCACTCTTTCGGCGGAGACGATTTCGATCCTCTCCGCCATGGTCGTCACCGACTCCACGGCTTTCGCGTCGGCCTGGAAACCGAGGGCTGCCTGGAAACGGAACAAGCGGAGCATGCGGAGCGGGTCATCGCCAAACGACACCGAGGGATCCAACGGCGTCCTGAGGACGCCGGCGGCGAGATCTGCCAATCCGCCGTGGGGGTCGACAGGCTCAGGTCGACCCGACAGTGGCAGGGCTATCGAGTTGACCGTGAAGTCCCGTCGGCTCAGGTCGGTCGCGATGTCATCGGAGAAAGTCACATGTGGCTTTCGGGAGTCGTCGCGATAGACCTCGGATCGGAACGTGGTGATCTCGATCATGTGCCCGGCGCGCTGGGCACCGACTGTTCCGAAGGCAGTGCCGACTTCAAACACAACGTCGGCCCAGCCGGCGATGATCTTCGATATGGCCGGGGGACGGGCGCTGGTCGCGAAGTCGTAGTCCTCCAGCTCCCGGCCCAGGAAGGCATCACGGACCGAGCCTCCTACCAGATACAACTCTTCGCCTGCATCGGCGAACAGCGCCGCAAGTTGTGCCGGGGGTAGGTCGGGCGAACTGAGGAACTCGAGCCTTTTCGGGATCACGCTCCGCCAGACTATCGGGGGTGGCCCGGGCCGGAGGATTGCTCTAGGAGACCGAGACTCCTGCGGCCATGGCCTTGGCCTTCATCTCGTGGGTGTTCCTCGCAAAGGGGAGCGCCGCATCGATGCTGACGCTCCGACTCACGACACGGTCCAGCAGAGCCTGGTCGAATGTCTGCATGCCGTGGAATCCGCTCTCCTTGAGGATCTCGACGAGGAACGACGGCTCCTCGCCGCTCATGATCCATTCCTGAGACCGTTCATTGTTGGTGAGCACTTCGCAGACCAGAACGAGGCCCCCCTCAGAAGTGTCTACCAGACGCTGACTGATGATCGCCTGGATCTGGGCTGCCAACTGGCCTCTAACAACCTGCTGCTCCGCCGAGGAGAACATCGAGAGAAGGCGGTTGATGGTGTCGGCCGGGTCGGTCGTCCTCATCGAGGAGACGACCAGGTGGCCTGTCTCCGCCGCGTCGATGGCGGCGCGGGCGACAGCAGGCGTGTTCAGTTCCGAGACCATGATCACGTCCGTGTCGTGGCGCATGGCCGCCTGAATCGCCTGGGCGATGTCTGGAGTGTCGACGCCCGCCTCCCTCTGGGCGACGACCGAGCGCTTGTCCGGGTGCAGTACCTCGATCGGGTCCTCGATAGTGAGGATTGCCGCTCCGCGATGAGTGTTGATGTGGTCGATGATCGAAGCCATGGTGGTCGTCTTTCCCGACCCCGACGGGCCGGTGACGAGGATCAGACCCGAGGGGGCGTCGGCGATGCGCGCCAACGAGGGAGGCAATCCGAGATCGTCGAATGTCTTCGATCCCGCAACCACCCGGCGGAGAATCATCGAGACCGAACCCCTCTGCCGGAATGCCGATACGCGGAAGCGGCCGATCTCGTGGCGACCGTAGGCGAAGTCGGCACTGCCGTATTCCTTGAAGTCGGCGGCCGCCTTCGGTGTGAAGATTCCCTCGGCGTAGCCCTGGGAGTCTGCTGGGCGCAATGGATCGAAACCATCGAGTTGGCGCAGCGCACCCTCCACACGAATGATCGGCGGGGAGCCCACCTTGAGATGCACGTCTGAGGCCCCGGCTGCGACAGCACGTTCGAGTAGGGCGTCGATGTTCGATTCCATTCCCTCTTATCGGCCCCGAGAAGGACGGGTTTAGAGGCGTTTCAGATCGACCAGTGGCGGCGGGCGGCGGCCCAGGCGTCGGCGAGGGCCCTGCTGGACCCGGGAGGCGAGAGAGGCGGGTCGGCCCATCCAGTTCCCACTCGGGCCAGGCCCTGGACGGTGGCACGGGCCGAATCCTCCAATGCAGCTGCGTCATACCCGCCCTCGAGTGCAACCACAGTCCGGCTGGCGGGGAAGACCCCGGCCAACTCGGCGGCCATCCACCCGTAGTCGTCGGCTTCGAGAGCCATGTCGGCAAGCGGATCCGCCCGGTGCGCGTCGTATCCGGATGAGACGAGGACCCAATCGGGTGCGAACTCCGCGAGAACGGGCAGGACGATTTCGGCCCATGCCCGCCTGTAGACATCCCCAGCCGTTCCCGCCGGCAGAGGGACATTGACCACCGTCGCGCCGGGCGCTGCATCGATGTCGGACACAAGACCCGTCAGTGGATAGTGATGTTCCTGGTGAAGTGAGACATAGAGACTCCCCTCGTCGGCAGCCAGGATCTCCTGGGTCCCGTCGCCGTGATGAACATCCCAGTCGAGTATCGCCACCCTCTCCCCACGGGCACGACGGACCGATGCCGCCAACGCCACGTTGTTGAAGATGCAGAAGCCGCGCGCACGGTCCCTGCCCGCGTGGTGACCGGGAGGTCGGGTGAGGGCGAACCCGAACATGTCGGTCTCCGACTCCAACTGCTTCATCAGGGCGGAGACCCCGCCGGCGGCGGTGAGAGCCGCTTCCCAGGATGCATGGGACACCACGGTGTCCATGTCGAGGGCCCCTCCCCCGAGCTCGCAGAGATCTTGGATCATGTCGATGTACGCGCCGGAGTGAATGCGTTCGAGATCGGTCCTGGACAGCGGGGGCGAGTCGAGGTCCCGCGCTCTCACCCCCGAAGAGAGTATCCCTCGTAGGACGCTCTGCACCCGCTGCGGTGCCTCGGGATGTCCCGGGCCAGTGTCGTGTGCCAAGGCCGACGGGTGGCTAGCCACAAGGACTTCCATGAACGTACTCTCCCACAGGTGGCTAGCAGGCTTCACATCGAAGGCACCTGGCCCGGGTCCGTGAGCATCACCCGAAGCTGGGCCAAGGCCCACGCCCGGCCTTGGAATGACGAGACCCCCGATGCTCTCGTGCGGTTGGAGCGCGGCGGAGCTGCATTTCTCGGAGAGACGTCGGACCGCCTGGCGGAGCTTTCCGGGCACTCGGTGTACTCACCAGCGGTCTTCGAGAGCACGGCCCGCATCTGGAGACGAACGGGCTATCGGCCGGCTGTGCATCTCAACATGATGGAGAGGTCTCTGGGGAGGCCCTCTCCCTCACCAAGGTCGATCGTGGAGACGACCGAGACGCCGGACTGGCATGCCCTGGCTCGTGTCGACAACGCCGCGTTCGACGGCTTTTGGAGGATGGGTGTCGACGGACTTCGGGAAACGATGGACGCCTCGTCTCGCTCGATCGCAATCACTTCTCCCGGACCGGATGGGCCCGCAGGCTTCGCCGTCATCGCTCTGCAATGGGGCGTCTCCTATCTTCAGCGGATCGCGGTGCACCCTGACTACGAAGGGAACGGGCTCGGTACTGACTTGCTGCGGGCGGCAATGCTCTGGGGCCGACGCCAGTCCGCCCCGGTCATGGTCCTGAACGTCCGTCCCGAGAACGAACGTGCGATAGCCCTGTACCAAAGGGAAGGCTTCACGACTGCCACCGACACCTTGCACGTGTTTCGCTATGAGCACTGAGCCGGCCCGACCTGGAGCTAGTTGATGCCTGCCCCCATCCCCGATAGATACTCGCTCGAGATCCGGCTCGGTCATGATGGCGATATCGAGGAGTGGCTGGCCATGGACACCTCGTTGGACCGGCCCGTCCTGGTTAGGAGTCTCGGACCCGACTCACCGCCGGAGAGACGCAAGCAGTTCGTCGAAGCAGTCAGGGGTGCCGGCAAGGTCTCCCACCCTCACCTGGCCCGGGTCTTCGCCGTCGCAGAGGTAGACGGAGGGGCCTACTCGGTTTCGGAGTGGACTGGCGGAGCCTCGGTAGCCGACCGAATCGCCGCGGCGCAACCCATCGAGCTGCCGGACTTTCTGCCCAACGCATCCGGTCTGGCCGGGGCTCTCGCCGCGCTCCACGAAGCCGGGGTGACCCACGGATCGATCGACTCCCAGTCCATCTCCTACTCAGCAGCACACGCGGCCAAGCTCGGGGCGTTCGGCGCCCGGCACCGCACCGATCAGAGCGGCGATGTCAGAGCGCTATCCGCTGCGCTCGAGACTGCGCTCACCGGGTTTCCCCCCGGTGGCCCTCCGCCCTCAGAACGCGTCGACGGAGTCCCCCGATCCCTCGATCGGATCCTCCGTGCCGGCCAGTCGGGAGAGTTGAGCGCCGATCAGCTCGAGAAGTCGCTTCAGGCGGCACCGACGCCACGGGTTCCTCAGCCCGGTTCTTCGGCAACCTCGAGGCGGCTCATCTACGGGGCGGTCGGTCTGGTCGCAGCGGCCATAGGTCTGGTGTTCCTCGGTCTCGCGTTCACCCCCGAGCGCGCTGCGATCATCCCCCGGCAGTCGACTACAACCGTCCCGTCGGACTCCCCTACGTCCGTCCCGCCGACCACAGCGGCACCAGCCGCCGCATCCATCGAAAACGTCTCTGCATTCGATCCCTTCGGCGAGGGAGGCGAGAACGACGACGCTGTGCAAAGCCTGATCGACGGAGACGAGGCGACCACGTGGGGGACTGAGCGCTACGAAGGCCCGCTCGGCGGCTTGAAGCCCGGTGTGGGGGTCACGATCACCACGTCTGGAACTCCCGGCCGCCTGGAAATCGTCGGCTTGTCGCCCGGAACGGCTTTCGAGGTCTTTTGGTCGGACACCTTCTTCGCTCAACTCGACGAGTGGGTCCGTGTCGCCGGGGCAAGGGCTGCGCCCGGAATCACAACCATTGACCTTCCCGCTCGCCGCGACGGGTTCTGGCTCCTCTGGCTGACCGATCTACCCGAGCAGGCGGATGGGTCGTATTCGGCCTCCCTGGCGGAATTACGGTTCTCCCGGTGACAACTGCGGCCGAAGAGCGACGACTTCTAGAGCTGGTTGCCGAAGGGGACCACGACGCCTTCACCAAGGTGATGGAAGCGCACGAGGACAGGATCTTCTCGGTCTGTCTACGCATTCTGAGCGATCGGGAGAACGCTCTCGACGCGACACAGGAGACGTTCATAACGGTGTTCCGAAAGGCCTCCCAGTTCGAGGGAAAGGCCGCCGTCGGGACCTGGATCTACCGTATTGCGGTCAACACGTGTTACGACCAGCTGCGCAAGGCGAAGCGGCGCAAGACAACGGCTTTGCCTGACCACTATGACCCTGCAGACCCCTTCGCCGAGGAGACGGTGGAGTCAGCCGGGATGCGGCCAGAGATCAGATCCGCACTCGCCAAGGTCCCCCGTGACTTTCGGGCAGCCATCGTCCTGGCTGACATCGAAGGCTTGGGGCTGCCCGAGGTTGGGAAGGCGTTGGGGGTTCCCGTAGGAACCGTCAAGTCGCGTCTCTACCGCGGACGGCGAATCCTGGCGCGACATATCGGGAACCAAACCGACACATGAGAACATCCAAACCAAGCAGATGCGCAAGCGAGAAACAGACCTCATAGCCGCTCTCGCCGAGGGCCGTCTCGAGGATGAGACGGAGGCTCGGCACCTAGTCGCGTCCTCAGCCGAGGCGAAGACCGAGTATGAGGCCCAGAAGAAGGCCATTGAAGCGCTCCGTGGAGTTGCGGCGGCACGAATGTCCGATGTGGAGCGGTCCACACTGCGCCAGCAGGTCTGGACCGAGCTCCGGGGTGCGTCGCGAAGTCCCGGCACGACTCGGTGGCACCTCCGATGGAGCACTGCGGCTGCGGCGATCCTCGTCGTGATCGGCGGCGCGGCCGTTCTCAACCAGACCCTCTCGCCCGAATTGGCCGGGAGCGCCGAGCAGACCGATCTCGCCCGAGGCCAGAGCGACGGCAGCGGGGAGGAGAGCGCCGCCCTGCCTGCCCTGGGTGCTGATGAAGGCGCAGCTGCCCAAGAGGACAGGGTCGCCGCCCCCACCGCCGCCCCGCTCGGTGACGCCTCTGCGTTCGCCGCTGCGGCTGGAGAGGCCAGAACCGGGGAAGCCTTCAGCACCTATCAAGCCACCAGCCAAGGCGACGAGGCCGAGCACGACGACTGTGTCGTCCAGGCCGGACTCCAGGCCCACCAGGTGGCCGGGCTCTTCTCCCCGGCCGAAGGTGTCGCCTACCTGATGGCTGCCCCGGAGGGCCAGATCGGGCCCGACACTCCTATCTCGTTCATCGACGCCGACACTTGCGAGTTGGTGCACACCGACGGATAGGGGAATAGGCACCGCCCCATCTAACCTGGACCTGCTGATGCAGGAATACGCCACACGTTTCGCCGACCTCCTCGAAGAGGTAGCAACGAAGGTCAGGTCAATGACAGTTGATCGGATCGCTCGAGTCATCCGGCTCACGGGTTTGGGAATCCTGGTGGCCACTCTTGGGTTCACTGCACTGATATTCCTGCTCTGGGCAGCCTTCGGAGCCCTGGAGATCCCGCTGACCACGGCAGGAGCGTTTGCCGTGGTCGCCGCTCCGCTGGTCATCGCGGGGGCGTACCTCTGGTTCAAGAGGACTTGAAGAATGACACACGAGAAACTTGTAATCATCGGATCGGGCCCGGCGGGGCTTACCGCAGCCCTCTATGCGGCACGCGCCGACCTGAACCCAAAGGTGTTCGAAGGCTCCGCCGCCGGTGGGCAGTTGATGATCACCACCGACGTCGAGAACTACCCGGGTTTCCCCGACGGCATCATGGGGCCGGAGCTGATGGACCAGTTCCGCAAGCAGGCCGAGCGCTTCGGCGCTCGGATGCAGCAGGTCGATGTAACGGAGGTCGACCTGAGCATCCGGCCCTTCCGCCTGAAAGTCGGAGCAGATGAGTACACCGCCGACTCGGTGATCATCGCCACCGGTGCCACGGCCAAGTGGCTCGGCGTCCCCGGCGAGGAACGGCTGACCGGCCGTGGGGTGTCAGCCTGCGCGACATGCGACGGCTTCTTCTTCCGGGACCAAGAGCTCGTCGTCGTGGGTGGAGGGGACACTGCCATGGAAGAGGCTCTATTCCTCACCAAGTTCGCCTCCAAGGTCACCATCGTCCATCGTCGTGACGAGTTCAGGGCTTCGAAGATCATGGCGACGAGGGCCGTCGAGCATCCGAAGATCGAGGTGCGCTGGAACGCGGTAGTCACCGAGATTCACGGTGATGACACGGTGACGGCGGTGACCATTCAGGACACCGTGACCGGCGAGACATCGGAGATGGAGACGGACGGCGTGTTCGTCGCCATCGGGCACAAACCCACGACCGGGCTGTTCGAAGGGCAACTCGACCTCGACGAGAACGGCTACGTGGTCAATGGCTACGATGGAGACACCCACACTTCTGTGAGTGGAGTGTTCGCCGCGGGGGACGTTGCAGACCACAAGTACCGCCAAGCTGTAACCGCGGCCGGAACCGGATGCATGGCGGCCATGGACGCCGGCCAATGGCTGGCCGAACATGAAGAATCACTCTTCAGTGACCAGGCGCACTGAGCAGTAGCAAAGGAGAGACCCCACATGGCAGAGATCGTCACCCTCGACGACGCCACGTTCAACGACAAGATCAGCGGCGAGCGCCCCATCCTCGTGGACTTCTGGGCTGAGTGGTGCGGTCCGTGTCGTGTGATCGCCCCCGTGCTCGAGGAGATCTCTGAGGAGCAGGACAGCTTCGACATCGGCAAGCTCAACGTCGACCACAATCCCCAGGCCGCGGCGTCCTTCGACGTGATGAGCATCCCCACCCTGATCCTGTTCAAGGACGGTGTCGAGAAGAAGCGCATCGTCGGTGCCGCCCCCAAGCACCGCCTCATGGCAGAACTCGCCGAATACGTATAACCCCGCTTCTTCTCTGGGACCGATCCCGGGTTGACCTGTTACCGGTCGATTCGCCAATAAGGTCTCGGTATGCGGCTGTATCGCCTCGGAGACGAGGGCTCGGCGGTTCGGGACATCCAGGATCGCTTGGCTGCTCTCGGCTTCGAAGCACCATCCGATGACAGGGGTGTGTTCGGGGAGGGAACGCGAGCCGCCACCATCGCCTTCCAGGCGACCAAGGGTCTTCAGGCAGACGGGATAGTCGGGCCGGACACCTGGCGGTCCCTCTACGAGGCCGGCTACCGACTCGGCGACCGGTTGATCTTCATGCGTCGGCCAATGATGCGAGGCGAGGACGTCGCCGAACTGCAATCTCGATTGAACAGCCTCGGGTTCGAGTCTGGCAAGGTCGACGGGATCTTCGGGCCAGACACCGAGTCAGCCGTGAGCGACTTCCAAAGAAACCGCAACCTGGCAGAAGATGGAAGGGTGGGGCCCGAAGTGATCACCGAACTCCGGCTGGTGACCCGGGGCAAGATCAAAGAAGGCCGCTACGCGGTACGCGAGCGTGAGTGGCTTCGCAATCTGCCCGGCTCGGTAGCCGGGACCCGGATCTACCTGGACGCCGGCTGTCGCGATCCCGAGGAGGCCCGTCAGGCTTGGGAGGCGGCCAGCGCTGCCGCCCTCGGAATCCAGGAGGCCGGCGGTCTGCCGATGATGTCTCGCAGTGAAGACACGAGCATCCCAGAACGGGTAAGGGCCCGAAGAGCCAACCGCATGGGATCTGACATCGTCGTTGCCTTCCGTCGCAGCCCCGAGCTCGAAGACACCATCCACTACTTCGCCTCCGACCGCAGCAGCTCGGCTGCGGGGGAAAAGCTGGCCGCGGCGATATCCGAGGTGGTCGGCGGGCGCGTCGAGGGCCGGGCCTACGCACTGCTGAAGGACACACGTGCCCCGGCCGTCGTCATATCGAGGACGCTCCTCGACGAAAAGGTCGGAGTTGCGGTGGCAGAGGGAATAGGGAGGTTCTTCGCCTCGGCCGCTAGCCGGACATGATGCGATAGATCCGCTCGAGGTCCTCGACGGATCCAAACCTGATTTCCACTTTCCCTCTTCGGTTCCGATAGCTGATCTTGACCTTGGCGTCCAGGTGGTTCCCGAGGCGCTTCTCCAACTCGATTATCTCGACAGGACGTAGCTGCCTGATCCTCGCAGTGGACTCGGCCTGATCCATCCCCTTCCGATCGCGCACCGCCTGCTCGATCTGGCGAACACTCCACCCTTCAGCCGACGCCTTCTCCGCGAGATAGACGGCGTATCGCTCATCATCCAGTCCCAGCAAGGCCCTGGCATGCCCAGCAGAGAGACCCCCTGCATCGACCAACGTCTGGATCGGGCCGGGGAGCTGCAGCAACCGCAAGGTGTTGGCGACTGTCGATCTTGACTTTCCAACCCGTCCCGCAACTCCTTCCTGGGTCATTCCATAATCTTCCAGGAGTTGGTTGTAGGCGTGCGCCTCCTCGAGAGGGGTCAGGTCCTGACGCTGTACGTTCTCTACCAGCGCCTCGACAAGAGTCGACTCACCGGCACTTCCCCTCACCACAGCCGGGACACTGCCCAGGCCGGCATTTCGAGCCGCACGCCACCGGCGCTCGCCGGCAACCAAGACGTAGCCATCGTCGCTTTGATTGACTATTACCGGCTGAAGCACTCCGACCTCTCTGATGGAGGCAGTCAACTCCTCGAGAGACTCGTCGTCGAAACGCGACCGCGGTTGATTGGGGTTGGCCGTGATCTGGTCTACCGGGACCTCCAGGTACTCGACATCGGCCGCGTCCCCTGCTTCGGTGGGTATCAGCGCCTCCAGGCCTCGACCCAGACCGGCTTTCCTCGGGCTCACCTCTATTCCTCCTCATCCCTCGCTGCGTGTTTGGACAGGAACTCACGACCCAACTGCCGATAGGCGATCGCACCACGACTCATCTCATCGAACGCCTCGATGGGCTCTCCATATGACGGAGCCTCCGACAGCCTGACCGACCTGGGTATCACCGTCTTGTAGGCAGTGTCCCCGAAATAACCCCGAACCTGTTCCGCCACGTCCTTCGAAAGACGGGTCCTGGCGTCGTACATCGTGAGCACAACGCCCCCAACCTTCAAGTTCGAGTTGAGGTTCGAGGTGACCAGTTCCACGTTCCTGAGCAGTTGACTCAAACCCTCCAGTGCGTAGTACTCACACTGGATAGGAATCATGACCTCCTGAGCGGCTGTGAGGGCATTCACGGTCAAGAGCCCTAGTGACGGCGGACAATCGATGAAAATCACGTCAAACTCGGAATCGGCCTCTTCGATGGCGGTTCTGAGTCTGTTCTCCCGGGAGAACATCGAAACCAGTTCGATCTCGGCACCGGCGAGGTCGATCGTGGCCGGGACTACGAAGAGATTCCGCACCGACGTGGGCTCCAGGGCGTCGTCGATGCTCGACTCCTTGAGGAGGACGTCGTAGATGGACACCTCGATGGAACTTCGGTCAATGCCGAGACCACTCGAGGCATTTCCCTGGGGGTCGAGATCGATCAGCAGAACTCTCTGGTCCTGAAAGGCGAGTGCGGCCGCCAGGTTGATTGCTGTGGTTGACTTTCCTACGCCGCCCTTCTGGTTGGCCAGGGCGACAACCGTGGAGTCTGTCATTGAAGGCGCATCATAAGAAGCCACACCGTGTGGTCAAGGTGATCCGGAGGAATTTTCACGGTCTCCCATCCCGGTTGTTTTGGAGCCGACTTCCAAGATCCTCCGACTACGGCAAGACCACCGGGCACCAAGACACGCCCCGCCACATCGAGCATCTCCGGAGCAGGCAGACTGGCCCTCGCCACCAGGACAGAGGCCGCACCGGTGAAATCGTCTACGTCGCCCTGTGAAACCATCACATTTTCGACACCGACCACACGCACCGCCCTGCGGGCGAGATCGGCACGGCGACCGGAGCGATCGATCAGAGTCACCCGGCAGCTCGGGAACAACACCGCCAACGGGATCCCGGGGAGACCCACCCCCGATCCAACATCGATCAACGTCTCGGGGTCCTCGTCCAGAACCGATGCGAACAGCAGAGAGTCGCTGATATGGCGTTGGTCCAGTCGCTCGACCTCGGCAGGACCGATTCCGCCCGCAGCCAAAGCCTCCGATCGCAACCAGGAACGAAATGTGGCCAGCCGCTCGATCTGGATGGGATTCAGCGGCCTGCCCAAGGCCTCGGCGACATCTACCCAAACCGGATGTTTCACGTGGAACACACTACGTCAGCGTGATCAGACGGCCGGGTATCAGGACACGGGCCACCTGCCAGGGCCAACTGCTGCCGACTGCGGCCGAAGGCGGGCTACTCCTCTTCGGAGGCCGGACTGGGTTGAGATTCTTCCTCGATGCTCAACACCACGAATCGGCGGGGGGGTTCGCCTTCGGAGTAGGAGGAGACCCTCTCATGTGCCGCCGCCGCATCGTGAATCACCTTTCGGTCGGCAGGACTCATCGGTTCGAGCATGATCTCACCGCCCTCTGTCTTCAATTGCTCTATCAACTGGTCCGCGTAGATAGAGAGAGCCTGCCTTCTCCGCTCGCCATAGCCGGCGATGTCGAGTCGCAGACGCGCGGTGTCGTGCGCATAACGCTGCAAGACGGTGCGGGTCAGTTCGTGTATGGCGGATCTCACCGATCCGCGGACCCCTACCAACGCCTCGGTCTGTTCACCTTCGACGTCGGCGATGATCACGTCGTCTTCGATCTTGGTCAGAACCTCACCCTCGAGACCGAAGGAACCAACAAGGCCTTCGAGGAACTCCCTGGCGATCTGAGCCTGTTCCTCCACCGTGATTGAGGGGCGGTCGTCACTCACCTTCTTCTCCGTCTTCTCCGTTCGAGGCCCCCGATTGTCGGGGCCTTTGCGCTTGGCTGACCCATTTCTAGCCGACTTTGCCGCGGTCCGCTCCCGATTCTGCTTTCGGCCGTAGTGCTGCGCGGTCTCACGTTTGCCGGAATTTCCCTTATCTCCCTGGCCTTTTCGCTTGTTTGAGCGACGCCGTCGGCCCTTTCTCCTGCTCACCCGGACTACGGCGTCCTGACCGCCGAGGAATCGAGGGCCCTTCTTGGCTTCCTGGAGAATCTCGACCGAGACCTGGTCGGCATCGTCGATTCCGAGCTCCTGCATTCCGGCTTCTACGGCAAGCTCGACACTGCTGGCCTTCATCTCCACCCAGACGTTGTTGGCCACGTCTACCTCCTCCTGCGCCTGCGGCGCTTGCTGGCGGCGCCCTGCTGTGGCTTCTTGGGCTCTCCGTCATCGGAGTCGGATGGATCGGGAGACTCCTTGGCGGCGGACCCTGGCGGGGTTGGGCGCCCGTCGATCTTGAATATCAGTGCCTGCTGGCCCAGGCGAAACATGTTTGAAGTCGTCCAGTACAAGACCAGTCCGGCCGGGAAGTTCCAGGAGATGAAGCCGATGAAGAGCGGCATTATCTTGGTCACGGCTTGCTGTGCCCCTGCCCCGGGTTGGTCGGGTCGGTCGGTTCCGTAGGTCGAGTGCCACTGCTGGATGTACTGGGTCGCCACCATCACGGCGATCATCACCAGATAGGGGAGTGCATAGGCAAGTCCCACGCCCATTGCCTCGGAGGGTCGCTCGCTGAGCATCATGCCGAGGAAGGTGCCGACGCCTGCTTCGATCGAGGCCCCCAGCGAGGTGCTCGTGTTGATGTAATCCAGGGGCGTTTGGAGCAGGCGGAACAGGGCAAACCAGATCGGCATCTGCACCAAGAGGGGGAGCAAGCACCCACCGGGAGTGGCACCCGCTTCGCGCTGAGCCTCCATCAGTCGGCGCTGCATCTCCTGGGGATCGTCCTTGTACTCGGCCTGGATCTTCTTGATGGTTGGCTGGAGCTCGGTGAATGCGCGGGTGGCTCTGGTCTGCTTCAGGGTCAGGGGAAAGACGACGATGTTGATGAGGATCGTCAGGAGGATGATTGCGACCCCGTACGCCCAGCCTTCGCTCAATGCGGGGTGAAGGAAGCCGAAGAATGTGGCGAGGAGTGAGCCCAGGATCGAGATCAGGGCATCAAAGCCGTCGCCGATGAAGTCGAACATCTAGTTGGCTCCCCAAGTCTCGGGCACCGGGTCATGACCACCCGGGCGGAGTGGATGGCATCGTCCTACCCGTCGGACCCCCAGCCACGCCCCCTTGAAGACGCCAAAACGCTCGACGGCTTCAGCCGTGTAGGAGGAGCACGTCGGCTGATAACGGCAATTCGCCCCCAGCCCCGGACTTACCAGTTTCTGGTAAATGCGGACCAGGCCGATGACGAGGCTCCTGGGTCTCAGAGGTTCAAGCATAGAGGGCCTCCAAGGCGACTCTCAGTCGATCAACCAGCTCCGAGAAGGGAGTGGTGTCGAGCTGGCTGTTGGCGATGATCACGTAGTCGTTTCCTGGTTGAAGTTTCGTGTCGGCAATCGCATGGCGTATTCGTCTCTTTATGCGGTTCCGTCTGACGGCGTTGCCGCTGCGTTTCGAGACCACCAGACCCAGCCGCGTCGAGTCAGGTCGTCCTGGCGACATGACCACGCTGAGCCCGTGCTCACGATATCGCTTTCCTTGTGAGAGAACTCTACGAAAGTCGGCGTCGCTACGAAGGGTTTCGACGTCAGACAGTGAGACGCTTCCGACCTTTTTGCCGCCGAGCCTTGATGATGGCGCGCCCGGCACGAGTCCTCATCTTGTTGCGGAAGCCATGACGACGTCTGCGGCGCCGAACCTTGGGCTGGTAAGTCCTTTTCATGCGAAACACAGGGGTAGGGGGGAATCAGCAGCCAGGTTACGGAGGCTCCGAAACCTATGTCAAAGTTGGGCGAGGCGCCTGGCCACCGCTCCGGACGCGGTTCGCGAAGAAACCCCGTAGCTCGCGAAAAGAAGATCAAGGCCTCCTGGACGGAATCAGCCGTCGTCGACTCCCTCCAGATATTGGAAAAACCAATTGCTAGCTGGTCTTTTCTTGTGGATAGCTGGCCTATGACTCATCCACAGCGTCGATTCTCGCGATCTTGACTGCGTCTCCAGGTCCCCCGATACTCGCCGGTCAACAACCCTTGGGAGCAAGCCACTTCCCCTGTCATCGCTGGACACATCGGCTCTCCGGGTGGGATAAGTAAAAGATCCATCGGGAGGATGTGCACAGACGTTTCCACAGGTGTGGATCGATCTGTGGACAACTTCGGCCGACTGGGAGGAGTGGGCTTGACTCAGCCGCAACCGAAAACTGACACCTGGACCGAATTCCGGAAGGCCCTACGGCAGGGGGTTTCGGAGGCCAACTGGGAAACCTGGCTTTCGCGGCTCGAGCCCGACCACGACGGAGACGTCCTCGTGTTGATAGCTCCCACCGAGTTCCATCTTCGTTGGGTCAGGGACAAACATGGCGACTACGTCACAACCGTGTACCAATCGATCTATGGAGGAGAAGGATCGCCGATCTACCGGGTAAGCGACCTGCCACCAGCCGAACAGCCTCTTCCTCTGGGGGAGGATCCGACCGAGGCTCAACCAGGCCCCATCCCCGAAGTCGACACGGCTCGCGCAACGAACCTCATCGCACGCTATCGCTTCGAGTCCTTTGTGGTCGGGCAGTCCAACCGCTTCGCCTGGGCGGCGGCGATGGCGGTGGCCGAACAGCCCGGCGCCCACTACAACCCGCTCTTCGTCTACGGCGGTGCCGGCCTGGGAAAGACCCACCTCCTCAACGCTGTGGGCCATCAGGCGCTCGAGATGTACCCCAACCTCGTCGTCCGCTACGTCTCATCGGAGAACTTCCTCAACGACTTCATCAACTCGATTCGACGCAAGCGGCCCGATGACTTCAAACAGCGCTATCGCGGCGTGGACATCCTCCTTCTCGACGACGTGCAGTTCTTCGAGGGCAAGGAGCAGATCCTCGAGGAGTTCTTCCACACCTTCAACACCCTCTACGAGTCCGGAAAGCAGATGGTCATCAGCTCCGACCGCCATCCCCGCAACCTCTCGTCTCTCGAGGATCGGTTGCGTAGCCGCTTCGAGTGGGGTCTTCTCACCGACATCCAGCCACCGGATGTAGAGACACGCCTCGCCATCCTGAGACGCAATGCCGAGTTCGCCCCCCGTCCGGTGCCCCTCGAGGTGCTCGAGTACATCGCCGGCCTCGTCTCGGACAACATTCGCGAGTTGGAGGGTGCCCTGACCCGGGTCACTGCTTGGTCGGCTCTCAACAGACGGGACATCGACCTCGAGACCGCTGAACGGGTTCTGCGGGACATCGTCACCAGTGAAGAGCCTGTCCCATTGGGCCCTGAGACGATCATCCGGACCACTGCCCAGGCGTTCGGCTTCTCCGTCGATGACGTTCTCAGCTCCAGTCGTCGCCAACCCCTCGTGCTTTGCCGTCAGATAGCCATGTACCTCTGTCGGGAGTTGACCGATCTCTCCCTGCCCAAGATCGGAGAGCACTTCAATCGTGATCACACCACCGTGTTGCACTCGGTCGAGAAGGTGAAGCGCATTCTTCGATCCGACCGAGCCGTTTTCGACCGGGTCAACCAACTCACACAGGAACTGAGGAAAGGTGGTGGTGTTTCCACAGCCTCTTGACATCTCTGTGGGATGTCCAAAGTGTGTCCACACACGGTACACACGCCGTCCCCAGCCAATTTTGTCAGGTAGCTCCTGTAGAAAACAACGATGTGCACAATTCCACAACCCCCTACTACGACTAATAGTCTTCAAATGAAATCAAAGAACAGAAGAAGAAGAAGGGAAAACCACCTGTGAGAATCCGAGCTCAGCGGGATGATCTTGCTGATGTTCTGGCCCGAGCCAATCGGGCAGTCGGAACTCGCACGGCCCTGCCTGTCCTGCAAGGGCTGCTGTGCGAGGTCTCCGGGACAACGCTGCGAGTGACCGGGACCGATCTGGACATGACGGTGCGAACTCAACTCGAGGTCGATGTCATGGAAGAAGGCCGAGCCGTCATCCCGGGTCGCATCCTGACCGAAGCCGTGAGAAAGATGCCGGCCGGCCAGGTCACGATCGGTGCGACCGAGGGCGAGGTCGAGATCCAGGGAAACGGGCCCAGGTTCTCTTTGCGACCACTCAACGCCGAGGACTTCCCCACCCAGGAAGAAGTCGTGTCCGACGGTGTCGAAGTCGACGGCGAGGCACTGGCCGAAGCGGTGGGCCAGGTGACGATCGCTGCTTCGGGTGATGGTGCCCGACCCATCCTCACAGGAGTCCTCTTCGAGGGCTCCGAAGAGGGCTTGCGTATGGTCGCCACCGACTCGTACCGGTTGTCCAAGAGAGACCTCCCCGGTGTGGGTCTCGAGGGGAGCGGCTTGGTTCCGGCGCGCGGACTGCGCGAGCTTGCGAGGACGATAGGCGCTCCCAAGGTGACGGCCCAGATGCGGGAGAGAGAAGCGGTCTTCACCTCGGATCGAGGGTCGCTTCGTCTTCGGCTGATCGACGGCAACTTCCCCAAGTACCAATCACTGCTGCCCGATACCTACCCAAACCATGTCATCCTCGAACGTGACGAGCTCTTGGAGGCACTGGGAAGGGTCACCCTCGTCGCCGAGGACCACATCCCCGTGAAGATGAAGCTCGTGGAGGGCGGCGTGGAAGTTGCCGTCAACCGCCAGGACGTCGGCGGTGAGACCGAGCATTTGGCCGGTGAGTTCTCAGGCTCCGAAGAAGAGGTCTCGATCGCCTTCAACCCGCGTTATCTCCAGGACGGCGTAGCTGCGCTGGAGGGCGAAAAGGTGCGGATCCAGGTGATCGACTCCTACAAGCCGGCAGTCCTCGACAACGGTACCGACGGAGACTTTCTCTACCTACTCATGCCCGTTCGGGTCTGAATGAATGTCGACTGGCTCGCGCTCTCCAATTTCCGATCCTACGAGTCTCTGGAGTGGAGGCCGGACCCCGGTGTCAATGTTCTGATAGGCCGAAACGGCGCCGGCAAGACCAATCTGCTCGAGAGCGTTGCCTACATGGCGAGCCTCAGATCGTTCCGGTCAGCACCCGATGCAGCAATGATCGCCGACGACCAGGACGAGGCGGTGATCCGGGCAGGTATAGCCGGCGAAGGTAGAGAGCGGCTGATCGAGATCTCCGTCTCCCGCCAGGGTCACCGACGGGTTCAGGTGGACAAGTCCAAGCTCCGACGCAGCGCCGATCTCCTTGGGGTGGTCAGGGTCGTCGCCTTCCTCCCCGAGGACTTGGACCTCATCAAACGGGGGCCCGCCAAACGCCGGGATCTGATCGACGACATCGCCATCCAGCTTTGGCCAGCTGCCTATCTGGACCAGAGCGAGTACGACCGCGCACTCCGTCAACGGAACGCCTTCCTCAAGTCTGGCGATAGGGACGAGTCAACCCTGGCTGTCTGGGACTCCCGCCTGGCCCAGAGCGGTGGCCGGGTGATGGCCCGGCGAGCCAAGGTCATAACAACTCTGGCTCCTCATCTGAGCAAGGCCTACGACGCCATCGCAGCGATGCCGGCTCGGGCAGGGTTCATCTACGAGCCGGCCTGGTGGCAGGGCTCCTTGGGCAACGCCGGCGCCGGCGCCTATGCGGATGCGATCGCCAAGGGTCTTGAGTCGAGCCGCTCAGCGGACTATGAACGGAGGATGACGACTTTGGGGCCTCATCGAGACGAGCCCGGGTTCACCATCGAAGACCACCCAGCTCGCACCCACGGGAGCCAAGGTGAGCAGCGCACCCTGGCTCTGGCGGTCAAGCTCGCCGCGCACCGTTCGGTGGCGGAGAATGTTGGTGAGCCGCCGGTCCTGCTGCTCGACGACGTGTTCTCGGAGCTGGATCCCCAGAGGTCGTCGGCGTTGGCTGAGGCCTTGCCTGCGGATTCACAAACCATCATCACCTCTGCCAGGCCGGAGGACGTTCCAATCGCCGGCTCGTCGTGGGCGGTCGAGGACGGGACGATCTCATGAGTCCCAACAAGGATCTCGAGCCCATCGCCGAGTCGATGACGGAGGTCTTCAACAGGCTCGGTCTCCCCGATCCGGCCCTCATGTCTCAACTCCACGCAGCTTGGGAAACGGTGGCTCCGAAGCTCTGGAGAGGCCGCTCCAAGCCGGTGTCGATCAGGGGTTCGACCCTCGTCGTCGAGGCGGCATCCCCCTCGCTGGTCTCCTTCTTGAAATATGGGCAGGCCGAGCTCCTGGAGTCCCTGAAAAAGCAGTTTGGAACAGGGGCTTTTGACCAAGTCGAAGTGAGGCCGCCAGGCACTGACTGACGGACGAGAAAGGCCATCCGGGGATTCGGTTTTGTCGGTCCGGAAAGCTAAAATGACAAGCGTGGAAGTCATGGGAGAAACCAGGCAGTTTCTCCTCCCAGGACCACGCCCAGGTGGGTCCAATTCACCTCAGACGGGAGGGTCGTGACGGCGACTCGCGACAGCTACAAGGCCAAAGACATCACGGTCCTCGAGGGGCTCGAAGCCGTCCGGCGCCGACCTGGCATGTACATCGGTTCGACCGGTCCGCGCGGGCTGCATCACCTCATCTGGGAGGTTGTCGACAACTCGGTCGACGAGGCCATGGCCGGCCATTGTTCGAAGATCACCGTCACCCTTCGCGCGGACGGAGGCGTCGAGGTCGTGGACGATGGCCGTGGCATTCCGGTGGACCGTCATGCCAAGACCAAGCGGTCAGCGCTCACAACGGTTCTGACCACACTCCACGCAGGTGGAAAGTTCGAACAGGGCGCCTACACGGTTTCGGGAGGGCTGCACGGCGTCGGTGTTTCGGTGGTCAATGCGTTGTCCTACCGGCTCGAGGCAGAGGTGCGCCGGGATGGCCACCTCTACACGCAGGAGTTCCGCGAGGGCTCGCCCAGGACCAAGGACCCCAAGAAGGTCCGGGCGGTCAAGAAGACCGGTACCACCATCAGGTTCTGGCCGAGTCCCGAGACATTCGACGAGACCACCGACTTCGACTACGACATCGTCGCCTCCCGCCTGCGCGAGACCGCCTTTCTCAACCGGGGGCTTCAGATAGAGCTCATCGATGAGCGGGGGGAGGAGACGCGAAAGGACGCCTTCCACTACAAGGGCGGCTTGGTCGACTTCGTGAACCACCTCAACGCCAAGCGGGACCCTCTCCATGCCCACATCATCGATGTGTCCGATGAGAACAGCGAACACGAGGTGGAGGTCGCCCTCCAGTGGACGACGTCCTACACCGAGTCGGTGCTGTCCTTCGCCAACAACATCAACACGCACGAGGGCGGAACCCACGAGGAGGGCTTCCGCAAGGCTCTGACCAAGTCCATCAACGACTTCGCGCGGTCGAAGAACCTCCTCAAGGACAAGGACACCAACCTCACCGGAGAAGACGTCCGCGAGGGACTCACCGCCGTGGTTTCGGTTCGGGTGAAAGAGCCACAGTTCGAAGGCCAAACCAAGACCAAGCTGGGAAATACCGAGATCCGGTCCTATGTCGAGAAGACACTCAACCGGATGCTTCCCGAGTGGCTGGAGAAGTACTCGCCCGAGGCGCGCCGCATTGTCGAGAAGTGTGTGAACGCGGCAAAAGCCCGGGAGGCCGCCCGCAAGGCACGCGAACTCACACGGAGGAAGTCGGGTTTGGAGTCGGGCGGGCTTCCCGACAAGCTCGCCGACTGTTCGAGCCGCGATCCGGGTGAGTCCGAGTTGTTCATCGTGGAGGGAAAGTCGGCTGCGGGACCCGCCAAGTCGGCCAGGAACTCCGAGACCCAGGCGATCCTCCCGATTCGGGGCAAGATTCTCAATGTCGAGAAGGCCCGACTGGCCAAGGCCCTGCAGAACGCCGAGGTCCAGGACATCTTCACCGCTGTGGGAACCGGCATCGGCGACGACTTCAACATCGAAAAAGCCCGGTATCACAAGATCGTCCTGCTCGCCGACGCCGATGTCGACGGCGCCCACATTCGGACCCTGCTTCTCACCCTCCTATTCAGGCACCTGCGGCCGCTGATCGAGGTCGGATACGTATACATCGCCCAGCCTCCCCTCTATCGGGTCAAGGTCGGCTCCAAGATCCACTACCTCAAGGATGACGCCGAACTGGAGGCGTTCCAGGAGGACCACCCGAAGGTCAAACCGACCCGTTTCAAGGGTCTGGGTGAGATGAACGCCCGTGAACTGTGGGACACCACGATGAACCCCGAAACCAGGACCCTTCTGCGGGTCGAGATGGAAGACGCCGCTCTGGCCGAGGAGATATTCGAGACCCTCATGGGTGACGACGTCGCCTCGAGGAAGTCGTTCATTCAAAAGAACGCCGACGACGTCCGGTTCCTCGACATCTAGGCGAGAGAGCATGACCGACGACCAGAGAGCCATGGGCTCAGCCCCAGAGATCGAGATCACCTCCGAGATGGAGGCGAGCTTCATCGACTACGCCATGTCGGTCATCGTGTCTCGCGCCCTCCCCGACGTGCGCGACGGTCTGAAGCCGGTCCAGCGGCGGATCATCTACTCGATGTTCGAATCCAACATCAGCCCGACCTCACCTCACCGGAAGTGCTCCAAGGTGGTCGGCGACGTCATGGGCAACTACCACCCTCACGGAGACCAGGCGATCTACGACGCACTGGTTCGCATGGGACAGGACTTCTCGATGCGCCATCTCCTGATCGACCCGCAAGGAAACTTCGGAACGGTCGACGACCCACCCGGCGCCGCCCGCTACACCGAGTGTCGCCTCTCCAAGCTCTCCACCAAGCTCCTCGAGGGGATCAACGAGAGCACCGTCGATTTCGTAGACAACTACTCCGGCGAGCTCCAGCAGCCCTCCGTGCTCCCGTCCCGCTACCCGAACCTCCTCGTCAATGGGAGCCAGGGAATCGCGGTGGGGATGGCCACCAACATCCCGCCCCACAATCTGGGCGAGGTGGTCGACGCCGCCTTGCACACCATCGACAACCCCGATGCGGACTCCGAGGAACTGCTCCAGTTCGTCAAGGGACCCGACTTTCCCACCGGCGGGTTTCTCGTGGGAACCGGAGGGATCCGTGACGCGCTGACCTCGGGCCGCGGCTCGGTGAAGGTCCGGGCAGTATGCGATGTCCAGGAGGTGTCCAAGGGCCGTACTGCCATCATCGTCACCGAGCTGCCCTACCAGGTCTCGATCGAGCGGATCGTCTCCAAGATCAAGGACCTGATTGACGCCAAGAAGCTCTCCGGCATCTCCGACCTCCGCAACGAGTCCTCCGATCGTGTCGGCACCAGGCTCGTCGTCGAGCTGAAGCGCGATGCCGTTCCTCAGGTGGTGCTCAACCAGCTCTACAAGAACACTCCGCTCCAGGACAGCTTCGGATACAACATGGTTTCTCTGGTAGATGGGGTGCCGCGCACGCTGAATCTCGCCGAAATGATCGGCTACTACCTAGACCACCAGATGGAGGTCGTCGAGCGGCGGACGCAGTTCCGTCTCGACCACGCCGAGTCTCGAGCCCACATCCTCGAAGGCCTCATCATCGCCGTCGACAACATCGACGAGGTCATCGAGATCATCCGGGGCTCGGCCGACACCGCAGAAGCCAGGTCCAACCTCATCGAGTCGTTCGACCTGTCCGAGATCCAGGCCAATGCGATCCTGGACATGCCGCTGAGGCGCCTAACCGCTCTCGAAGTCGACAAACTGAGGACCGAGCTGGAAGAGCTCCGGAAGACAATCGCCGAGCTGAAGTCCATCCTCAAGAGCCCCAAGAAGCGTTGGAACATCATCAAAGACGAGCTGACTGAGATCAGGGAGGAGTACGGAGACGAGCGAAGAAGCCGGATCATCCCCGACGAGGGGGACCTGAGCCTCGAGGATTTGATCGCCGACGACGAGCTGATCATCACCGTGTCTCAGTCCGGATACGTGAAGTCCGTGCCGGCGTCGACGTATCGGACCCAGTCCCGCGGAGGCAGGGGAGTCAAGGCGGCCGAGGTGAGAGGCGATGACGTCATCAATCATCTCGTCCACACCACTGCCCACGCCTACCTGCTCTTCTTCACCAACAAGGGCCTGGTTCATCGAGTAAAGGCGCACGCCATCCCACGCCAGTCGCGGACCGCCAAAGGTGTCCTGGCCCAAGCGGTGCTGCCCCTGGGCCCTGAAGAGAAGGTCCAGGCGATAATCGACACCCGTGACTACGAGACCGGTCGCTATCTGGTCATGGTCACCAAGAAGGGCCAGGCCAAGAAGACCGAGTTCAAGGAGTACGAGTCCCGCAACCAGACACTGGTGGCCATCAAGCTCGCCGAGGACGATGAGCTCGTGTCGGCTCGCACCACGAGTGGGGAGAACGACATCCTGATCTTCACCCGGGACGGCATGGGCATCCGCTTTGCCGAGAAGGATCTGCGAAGCATGGGCCGGGGCACCCAAGGTGTGCGTGGAATCAAGCTGAGAGAGTCGGACCAGGTTGTCGCGGCAGCCTCCAACGTCGATGGCGACGAGGTGCTCCTCTTGACCGCTGGCGGCTACGGGAAGCGCACCGCGATGACCGAGTTCCGTCGGCAGACCAGAGGCGGCATCGGTGTGAAAGCCTTCAAGATCACGCGTGTCCGCGGCAATCTCGTGTCGGCGAGGGCGGTTCAGAAGGAGGACGAGGTCTTTCTCATCTCCTCGGCAGGGGTCGGAATCCGCACCGCGGTCGGAAAGATCAGCCGCCAGAAGCGCGATACGACCGGCGTGAAAGTCATCGATGTGGGCGAAGGCAACGAGCTTTCGGCCATGGCGGTTGTCTCCGACGAGATCAGCTGAGGAACCGCGCGGTCGGTCTTTACGTTGGTCTGATCAGGCCCCCACTTAGACTTTTCCCGATATCCAGGAGCCCTTCTTGGCAACTGTTCGACGTGTAAGACGAATAATCCGAAAGATCGACCCTTGGACGACCCTCAAGGTCGCGGCGGTCATTTGGGCCGTGATCGGCCTTGCGATTGTGCTGGGGATCGTCATCTTCTGGTCTGTACTCGACCGTTCGGGCATTCCCGACCAACTCACAGAGTTCCTGGTCGAGATCACCCTCCTCGAGCAGGGTGCTCAGCCCTTTGCCAACACCGAGCAGTTCCTTCGGTTCTTGGTCTTCAGCGCCGTGGTCGTGTGGGTGTCTCTCACCGGTGCGACAGTTGCCCTCGCCGTCATCTACAACCTTGTCTCCGATGTGGTTGGGGGTCTCGAAGTCGTGGTCCTGGAGGAGAGCCTCAACCCTTTGCCGTCTCCCGCTTCCCAGCCACTGCATCCTCCGGCCGACTATCGGGCCACCAACGGTGCCATCACCCCCGACCCTGGCCAGGCCGATATTCCGACCGAGGAGAGTGATCCGATCGCAGTCGGGGCCGAGACCGAACAGGAATAGACCCGGGCGGCTCGAATGGGTCCTAGACGTCTTCCGCCATCACCAGGCCCATCGACGCCACAGTCTCCAGGTAGGTGAGCGCGTCGTCCCAGACCGCCATTGGCTCGAGCCCGGCGACTCCAATCGAAGCAGCGAGAGCGATCCCTGACATGAAGCTGCCGTCGTCCACGATCGCCACGGACCGAGATTCCCCCTCCACCACAGCCGCGGCGAACCCTCCGACAGGCCGCCCTATTGCGATCCTCTTGCCCCCGTACTCTGTGTCAGCCACCGCGATCCTCCCCACGGGGGCTGGGAAGGTAGTCATGTGGTCGGCGCCGGCCTCAAAGGAGGGGTGAGCGACAGCCACCAGTCTTGGGTCGGTCTCTCGTGCCGCCATGGCCAACGTCAGCCCCCTCGGGTTGGCACCGTAGGCGGCCACTCCGTCCAGCGCCTCATCACCGTCCCAGAGAAGCGGAACCCCATGGCGCTCGGCCTTTCGGGGTGCTGTGGGCCCGCTCCCAATCAGATAGTTGCAACCGCTGGCGTCGCCGACCACTTCGAAGCTCTTGCTCGAAGCGGGCCCGATGACGACGACCTCGGCCACGTCTCTGTGGGCCGCGGCCGAATGGGCGGCTCTCACCGCGACGTCCCCGGTGACCAGAACCCCGATCTTCACGAAGGGTCGACCGGCTTCCAGACCTTCGGCTCCGGTGCTTCCTCAGGGCGCCGAATGACAGCTAGAACGGCGATGACCGCGGCGACCAGGACCAGTGGAGAGAAGCGCTTCACGGTCCCGATTGTACGATCCAATCGTGGCACTGGCACTGGACCACCTGATCTCGTGCGTTCCCGACCTCGATGCCGGGGCCGAGCAGTTCACAGAGACCTACGGTCTCTCGTCGCTTGCGGGAGGTCGGCACAACGGACACGGGACCGCCAACCGGATCGTCCCGCTGGGTCCCGCCTACATCGAGATCGTGGCCGTCGTGGACCCGATCGAGGCAGAGGACAGCGTCTTTGCCGCCTGGGTGATGGCAAATGCCGTCAATCCTGGACTACATGCGGTCTGTCTCCGCACCGACGGCATCGACGAGTTGGGTCGTCGTCTCGGGTTGCAGCCACTCCCGATGACGAGGCTGCGTCCGGATGGCGTGACTCTCAACTGGCGTCTGGCAGGACTAGAGCGCATGCTCGCCGATGGTCTGCCGTTCTTCATCGAGTGGGACGTAGCCGAGAGTCTGTTCCCGGGGCGAGGAGAGGTAGCGCCGCCAAACCCGGCAGCAGGGTTTGACGAAGTCGTGCTGAGTGGAGATCTGTCACTGCTCGGTTCCTGGACCGAAGGATGTCCCGCTCTTCGAATCGTGGACGGAGATCCTGGCGTCGTGTCGGCGACGGTCGGGTCCATCTCGCTCGGTTGACCGGTCACTCCATGTGAACGGCCGTGCCCCACACAACGATGCCGCCTGTCATCGGAGAAGGCCGCTATGCGGTAGATCTCACCTTCAGCCATCGAACGCTCCTGTTTGCTGGCTCTTCAGGATGTCGTATAGCCCGAGCATCTTCATCAGTTCGGCTTCCCGGTCCACCGCTTGGGGAGGGACGGGGATCCCGGTCCCTTCGGCCACCCGGTTCATCATTTCGAAGTTGCCGAACACCGTCGCCGAGTCGAAGAACGACTCGGGATCGAGGGCTTCGATCACCGATTGGCGGGCTGAGCCCTTTGCCTCTTCTTCATCTGCGAAGAACACATCTACCAGCCCGATCATCTCGGATGCTCCGGGAACGCCAAGGTCGATCGACGGGTCGACCAGACCTTCGAGATTGACGTCGTATCCAACTACCTGGCCGCTCCACCGGAGCCGCGTCGCATGACTGAACACTCAGTAGAAGCACTCGTTGAGCAGGCTGATCCTGGCGGCGATCGTCTCCAACTGCGGTGTGTTCAGGCCCGGGTTCCTCGCAAAGTGGGGATCTCCCATCTCGTCCTCGGTCATGTACAGGGGGCCGAAGAGGGCATGGAATGGGCCCAACTCGGAAGGGACCAGGCCGAGAGTGACCGGGATGGGGCCTGGCGGCATCGGGAGGTGGCCTCGTCGCCGCTTCAGCCCTTTGGCGACCTCGCCGGTGGGCTCACCGGGCAGAGGGTCGGGGAGTGGCTCCAATTCGACATCGAGCACGTCGTGGACCCGATCTAGGGCCGATAACCGCGCCACGATCGCTATGGCCTCGACAACTGCGGCGTCGCTGGTCGCATCGGCTGCCACTCGCACGTGTTCCTCGTGAACGGTCCCAGGGCTGGCGTATAGGTGGTGGGCGAAGGCTTGCAGTGACCCGGACGTGTCCCCTGAACGGGCCGCGGCCGCCAGCCCGACTCGCTGTTCCCCATCAAGTGCCGCCCCCCGTGCAGCCATGGCCTCGAAGGCGAGTCGCTCAACCTCAATCACCTCAGGACGGACGGGAACGTGTGCATGGGAGAGGTTGGACACCGACCGGAATCCTACAAGCCGTGGAAACCAGCTCCCCGCGGCGTTCGGTGAAGCGGAGGAACTTCACCGTGCCATGACCCAGAGATGGCATGATCTTGGCGATGCCCAAAGTTGTCTTTCTCTGCGTGCACAACGCAGGTCGGTCCCAGATGGCGGCTGGATTCATGCGCGAACTTGCCGGGGACGCCGTGGAGGTCTCCTCGGGAGGCTCTGACCCGGCTGATCACATGAACGCAGTGGCGGTCGCGGCCATGGCAGAAAGGGGAATCGACATCCTGAGCCAGAGTCCCCGGCTCTGGACCGACGACATCATCCGCTCGGCCGACGTGGTGGTCACGATGGGATGTGGCGACGAGTGCCCTCACTTTCCGGGGGTGCGATACGAGGACTGGGAGATGACCGACCCGTCCGGGCTGCCGATAGAGAAGGTTCGTCCGATCCGGGATGAAATCGAGCGCCGGGTCGTGGCTCTGCTCCACGAGTTGGCCCCTAAACAGAGCCTCGACTGAGACCAGGCCGCGAGAGACCGACAGCAGCCCTAGCTCGGGCCCCTAGGTGGAATCTCCAGTAGGGCATGGGTAGCTCCCATGCAGATGTCCTCTACAAACGTGAGTCCGTGGTCCGCGGCGATCTGTCGGGCTTCGGGGGAAACGACGCCCTGTTGCAGCCACAACACCCCGGCGCCGACCAAGACGGCTTCCTCGGCGATGGCGGGGCAGTCTCTCGGGGAGCGGAACACGTCGACAACATCTATTTGCACGTCGACGTGGCTCAGCGTTTCATAGGCCGCTTCCCCCAGCACCGTCCCGCCGCGGCCGTTGACCGGCACGATGCGATATCCCTGCGACTGGAGATATTCAGGGACCGAATGTGAGTGTTTGGTCGGGTCGTTGGAGATGCCGACGACGGCGATCGTCTCCGCGTCCGCGTAGATACGACGGAGGTCTTCCTCCGGCGGGTTGCCTTCGCTACTCACGTCACTGGCAGAAACGGTCGAAGGCGGCGCTGGCGAGCATGAATCGACGTTAACCAACACCGTTCTCCCCGGAAGGCCAGCCCAGAGTTGGGGGTATGCTCCTCGCCCCCAGGCGAAAGGTGATCTTATGGGCATAGGTGACTTCGTGGACAGGGCCAAGGACCTGGCCAGCGAGCACGAGGACGAGGTCAAGGACGCCATCGACAAGGCGGCGGAGATGGCAGACGAGAAGACCGAGGGCAAGTACTCGGACCAGATCGCAACGGGCGCTGAGAAGGGCAAGGAGTTCGTCGAAGGACTCGACGACTCCGAGTAATCCACCGGCAGACTCATCGGCTAGATGGTGCTTAACGTCCTCCACGAAGACCTGGGCGACCCCGACGCCGACATCACCTCGCACGACACCTATGTGCGGTCGTTCCCGCACGCCGCCTTCGCTCAATTGCGGAGAGAGAGCCCGGTGGCCTGGGTCGAGGAGTCCGACGGAGCCGGTTTCTGGGCCATCACCAAACATGCCGATGTCATGGAAGTGGCCCGTGACTTCAAGCGCTTCACGGCGTCCCGGGGTATCCGAATAGAGGAGATGGACGAGGAGGAGCTCCATCACCGAAGAACGATGATGGAGCACGACCCTCCCGAGCACACTCGTCTACGTCGCCTCGTCCAGCCGGGCTTCAACGCCAAGGTGGTGGCCACCTATGAGTCGGCGTTCCGCAACCTCACCGGAGTGGTCCTCGACAGCGTCTTGCCAAAGGGCGACTTCGACTTCGTCACCGAAGTCTCACGCGAGCTTCCCATTCGACTCCTGTGCCGGCTTCTCGGGGTCCCCGAGTCGGACGCAGACCGGCTCGTGGCCTGGGGAGATCAGATGATCTCGAACGCCGACCCCGAGTACACGCCGTTGGTGATCGACAAGGTCGACACCGAGGAGTACCGACTCTTGCCGTTTCGGTCCCCGGCCGCGCTGGAGGTCTTCCGCTACGCCGAGGAGATCGCCCTCGAGCGCCGGTCGAGCCCGGCGGACGACATCATCACGATGCTGTTGAACGCCGAGCCCGACGGGGAGCCGCTGACCGACCTCGAGTTCAAGAACTTCTTCGCCCTGATGATGGTGGCCGGCAACGAGACGACCCGTCACACCATCAGCCACGGGCTGACCTACCTGCACGATCACCCCGAGTGGCTGGACCAGTGGCGGTCCGACCCTTCTCTGTCACAAGTGGCGACCGAAGAGATCCTGAGGGCGTCGGCGGTCACGATGCACTTCCGCCGGACTGCCACCGAGGACACCGAGATCCGGGGGACGCCGATCAAGTCAGGGGACAAGGTTGTCATCTGGTACACGTCGGCGAACTACGACGAAGACGTCTTCGACGAGCCCTACACCCTCGACCTGAGACGAGATCCCAACAACCATGTCACATTCGGGACGGGACGTCATGTCTGTCTGGGTAACTCTCTGGCCCGGCTCGAGGTGAGAGTCGTCTTCGAGGAGCTGCTCAAGCGGGTCGCTTCCTTCGAAGTAGGGGAGCCCGACCGGCTTCGCTCCAACTTCATCAACGGGATCAAGCACCTGCCGGTCAGTGTCACCCTGAACTGACGACTCAGAGGGCTGCCACCGTCGATCCCTTCGAGGGCGAACGCTGCGCAATGGAGCACCAGTCCCAGCCAAACCAGCTGGTCAGAAGACTCTGCGGCCTGTGGGCCCACGTGGACTTGAACCACGGACCTCATCCTTATCAGGGATGCGCTCTAACCGGGCTGAGCTATGGGCCCTCGACTGGTAGTCAAGGATCGGGAATTGTATCCGGTGTCGGACGAGACGAGAAGTGGGGCCGAGGCTACCGCTCGAGGAGAGCACAGAGCTTTGCTGCTCCCACCGGATTGCGTCTCGAGTCAGCCGAGCCGGCTGACTCGACTCCTCATTCGTCTTTCCAGTACGTCCGGTGTCAGGTCGAGTACGAATTCGACGTTGCTCTGATCGTCACACCCCGGCCAGCGTCGCGGCAGTGAGTTCGTAGGAGAAACCATCTCCGATCAGGCTCCGTTTCCTCACGGCCGGCTTCCAGACATGCCGTGACCCAGGGCTTCGGAGTCGCCTGTCGCAGCTTCGAGCCTCCCTTGGCAGGCACCGGTTACTATCGCCAGCGCCCTGGGAACCCTCGGAGGGCGAGAAGCTAGATGGCAAACACCGAAGACCTGATAACCCTGCTGGCGGTCGCCGGCCGCCCGGTGCGTGTAGATGAGGCGGCGGCCGCCCTGGGTGTCAGCCCCGAAGAGGTTCTTGCCGTGACCGAGGCTCTGGTCGAAGCGGGTCAGGTGTCAGACACGGCCGAAGGCATCGGGACCTCGGAGAACACGCCCGACCCGAAGTCAGCAAGCAGAATGTCCTTTCTTGCCGGCAAATGGGCCGAGGCGCTGGACAGGCTCAACGGTGATCCCACGGAGATCGGCCTGGCCTATCTCACGGCCGGACACTACGAGAAGGCCGCCGGGAAGCTCCTGCCCGTCGCCCTGGCCGACGGGGGAGAGGCGGCAGTCGAAGGGGCGCTGGCAGCCGGTGAGCACGGCGACTTCTACTCGAGACTCGTCCAGGGCCGGCTGCTGTACCTTCGAGGCACTCATCGAAGGAACGCCGGTGACAGCCTCGGGGCAGAAGTGGACATCGAGCGCTCGATCCGCCGACTCGAGGGAGCCGAGCTCGTTGATGCGCTCGGATTTGCCTCCTCGATAGCAAGCGACCTTCAGAAGCCACAGCAAGCCGAGGCCCTGGCCGCGATGGCCGTATGGCGGGCGGAGCACATCGGCGATCCCGCCAGGCAAGGCCTACTTCTGACACTCCATGGTCGGGAACTGTCACGGGTCGGCTTCCCCGACGAGGCGGACCGCGTCCTCGAAGTTGGTCGCCAATTGGTCGACGAGCACGGCGACCGGCAGCAGAAGGACAGCGCTCACAACAATCTCGCGTGGGTCATGCTCGACCGCGGGGAGTACCGCAAGGCCGAGGCCGAGTTCGGCACCCTTCGAGACCATGCCCAGGACGGCGATCTTGTGTCTCTCGGATCGGCCGAGGCCTACTGGGCCCGCTCCCTCTTCGGCAACGGGCAGGCGAGGGAGGCTTTGGATGCGGCCTCTCGCGCCGACGACCTCGCCGATCGGACCGGGACGGACGCACCGAGGTTCCTCGCTGCGCTTGCTCGAACAGAAGGCAGTGCCAACTTCGGCAACTTCGACGAAGCAGTCATACATGCCCAGTCGGCGCTCGAGGTCATCCGGCGCTCACTCCCACAGTGGGAGAACATGGGGTTGGTCGGCCTGGCTCGGGCCTACGCGGGGGTGGGTGAGACAGAGAAGGCGAAGGAGACTCTGGAACAGGCCCTGTCGGTGACTCCGGAGGGGATCAATGGCTGGCGGTGGCGCCTCCACGCCCAGGAGGTGCTTCTGTCACTCGCCTCTGCCGAGGAGCCCTGGCCCCAGAAAGAGGCCGAGGACTTGACCGACATCCTCCTCCAGGCTCGATTCTTCAGCTACGCAGCTCACCTGATGTGTATTCGTTCTGCGCGGGAGAAGGACCCCGATCTCGGATTCGAGGCAGCAGCTCTCGCAATCCAGATCGGCAATCCGATGCTGGCGGCCCGAGCGATCGAGTCGGCGGGAGCGTGGAATCAACCCGAGGCGGTACCAGTTGCGAGAGCGATTCGCGTCGTGGAGGACCATGTGCCCGACCACTGGATAGAGGATTGGAGGTCGCTGGCATCGGTCTCCCATGCCCTCGGAGTGGATGTCGATGTCGAGGTCGATAGTGACGAGCTGACCCAGTACATCGATGATGCTCTCCAGACCGCCGGCCTCTTGGGAACCGACATGATCCTCAGCCCGGCCCAGCGGCAGGCAAAGGGCCTGGTTCGCCGGCGACCGAGGCGCCGCCGGAGTACGGCTTCTCTCGTGGCGGCCGCCGCCGCCGTGGTCGTCCTGGCCGGGGCGACTGCTTTTGGCGTAATCCAGCTGACAGGAGCCGACGGAGAGGCAACGGGCACCACAGAGCCGGCGCCGACCACCACCACCACCCTCGACACGCCGGTAACTCTCCCCGATCAGGGCGTCTTCGGGTCGGTCGACTTCCGAGGAGGCCCGGAGCGCACCGGTGTGTTCGAATCAGCCAGATTCACAACACCGCTCGGCTACTTCTTCGAGGTGAGCCCCGGGGGATCCTTCCGCACCGATCCCATGGCGTACGGGCGACAGTTGGTGCTCACCGGCACGACGCCCAATGCCGAGTTGATCCTTCTCAACATGGGCAGCGACCCAACCAACATGGGCACTCGAACCAACGTCGCACTCGGGGCCCTGGTGACATCGCCGCCCGCAGTCGGCCTGGTCACCCAGCGGGGTGGCGGAGGAGGGGTTGCCTTGCTCGTGGTTGGCGACGAAGAAGGCTTCCTACACGGTCGCAACGCCCTCGACGGCACCCAGCATTGGAACAATCGCGTACCCGTTGACGGGTCGGTGGAGGGGACCCCTCTCTTTGTCACCCGCCAAGGTGGATCAGAGATAATCGTCGCAACCGACCAGGGCGTGATCTACGGGCTGAATATCGATGGCGTGACTCAGTGGACCTACGAAGGGTCCGCCCAAGATCCACTTGTCGGAGTCGACAGGGCGATGGCCTATCACGACGACATTCTCTACATCGTTGACCAGGACGGAGTTCTCCATCTGCTCAGACTGCCTCTCGCCGAGGATGACCAAGACACCGGCGGAGGGGGCGTGATCGACCCTTCAGGGGGCGAGCTTCCCGGAGAGCCGATCGACGCGGAGCCTGGAGACGACCCGCCGCCGGAGGTGGCAGGACCCGACCTTATCTGCTCGGAGCAGTACGGCCCGCTCGCCCCGTTCAGTTCCCCGATCATCTCCAAAGGCGTCCTCTACTTGCCACTGGCCCGGGGCGAGTTCATCGTCCTCGAGGCCGACGGGTGCCGTAATCAGCCGCCCGGCTGGCCCTCCCCGCAGATCGTCTCCCAGTTCCAGTTTGGGCTTCAGTTCGCACCCATCGTCCAGGACAACATCATCTACACCGTCGACAACCGCCGGATTGTCGCTATCGACGCGTCACAAAACCGTGTGCTTTCGGGCGTCTTCGCGGCAGACTCGCCAATCAGCGGATCACCGGTCCTTGCCGGCGGCGTGATCTACTTCGGGACTCAAGGGGGCATGGTTCATGCCGTCGATCCGAGTGATCGCTCCGAGATCTGGAGCTACGACGTGGGTGAGCCCGTATTCGGGAGCCTTGCGGTCATCAAGAGTGGCGCCATCTTCGTGCAGACGGCGTCGGGAACAGTCATCGCTATCGCGGTGGCCGAGTAGCCGTCTCGCCCATCGAGAATGCCGCCCGTAGAATCTGGGGCAAGGGGACGTAGCTCAGCTGGAAGAGCACCGGCTTTGCAAGCCGGGGGTCGTGGGTTCGAGTCCCATCGTCTCCACCTAGATTCGGAATCCGAGATGTGGAACCCGTGTTGAACGGGTCGAACAAGGAGAAGAATGAGAAGCGCCGTAATCGTTGACGCCGTGCGGACTCCCACCGGCCGCCGCAACGGAGTCTTCAAGGACATACACCCCGTCGACCTTGCCTCCCTCCCGCTGGTGGCGCTGGTGGAGAGGAACGACCTCGATCCCGAACTGATCGAAGACGTGATCATGGGCAACGTCATGCAGACCGGGGAGCAGGCCTACAACGTGGGCCGCAACGCCGCACTTGCCGCCGGGTTCCCCGAGTCGGTCACCGGAGTGACGATCGATAGACAATGCGGTTCGTCCCAACAGGCTGCACACTTCGCCGCCCAGGCAGTCATGGCCGGAGTCCAGGACGTCGTAGTGGCCGCCGGAGTGGAGAACATGACCCGTGTCCCAATAGGAATCACCGCACAGCAGGGTCCGGGCCTGCCATTTGGAGCCAAGATGCTGGAGAGATACGCAGCCGGGCTGGTGCCCCAGGGCATCTCGGCCGAGATGATCGCGGAGAAGTGGGGCATCAGCCGTGAGGAGCTCGACGCCCTTTCTCTCGAGTCGCATCAGCGCGCAGCTCGGGCGACCGAGGAAGGCCGGTTCGAGACCCAGATCGTTCCCGTGGAGACCACCCTCGATGACGGGACTACCGAGACCGTCACCCGTGACGAGGGGATTCGCTGGGACACCTCACTGGAGAAGCTGGCGGGTCTCCAGCCCGCATTCCAGAGCGATGGGAAGGTGACGGCCGGCAACTCATCGCAGATCTCCGATGGGGCTGCGGCCGTATTGATCATGAGCGAGGACAAGGCGGAGGAGCTGAATCTGACCCCCAAAGCCAGGTTCCACGCCTTCGCCATGGCCGGCGTCGATCCGGTGATCATGCTCACCGGGCCGATCCCCGCGACAGAGAAGGCACTCGATAGTGGTGGGCTGACACTCGACGACATCGACCTCTTCGAGGTCAATGAGGCGTTTGCCTCCGTGCCGATCGCATGGCGGATGGAGCACGGTGGAACCGATCCGATGGCCCTTTGGCAGCGGACCAACGTCAATGGTGGTGCTATCGCCCTGGGTCATCCGCTGGGCGCCTCCGGTGCTCGCCTGCTGACGACGCTCGTCTGGGAGCTGGAGCGAACCGGTGGGCGCTACGGACTCCAGACGATGTGCGAGGGCGGCGGCATGGCCAACGCCACCATCATCGAGAGGATCTAGAGCCGGGCTTGACTATTTGGTCGGCCCTCCTGGCGATCGTGGCCGGCATGGTCATCTGGGCCATCCTCGCTTGGATCATCAGGGCTCTTTCGACGCCACCGCCTGAGATCGATCCCGAAGACGTCGTGCCGGTTGACCAGGACTTTCGGTGCACGGTGTGTGGAGCGGAGCTGACCATGAAGGCGGTCAATCCTCTCGAGGACAAGCCTCCCAAGCACTGTCGTGAGGAGATGGTTCCGGTCTGGCGACCGGGTTAATCACACTCGTGTAGTTATCCCGAGGCTTGTCCACAGCGTGTGGAGAATTACACGTCTGTGATCTCTTTGCGGAGGGTTGGCAACGGCCTACCCGACGGTCTGCGCACCGACTACGCTCGCCGCCGGATGCCGGAATCGAAACGCCGCAAGCCCAAGCAACGTCCCCCCTCGCAAAAGGCGATCGAGGCCGCTGCCAAGGCCAAGGACCCCAGCCCCACCTGGTACGTGGCTCTCATGGCCGGGCTGATGGTGGCAGGCGTGATCCTGGTGCTGATCCGTTTCATATTCGCCGAGACCCTCAGCCAGATCTGGCTGCTCGCCGGGCTGGCGGCCATCGCCGCCGGCTTCGTCATGACCACCAACTACCGCTAGCCCGCCCTCAATCACCGGCTCTCGCCATCGTCTTGGGAGTGTCTCTGCCCGCGCCGGGACGCACCTACCCGGAGTCTGCGTCAACCGCCCGCAGTGGTGGAGGTTGTGTCCGGTACTGTGGTGCTTGTCGTGGGCGGGGGCTGGTACTCACCGAGGGTGACTGTGATGATGTCACCGGGGAGGGCCATGTTTGCGGCCGGTGGGATCTGATTGACGATCAACCCGTCTTGGGCCTGGTCGACCACCGGCTGGGTCGAAGCCGACACGTTCAGGACCAAGCCCAACTCCTCCAACAGGACCGTGGCCTCCTCCGGAGTTAGCCCGATCAAGGCAGGGACTTCGACGGGCGCCGGTCCCAGGGAAATCACGACGAGAATCGTGTCACCCGAAAGGGCCTCTTCTCCCCCCACCGGGTCGGTCCGGATCACCATCCCTTCGAGGACGTCGTCGGGAGGCTCCGGCGAGTACTGCTCGTTGATGGTGAATTTCAGGTCTAGGTCCGTGAGTTGGGTCAGGGCGTCACGCTCCGACAACCCGCGCAGGTCAGGAACGATCACTGTTTGGGGACCAGATGACACCACCAGGGCCACAGCGGTGCCCTCCCCTACTTCGACTCCTGCGGCAGGCGATTGGTCGATCACCACACCAACCTCGAAGTCGGCATCGGGACGGGTCTCAACCACGCCGACCTGAAGGCCGACGGCCTCGATCATCCGCCTGGCATCCTCGAGTGGCTGACCTATCACTGGCGGTACCGGCATCTGGCGCGACCCTATGGAGATGAACACGTCGACGGTGTCTCCGATTGGGGCGCTTTCACCACCGGCTGGCTCGGTCCGGACGACGACGCCCGGTTCGACGGTGTCGTTGGCCTCCGAGAAGATCGCAACCTCGAAACCTGCATCTTGAAGACGCTGGAGCGCAGCCTCCGAGGTCAGGTTTGTGACGTTCGGGATCACAGCAGTCCCGGGCTCGTCGCCGGCACCGTTGCCGCCTGCCAGGTTGAAGAGGAAGAACAAGAGGATCCCCAGCGCCACGAGGAGCCCGAAAGCGGTGATGATGAAGGGCATCTGGGAGGGCGGCTCCTCCTCGATCTGGCGGTAGATCTCGTCGGGTGGCACAGTCGGCGGTGGCACCGGGTCCATGACCCTTGTCTTGGCGTCGGAGTCGGTCGTCTGCACAGCGGCACTCTCATCGACCGTCCCGCCCTGGAGCACCGCCAGGAGATCCTGGCGCATCTCCTCCGCGGTCTGATAGCGAGCGGTCGGGTCCTTGCGAAGTGCCTTGGCGACCACGGTGTCCAATTCCGCCGGAACGTCGGGATTGATCGATGAGGGTGGGGGTGCCTCTGCGCTGACATGCTGGAATGCGACCGACATCGGGCTGTCACCCATGAACGGGGGCCGACCGGTCAACATCTCGTATAGGACCACCCCGAGGGAGTAGACGTCGCTGCGGGCGTCGGCCGAGGCTCCCTGGGCTTGTTCGGGGCTGAAGTAGGTGGCAGTTCCGATCACAGCGCCGGTCTTGGTCAGTTCCTGGCTGTCATCCCAGGCACGGGCGATTCCGAAGTCTGTCACCTTCACGGTTCCGTCCTTGGCGAGGAGAATGTTTCCCGGCTTGACGTCCCTGTGGACCAGTCCGGCAGTGTGCGCAACCGACAGCGCTGCCGCCGTTTCGGCCGAGATCTCGGTTGCCCTCCGATGCAACAGCGCCCCCTCGGACTTGACGACGTCCCGCAATGAGCGGCCGTCGACGATCTCCATGACGATGAAATAGGTGCTCTGCGCCTGACCCCAGTCGTAGATCCCGACGACATTGGGATGGGTCAGGTTGGCGGCCGCCTGCGCCTCGCGCCGAAACCTCTTCACGAATGCCTCGTCTGCCGAGTACTGGGAGTGGAGAACCTTGATGGCCACCTTTCTGTTCAGCAAGGTGTCCTGACCTTCGTAGACGTCCGCCATGCCACCCCTGGCGATGTGGGACGTGACGTGATAGCGGTCGGTCAGTGCGGAAGGGGCTTCCATCGAAGTCAGGTGATTCTAGGGAACGGGCGGGTCGAACTCATGGACGCTCCTGGAGCCAGATGCGGATGATCTCGGAGGCGATGGGGGCAGCAAGCGAACCGCCAGTTGCCGTCTCGCCCGACTCCGAGGTTCCCTCGATGAACACGGCAATGGCTATGGATGGCTGCTCTACAGGTGCGAACCCGATGAACCACGGGTTGGAGAAAGGCCCGCTACCGGTGGCAGTCCCGGTCTTCCCCGCGACCCGAACTCCGGGCACCGCAGCACGCCGACCGGTTCCTTCTGTGACGACGCGCTCCATCATCTGGGCCAGGACCGAAGCCGTGTTTGCGGACATAGCGCGGCCCAGTGTCGTCGGAGCGGCCTTGGTGATGGTTTCGCCGTCCGAGTCGAAGACCCTCTCGACGAGATATGGGCTCACCGCCACTCCGTTGTTGGCCACTGCTGCTGCCACCATTGCCATATGCAACGGTGTCGCCCGCACGTTGCGTTCCCCGATGCCGCTCTGGGCCAGGGCAGCGTCGTCGAATTCCAGCTCGGCGGTAGGCCAATTCGCTTGCGGTACAGGCCATGGGAACGCGATGTCCTGGTTGAAGCCGAGGGCCCCGGCGGTGATTCCTATCTCGTCGGCGCCCAGCCGGATGGCCAGGTCGGCGAAGACGGTGTTGCAGCTTCGCACGTACGCATGGAGAAGCGTTGTCGACTCACCGTCTCCGCAGGTGTCTCCGTCGAAGTTGCTGATGGTCGCGGTGCTGCCGGGAAGGACGAATTCCAGCGGATCGGGAAACTGGGTGCCCGGCCCAGCGGCTCCTATGTCTTGGGCGGTGGCCGCAACGATGGTCTTGAAGGTTGATCCTGGGGCGTAGAGCTCTCGCGTCCCCCGATCTCTCAGCGGTTGGCCGGGGTCGTTGAGGAAGATTTCCCAGTGAAGGGCGGCGTCGTCACCGACGAGAAGCGCCGGGTCATAGGACGGGGCCGACACCGCAGCGAGTACTGCCCCTGTCGCGGGGTCTAGGGCGATGATCGCCCCCCGATGTCCCCCAAGTGCCTCCAGCGCTGCGCGCTGGAGTTGAGGGTCAATGGTGATCTCGATGTGGTTGGGTCGAAGATCTCGCCCGAGCACGGCTGCGAGAAGGTCGCTTATGGTGAGATCACGGCGCGACCTGAGCTGGGGGGAGTAGGCCGCCTCGAGGCCGGCTTCGCCAACGAGGAACGACTGGTGGCCGACGACGTGGGCGAAGGCCTCTCCCTGTGGATAGATCCGGATGAAGGATCCTCGGTTGTCGGGGTTCTCGACCGACTGGGCCAGGACCAGCCCATCGCGGGCAATTATCAGCCCGCGCTCCTTGCCCCGCTCGCTCAAGGCAGGACGCGGATTGAGCGGATGGCTTCTCAAGTCGTCGGCTCGCACGACCTGGTACCAGGTCACCGCGATGAGCAGCCCGGCAAAGATGGCGAACACTCCAGCGCCGAGACGCCTGATTGGCCCGTTCACGAGGCTTCCTCGTGACTTATCCGGAGCAGCAACACCACCAAGACGAGGTTCCCCACCAGTGCTGACCCGCCATAGGACATGAAGGGCAGGGTGATTCCGGTGAGCGGAGCTAGCCGGAGGATCCCTCCGACGATGAGGATGACCTGGATCGCGAAGACAAGCGTCAGGCCGGCGGCAAGGAGCTTGCGGAAGGTGTCCCGACTTCTTGCCGCAATACCCAGGCCCACGCTGACGACGAGGGCAAACAAGGCCAAGGCAGCTATCGACCCGGCGAACCCGAATTCCTCGGCAACGGCCGCGAACACGAAGTCGGTCGCCGCATTGGGGATGAGATCGGGTCTTCCCAATCCAGGACCGGCGCCGGTGAGGCTGCCCGACCCCATTGCGAACAGACCCTGGGCGATCTGGTATCCCTCGTCGGGGTAGTGATCGAACGGCGCCAGCCAGGCAACCACGCGGCGCTTGACGTGATCGAACATGAGAAACGAAATCGACGCGGCGAGCGCAGTCAGCGCCGCCCCCGTAACCAGGTACCCGGTGGCCCCGGTGGCTGCGTACAGGAGCACAACGAAGGCCGCGAAGATCAGCAAGGAGGCGCCGAGGTCCCGTTGCCAAACCAGGATGACGATGCTCACACCCCACGCGAGCAGCAGCGGGATCAGCTGTCGAGGCTCGGGGAACGCGATCGGCCCGATCCTTCGGTGTGCCTCCCTCAGGGCTTTCTGATGATCCGCCAGATAGCCCGCGAAGAACACGACCAGTCCAAGCTTGGCGATCTCCGCCGGCTGGAACTGCATGCGAGCGAACTCGAGGTCGAGGACGACCCAGAGCCGTGAGCCGTTGACCTCGAGGCCCCGCAAGGGCAGCGGCCAGTCGCTCGGGAGGTTGGGCAGCAGAAGCAGGAGGATCGAGACCAGGAGCGTGATGTTTCGGTACCGGCGCAGCGATGTTGTTGTTGCGTCGGACAAGAGCGCCAGGAGCAGCACTGCCACACCGACCCCGATCAGCAGCCACCACCGTTGCAGGCCGGCGAGCGAGCCATCGAGTCTGTAGATCTCGAGAAACCCCAGTCCGGCCAGGGCGGCGATCGGAGGGAGCAAGAGCGGTGATGCTCCTGGCGCCCATCTCCGCACCGCCAGGTGAATTCCCCCGAAAGCAATGGTGAAGACGAGGAATGTCAGCCCGACCTGGACATCCACTCCGTCCCCGCGGGCGAAGTTGACCAGTGTGATCCCGAAGGCGGCGAGAGCCGCTGCGACGATGATCGAAATGCCCTCGCCGTTACGAGTCACGTCCCGGCCTCAGTCGAGGGCGTCGACAACTATGACGGTGATGTTGTCGAGGCCTCCCGCCTCGTTGGCTCTCTCAACGAGGCTCCAAGCGACTTGATCGACAGATCCGTCCGCGCCAAGAAGTGATCCGATCTCTTCGTCTGTGACCATGTCGTTCAGGCCGTCCGAGCAGAGCAGCAGACGATCGTCGGCTTCCAACTCCAGCTCGATCTCATCGACGTTCACGAAACGTGTCAGACCGAGAGTGCGGGTGAGCATGTGGCGCTGGGGATGGGTACGCGCCTCTTCTTCGGAGATCTGTCCGGTCGCTACGTACTCTGCGGCCACGGTGTGGTCCTCGGTCAACCGGGTCAATTCGCCATTTCGCATCAGGTAGGCGCGACTGTCCCCGATGTGCGCGATGCGACCCGTGCTCTCGCCGAGGGCCAAGAGTGTCATCGTGGTTCCCATCCCCTCCAGGCCGGGTTCCCTGGCCACTTCCTCTCGAATGGCCCGGTTGGCAGCCGCAACCCGGTCTGCCGGGGCGAGGCCGCTCGAGGCGGCGGCATTGACCGCCAGGCGGGAGGCCACCTCTCCAGCGACGTGACCTCCCATCCCGTCGGCAACTATCAGATGCGCGGTGTCCGCCGACTCACCGGATGAGTCCGGGAACACCGAGTCCTCGTTGTTGTCCCGCACCATCCCCTTGTGGGATGCCGACGCCCAGACGTACCTCACCGGACCTCCATCACGGTCTTGCCGACCTGAATGGTGTCACCTCTCCTCAGGGTCGTGGGCACGCTGACACGTCTTCCGTTGATGTAGGTGCCGTTGGTGCTCCCGAGGTCGTGAAGTGTCATCTCGTTGTCCTGGGAGATCAGCCGCATGTGGAAATCGGAAGCGTAGGGGTCCTCCAGAACCACATCGGCCTCGTCGGACCGGCCCAGGACCGTGACGTCGCTGACGTCGACTTCGAGGCCCTGCTGTGCGTCGGACTTCACGAACAGGATCTTGGTGCCGTCTCGTCGCGCTCGCCGGATCGATATCCCCAAGTGGGAGCCGATTGCGCGCGCCACTTGCCACACGAACAGATAGACCAGGCCGAGGAAGATGATCCTGAGCAGGGCGAGGATGATGTCGGGCACTAGTGCCTCGCCCAACCCGTGACTGCGGCATGTCCCCGGTTCTCGGGGCCGCTCGCTTCGTCGGGCACCTCGACGTGCCGGCGGTTGCCCCTCTGTCGTGCGTCAACGCGCGTGGAACCCCGACACCTCGGGGATAGCCTCGCAGCACGCATCGGACAGACCACTAGACCTCCGTGAAGCGGTATCGATGAGCGGAGAAGCCTATGACCGATCCGCCGTTGATTTCGGCTGGATCGCTACCGAGCGACGCGCCGTCGACCGTTGTCCCATTGGCAGATCCGAGATCGGCGACCCACGCCGATCCGTGCTCTCGCCAGATCACGGCGTGGCGCCTGCTCACGTCGTCGTGGGAGAGCCGGACGTCGGCTTCGTTGCCCCGTCCGATCAGCACGCGGTTGCGACCGATGTCGCGCTGGACTCCTTCACCGACGAGGCGAGCCCAGATCACCGGCTCACCAGGCGAGACCTCTACGTGAATGGAGACAGAGCCTGGTGCTGCATCCCTGGTCGCGTCGATGCTCACCAAGACCGGCCCTTCGAGACGCAGCCCTTCCTCGGCGGCATATCGGGACATCTCGGTAGCGAGAGCGCCTTCGAGCTCGGCGGCGTCGACGGTCAGGTCGCCCGGATGGACCCGGATCAAATAGCGGTTGGCCGTTGCTGGCCCGGTTTGATGCTCAAAGCGGGCGAAATCGGCCTCGCGTGCCAGCTTCCCGGCAATCTCGGAAGGATGAAGACGCCCCGAGAACACTTTGCCGGCAACTCTCTCGAGTAGGTGCTCCAGCCGGCGTTCGAGGCTTCTGGCGACGCTCATGAGCAGAGGTTAAGGGCAGTTGGCGGTTGGTGCGGACTACCGGAACACCTGTCCCACCGGTACGATTCTCGGGTTCCGGGCGAGTGGCGGAATTGGCAGACGCGCAGGATTCAGGTTCCTGTGATCGCAAGATCGTGGGGGTTCAAGTCCCCCCTCGCCCACCGGTTTGCCTCTTTCGGTGAGACCACGCGGGCGGTCCGTCCTACTCTCCCCTCCGGTGATATTCGACCCACCTGCACGTTCGCGACGCCGCGCCTTTGGCCGGCTGCTCTGGCCGCTCCTGATCGTTGGCGCGATCTTGGTTTCACTCGTGGTTTCCTCGGCCGGAGACGAGACCCGAGCCGAGCTCGAGTATCTCGAGATCCTCCAGAGCCAGGCATCGGAGCTTGCCAAGGACGGAGAGGCTTTGAACGATCTGGTTTCGCGTCTTCTCGACGTCGAGCGCGTCGAGTTCGAGACTGTCATCGAGACGATCTCCTCGGATCTCGAGGAGGCTCGGGCCTTTGCCGAAGAGGATGCGCCCACCGGTGACCTGGCGGCAACCCGTTCCTTGTACCGGCAGGCGGTGGAGTCCTGGAGCGACGGGATCGAAGAGTTTGGCGCAACGGTCCTCACCGCCGCCGACGACGTCAGCCATGCCGGGGTGATCGACAACATGGCCAAGGCTCTCGCGGAACTGCGGGCGGGCGATGTGCTCTATGCAGACCTCGTAGCCGAGCTTGAGCGGGAGGAGACACCCGAAACCCTCGCTCCTATGCCATCGGTGACACTCATGCCCGATCGGGGCCGGCTGGTAACGCTCGCCGTCACCTACATCGACACGGCCCGGCATCCAACCAACCGTCTGGCCTTGCGTCCTGGTCTGGGAGTGAGCCAGATCGTTTCGGAGCCGCAGTGGCAGGTCAATCCCTCGGAGCAGGCGGTGGTGCCGTCGACGGACACCATCGTCTTCTCTGTTGTCGTCACCAATCTCGGCAACGTGGCGAGTGGCCCCGGTTCCATGACTCTGACCTTGAGCGGAGGAGCCGAGCCCTTGTCCGAGTCGATCACATTCGCTGCTCTCGACCCCAACGAGCAGACCACTGTCGCCTTCTCGCCGATGCCGGTGAGCCCAGGGGGGGTCTATCAGGTCGAGGCGATGCTCGCCGACGGCGACGCTCCCGACGCCGACCTAACCGACAACGTCCTAACGGTCCAGTTCAGGATCAACGAATAGGAGAACGTGAGTGTGGCCGTCTGGTGCGTGAAACAGGCGCCGCATAGAAAGCTCGGATCGTCTCGTTACCATCCGCCGCCACGTGATCGACCCGAGACTCCTCCGTGACAATCCCGAGCTCATCGCCGAGTCGTTGTCGCGTCGCGGTCTGGACGTCGACCTCGACGCACTCGTCGATTTGGAGTCGTCCCAACGCGCTGCCCTTCGCGAAGCCGAAGAGCTGCGGGCTCGTCAGAAGGAAGCCGGGCGCGAGATAGCCACACTCGAGGGGGAGGCCAAGCATGCCGCCATCGAGGAAGTGAGCGAACTGGCGGCCTCGGTGAAGGAGGCCACGGCTCGGGCAGACGACTTGGGCGAGAACTTCCGCCTGTCCTGGCTGGAGATCCCCAACCTCGTGGATCCCAGCGCAGCCGACGGATACGCCGAGGACGATGCCGTCGAGGTCAAACGCCATGGCGATGCCTCGACCGAGGGAATGGACCACACATCGCTGGGTGAGTCACTCGATGTGATCGACACCGCGCGCGCCTCGAAGGTCTCGGGCAGCAGGTTCGGCTACCTCAAGGGCAAGGGCGCTCTGCTCGAGCTATCTCTCGTCAGGTGGGCCATGGATCATCTTGTCACGGCTGGGTTCACCCCCATGATCCCGCCGGTTCTCGTCCGCGCCGCAGCTCTCGAGGGCACCGGATTCTTCCCCGAGGCACGGGAACAGGTCTATGAGATCGAGCAGGACGAGCTGTTTCTGGTGGGCACATCCGAGGTCCCCCTGGCCGCCTATCACGGGGACGAGATCCTCGATCCCCAGGATCTGCCTATCCGCTATGCCGGCTTCTCCACCTGCTTCCGCCGTGAGGCCGGAACCTACGGCAAGGACACGGCGGGCATTTTCCGGGTGCACCAGTTCGACAAGGTCGAGATGTTCGCGTTCACCGATCCTGACTCTTCCCGGGATGAGCACGAGCGGCTGCTGTCGGTCGAGGAGGAGTTGGTTCAGCAACTCGATGTGCCGTATCGGGTGGTCAATGTGGCGGCCGGCGACCTCGGCGCCTCTGCTGCGAAGAAGTACGACATCGAGGCCTGGTTCCCCGGAGAGCAGCGCTTTCGAGAGATCACGTCTTGCTCGAACACCACTGACTACCAGTCGAGACGGTTGAAGATTCGACTGCGAGGGGATAAGGGCAATCCGCTGGTGCACACTCTGAACGGCACTGCCTGTGCGGTCGGCCGCACCATTCTCGCCATCCTCGAGAACCATCAGCAGGCCGATGGGTCGGTAAGGATCCCCGAGGCGCTCCAGGCATACACCGGGTTCGACGTCATCGGGCCGTGAGCGAGGTCTCCGACCCGATCTTCGCCAAGATCGCATCCCGGTACGACCGGATCAACCGCATCCTTTCTCTGGGTCAGGAGGGAAGGTGGCGTGCCCGCGGGGTGGCCATGCTTGCTCCGGGGACGGTCCTCGATCTCGGCTGCGGCACCGGTGAAACCGACTTTGACGGGCGAGACGTGATCGGACTCGACCCTGTTGTTGAGATGCTCGAGTTGAGCGAGGTCCCAACTCGAGTGGCCGGCGTCGGAGAGGCTCTGCCTCTACGCGACGACTCGGTGGACGGTGTTTTCAGCGCATATGTCTTCCGCAACCTGACATCGGTCGATGACACGTTCTCGGAAGTGGAGCGGGTGCTCCGACCAGGCGGAGCGCTGGTAGTGATCGGCCTGACCCGCCCCCGGAACGCCATCCTGGCCTGGCTCCACAGGGTGGGCACCGCGATCGTGCTTCCGCTGGTGGGACTGCTGTTTGCCCGGTCGCCTGGGGAGTACTGGTATCTCCACAAGAGCCTCGACTCGTTGCCGGCCCCCGAGCAGATGTTCGCCGATGGGCCTCTCGCCCTCGAAGAGGTCTGGCGGACTGGCCTCTTCGGTTTCGTCTACGGAGTGAGACTGCGCAAGAAGCAGTGGGCAGCAGATGGGTGACTCTGTCATCAACACAACCTCGCGCACGTGAGCGATCGTGACCCCGCCGTCGAGGTGCGGGGCACGTCGGCGAGGCCGGCTGCCAACTCGGGCCAGGCACTCCCGCAGCACCCGGAGCGGTCCACTTAGGGCTGCTTCCTTCCGGATCTGACCCGGTTCGTGGTGCTCCGCCGCGCGGGACCCGGCCGTCAACGTCGCGTTTCCGACCTCGCGGGAGTGTTGTCCCCCGACGTGTCGCACCCCTCGGGCGGGGGATTCGGCCCCGCATGAAGAGGGTTTCGGGTTCAGGGCACCCCTAGTGCCCCGCCTACACGATCACCGGGAAGGCTACCGACGGTCCCGGTGTTACGTTCAGGTCGTGGATCTCTCCCGCTTCGGCCGCAACTTCAAGCGTGTCTTCCTGGCCTCTCTCTTGGAGCAGCTCTCGGTCTCTCTGTTCATCCACTTCCCCGGATACCTTGCGGGCTTGGGGGTCACGGAGGGGCTGATCGGAGTCCTCTATTCGGTGTCGGCAGTGATCGGAATAGCGGCTCGTCCCCTCATGGGCCGCGTCCTCGACCTGGTCCATCGCCGCACAGTTCTCCTGGTCGCCGGCGTCATCGAGGTTGCCCTGCTCGCGGCCTTTGTCACAACCGGGGCGTGGGGCCCGTGGCTTTGGGTGGTCTTCCTCATCTATCGGGTCATCCAGATGTCTCTCTTCACAACAATGCTCACCTACGGGGCCGACTCCCTGCCTGTCGCCACCCGCACCCAAGGGCTTGCTCTCTTCGGCCTCGCAGGGCTCGGGCCGATTGCCGTCTCGGGTTTCCTCGGCGACTTCGTGATCGGCCTGGGCGGTTTCACCGCGCTGTTTCTCCTGGCGGCAGCGATGAGCTTCGGGTCGTTCCTGACTGTATGGACGCTTCCGACTTTGCCGGTTCGCGGCAAGCAACCTCGGCGTAGCTTCTGGCAGGTGCTCGTGCAGGGGAACCTGCTGCCACTGTGGTTCGCCACTCTCCTGTTTGCGCTTGGGGTCCAGACTCTCTTTACGTTCGCCCGCACCTACGTCGATGTGCGACGGATTGGGACCGCCGGTCTTCTCCTCGGTCTCTACGGGGTGACCGCAGCCACCACCCGGATCTTTGGTGGTAGGAACTACGACCGGCTGCCCCATCGACCGCTGCTGGTCGGCGCGACCGTGGCCTACGGGGCCGGCTTGGGGCTTCTTGCCATCGCAGAGTCGATTCCGGTCTTTGTCGCCGGCGCCGCATTGACCGGCGCTGCCCATGGGATCGCCTTCCCGCTGCTGTCCTCGGAGGTGGTGAACCGGGCTCGCGTTGCCGAGCGCGGCTCTGCGATGACCACCTTCACGTCGATCTTCGACGTCGCCCTCCTGTTTGGCGCGCCGGCGGCGGGTTTCTTGATCGAAGGGTTCAGCTACACGATGGGATTTGGTGCGTGCGCGATTGTGATCATGGCGGGGGCATTCGTCTACAACATGTGGGATCGCCGCCTCGTGGAGGTGTCAATCCCGGAGGTTGTCGAAGAACTCCTCGAGTAGGGTGCCGGCCTCCTCGGCAAGGACACCGTCGATGACCTCGATGCGGTGGTTGAGACGCCGATCTTGAGGAATGTTGTAGAGAGACCAGGCAGCGCCGGCCTTGGGATCGGCCGCCCCGTACACGATCAGGTCGAGCCTGGCCCACACCGCCGCTCCCGCACACATCGGGCAGGGCTCCAGAGTGACTACCAGGGTGTGCCCGTTGAGCCGCCAGTCCCCGAGTTGGCGTGCTCGGGCAGAGAAGACCAGCATCTCGGCATGGGCCGTTGGGTCCCTCAGCTCCTCTCGGCGATTGCGGTCGGCAGCGACGATCTCGCCGCCGGGGTCGAGCAGCACCGCACCAACCGGAACGTCTCCGGCCTCGCCGGCTTCCCGCGCCGCCTCGAGTGCGGTCCGCATGGGCTCGATGTAGGGATGGCGCGATATGGGATCACTCACAGGGCGGCATTATCCTCTCTGTCTCCGTCGGTCAGGCGGGCATTCCGGAGGGATCGCATAGTCTGGCCTAGTGCGCGGCACTGGAAATGCCGTTGGGGGTTTGCGCCCCCTCGAGGGTTCAAATCCCTCTCCCTCCGCGAGTCGTAGTTGGTAGGTCTAGTCCGACCCACTGACCTGCGGCCTACAACCTATGACTCCCGGGCCGGGCTTCAACCGGCTACGGAGGGGTCGCATAGTCCGGTCTAGTGCGCGGCACTCGAAATGCCGTAGGGGGCTGACGCCTCCTCGTGGGTTCGAATCCCACCCCCTCCGCTGATTGTCGAACCTCAGGTAGTCGGCGCCTCTCGAGGAGGCTGACTCGCACGCGAATGCGATGTTGTCCGCGAGAATGTGCCCACCCAGGAGGGGTGGCCGAGTGGTCTAAGGCGACGGTCTTGAAAACCGTTGGGCCCTATCCGGGTCTCGTGGGTTCGAATCCCACCCCCTCCGCCGGTACCGTTCAGTGAGATGTGGGGACGACCCCCTCCGCCCGGGAACGAACAACCAAAATGTGAATCTTGGAGAGGTGGCCGAGTGGTCGAAGGCGCTCGCCTGCTAAGCGAGTAAGGGGTTTAAAGCCTCTTCGAGGGTTCAAATCCCTCCCTCTCCGCAACGAAGCCCCGTCGGAAGACGGGGCTTCTTCGCTCGCTGGTGCCTCTCGAGACCCCCTATCGGGTCTGCTCTTCGATCCAGGCCTGGACGGCTCCGTCGAGAAGGGGGAGGGGCATGGCGCCGTGGGTGAGCAAGGTGTCGTGGAATCCCTTGACGTCGAAGGTGTCGCCCAACCGCTCCTCGGCCTCGCGTCTCAGACGGAAGATCTCCAGTTGGCCCAGCTTGTAGGCCAGGGCCTGTCCTGCCATACCGATATATCGGTCCACTTCTTGCTCGATCGTCAGGCTCCCGATCGGCGTCCACTTGTGTAGGAAGTCGATCGCCTCCTGGCGACTCCAACCCATGGCGTGCATCCCGGTGTCGACAACCAGTCGTCCCGCCCTCCAGGCATCTGCGGACACCATCCCGAGCCGGTCAATGTCGGATGCGTAGAGGCCCATCTCGTCGGCCAACCTCTCCGAGTACAGACCCCAGCCCTCGGTGTAGGCAAAGACGAGGGAGTAGCGGCGGAAGGTCGGTATGCCGGGTGACTCCGAGGCCAGTGAGCGGTCGAAATGATGTCCAGGGACCGCCTCGTGGAAGTGGATCGACTCATACTCAAACCGGTCCCGCTCCTCAGGCTTGTAGGTGTTCAAGAAATACTGGCCGTCGCGTGAACCGTCGATTGGGGGCTGGGAGTAGTAGGCCGGAGGCATGGCCGGCGCAACCTCTGTCGGCACGGGCACGACATCGCACATTGTCCGCGGGAGCGCGCCAAACCATTCCGGTACTGCCCCCCACGCCCGTGCAATCGCGGCCCGGGCGTGTTCGAGCATCTCCTCCTCGGAGGTGAAGTGGGCGTCCGACGCAGAGTGGAGCGCTTCGAACACTTCCTCAATCGTCTCCACACCGAACGCCCGGCTCCCGATTTCCACCCACTCGCTGGCGTTTATCTCAGTGGCCCACTCCAGGCCGATGTCGTGGATCTCGCCGGCTGTCTTGTCCAACTGGGTGTATTTGTAGATGAGGTGCTCGTATAGCTCTTCGCCACCCTCCATCCATACGAGCCCGCACTTGTCATCGGGCCTTGCCAGAGGGCCAATGTGCTGCACCAGCCCGTCCCGGTAGGCCTGCATGGCTGGACGGATCACCGAAGTCACGAGGTCTGTGGCCTTCTGCTTCCATGTTTCGGCGGGCTCCCCCTCCTCCGGGAGCTTCAACCCCAGGAAGGGATCCGAGTCCAGGCTCGAAGCCAGGTATCCGTCGAGCTGACTCAATACTCGCCCGAGTGAGGCGTTGGCAGGCGTCTTACCTTCGTTGGCAAGGCTCCTGTGGAATCGGAGGGCATCCTCTAGATGTGCACCTACCTTGGAGTAGCGACCCAGGAGAGTGTTGGCCTGCTCCATGGTGGCGACCGTCGAGATGCGCGCCCCGCTCATGAGGATGATGTGTGGCCCGATGAAGGGATCGACCGGCGCCATGCCCCAGCGGAGCTCGATGTCCCTGGCCCAGGTTGAGGTCTCATGCGCCAGCAGAGCCAGCGAGACGCGCTCGTCCGCGGTCAAGGTCGACTGGTCGACTTCGGCTGCCTGGCTTGCTAGGGACCGAAAACGCCCTGCCATCGTCTCCAGCCAGTCATCGTCAAATTGCCGCAGTTGGTCGTCGAAGTCATGAACCCCGCGAGCCGTTGCTGTCGACGGCGAGTACTCGGCGTAGGTCGTCCAGTATCGGTCGGCGAGTTCTGTAAGAGTGATCAAGGACGCTCCTGGTGAGGGATTGGGCGGGACGGTACCCGACTTAGGACTGTGCCTGTCCCACAGGTATCCTCCTCTCTGTTCCCGCGCTCGT